>Ga0180436_10001373_pt1 | contig 23769 bp, 18 predicted proteins | sample SS_ome_2_FD_132434 | JGI IMG/M metagenome (GOLD analysis project Ga0180436, IMG submission 132434) | Hypersaline lake sediment archaeal communities from the Salton Sea, California, USA - SS_3_S_2 metaG | ecosystem: Environmental > Aquatic > Non-marine Saline and Alkaline > Hypersaline >... | reverse complement strand
CTACGGGCGCAGCATGGTCGTCAATCCCTGGGGCGTCGTGACGGCGCAGGCCGGTGACGGGGTTAACTGCCTGGTTGCCGATATTGATATCGCATCGGTGCAGACAACCAGGACCATATTCCCGGCCCTGGAGCACAGAAAACAAGCGCTGTTCGGGTAGTCACCCCATGATGTCAACCCATGTATTCAGCGTATAAAATCAGCTCATGAAATCAGCCGATTTTAACCACGGTGCGCCCGCGGATGGCGCCCCTCATGATAGCTTCTGCGGCAGCCGGCACTTCTGCGAGCGTGATTTCCGATACCGTTGACTCCAGCTTGTCCAGGTCGAGATCTGCGACGAGGCGCTGCCAGGCCTTTTCCCGCTTGTCGAGCGGGGCCATGACCGAATCGATACCGTAGAGCGTAACATTGCGCAGGATAAACGGCGCCACGGTGGTCGGCAGCGACATCGAGTCGGCCAGTCCGCAGGCGGCAACCGCGCCGTTGTACCTGATCTGGCTGATCACGTTGGCGAGCGTATTGCCGCCCGCCACATCGACTGCTCCGGCCCACCGTTCCCTGGCCAGCGGCCGGGCCTTTTCGGAAAACGGTGCGCGTTCGATCACTTCCGCGGCACCGAGTGACTTCAGGTAATCCGCCTCCTTCATGCGCCCGGTCACCGCGGTGACATCGTAGCCACGTTTGCTGAGCAGCAGAACGGCGACGCTGCCGACGCCGCCGGCGGCACCGGTGACAAGGATGCTGCCGTCGCCGGGTTCGATGCCGTGGTCTTCGAGCGCCATCACGCAGAGCATGGCGGTATAGCCGGCGGTGCCGATCGCCATCGTCTGCCGGTCCGACAGAGCGTCCGGTTTGGCGATGAGCCAGTCGCCCTTGAGACGGGCGATTTCAGCGTACGCGCCGCTGTGTACTTCGCCGACGCCGAATCCGTTCAAGACAACGCTGTCGCCCTCGGCAAAACGTGCGTTGTCGGAGCTGATTACCGTACCGACCAGATCGACGCCCGGCGTCAACGGAAACTTCCTGACGACCGGGGCGCTGTTGGTCATCGCCAGCCCGTCCTTGTAGTTCACGGTTGAATAGGTGACCTTGACGGTTACATCACCGTCCATCAGGTCCTGTTCGTTTAGATCGGTGAGGGTCACCTGCTGGCCGTCGTCGGTTTTCGTAATCTGGTACGCCTTGAATGTGTCTACCATGATCATCACCTCCGTGTCAGTGAAACCGGGTCTTTTTCGCCTGGCTGGGTTCTATCCTGGTATGCTCGCCGCACCTGTTCTGCGTGCATGAAATCGTGGCGGTGATTCATCGGGCTCCGGCGCCGCAGCGCGCCGTTTTCCGCGTATATCGAAGGTTGGCTTGCAATAAGTACTCTTGTCCTTTCGATTGCCGGTTCAGAGCATCGTTTTGCCACATTCGCCCGGTGGTGTCAAGCGTCTGCGACGGGCCGCACGAGCGTGTGAATACACCCTGAAATCGGGGCGGCATTAATCAGGGGATCCACAGGAATCGTTCGAAATCGATTTTTCCGGTGGCGCTGAACTCGATGCCTTCATCCTCGAGCAGCTGACGCTGTTTCGTGTGGGAGCCTGATTTTTGCGGAGATATTTTCTGTTTCCGGTTGACCACGCGTTGCCACGGCAGATCGTGTTTGCCGGATGATGAATGCAGGATGCGCACGACCTGGCGGGCGCCGGAAGCATTGCCGGCGGCTGCGGCGATGAAGCCGTAGGTGGTTACTTTACCCGACGGGATGCGCTTCATGACGGCGATGGCCTGTTTCGTGAAATCGTCCATGATTGGATTGCTGGGAGTGGTTTCTGCTGTGGGTTGCCGGGCAGCGACTCCTCGTAATTCCACGGAGCTTTGCCTGGTGAGTCTGAAGAATAACCGGTACCAATTGTACCAGCTGATGATTATCAGTAACGTAACATAATTAACCAACCGCACGAACGAAAAGCAATAATTTCATCAAAGCCCCCAGAAACGGATTCCCCGCCATGTACGACCCCGACAACCGCATACTGACTGATTGCGATATCCGCGAAGCCATTCAGCACAATTGTGATATATCCGATGCCAGGGATCACGGTATCTATTCCATGTGCTCGATGGTTCTGAAATTGCGCAACTTCTACAAATGGGAGCAGCGGCTCGAACCGTGGCAGGAGCCGGATGCACCTCACCTGCTTGACTGGATCGACCGAAAGGAAGACAGCTGGGAGCGACTCGAAGCGGATTCGTTTGAATCACTGAAGATGGGAGATGCCGCGCTGCCCCCGTTCGAGGTTGAGGCCGTGAACGGCGCGCTGGAGGGTACCGGACTTCATTACGGCGCAGGGTACGGGCGGTCGCTGAAAGCGGTTTTTTTCCTTGCTGAAACACGTGATCGTATCGAGGTGGAGGGTTGTCCGGTCCATATTCTTGACGCGGAGCTGGCGCGTGAACTGGCGGCACCGTTTGCGATGGCCCAGAACGGGCGGATCATCATCCGCCTGGAGTCGCTGCGCTATTTCCTCTGGGACCATATCCAGGAGCTGCGTTCGTCCTGCAAGAGCTCGTATCTCTATTCTCTGAAAAGTTACGGTCTGCTCAAGGACGGTGTTCTCGACCAGCAGGCATTTAAGGAGCGCCTGGACGATATTGTCGAACAGGAGCTGGCGCTGTTCATCCATCACGAAATCGGCGAACTGCTGGAGACGACGCTTGACAGTTCGCACGTCCGCAGCGTTATCGGCCGTTTTCCGGCTTCCGTGCTCGAGTTTGTGTGCCGTGCGGTCAAAGACGTGCTGGCCGATACCCATCCACGGGGCGTGCTCGGCCATATCTGCCGGGAACGGAAAAGCTCGTCGCTCGGTCTCTACGTATCGTTTCTGGACGGGTTGCGGCAGGAACTGTTTCCGGAAATGAACAACGCGTGGAAGCAGTTTCACCAAAACCATGACTGGCGCGGCATCGAATCGGCCCGGGACCGCTGTCGTGGTCGGCTGCTGGAGACAGCGCGGGACATCGCCGACATCGCCGAACACGCCGACGGGCGTCCCGATACCGAGATCATTGCATGCTTCAACGCGCGTGTTCTCGTACCGCTGGGACTCGAGATGCCGCCGGAGGCGGTTGGCGCCGCGGTCGTGCAGGAAAACTGACCGGCGAGCAGCGCCGCATATTAAGCTTCTATCGCTACCCAGCGAGTTTCCCGGGCGGCCGTGAACAGGGCGTTAATCACCCTGGTATTTTTCAGCGCGTCTTCCAGCGGCTGGTGCACCGGGCCGTTTTCGCATACGGCCCGGGCGAAATCGTCTCCCTGCAGCGTGTATTGATCGACAACCGGAAATGATCGACTCCGAACCTCCGCCTCCGCCAGCGTGCCGGTATCCTGTTTGATGATACAGGGGCTGGCGTTCGGGGCGTTGAACGGTATCATGACCTCCAGGTGGCCCGTCGTGCCGAAGAGGTGCATCCGCTGATACGGCACCAGCTGGGTGCTGACGGTAAAAATCGACTGGCCCTGGTCGAATTCCATCACCACGCTTGCCAGCCGGTCGGTTTTCATGACCGGGTCGAATTCGAGAAGCGCCGCCACCCGCTTCGGTTCACCAGCAAACAGATAGCGGGACAAAACCACCGGGTAGCAGCCGATATCCCACATTGCGCCACCCCCGATATCAGCAATGTTGCGTATGTTCTGCGGATCCCGGTTGTCGTATGAGAAAAATCCCTGGATTACCCGCAGGTCTCCCAGTTCGCCGCTGCGCACTAGCTCCCGGGTTTCCAGCCACTGGGGGCAGGATTTTACCATGAATGCCTCGGCGGCCGTTACGCCGCAACGGTCGCGGGTTATTATGAGGTCTTCAATCTCTTCCGTGGTCAAGCCCAGCGGCTTTTCGCACAGGACGTGCTTGCCCGCCTCCATGGCCTTTTTGCTCCACGGGCAGTGCAGATGATTGGGCAGGGGGTTGTAGATCGCATCGATATCGGGGTCTTTGAGCAGTGCTTCATAAGAATCGTAATACTTCTGGATCCCGAGTTTTTCTGCAGCCGTCCTCGCCTTATCAGCGCTGCGCGAGCTGATGGCGACGACCTCGGTCAGCGCCGAGTTCTGCATTGCCGGAATAACTTTTGTGAGAGCGATTTTGGCGGTACTCAGTATACCGAAGCGGAGTTTCTTCATCGTGGTTACCGGGTGCTGGGGTTCTTGTTGCATGCCGTATCAGTTGACTGAAATTTCAGAGACGTTTCCGTCGGCGCCTGCCCAGAACCCGGTCACCGCGACACTCGGATAACGGGAACAGAGAAACCTTACCGCGGCAGCAGTGTGTCCCTGCTGCTCGGCTTTTTCGACCGGATTGCCGGCGCAATCCGCATGACCGGCGCGAGCGATTGCCTGTAGTCTCCCTCCCAGGCAGGCGGTCGAGTGGTTTCTTACAGGGGTGCCGAAAGGTTCTGGCCTAATAATCTATGCAGGAAATGAAAACCGGCAAGAGGGGATGAGGCGCGCCGGTTCCCGCCGGGTCTGGTCAGGCGGGGGGTGAAACCGGTGATACCCGAATTGTGACCGTTGCTTTTAACTGTTGCTGTTGAGCATATCCATGATTCGCTTACGGTACGATACGATATCCTGGCGCAGCGATGAAAGATTGACCATTTTTTCATCGAGGACTTCGATATGATGGTCGAGCATCTCGATGAGTTTCGGGGTAATGGTGGTAAAATCCTGGTCGTTGATGTCGAAAATGTCCGACAACTCCTGGATCTCTTTGAGCGATAAGCCGAGACCTTTGATCTTGAGGATGAATTTGAGGCGCAGGATGTCATCGGGATTATAGGTTCGGGTGCTGCCTTGCTTGCGGTCGCCTTTACCCATCAGGCCGATTTCCTCGTAATACCTGATAGTCCGGGTCGTGATTCCCAAATCCTTTGCCAGGGCTCCGATCTGGGTTGGTTTCTGGGTGGTGCTTTTAGCCATGACGCGTCCTTTGACCGTGTGCGTTGCTCTTTGTGGTTATTTTACCTTTACGTAATTTGTTGCCTGATAGTAGCACGATCGTCATAATTGTGTCAAATAAAATAAATAGCATGTAATTTCAATATCTCAGGTAACAAATTAAGGACCATGAAATGATTCTTTCACTTGACCTTTACGTTAACAAATTGTATAGAGGGTAGGAAACCGGATTCATGTCTTCGGATAAACAACCAAGAGGAGTCAACAATGGAATTTACCCGCGAGATATACTGGAACGTCGGCCACGGCGCTCTGACGCTGATTCCGATGTATGTACTGGCAATCGGTTCGATGATTTTCATTGCGATGAAATTCCTCGAACGGAGCAAAGTGTACCGGCAGGGCAGGGAGCTTGACCGTCTCGATGACCGGGGTGTCCGCATCTTTGGGATGTTCCGCGACATCGTGACGCAGACGCGGGTCCTGAAGGGCGGCGGTGCGGGCACGCTGCACGGCCTGTTTTTCTGGTCTTTTCTCGTCCTTGTTGTCGGCACGACGCTCGTCTTCATCCAGGCCGACTTCACCGACCCGCTCTTCGGGTTTGTTTTCCTGAAAGGCGCTTTCTACCTGTTTTTCTCCCTCGCGCTCGATCTTGCCGGGCTGCTGGCGATCTGCATGCTGGGCGGCCTCTTCGTGAGGCGCTACATCATCAAGCCCGAAGGGCTCGAAACGAAGTCCGATGATGCGGTCATGCACGGCCTGCTCTTTGCAATCCTCGTGACTGGATTTGTCATCGAGGGGGCCCGCATGGCCGTCACCGAACTCGGAACGGATCTGGCCGTCTGGTCTCCGCTCGGGCTGGTCCTGGCAAAACTCTTTGCCGGTTTCGGCGAATCGTCGCTGCTCGTCCTGCACAAGCTGACCTGGTGGCTTCACCTGTTTCTGGTTATTGGCTTTTTCGTGCTGATCCCGTTCACGAAGTTTCGGCATATCATTACCACGTCGGCCAACTACCTGTTTGCGGACCGCGGTCCGAAAGGAAAGCTGGTCAATCTCGATCTCGAAGACGAGGAGGCCGAGAAATTCGGCGCGACCGCGGTCGAGGACTTGAGCTGGAAAGATATTTTCGACGGTGACGCGTGCACGCTGTGCAAACGCTGCCAGGATCGCTGTCCGGCCTGGAATACCGACAAGCCGCTGTCGCCGATGCAGGTCGTCAACCAGATAACCGAGACGGCGTTTGGCGATCCTGAGAAGAATCTCATCGAGGTGATTTCCAAAGATGTGCTGTGGTCCTGCACAACCTGCTTCGCATGCCAGGAGATCTGTCCAGCCGCGATCGAGCATGTACCGAAAATCGTCGAACTGCGCCGCTCGATGGTACTGATGGAGGGTGAATTTCCCGGCGAGGAGGTCATGGCCGCGATGGAGCAGACCGAGGTAAACGGCAATCCGCTCGGCAGCGGCTACGCGTCACGCGGAGACTGGGCCGAGGAGGTCGGCGTCAAGGCCATCGGTGAAGATCCCGACGTCGACATCCTCTATTTTGTCGGTTGTTATGGATCCTTTGACAAGCGCAACATCAAGATAGCCAAAAGCTTCGTCAGACTCTGTCAGGCCGCCGGCATCAAAGTCGGGATTCTTGGCAAGGATGAAAAATGCTGCGGCGAGCCGATGCGCAAGATGGGCAACGAGTACCTGTACCAGTCGCTGGCGATGGAAAACGTGGACATGCTGCAGGGGTGCGGCGTTTCCAAGATCGTGACGACCTGTCCGCACTGCTACAATACGCTGAACAAGGATTACCGCGATCTCGGGCTGACAGTTGCCGTGGCGACGTACACGGAATTTCTCGATGAACTGGTGCAGGAAGGAAAACTCAAAATCAAGGCGGCGCCGTTTTCCTGCACGTATCACGACTCCTGCTACCTGGGCCGTCACAACGATATCTATGAACCGCCGCGCAGCCTGATCAAGGCGGCGGGCGGGTCGATCATCGAGATGGACAAGTCCAGGGCCGAGTCGTTCTGCTGCAGCGCCGGTGGCGGCCGCATCCTGGCCGATGAAAATATCGGGGAGCGGATCAGCATCAAGCGGGTGGAGATGGCTGCTGCAACCGGCGCCCCGCAGCTCGTATCGAACTGCCCGTTCTGTATGACGATGTTTGAAGACGGCGTGAAAGGGGCGGACATCGAAGATGCGCTCAAACCGATCGATATCGCCGAAATTCTGGTGGAGCGGCTGGAGCAGCAGGATGCTCCGGTGCATTGAAATGACTTTTGGGAGGATGATGTGATCGAAACGATTTTTACCTCGTTGCCCGAAGCCTACGTGGCCGGGGTGGTTGACAGGGAGACGGTTTATTATTTCTCCCTCGGGGAATTCAAGAAAACCGTCCGCCTGGCGCCCGATACCTGCGCGGTGGAAGACGGCCGTACGGTGGATAATGCCGACTGCGTCTGCAAAACGGACGAAGCCTTTTTCCTGTCGATCTGGGAAGACGGTTATCGGCCCGGTATGGGGGACTTCATGGGCGGCAAGATCAAATCCAACAACCCGTCTGCTCTGCAGCTGTTTCTGCAGGCATTCGGCAAGTAACGGCTGGACATATGCAGGCACAAACCGAAATAATCGTTCGCGGCTACCATGTCGATATGTACGGACATGTCAACAACGCACGCTATCTCGAATTTCTGGAAGAGGGCCGCTGGGCCGTTTTTGAGAAAAAAGTCGATCTCGCCAGATGGGCCGCCCGGGGGCTGGGCTTCATGGTCGTCAATATCAACGTGAATTATCGCAGGACGGCCGTGCCCGGCACACGGCTGCTGGTGGCGACGGATCTGGAAAAAATCGGATCCCGCTCAGCCGTGCTGAAGCAGGAGATCAGGGTGAAGGAAACCGGCGATATCGTTGTCGATGCACTGGTTACGTTCGTGGTCAGCGATAAAACCGGTACGCTGATACCCATGGACGACGAGATAACCGCGGAGCTGCTCAAACTTGAGCAGCAGGCCGCGTAGGCTGTCGGCGTACCTGAAACAGGCGGATCGAGGACGAAATTCCGTATGCCTCAGGGCCGTCCCTTGTCTCGCTAGAGTCCCCGCATATATTCGGGACGCAGGTCGACGTCGCCGGCGAGGGCGCGGTCAAGCAACCGCAGCGTCGCCTCCTTGTCCCGGGGCAGCCGCGCTTTGATCGGCAGGTAATTTGACGCATGATTGGCGTGGAACAGGCCTTTGCTCAGATCGGTATGGCGGATCATGATCTGCAGTTCCTCGAGCATTTCGCGGGGGCCGGGCAGGCTGAACGTGCCCTGCTCCCACTGGTTGTGCAGGGACGTGCCCGGCGTCAGCATGAGGCTCAGTGCGCCGACGTATTCGGGATCGATTGCGGTGAGAACACGGCCGCTTTCCCGGGCGTGACGGCGGGAGCCCTCGATGCCGGCAATACCCAGTATGACCGTAATGGACAGCTTGATTCCGGCAGCCCGTATGTTCCTGCCCATGTCGATCATCCGGGCCGAATCACTGCCCTTGTTGATCGCTGTGAGAACCTTGTCGTCTCCGGATTCGAGTCCCATGTACGCGATTTTCAGGCCGAGCTCGCGCAGTTCGGCCAGTTCCTCGACGGTTTTGCGCCTGATCGATTTCGTATTGGCGTACGTGCCGACCCGGGTCACCCACGGCAGTTTGGCCCGAATCGCTGCAAGAATCGGCACGAGCCGTTTCTGCGGCAGAATCAGGGCATCGCCGTCGCACAGAAACAACCGGTGCTGGCGGCGGCAGTGCTGGGCGGCGAAATCGATATCGGCCATGATGGTTGCGTCGTCTTTGATGCTGAAGCGGCTACCCTTGTACATGCCGCAGAACGTACACTTGTTGTGCGAGCAGCCGGTCGTGATCTGCAGCAGAATGGAGTTCGCCTCGCTCGGCGGGCGGAAAATGTTGCCTTCGTAGTGCATCTGTGGTCGTGACCGTCGTTTCTGGTTGAGAGAAAGAACTGCTGTTTCGCAAATGTCAGGTAACTATATGCCGCAAATGGGGTAAAGCAATGGCAGAAAAACATCCCGTATATCCGCTTCTGTTCGAGCCGCTTGATCTGGGATTCACCCGAATCCGCAACCGGGTCCTGATGGGCTCGATGCACACGGGGCTCGAGGAGGAACGCAATGGCTACAAGAAAATCGCCCAGTATTACGGGGAACGGGCGGACGGCGAAGTCGGCCTGATCGTCACCGGCGGCGTAGCCCCGAACCGGGCGGGCTGGGCCTTCCCGTTTTCAATCCGGCTGGCCCGCACATCCCAGGTCGGCAAACATCGTCTTATCACCGAACGCGTGCATCAGCGCGATACGAAAATCTGCCTGCAGATCCTGCATACCGGTCGCTATGGATATCATCCGTTCTGCGTTGCGCCGTCGGCAATCAGGGCCCCGATCAACCGGTTCCGCCCCAAGGCACTGTCGCCGAAAGGGGTGCGCTCGACCATCGCTGATTTTGCCCGCTGCGCCGATCTGGCCCGCCAGGCCGGCTATGACGGGGTCGAAATCATGGGCTCGGAAGGGTACCTGATCAACCAGTTTATTGCCCGCAAGACGAACAAGCGGGAGGACGAGTGGGGCGGTTCGTACGAGAACCGGATCAGGTTTCCGCTGGAAATCGTGCGCGCGATCCGGAAACGGGTCGGCGACGATTTCATCCTCATCTACCGGCTGTCGATGCTCGACCTGGTCAAGGACGGGAGCAGTTGGCCGGAAATCGTAACGCTTGCACAGGAAATCGAAAAAGCCGGCGCCAGCATCATCAACACCGGCATCGGCTGGCATGAAGCGCGGATTCCGACGATTGCGACGATGGTCCCCCGGGCCTGCTTTACCTGGGTGACGAAAAAAATGAAGCGGGAGGTTGCGATCCCCCTCGTAACCACCAACCGTATCAACATGCCCGCCGTCGCCGAAGCGGTTCTGGAGGAAGGCTGCAGTGATATGGTGAGCATGGCGCGGCCGTTTCTGGCCGACCCGCAGTGGGTGAAAAAAGCCCGCCTTCAGCGGGACAGAGAAATCAACACGTGTATCGGCTGCAACCAGGCCTGCCTCGATCATATTTTCCAGAAAAAGACCGCCAGCTGCCTGGTCAATCCCCGCGCCTGCAATGAACTCAAGATGCCCCTGGTGCCGGCGACCACGCGCCGGACCGTCGCGGTGATCGGCGCCGGTCCGGCGGGCCTGGCCTGCGCGTGCACGGCGGCCGAGCGCGGACATGATGTCACCCTGTTCGAACGCTCCGAACGCCTCGGCGGGCAGTTCCTGCTGGCGTCAAACATTCCGGGCAAGGAAGAATTCACGGAAACCCTGAGATATTTCGCCCACCAGCTGGAACTGCACCGGGTCGCAGTGCGGCTGTCGTCGTCTCCGGGGGTGGATGAATTGCAATCGTTCGATGCAGTGGTGGTCGCCACCGGTATAAAGCCCCGTATTCCCGAAATCGACGGTATCGACAACGCCATGGTAATGTCGTATGAAGACCTGATTTCCGGTCGCCGGGAAGCCGGTAAACGGGTCGTGGTAATCGGGGCCGGCGGCATCGGTTTTGATGCGGCGGCGTACCTGCTGCACGATCGGGACACAGAACCTGACCGGAACCGTTTCATGGCGGAGTGGGGAGTCGATGTTTCTTATGAATCCGCCGGCGGCCTGCGGGATCCGGAGATCTCGCCTCCGGCGCGAACCGTATACATGCTGCAGCGCAAACATACGAAACCCGGTGTCGGTCTGGGCAAAACCACCGGCTGGATCCATCGCTCGGAACTCAAGCGCAACAGGGTGAAATTCATGGTCGGTGTGAGCTATCGTGCCGTTGAAGACGGCGGGCTGGTTATCGAGCACGAAGAGGGGGTGAAACGAATCGAGGCGGATTCGATTGTGGTCTGTGCCGGGCAGGAGTCGTGTACGGGGTTGGCTAAGGAATTAGATGATGCCGGTATTGGATATCACCTGATCGGCGGTGCGGCGGAGGCGCGGGAAGTGGATGCCAAGCGGGCTATTGTGGAGGCGGTCAAGGTGGCGGATTCGTTGTAGAAGTTTTGTTTAGGATGATTGACGTTTCGGGGGGGGGCGGTGGCGGTATGTTTTTGACTGCTGCTCTCCGGCCTTTATCGCCGCATCAGCTCCACGACAACCGGTACAAAGGCCTTCGGCCTTTGTCCTACATTGCCAACCGTTCCGCTGATACGGCGGGCCTCCGCGATGCAGTCAAAAACATACCGCCACCGCCGCCGATTGTGTTCCATGCTTTCAACTGTCTCACAAAAGCCCCCTACTGCAAAGTAGTACTAAATTCCAATTTCCCTAACCTTAAATTGCACCGGTGCAAACAGTGCGACACCTGATTTTCCCCATTCCGTGAGTCACCTTTTTCTGGCCAACCGCTCATTGCCGACCGCTCTGTAAAATTGATGAAATATATCACCAAAAAAGATGAGTCTGAAAAAACTCCTTTGGTTATAATTTTTCCCCAAAAAAATCACGTAATAAAAGATGCTTAACGGTTGTGGGTGACTGGTCAGTCCAGGGGGGTGGGCAGGGTGGCTGGTATCGGGCGTACTAAGTCGGAGATTTCATTTTAAAAAATCTGCTTTTTTGGTAGAGTACACGGGTCTGAGTCAAGGCGGGCAGTGCAACTGTTCTTTGGACCGGAGCTCTTATGAGTGAATGCACCATCACATTTTTACCGTATAACAGGACCATCAAGGCTTCTGAAGGGGAGAGTCTTATCCGTGCTGCGCTCCAGGCGGGCGTGCACATCAATGCATCGTGCGGCGGGGAAGGTGTCTGTGCAAAGTGTCGGGTGCAGGTCGAAGCCGGTGCGGTAGAAGGTGGTCTGTCCGAGCGCATCAGCCCGGAAGACCAGGAAGCCGGATTCCGCCTTGCCTGCCAGAGCCGGATTGTCGGGGATGCAACGATACGGGTGCCGGTTGAATCGGCGATGGATCGTTCCGTTTTCGACCAGACGGTAAGCCCGAGACGTACGGCCCGCATCCAGCAGATGGATTTTGAAAGCCTCAAGGAGCAGGGGCTGTTCATTCCTCCGGTCGAGAAAATTCACCTGCAGCTGACGCCTCCCGATGCCCAGAACAACATGCCGGATGTGACCCGGCTGATCGAATATCTCAAACTGCAGGCCGACGAGCACCGGCTCGAACTGACCATGCCGGTAATCAGGAAACTGCCGTTTATCCTTCGCGAGCAGAATTTCGAAATTACCGTTACGCTCGTACGGCCGGTTCGCGACGGCGGCAAGACGCTGCTGACCAATGTCCAGATCGGCGATACGACCAGGCAGAACTATGCGATTGCCCTCGATATCGGTACGACCACCCTCTACGGCCAGCTGATCGATCTCCATACCGGCGAGAGCATCGCTGAGGACGGCGATTTCAACGGCCAGATCAGCTACGGTGAAGACGTCATCAGCCGTATCATGTATGCCGAAAAAGGCGACGGCCTGGTGAAAATGCAGCAGGCCGTGGTGGCGACGATCAACAAGATTCTCGGCAAGATCATTACCCGCAGCGGGGTCGACTGCGACGATATCGCCACGATCACGATGGCCGGGAACACGACGATGACCCAGCTGCTGCTGGCCATCAATCCCCGTTATATCCGCCGTTCCCCGTATGTGCCCGCGGCAACCATGTACCCGCCGTTCAGGGCGGCGACCATCGGCCTGGAGATGGCCGAGCACGCGATTGCGCTGATGTATCCGGCCGTGTCGAGCTACGTGGGCGGCGATATTGTGGCCGGCATCATGGGCACCGGGCTGTACCGTGAAGACGAATTGACCCTGTTCCTCGATATCGGCACCAACGCCGAAATCGTGATCGGCAATAAAGACTGGCTTGCCTGCACCGCATGCTCGGCGGGACCGGCTTTTGAAGGCGGCGGCATCGAATTCGGCATGCGCGCGGCAAAAGGCGCCATAGAGGATTTCTCTCTCGATCCGGTCACGTTTGAGCCGATGCTGCTGACCATCGGCGATGTCCGCGCGAAAGGGATCTGCGGGTCGGGTCTGATCACGATGGTGGCGGTGATGTTCGAAATGGGAGTGATCAACAATCGCGGCAAATTCGCCCGCAACCTCAAAACCGATCGCATCAGGGAAAACAAAGGCATCTGGGAATTCGTGCTTGCATACCGGGAGCAGACCCAGATCGACCGCGACATTACGATTTCCGAGATCGACATCGACAACCTGATCAGGGCGAAAGGTGCGGTCTACAGCGGCTGCATGACCCTGCTCGAAGAAATCGGTTTCAGCATGGACATGATCGAACGCATTATCCTGGCCGGCGGTTTCGGCTCGTACATAGACCTGGAAAAAGCGATGACCATCGGGCTGCTGCCCGAAATCGATCCGGAGCGCGTCGTGTTCATCGGCAACGGGTCCCTGATGGGCGCCCGCATGAGTTCACTGACCAACCGTATCCGCCAGGATGTCGTTGAAGTGACCGGGAAAATGACAAATTTTGAACTTTCAGAAACAGCTTCATATATGGATCATTATGTAGCGGCAATGTTCATACCACATACGGAAATAGAGAAATTTCCACGAGTGAAGGAACGCATGGAAATCTGGAAAAAGCTGGTGGTCGAGAACTGAGGTTCTGACCGCAGACTGCAAACTTTAACCCTGAGGAGGCGACTGTGGCATTTGCACTCACCAAAGAATCCTACACCGGTGTTATCAAGGCAATATCCGTCGGTAAAGGAGATTCAGCCCTGACCGTGGGCGGGGAGACATGTTATCCCTTCTATACCTTTGAAGGAGACATGCCGAACAAGCCCGTCATTGCGATGGAGATCTGGGACATGGAGCCGCCGGACTGGCCGGAAGCGGCGCTCGCGCCCTTCAAGGACGTCATCTCTGATCCGGCGGCATGGGCGAAGAAATGCGTCGATGAATACGGTGCCGAGGCTATCGTGCTTCAGCTGAAGTCCATCGACCCGAACGACCAGGATGCCAGTGCCGCGTCGGCGGCGGAAACCACGAAAAAAGTGAAAGAAGCCATCGATGTACCGCTCATTATCTGGGGTTGCACCAACCCGGAGAAGGATGAGGAGGTAATGAAGGCTATCTGCGCAGCCTGCGAAAACGAAAACCTGCTGCTTGGTCCGGTAGAGGAGAAAAATTACAAGGGAATCGCGGCAGCGGCGATGGGATATAATCATTCGCTGATTTCTTCGTCCCCAATCGACGTGAACCTGGCCAAGCAGATCAACATCCTGCTGGAGAACATCGGCATGCCGATGGATCATGTCATCGTCGATCCGACTACCGGCGGGCTCGGCTACGGGCTGGAGTATTCCTACTCGGTCATGGAGCGCCTCGGCATGGCGGCACTGACCCAGGGAGACGACAAGCTCCAGTACCCGATGATCAACAATCTCGGCAACGAAGTCTGGAAGTGCAAGGAAGCCAAACAAACGGTCGAGGAAGACCCGGTGCTGGGCGACCCTGAACGGCGCGGAATCCTGATGGAAGCGGTCGGTGCGGTTTCCTACCTGCTGTCCGGTTCCAATATCCTGATCATGCGCCACCCCGAATCCATCCGGCTGGCTAAAGAATTCATCAACGCCCTCGGCGACGGCGGCAGTCTGGCTGATTCGGCCCCGATTTCGAAGCTGACAGACGATGTGGAAATCGATTTTGCGGCGCTTGCGCCGGAACCGGATCTGACCATCGCAGAAGAGAAGAAGGCTGCACCGGCCAAGAAAGCCGCTCCTGCAGCCAAAGAGGCGGCTCCGGCCGCCCCGGCGAAGAAAGAAGCGGCACCGGCACCACCCAAAGAAGAGAAAGTAGAGGCGAAGGAAGCGCCGGCCGCTCCGGTGGAAACCGAAGAAGAAGCCAAGGCGAAAGCCGAAGCGGATGCCAAGGCCAAGGTAGAAGCTGAAGCCAAAGCCAAGGCCGACGCGGAAGCCAAGGCCAAAGCCGAAGCGGAAGCCAAAGCCAAAGCCGAAGCGGCGGCCAAGGCGAAAGCCGAGGCTGATGCCAGAGCCAAAGAAGAAGCAGAGAAAGAAGCGGCAGCAGAAGCCCGCGCCGCGCGTGAGGCCGAAGAGCGTGAATTGCGGTTGAAGCGTGAAGCGGAACGGGAGAAAATGGCTGCCGGTCGGGAGTCCATTGGGGCAAAAGAGTACACGAAAACACCTGCGGCTGTCCAGATGACAGCTCAGGAAAAAATTATCGACAAGCTGAACAGAATCCATAAGCGCATATAAGGTTGCGGATCTGTACGGTAATAAAACATTTGCGGACAAACACAGAACTATAGTTGTGGAGGAAACAACAATGGCAGAAGTAACCAAGAAACCAGCTGCAAAAGGTCCGAAATTGGCAAATGTCCAGGAATCGTCGATCGATCCGGCAACCAGAGAAATGGTTGCCCGTGCACAGCAATTGGAAATCGATACGGTGTTTGACCGGGCGGTGACCATGAAGCCGTGTGCAATCGGCCTCCAGGGAATTTGCTGCAAGAACTGTGCGATGGGGCCGTGCCGTCTCCCGCTTCCGAAAGGAGGGATCGAAGGCGAGGACACCAGAAAAGGTCTTTGCGGTGCAACCGCGAACACGATCTGTGCCCGGAATTTCATCCGGATGGTTGCCGGCGGTGCCGCTGCGCATTCTGACCACGGCCGCTCGGTGGCTGAGGTTTTTCTGTCGGTTGCCCGGAAGGAAACCGACGATTACTCGATCAAGGATCCGGTTAAATTGCTTGATATCGCACCATATTTAGGCGTCGATACCACCGTGGAGGTCGACGGCGAGGTGAAAGATCGCAACATTGACGAGATCGCCCTTGAAGTTGCCGAGAGCGCCTTTGCCGAATGGGGCAAGCCGGAAGGCACGATCAAGTATGTCGAACGGGCGCCGAAGCCGTTGCAGGAGAAATGGAAGAAGCACGGCGTTATCCCGCGCAATGTCGACCGCGAGATCGTCGAGATCATGCACCGCACCCACATGGGGGTCGATCAGGACTACAAGAACCTGATGCGTCAGGGTGTGCGTGCATCAATCGCGGACGGCTGGGGCGGATCGATGCTGGCCACCGATCTCCAGGACGTATTGTTCGGAACTCCGTCGCCGATTCAATCCGAAGCCAACCTCGGCGTGATGAAGGAAGATCACGTCAACCTTATCGTCCACGGCCATGAGCCGGTGCTCTCTGAAATGATTGTTGCCGCCGCCCAGACCCAGGAAATGATCGCCTACGCCAAAGAGAAGGGAGCCAAGGGCATACAGCTCTCCGGTATCTGCTGTACCGCGAACGAAGTGCTGCAGCGCCACGGCGTACCGCCGGCCGGTACGTTCCTGCAGCAGGAACTGGCGATTATCACCGGTGCCTGTGATGCGATGGTCGTCGACATCCAGTGCATTTTCCAGAACCTGGCCAACGTCGCCAAATGTTTCCATACGAAACTGATCACGACGCATCCGATCGCGAAGATGGAGCAGGACAACGTCATCCATATGGAATTCGACGAACATCATGCGATGGAAGACGCGGTTAAAATTGTGCGGTTGGCGATCGACAACTTCGCAAACCGCGACAAGGACGTCATTATCCCGCCGTACAAGAGTGCTCAGATCGCCGGTTTCGGCGTCGAGTCGATTCGCTACCATCTTGGCGGCTCCTTCCGCGGCGACTATTACACGCTTAACGATAACATCATCAACGGCCGCATCCGCGGTATTGCCGGCGTCGTCGGCTGCAACAATGCCCGTACGAAGCACAACGAGGAACATATCGTCATCATCAAGGAACTGATCAAAAACGACGTGATCGTGCTGACCACCGGCTGTTCCGCTATCGCCGCCGGTATGCACGGTCTGATGACGCCTGAGTCGGCAGCCGTGCACTGCGGACCCGGCCTTGCCGAGGTCTGCGAGACGGTTGGTATTCCGCCGGTTCTGCATCTCGGTTCCTGCGTCGACAACAGCCGCATCCTGCTGGCCGCCACCGAGGTGGTGAAGGCAGGCGGTCTCGGCGATGACATCGCCGACCTGCCGGCTGCAGGAAGTGCTCCCGAGTGGATGAGCGAGAAGGCCATCTCCATCGGCCAGTACTTCGTCGCGTCGGGTGTCTACACGGTATTCGGTTATCATATGCCGGTTGACGGCGCGCCGGTCTTCAGAGATTTCCTCTACAAGGATATGGAGAAGATGTACGGCGGTATGTGGGACTGCGAGCCCGATCCGGTCAAACACGCCCATAAGATGATCGCCCATATCGACAAGAAACGCCAGGCACTCGGCATCGACAAGGCGCGTGAACGCGTCCTGATGGATATGGCCGACCGCCAGGCGCTTGGCATGGAATAAGATTCGCGCAATTTGATTAACGATACCAATCCTCAAAGAAGGAGGAACACATGTCACGATTAGTAGCATTTGCAGGGATACAGGGCGGTTACAAGGTCGTTTCGCAAGTCGAGGGCGAGCTTGAGCGGGCGCTGGAATCCTACGATGCGTCAACCAAAATCGGGTTTGGCAACACCGCGTACTATCTGCCGGTAATCTACTCGCTTACCGGTATGAAATGCGAAACCCTGGAAGATCTGAAAAAGCCGCTGGAATTCGCCCGCGGCCTGCTGCCCCCGCACATCAAGGGGGCCAACCACCTGCCCTATCTCGGACCGCTGCTGGACGCCGGTATGGCCGGTCTGTTCGCGTACGAGATCCAGGAGGCGCTCCGCATCCTGCGTGAGCCCGATTTTTACACGTTTACCGAAGATCCGGACGTGGATGCCGGTAAACTCTGGGTCGGCCCCGCTGACGATACGATCCTGCGCAAGCGCGGCGTTGAGTTCGTCGACGGCTCGGCTCCGGGTTTTGCCGCTGTTGTCGGTGCGGCGCCGGACCCGGAAACCGCGAAGATGATCATCGAAGATTACCAGAAGAAGTCGCTCTACATCTTCTGTGCGGCCAACCACAACCGCAAGACGGCGATCGAGCAGTGCCTCGAGGCCGGTATGCAGATCGGCTGGAACACCCGTATCGTGCCGTTCGGCCCCGATATTTCCTCGGCGATCTTCGCGCTTGGTTTCGCCAACCGTGCGGCCATGGCGTTCGGCGGCATCGAGCCGGGTGATCATCGCAGGATGCTGATGTACAACAAGAACCGTATTTTCGCCTTTGTCAATGCGCTGGGCGACGTCGGCACCGAATGGGCCGTGGCGGCCGCCGGCTGCGTCAACTGGGGTTTCCCGACCCTGGCCGACACCGATATTCCGGAAATCCTGCCGACCGGTATCTGTACGTACGAGCATGTGGTCGCCAATGTACCGCATGACGAGATCTGCCAGAAGTCCGTTGAAGTTCGCGGCCTCAAGATCAACATCACCGAGATCGACATTCCGCTTGCTTTCGGTCCGGCGTTCGAGGGTGAGCGCGTTCGCGGCGGCGACCTCCACTGCCAGTGCGGCGGCGGCAAGACCCAGTGCACCGAGCTGGTCAAAATGGCCGACATGGGCGCCATCGAGGACGGCAAGGTCGAGGTGATCGGTCCCGATGTCGGCGATATCGAAGAAGGCGGAACCTTCCCGCTCGGCATCTATGTTCAGATCGCCGGCCGTGAGTTCCAGGAAGACTTCGAGCCGATCATGGAACGCCAGATCCACCATCTGATCAACTATATCCAGGGTATCATGCATATCGGGCAGCGCGATATCTCCTGGGTCCGTATTTCGAAAGCGGCGATCGAGAAAGGATTTACCCTGAAGGATATCGGCGTCGTGCTGCACGCCAAGTTCCATCAGGATTTCCAGAAGATTGTCGACAAGGTCCAGGTAACACTGTACACCGAGACCGCCGATGTGGACAAACTGACCAAGACGGCCCGCGCCGAGTACAAGCGTCGTGATGAACGTGTCGATACGATGACCGACGAGGATGTGGAGACCTTCTACTCCTGCTCACTGTGTCAGTCGTTCGCCCCGAGTCATGTCTGTACCGTCAGCCCGGAACGTACCGGCCTGTGCGGCGCCTACAACTGGATGGACTGCAAAGCGTCGTATGAAATCAATCCGACCGGTCCGAACCAGCCGGTCCAGAAAGGCAAGGTCCTCGATCCGGTTCTCGGACGATTCGAGGGCGTCGATGAATTCATCAAGGTCGCTTCCAAGGGAGCCATCGACACGTACAATTTCTACTCGATGGTCAACGCCCCGATGACGACCTGCGGCTGCTGTGAGTGTATCGCCGCGATGCTGCCGTCCTGCAACGGCATCATGACGGTCGGCCGCGACTACGCCGGCGAGACGCCGTGCGGTATGAAGTTCACCACGCTTGCCGGCGTGATGGGCGGCGGCGCTTCATCTCCGGGCTTCGTCGGGCATTCCAAGTTCAACATCACCCAGAAGAAGTTCATCCTCGGTGACGGCGGCCTCCTGCGTATGGTCTGGATGCCGAAGGTGCTCAAGGATGAAATCTACGACCGCCTCAATGCCCGCGGCAAGGAAATGGGCGTCGAGAATTTTGCCGATATGATCGCCGATGAAACCGTCGGTATCACCGAAGATGAAATCCTCCCGTTCCTGCAGGAGAAGGGTCATCCGGCATTGACAATGGATCCGCTTATCGCCTAATTAACTGACGGGCCCCGGCCGGCTGCCGGTAACAATCGCGGCAGCCGGCCCTGTTCGCATGACCCGAATAACCGAAGAGGAGAGTAACAAATGGCATTAACAGGAATGCAGATTTTCAAACTCCTGCCCAAGACCAACTGCAAGGAGTGCGGGGTGCCGACATGTCTTGCCTTTGCGATGAATCTCGCATCGGGCAAGGCAGAGCTTGACTCCTGTCCGTATGTTTCGGACGAGGCCCGGGCTCAGCTCGAAGAGGCCTCGGCACCGCCGATCCGTCAGGTTGAAGTAGGCAAGGGGGTGAGAGCCGCGAAAACCGGTGGCGAAACGGTTTTATACCGGCATGAGAAAACATTCTACAATCCCACGATGTTTGCCGGCCTGATCACGTCGGATACCGCGCCGGACGACGTGGCGGTGAAGCTGAAAGGCTGGAACGCCCTGCAGTATGAACGTGTCGGTCTGAACCTGAGACCGGAACTTGCGGCGGTAAAAGACGTCAATGGCGACAAGGACGCGTTTGCGGCCCTGGCCAAGATGGTTGCCGAAACGTCGGAATTCAACGTCATCCTGATGAGTGAGGATGCCGGGGTGATGGCGGCCGGCGTCGAAGCCTGTGCATTCAAGAAGCCGATCATCTATGGCGCAACCGAAGCCAATGTCGATGCATTCGGCACGCTGGCCAAAGACAACGGCCTGCCGCTGGCGGTGAAGAGCGACTCGATCGACGGTCTGATCGCGTTGACCGATAAACTGACCGGGATGGGGCTCAAGGACCTGATTCTCGATCCGGGTTCAAGAGAGGTCAAACAGGCCCTCGAGGACATGGTTGCATTGCGCAGGGCGGCATTGAAAGCCGGCAATCGCTCGCTCGGTTTTCCGACCATCGCGTTCCCGTGCGAGATGACGGCGAACAAGGACATGGAAGCACTGATCGCCGGTATGTATGTGTCCAAATACGGCGGCATCGTGGTTTTATCCGACCTCGAAACCGAAGTACTGTTCCCGCTGATGCTCGAGCGGCTCAATATCTTTACCGATCCGCAGCGGCCGATGACGGTCACCGAAGGCATCTACGAAATCGGCAGTCCGGACGAGAGTTCGCCGGTGCTGGTGACGACGAACTTCGCGCTGACCTATTTTATCGTCTCCGGTGAAGTAGAGGCGTCGAAGGTGCCGACCTGGCTGTTGATCAAGGATTCGGAAGGTTTGTCCGTGCTTACCGCATGGGCGGCCGGCAAGTTCAGCGGCGACGATGTCGGATTGTTCGTGAAAAAATGCGGTATTGCCGATAAGATCAACCACACGGAATTGATCATCCCGGGTTATGCGGCGGCCATTGTCGCCGACGTGGAAGAAGAACTGTCCGGATGGACGATTACCGTCGGCCCCCGGGAAGCGGCGCATCTACCCGGTTTCCTGAAAGCGAGATAGTAAAAGGAGTCCCGTATCGGTACCTGATGCGGGGTTCATGTCAGTCCGATTACGGATATAATATTTAGGGGAAAGGAGAAACCATGATTCTTTTTGGTGAGAGCCTCAACGTCATCTCGAAAAAGATCGGTGCCGCTTTCAAGGCTCGCGATCCGAAGCCGCTCCAGGAGGAGGCGATCGAGCAGAAAGAGAAGGGCATGGACTATATCGACATCAATCTCGGACCAGCCAAGAAAGACGGTCACGAGCTGATGCCGTGGGTCTGCGAAGTTGTGCAGGAGGTCGTACCGGATATTCCGCTGCTTCTCGATACGTCGAACATCCAGGCGATCGAAGAGGGGCTGAAAGTCCTGAAACCCTGCGACAAACCGCATATTATCAACTCCATCATGGCCAGGCCGGAGCGCTACGAAGCAATGCTGCCGATCTGCGCCCAGTACAATGCCGATATGGTTGCGCTGCTGTGGGGTCCGGACGGACTGCCGCGGGATGAAAACGAGCGCGCCGCGCTGGCCGTGGAACTGCTGTATGCGGCCAACGAAGCAGGTATTGAAAACGAACGGATCTGGGTTGACGGCATCGTTACGCCGGTCAACATCCAGCAGCCGCAGCTCGTCAGCCTGCTGAATTTCCAGATGATGCTCGAAGACATCGCTCCAGGTGCAAAATCCACCTGCGGCCTGTCCAATATCTCGAACGGTCCGCCGGTCGAACTGCGTCCGATCCTGAACACGACCTATATGGTCATGCTCGAACGCTACGGCATGAAGTCGGTTATCAGCGATCCGCTCGATGAAAACCTGACCGCTGTGGCCAAAGGCCAGCGTCCGGAAATCGTCGACGCGGTGCACCAGGCCATGGACGGCTCCGCTGCCGACCCATCAACGATGGACAAGGAACTCGGCGACTACGTGAAGACCGTCAAGGTCATCATGGGCGAAACCCTGTTCTCGGATTCGTACCTGGATATCTGACCAGCCTGCCGGTCTCACCGACAAATCGGACAAAAAGCCCCGTTCTTGAAAGAACGGGGCTTTTTGTTTTGATTTTCATGATTACAATTGGGCTGAGTATCTCGCACAACAATCGACATAGCCTCTAAGAGATGGAGAATCATGGAAAATTCAACTGAGACCAGCAACAGCGAAGGCTGGGTCTGGGTAATCGTTTTTGAAGCTGACGGAGAAGAACAGTATCTCGGGCTCTACGACGAGGACCAGGACGTTCACTTCATCCCCGCCTTTCCGTCCAAGGAAGACGCCAACGACTGTTATATCGACCTTCCCCGCGAAAAGGGCAAAAAATACGAAATCCAGGCCGTCCATATCGAAGAGTTGACCCAGGACGCCGGCAAGGCTGACTTTCTGGTGGCGCTGCTCGACGGTGAAGGAAACGTATTAAATCCGGAATAATTTATCTGCTGCGAAGGCAACAAGATGGGATTGAAAATAGCAATCGGCGGTAAGGGCGGGGTCGGTAAAACCACGGTTTCAGCCCTGCTTGCCCGATGTTTTGCCGCTGACACAGAAAACAACGTTATTGCGATTGACGCCGATCCGGTTTCAAACCTTGCGGCCGGACTCGGCATCGATGAGAGTGAGCCGATCACCCCGATCGCCGAGCTCAGGGAATTGATCGCCGAGCGCACCGGGGCGGAACCCGGCACGATGGGCGGTTTTTTTACGCTGAACCCCAAGGTAGATGACATTCCCGAGCGTTTTTCGCGTGAACGCGACCGGGTCAAACTGCTGGTGATGGGAACGGTTCAGCAGGGCGGTTCCGGCTGCATCTGTCCGGAAAGTACGATACTGAAGGCCCTGATGACGCATCTTGTCTTCATCCGCGAGGATATCGTGCTGATGGACATGGAAGCGGGCGTCGAACACCTCGGCCGAGCCACGTCGGCAGCGGTCGATGCGCTGGCGATCGTCGTGAACCCCGGTGCCCGCAGCAGGCTTGCCGCTGAAAAAATCCGTAAACTCGGTGCAGATCTCGGGATCAAGCGCATCGTCGTGATCGGGAATCGGGTAAAAAACGAAGAGGACCGGGAATTGATAAGGTCCTCGCTCGAGGATTTCGAGATCATCGGGTTCCTGCCGGAACATGATGAGATCGTCGACGCGGACAGATATGGCAGGAGACCGTTCGAGGATATTATCAGTGCCCCGCAGGAGTTGTTCGATGTCGCTCAGGTTCTGCAGTCGTATCGGGAGTAGGGGCGGGCGAGCATGGGACACGCTGGAGCGTGTCCCCTCATTCCCTCCATTACCCTCGCTTCCTTAGAGACAGCATCATCACGAACCGGGCCACCGGCTCATCGCCGAATTTATCCGGCACGGTAGCCGTAATCGTTATCGGCATCTCCTGACGTTCCTCCGAGTTTGCCGTTTTTTCAACCAGCGCTGCGATCGCATCCCCCTGTGTGCAGGTGAAATACGTATCGCCTTCGGCGCGCTTATAGAAATCGGCCTGCAAATCCTTGAATATCAGCGCGATTTTTTCCGGCCGGTCGTCGATATGCTGCATGCCCAGCAGCCCGCCGGAGCAATCGGCTCCGACGCACATCACACCGAAATACATCGATCCGTGATGATTGCGGTTGCGCCGCTTCAGCGGGATCCGCACGACGATTTTTTCTCTGCTTATCGATACCACCGAAGGTCTGACGTAGAAAATCAGCGGAATCTTTGACAGCGCGAACAGTCTCATCTTGAAGGTCGCGGCGAGGTGATCGGGCAGCAGGCTCATGGATT
>Ga0180436_10001369_pt1 | contig 23786 bp, 21 predicted proteins | sample SS_ome_2_FD_132434 | JGI IMG/M metagenome (GOLD analysis project Ga0180436, IMG submission 132434) | Hypersaline lake sediment archaeal communities from the Salton Sea, California, USA - SS_3_S_2 metaG | ecosystem: Environmental > Aquatic > Non-marine Saline and Alkaline > Hypersaline >... | reverse complement strand
TCTTCTACTCCGTATTGGATAAGAGGTTTAGTAAGGATTGGAAGCATCTCTTTAGGAGTAGCTTTTGTGGCTGGGAGAAATCGTGTACCGTATCCCGCAGCAGGGAATAGACATTTTTTGATCGTAAAGTTTGTCATATAGCAGAAGGCTCCATAAAAATTTTTAGAATTATAGCTAACTGATGTCATATTGATGTCATATTTAAAGATAATTGATATGTCATTTTTTTAAATATCTTAGTACTTTAAAGTTAATTCAGTGTTAAACTGTTGATAGTCCTAAACTAGTCTCTTTTCCCATGCTAATGTTGTTTGACAGATGACTTCCAGGTCATCATATTTTGGTTTCCAATTCATCGCATTTTTGATCTTCGTATTATCAGCGATTAGAATGGCTGGGTCACCTGCACGTCTTTCTTTTGTCTCCACAGTGAAGTCAACATCTGAGACTTTTTTCATAGTATCAATGACCTCTTTTACCGAGAAACCACGACTATACCCTACATTGAACACATCACTTTCATGATCTTCCAGATACTCCAAAGCTTCTATATGTGCCTGAGCGAGATCTACCACATGTATGTAGTCACGGATACCCGTACCATCATGGGTAGGATAATCCTCCCCGAAGATATACATCTTTTCACGTTTGCCTGTAGCAGCTTCAGCAGCTACCTTGATTAGCAGTGTGGCATTTTCAGTGGACTGTCCGATGCGTCCGTCAAGATCAGAACCTGCTACATTAAAGTAACGCAGTGCTGCGTATCTGAAATCTTTAGTTGCAAAAGCCGTATCTTTGAGCACTCTTTCACTCATGAGTTTACTCATTCCATAAGGGTTGATAGGGTCTGTGGGGTCAGACTCTTTCAGTCCGGTCTCCAGGTTCACGACAGTTGCATCAGGCTCTCCATACGTTGCTGCAGTGGAAGAGAAGATAAATTTCTTTACGCCATTGTCTGTAGCACACTTAATGAGGTTGGCCGTATTGGCAGTATTGTTAAGATAATACTTTAAAGGATTTTTAACACTCTCTGGTACCACAAGAGACGCAGCGAAATGGATAATGGCATCAAAGCCATTGTCTCTCATGATCCTTCCAACAAGTTCAAAATCAGAAAGATCTTCCTGTAAGAAATTCAAACTTGCACCATTTTCTTTTGCGATGACCTTCAAAGTATCAACAGTCTCTTGAAAGCCTGTAACAAGGTTATCTAAAACAGTGATCTCATGATCACTGTTTTCAAGTAATAATTTCACCACATGGCTACCTATGTATCCTGCTCCACCTGTAATAAGAATACGCATTTATGACTTCCCTTATTTTACTGCTTTAGATCCTATGGATACCGTCAAAATATCTATCATGGGAAAATTTCTAAAAAATGTCAGAAATTATATCAATTCTTTGTAACATCTATGTAATATTATACATTTTGTTTCAAGTACCAACTATACATTTTTTCAATGCCTTCTCTTAACTCAACACGATGTTTCCATCCAAGACCATGAAGCTTAGAAACATCCGTCAGCTTCTTCATAGTACCATCCGGTTTATCTGTATTAAAATAAAGTTCACCTTTAAAGCCGATGATCTCTTTTATGGTCTCCGCTAACGCTTTGATAGAAATATCTACACCTGTACCAATATTAATGTGAGTATTGCGGGTCTCTTGGTTTTGAACTTCATTAGGGGTACAAGTTCTGTTTGAGCCATTCACTACAGCATAGGTATCTTTAAAGTCACGGTTTTCCATCAAAAAGACACAGGCATCTGCCATATCTTCAGACCATAAGAATTCCCTCATTGGTTTACCAGAACCCCAAATTTCAACACTTTCTCCATCAACACCGAAATTCGCCAGATACGCTTTTGCTTCTTCCAGACTTTCTACTCCAAGATCTTTGATCACTTTCTTATCTCTTCCTTCATTAAGAAGTTTTGCACAATGGATCTTTCTAATGAGTGCAGGTAGTACATGTGATTTTTCAAAATCAAAGTTGTCATTTGGACCATAGAGATTCGTTGGCATCACAGAGATATAGTTAGTACCGTACTGTAAATTATAACTCTCACACATCTTGATACCCGCGATCTTCGCTATAGCATAAGGTTCATTGGTATATTCCAATGTATCAGTCAACAGACAATCCTCTGGCATAGGTTGTGGTGCATTCTTAGGATAGATACAGGTAGAACCCAGGAACATTAGCTTTTTGACATTATGCTTATAGCTTTGATGGATGATGTTATTTTGTATCTGAAGGTTCTCATAGATGAAATCAGCACGATAAGTGTTGTTCGCCACGATACCACCCACTTTTGCTGCGGCTAAAAAAACATACTCAGGCTTTTCATTTTCGAAAAATGTGGCAACGGCTTGTTGATCTAATAGATCTAATTCACTATGTGTCTTACCGATTACATTAGTGTAACCTTTGGCTTTCAGATTAGAAACAATGGCAGAGCCTACTAATCCACGATGCCCTGCAACATATATCTTAGAGTTTTTTTGCATCTGTATGATACCTACTCGAAATAACTCATGATTTTATATCCACCCTCTTGCAAGTAAACATCTTTCGTCATAAGTTTTAGGTCTGATGCCATCATATCATTCACAAGCTCTTCGAGTTTATACTCTCTTTCCCAACCAAGTTTTTGCTCTGCTTTGGTTGGGTCTCCAAGAAGCAGGTCCACTTCTGTCGGTCTAAAGTATCTAGGGTCCACCTCAACGACTACTGTACCTATTTCTACCTGATACTCTGGATTCGAGCATGAAACCACATATCCTTTCTCCTCCACGCCTTCACCTTTGAACTCCAGTTCGATACCTACATAGGCAAATGCCATTTTAACAAAGTCTCTTACAGTTGTTGTAGTACCAGTTGCAATCACCCAGTCTTCTGGTTCGTCTGCCTGCAGGATTAGATACATCATTTTAATGTAGTCTTTCGCATGCCCCCAGTCACGTTTGGCATCAAGGTTTCCAAGATAAAGTTTGTCTTGAAGACCAAGTGCTATCTTTGAGGCAGCACGGGTGATCTTACGTGTTACGAAAGTCTCACCTCTTACAGGTGATTCATGGTTGAACAAGATACCGTTACATGCGAACATACCATACGCTTCACGGTAATTCACTGTGATCCAATACGCATACATCTTCGCTACAGCATAAGGAGAGCGTGGATAAAAAGGTGTGGTTTCACTTTGTGGTGTTTCCTGTACTTTTCCATAGAGTTCAGAAGTAGATGCCTGATAGATACGTGTCTTTTTTGTGAGTCCAAGCAATTTCACTGCTTCTAAAATACGAAGTGTCCCTGTACCATCAGCATTGGCAACATATTCTGGTGTTTCGAATGAGACAGCAACATGACTCATAGCTGCAAGATTATAGATTTCATCAGGTTGGACCTCCTGGATAATACGTGTTAGGTTCATAGAGTCAGTCATATCTCCATAATACAAGATAAGATGACGGTTCTCTACATGCGGGTCTTCATAAAGATGATCAATACGGTCTGTGTTAAAGAGTGATGATCTTCTTTTGATCCCATGAACGATATACCCTTTTTTAAGTAAAAACTCTGCCAAGTATGAGCCATCTTGTCCAGTAATCCCAGTGATCAGTGCTACTTTTTTATTTGCCATTTAATTCTCCATTCTTTTAAAGTCATCTTCTATTCTTACGATATCATCTTCGCCCACATACTCACCAACCTGAGCTTCGATCATCACCAGTGGTATCTTCCCTACATTCTCAAGACGATGGATCTCCCCCATAGGGATATAAGTTGATTCATTCGCTTTGACAGGATACTCTTCTGTACCTCTAGTAACAATAGCAGTTCCACTCACCACGATCCAGTGTTCACTTCTATGGTGATGCTTTTGCAAAGAGAGACGTTTGCCCGGTTTTACCACGATACGTTTCACCTTATAGCCGTTTGATTCATCCAGTATGGTGTAAGTTCCCCATGGTCTGTGTGCAGTCACATGAATATTTGGCAGTTCAGAGTTCTCTTCTTTGAGTCTCTTAACGACCTGTTTTACTTTCTGGGATGATCCTTTTTTGGATACCAATAATGCATCAGCTGTATCGATGATGATAAGATCATCTACATCGATGGTCGCTACCTGCTTGGAAGAGAGTACCAGGTTATTGGTTGAATCGATATTGATCACTTTCTCACTGGAACTGATCTCTTCATCCAAAGACTCAAAGCTCCCAAGATCACTCCAGTCAATGTCTGAAGGGATCACTTTTACCTTGTTGCTTTTTTCCATCACAGCATAATCTATACTGTCTTCTGGAATGTTTGACATATCATTATGGGAGATACGGATCATCTCATCTGATTTTGCATTGTCATAGGCTAGAACAGATGCTTCAAAGATCTCAGGAGAATATTTTTTCAGTTCTTCAAGAAATACACCTGCTTTAAAACAGAACATTCCGGAGTTCCAGTAGTAGTTCCCTGCATCGAGATAAGCCTGTGCAGTCACTGCGTCGGGTTTCTCTTTGAAGGAAAGAACCTCCTCACCTTTGGCTTCGATGTATCCAAATCCTGTCTCAGGGTATTGCGGGGAGATGCCGAAGGTAACAAGGTGATCTGAGAGTGCTAATGACTTTGCTTTCTCTATGGCTTCAAGATAGGCTGTTTCATCTTTAATGAGATGATCTGAAGGAGTAACCAGAACGATCTCTTCAGGGTCAAGTGCCAGACATGCGAGTCCTATGGCAGGTGCTGTATTGCGACCAATGGGTTCTAGCAAATAATTGGCTTTATAGTCGGGTATCGCCATCTCTTCGATCTGATCGACTGCCAGAAAATACTGTTCTGTATTGGAGACGATGAACTGAGCATCACAGGCTTTTTGGTTACGCTTTACGGTCTTTTGAAAAAGAGATTCGCCTTCAAAGAGTTTCACAAACTGTTTTGGCATAAGTGAACGGCTTAGCGGCCAAAGTCTTGTCCCACTTCCACCACATAAAATAATATTTGTCATAAATTAAATTCTCCCAAAAAACTTAGTAATATTATAGCTTAAAAGTGTAATATTAATATCATATTCACGATTAGGTCATGAATAAATTAAAAATTATCTTTCAACATAGTGTGAGGTCTTAACGATATAATCATACTATGACAGTTCAATACAAAAACGTACAACTCAATGATACATTGGTGTTTCTCATCACTTGTTCTCAAGTGGAACTATCCCAAGAGGATATTGGTTATATTGACGCTTACCTGTCACGAATGACTCATGTCGAGTCTATGATCACCGCCGCAACGCAGCACGGCATTTTGCCTTTGGTTTATAAAACGTTGCAAAACCTCCAACCTCAACTCAAAGCAACTCAAAAGTGTGATGCACTGCTGCATGAACTGAAACCTCATTACATGACCATCGCACAAAGAAATATGCTGATGACCTCTGAACTGCTCAGCATCATACGTTTACTACAGGATCATCAGATCGATGTCCTGGCATTTAAAGGGCCTACACTTTCACATATGGCCTATGGAGATATCACACTTCGGCAATTTGGTGATCTGGATATTTTGATCCGAAAGAAAGACCGTTTACGTATGGTGGATCTTCTGCTCGGGGAAAATTACATTCCTGAGATCGATCTTCAGGAGAAAACGAAAAAAACTTTTTTTGACGCTGTGAATGTCATAGCTTTTTTTAAACCGTCTACACGTATAGGCATAGAGATCCACTGGGAACTGCTTTCACGTAATTATGCTATAGCGTGGGATGAGAGCAAGCTGTGGGATAAACAGGAAAACTGCAGTATCGATCACAGAGAGATTCCTGTTCCACCTCTTGAACAGCTGCTTCTTTATCTCTGTGCGCATGGTGCGAAACATCTCTTCGAGCGCATCGAGTGGATCTGCGATATAGACAGGTCTATCAGGGAAAACCCGAACATAGATTGGACCTACCTGCTAAATGAGGCTGAAAAACTGGGAGTGAAACGTATACTCTTGTTGGGGCTGGCTCTCTGTGAAGAATTATTTGAGTTAAAACTGCCTGATACCATGAAAGCGGAAATAGAAAAAGACAAAGTACTCCCCAAGCTCATCTCAAAGATCATCGAGATCAATTTTTCGAAGGGTCAAAAAGAGGAAAGGTCTTACAGCACCTTCGGATTGCTGCTGAGCATGAGAGAAAACCTCTCTGACAAACTTCATTTTACCTTGCGTGGACTCTTCGCGCCAAAATTTGATGATTTTCTCTTCGTTCAACTGCCGGGATATCTGGCATTTCTCTACCCGTTAATTCGTCCCTATAGGCTGCTTACAAAATATTTCAGAAGTTAACTTTCAAGCAGCTCCTCTATCACCTCTTTATATTTTTTTATCACGATCTTCTCATCAAACTCATCGATGATCTTTTGACGGCCGTGCAGTCCCATAGCGATACGCTCTTCATCTTCAAGAAGCAGCATTTTTTCCATCTTATCAGCAAGGTCTTTTACATCTTTGACTTTACAGACGAACCCGTTATAGCCCTCATCCACAAGCTCTTTACACCCGGGGACATTGGTCGTAATTATGGGCCGTGCCATGATGGAGGCTTCCAACAGTACCCGAGAAAGACCTTCCCGGTATGAAGGCAGCACCACACAGTCAGACTTGGCAATGAAATCTTCAACATTGTCAGTCTCACCCAGATAATTGATGACCCCCTCTTGCTGCCAACGCTCCATCGCCTCTTCAGAGACAGCAGACGGATTTCCGGGGTAGAATGGTCCAAGCACATTAAAAGAGACTTCAGGATATCTCTGTTTGAGGATCCTGGCCGCATCCACATATTCAAAAAGTCCCTTGTCTTTTAGAAGCCGCGCTATAAAGAGAAACTTTATCTCTTTTCTCTCGATGGCGTGTTTGACAGGGATGTATTTGTCGACATCGATCCCCGATCCTGGAAGCTGGTCTGTCTTCTTTTGCTCTACAAGGCCTCTTTCTATAAAGAGTTCCCTGTCATGACTGTTTTGAAAAAACACCTTTTTGGAATATCGGAAAGTAAAACGGTACAGCATGCGGGCGATCCGGGAACTGAGCCTCTCATCGAGAAATACTGTTCCCAGACCCGACACGTTATTGACCACAGGAACCCCGGCAAGCGTTGCGGCAAGTGTGCCGTAAATGTTGGGTTTAATGGTGTAGTGCAGTGTCACATCCGGCTTGATCGTTTTAAAGAGTTTATAGAAGCGGGCTGTCAGAAGTAGATCTTCAAAAGGGTTGGTCCCCTTGTTGTTCATCCTGATCTCATGATACTCAAACCCCATCTCTTCAAGCTTATGCGAAAAAGCATCCCTGGGCGCGATCGTCACGATCCTGTACCCATCAGCCTCCAACGCCTTCAAAAGCCCCGTACGGAAGTTATAGATGTTCCATGATGTGTTGATGACGATCGCTATTGTTTTCATTTTAACCACTTCTCTTTCCACATTTCGAACATGAGTATAAACCAGATTGCATTAACATTTGAAACATCTCCTCCAAACAGCCTCTGCTTCATCTCTTCTACTTCTTTCACATTAAAGATCTCTTGATCCAGTTTAGTAACATCCAAATATTTTTCAACCAAAGGTCTCAGATCTGTTTGCAGCCACTCTGCCAATGGCATTTGGAAACCGGCTTTTGGTTTATCTATCATTTCTTGCGGAATATGCTTATAAAGTATCTGACGAGCCAGGTATTTTCCCTGTTTGTTTTTGTATTTCAGATCTGAAGGTACCCTGGCCATGAACTCTATGATCCGATGATCCAACAGGGGTTCACGCCCTTCCAAACTCACACTCATCGTAGCACGGTCCACTTTTGTCAATATATCATCTACCATAAAGGTTTTATAGTCGGTAAGCATCATATGATCTATCAGGGCTTGATCACTCTGCATAGAAAACTTTTTGTATATGCTGTTACCAGAATCAATATTGAGAAACTTCTTTACCTCTTTACTGTCTACATACGATGATGCATTGACAAACATCTCTTCCAAAGAGTCTGCATCTATCGCCCTTTTGAATTTATTATATTTGTCCAGAATGTTTGTCTGTCTTATGCCTTTGGGTAACAGTCTGTTGATCCATTGTATCTGTTTATCGCCCAAAAGATTCAACCCCTTTTTAGACATCCTCTTTTTTGCACTGCTTGCAACAACCGGTGCAAATCTGTCTAGAAAAAAGTACTTACTGTACCCGCAAAATGTTTCATCCCCGCCATCAGAAGAGAGTGCGACAGTGACATCTTTTCTGGCCAGCTCAGAGACGATCATGGTTGGTATGACTGAACTGTCCCCAAAAGGTTCATCATAATAAAAAGGCAGTGTCTCCACTTTTTTTAGCATATCTACTTTAGAAACATAATACTCAGTATGTTCTGTACCAAAATGTATTGCAATGCTTTTTGCGTGCTCTGCTTCATTATATTTTTTATCATCAAATCCTATGGTATAGGTATGAAGCTTTCTCTCCTTATTTTCGGAAAGTAAAGCCGTGACCAATGATGAATCATACCCTCCACTTAAAAACACCCCTACAGACACATCAGAAACCATCCTAAGCTCTACGGCATCTGTTAATAGTTCTTCAAGATCACTCAGTATCTCTACCTCATCTTTATCAAACTTCTCTTTCTCGTAACACTTATCTACGGACCAATACTGATGAATGTTGAATGATACATGTTCAATGTCAAATTCAAGGTAATGTCCCGGTTCTAGTTTATACGTATTTTTAAAGATGGTGTATGGTGCTGGGATGTAACCAAACTGAAAATAGTAAGGCAATCCCTCAGTGTTAAGCTCTTTGGCAAAGTCAGGATGTTGATGAAATGATTTGAGTTCCGATGCAAAGAAAAAGTTTTCTTCACTGTGATAATAATACAAAGGTTTCACCCCTGCTCTGTCTCTTACCAAAAACATCTTCTTTTTTTGTTTGTCCAATATACTAAATGCAAACATCCCAATGAACTTCTCAAGACACTCTATGCCCCACTGCTTATAAGCATAGAGAATGACCTCTGTATCACTCTGGGAAACAAACCGATGACCAATCTTTTCCAACTCTTGACGGATAGATCTAAAATTATATACTTCACCATTAAATACGATGATGTAATCACCACATTCAGAGATAAAAGGCTGGTGTCCATGGGAAGAGAGGTCTTGAATAGAAAGGCGGTTATGCCCTAAATGTACATAACTATCTTTTATCTGTTCAATAAAGATACCACTATCATCAGGTCCTCTGTAAGCTTGTACATCAAGCATACTTTCTACTATACTGTCACTTCTCTCATTTCCTATGCAACCTACTATGCCACACATTTATTCTATACCCATTAAAAGAATATTCTGATATGGGATCCAATACCCTGAATGTGTAGCAAAATTCAACCACACAAAAAGAACAGCCATATATCCTAAAACAATCATCACCTTCATAGTTGCCGGAGAAACTTTCTTCCGTGCCAAGTAAGGTAAACGTGAATATACTGCTAGCTGTATAGGAATAAAATAAAGTGCCATTCGGTCAACTGCTGTTGAAGCAAAATTAACCACGACCATGGAAATAATCGATCCAACTGCTATCCAAAACCAAACAGAGTAATCATCAAAGTCTCTCTTCCACTCTTTTCTGTATAGCAAAAGTAATACACTAGGTAAAAGGTTCATTATAACACGTATCATAGCTCCATCGGACTGCATTTGCCTATCAATATATTGTCTCACTAAATTATCTTGTGCATCTGCAAGTAACAGATCCCAGGCACCATAAAATACTGGAATGATCATGAGTAGACGCATCATTAACCCCTTACCATAGATCAATATCCCTAATGGAAGCAGTACAACAGCAGTCTTATGGAAAAGTGCGCCTATAAATATCAATGCAATATATGTCTTGAGTCTGCCTCTACGTAAATATACTAAGGCCATCATAAACACACCCAATGCCATACTTTGGCGTGAATATCCCATAGCAACCACAATAACCATGTAAGGCACTGCTGTAGCCATAGCAATCCAAGGATAGATCTGGGTTCGACTAAACATGATCAACCCCATTGTAAAGACCGTACCGTAAACCACATTAACCCCATAAACACCCAAATTCCAACTAGCCATCAGCCAATTAAGTATTCCGTGTCCTGGATCTTTACTTGTTAATACCTGAGGGAAAGACACACCTAATGTCTGATTATAATGACCTAAATATGCCCACCAATCACCTCCCACTTCAAAACGAAACCCTATTAGTAAGATAAAACAAACTGCAATGATGATCCATGGTATTAAATTTGCTTGACGACTTCTACTTAGGAAAAGTGCTAAACTTGATGGAATTAGAAACATCAACCAATATGTCAGCATTCTTTTCCTCAATTTTTAAATTTACTTATAATATCATTTTAGACATAATTATTATACTTATTTTCTTACAAAATTATTTCTTTTTGTACCCAACTGCACACCAGTAAGGCTCATCTTCCCTAAATTGTATATCGTTTAATCCTGCATCTAACATCATTTGTGCTATTTGCTTTTTTGTAAACCTTTGCTCTAATCTTGTACCAAACCTGTCTAATGCATCTGTTCGCATAGTATATAGACTTTTATCACGATAGAAAGATAATGGAATATTATTTACATCAAACCCCAGTTTTTCAAGAGTTTTTGATAGCCTCGATACAGGTAAATAGACAGCTAATGCAATAGTTTGACTAGCTATATATTTCAAAGGTTTTGGTAAAATAGATATACCACTTCTCAAAAAATCACTGACTTTCCAAATACCTCTAAACCATATAGGTTTATTATCTAAAGCATAATACACATAAAGTAAAAATGGTGCGTCAGGTTTTAGCTTTTTAACACACATTTTAATACCTAATGCAGTATCTGGAATATGATGCAAAACACCTAATGAATATCCAAAGTCCATAGAATTATCTTTAAATGGTATATCATCGACAATTACATTATGAAATTTACAATTTGAATATTGAGAAAGGTTCTTCTTCGCAACCTCAAGAGCTTCTTCTGCTGGGTCTATACAATGCAACTCCTTTACTTTAGGTGCACAGAAAACTGCCCAGCGTCCACTACCACACCCCAGATCAAATCCTTTTGCATCACCAGGTAGTTTTTCCCATGGAAAAAGGGAAAAGTATTTATCCCAAATTTCTTTCAATTCTTCTTTTGATACATTTGATTGGTCAAACTTTCCCCACTCAGATCCAAAGTCATTAACGACCTTTTCATCAACATTTTTCATTGAAGATCTTCCTGATTAATGAACTGACTACTCATGTATTACCACCTCAATTAATTTCTTCCAATCTAACATTATAGTCTCTAAGCTAAACTCTTCTACTTTTTGAATCCCCATTTTTTCATATTCAGTTAGCTTTTCATCATCAGCTAACAATATCTGTAAAGTATTTACCCATAAAAGTTCCTTCTTAACTAATGGAGTATTTGCTTCTAAGAACTCATTATCAAAAATAGGCATTAAGACACCGCACCCATCGTATATCGGTTTAGTAATGGTATTCTCCATTCCATCTTTTTTGAATATAATTTCACCTGGACCGGATTTACAGTTTGTTGAGATCACTGGAGTGCCACATTCCATTGCTTCTACTATAGTATTACCAAAACCTTCCCAGAGTGAAGTCATGACAAACAGTTTTGAAACCTTTATAAATTTAAATGGATTTTTTTGAAATCCCAGAAAATAAACATCATAACTATCATCAAATTCTTTTTCTGACCACACTGAATATGTTTTAAGTTTAAGGTCTTCTGATAAATTAATGAGTTTTTTTTTCATCTCACCGTCACCCAAGATAATAAGTTTTATTTCTGGATTACTTTTTTTTAACTCTTTAAAAATACGAAGTAAATACCATTGCCCTTTTTGCATTGTTAATCTACCTGCAGTAGTAATTATTTCATGCGTCAATAGATGATTATATTTATCCAAAGGTTCATGTGATAATGTTTTTATCTCATCTAAGTTAAAGGGGTTATAAATTGTAACTATATCCTGATCTTTGATATCCAAATGACTAATCAAACTTTCCCTAATCCCCTCTGAAACAGTAACCACTTTAGAGATATTTTTTGCAAAATAAATATATTTAATAATTTTACTAATAAATCTTGACTGTACATCTACTAATGCTGCTTCAGCAAAACGATCTCCATGCACTACAAGTATATTTTTTTCTCCTCCACTGAAAACATTAGGTAAATTTGCTAACTCTCCATGACTAATAACCATGTCAAAGTCATGATATTTTTTCAGTTTTCTAAGTTTAATAATGGCAGATACTATATTATAAATTCGCTTGAAAACGCCTCTGTGCATTAACGAAACTTCTAGATCTATGATCTTTCCATTGTATGGATAGTCTATATGAAAACTATCCATAACAATTAATGTAACATCAAAATTTCTGCTAAGTTCTTCTGCTCCAACGACAGCAACTTTTTCTAGTCCACCATTCGCAAGAAAAGGAGTTATAATCGCTATCTTTTTCATACTTTTGATGCCTTTAATATAGGTTCCAAAACATTTTTCTCTGAAAATATTTTTGCTTTTTCTAAACACTTATCTTCATATGTTTTATACGTATCTATTAAAGTAGTAAGATTATCATAAAAATCGAAATTATTCAGATCTTTAGGCTCAAAAACCATACCTGTCGAATCATTATATCCTTCTACAAATTCTCCACAGTAACCTGATGATTTGGTAACTATAGACGGCAGACCTCTAGCATGCGCTTCTAGAAGTGTAGTAGCAAATCCTTCATGATGACTACTAATAACAAAACATTTTCCTAAGTCATATATTGCTGGTAAATTTTTTCTTTCTACCCAATCTTGTATCTTGACATAATTACTCAACCCATATTTCAAAATGATTTCTTCAATAACTTTTTTCTCTGGACCTTCTCCCACAATGAGAGCATTGTATTTCCTTTCAATTTTATTATTTAAGTTTTTTAGAAGTTCTAAAAACAAAGGTATATTCTTTTGTTTAGAAAGTCTTGCAATTAAAATAAAGTCATATTTTTTTGAATCTTTAGACTTTTCTTCTTCAAAAAACCAGTCTGGTACATAATTACCAATAAACTGAACCCTCTCCTTCCCAAATACTTCTTGATTATTTTTATTGACACTAAAGATAACATCACAAAATATAGATGTGAACTTGAGTAAGTAATACTCAGGTAGAGAGTGACCCAGTGGGTTTTCTGTACGTTTTTGAAGATAGAGATGAAGTAAAGATATTACATTATAGCCATACATCTTAAAAATGGGGGCTAACCATAAAGAAGATAAATCGTTCAATACAATAGTCTCAAAGCCTTCTTTTTTATACTCCTTCGCAACGTTGATAGCTGAGAGAAGTCTTTTCTTTTTAGAAAGTACATTATCCATCTTTTTAGCTGAACAGTTAAAAGTCTTAGGTTCGGAAGTCAAAATATAACTATGAACATCATACTGATTCATATAATTGCACAACTGTTCTATATATATCTGTCCTCCACCCCAGATTCCATGACTTGGAGAATAGATAAGTGTTTGACTACTTGATACTTTTTTTAAATATTTCATAAATTGTATCCTTAATTACATTTTTTAATTTTTTAAAGAGTCCAATGTTTTAGTTTTATAAATGTCAAAAGTATCCACATAAGTTTGAAGTTGTAAATTCAGGATTTAGTTCCCTTTATATTATACAACAAAAAATAACCTTTGCTTCTATGCCTTTGGTTCACATATCATCATTTGAGTACCTTGTGCTAAATTAGTAACTCTATGATCAATCACATCAAAATGCATAGACATATATTTAGCAAACTCTTTATAATTCCACTCTCTAATATGTGCCTCATTTATGGGAGGTCCCCAATACCCTTTTCTCCAAGGTCTGTATAATAAATTTTTATCTGGAGTTGATATCACAAGATATTTGTATTTAATATCTTTAATAAATTCAAGTAGTTGGTCGGGATCAACCAAGTGTTCAATTACATCAGAACAGATAACAACATCTGTAATTATATCGGGCTTAGTAGAAAAGTCTGATATTCTCCATTCTTTATCAGGATACTTTGCTTTTAACTTCTCAACATTGATAGGTAATTCTAGTCCAATAGTTTCATACCCTTTAAAATAAGTAACCAACTTATATGCTGACCCACATCCTATATCAACTATTGTTTTAAAGTTATTTTTTTTCATTAGACCTAATGCATGTAAATATACTTCCATCTGCCATTTATCTTCTGCAATATCATCATAATGATGATATTGCGTCCTTGCTCTATAAAATTGACTGATACAATAATTATTCAAATTTATTCCTTTATTTATTAACAATAATTATATTATACAATGCATATTCTTTTATGTCTTCCAAATACCCCAGTAATGTCTTTAATATCATTAAATCGATATAGTATTTTTATAGTTCTTTATGTAATCCAATACAAGTTGTGGACAATATCTAATTATCAGATACGGAAATATATTCCAACTACCTATTCTCACTCCAGCGCCCACCTTAGTCGATAATTCTTCATTTCTAAATGGTAACCCTCGATTCTGATAGGCTTTTTTATAGTATTCATAAACCAGAAACTTCTTTATATTTCTTTTGTCTTCACCATTATATTGATAAAAATCAATTGTATAAAAAAATGGAGGAATTAGCTTAGATTCTTTTGATTTTTTGTTCATAATACTTTCAGCATCTACACGATGATAATACAGCCCAATATAATTACAAAAAACAAACTTCCCTAATTGATTTAGCCTAAGCCAATAATTAATGTCTTCTGAAGGTTCTGCATTCGATAAAAATTTTAAATTATTTTTTTTAATAATCGCAGTATCAATAAGGACACTGCTTCCTGAGAGCAAAAAGTAACCTTCTTTTAGTGTTTCTATGTAGTTATCTATAAAATAGTAGTTTACAGTATCTTTACAATTTACATAGTTAAATGGCAAGTTTCTTTTGATGCCATTTCCCTTTATACCATCTGTTGTTTCCATCAAGTCACTACAAACCAATACTGTGTTTTCATAATGTTCAAAGCCTTTCAGTATATATTCCAAATGTCTCTCTTCCCATTCATCATCAGCATCAATCAATGCAATATACTTACCTTTAGCTTTATCTATACCATAATTTCGTGCTGTAGCGAGTCCACCATTTAGCTTGTCAAATATTTTAATCCTACGATCATCCAATGAAGAAATTAAATCCCGGCTTTTATCTGTTGACCCATCATTAATAATCAAAATTTCTATATTTTGATAGGTTTGGTGAAGTATAGAATGAAGGCATCGTTCAACCCACGCCTCTTTATTATAAAGAGGAACAATAACAGATATTAAAGGGGTTTTTTCAAACATCAACTTTTCTACTACCTATATGATTCTTATACCTATTGAGCGATAAACATCAACCAATTCTTTTTGTAATCGAAATTTTCTACTCAATATATCACTTTCAACCATAGAAACCGAGGTTTTTTCACCTACTAAAGCTTTAATAACATACAAAGAAGATGAGCCCAATGAATAATAGCTTATATCTTTCTTTTGATTTCTTAGTGCAAAAGATTCAATACTTTCATTGGTAGGAATGAGAGTGATTTTAATATCCATTTTATCAGCAATCAACTGCACTCTTTTCTTTTCTTTTTCGAAGTTTGTTCTAGGATGTATTTTCCAAAATACTTTATCTATTCTAGTATCTATAGACGAAACAATCATTTCAACTACATCCTTAAGTACAATTTCATACTCTATTTCACTTAAGATCCCAAATTCAATATATGGAGAATTTATAAATACTTTCGCTTTATTCTCGATTTCAAAATAATTATCTTCTTTTTTTAAAGAACTTTTGATGACCTGTTGAAAGTATTGATGGTTTATTAATCTTTTATGTATTCTTAAGTCTGGATAACATCCCTTATATAATGACCAACCAGATATCCATAAATCCTTCAGGGGTCTATATGATCCTGAAACAGTATTCGTGAATAAAAAAATAAACGAAGAAACAAGAAACGTTTTAAAGCCTAGATTTTTGTTGTATAATCCCCATTTTATATATGATCCAGATCCATCTTCAAATAAGTTAACATCTTTGCACCTTGAGATATTTATAGCATATCTGACCAAAGGGTTTTCAATACTCCATGTAAAAATGCGATAATTATTTTCTCTATGTATATAATGAGATACAGTTTTACAATACTCTCGATAATAATTCAAAACCGATTTCCAAGAAAAAGTGACATCTTCATAATAGACCACTTTATCAACAAACTCTTGTACATTAGTATGTATGATGATGTTTTTGCGAAGAAATAAAATATCTATCGTTAAATTTTCTTGCAGGCAAATTGCAAAAAGCACATTTTGCTGATATTCAGTAGATACAAATGCTATATTCTTCATTTAACACTCCATAGTTTCCACGGCATCTTAACAACCCTACTACTTATACGCCAAACTAATATAAAAGTCAAAAAGAAAGAAACTACAGAAGCATATGCCGCTCCAATTGGGCCAAAGTCATTGATCAATATATAACTCAATACAACATGAAAGATACTTGTCGAAATCGTAACCATAGAAAGAAGATGGTTCTTCTTAGCATAAAAAATATAATTCACTACCATCAGATACATCCCTTGAAAAGCATGGGCCAATGAGATCCAATAAATATATTCTGAAGCGCCTTGAAACTTTTCACCTAAAAAGTATGGTATCAGCCAAATGAAGAAAGTACTTAACAACATTGCAAAAATAACGATACCTACAAAATAATAATAGGTAAACTTAACAAGGTTTTTCTGAATCTCAGGTGTAATTTCTTTAAGTTTTTCATAGAGATAAGGACTAAAAGCATTGTTAAAAGCACTTGCAAAAATACCGACAACCATTCCAAACTGAAAACCTACACTATACAAACCCGTTGAAGATACTCCAACTATTGAGGTGATAAGTAATATATCTACTCCATAGCGCATCCATAATGCCACCTGATGAGGAATCAAATGTATACCAAATTTAAAAGCATCCCTCATATATTCTGCAGAATAATTTAAAACAGCATAACCTCTCTTATAAATAAACACTATACTCAAAAGTCCAAAAATAATCCCTGCCGTAGCAGTACCCGAAACTCGACCTTCCCATCCATAATGGAGTACTACGACAAGAAGCAAAGATAAAGAGATATTAAATAGGGTCTGCGACATTTCATAGAATGCAAATGGCTTTGCTTTCTGCTGTGAGCGCCATAATGCTAAATTTATACCTGTAAACATCTGCGTCCAAGCTACGACTATAGCAATATATAACCAAAGAACAGGTAACTTAAGTTTTTCAATCAGATAGGGTTCAAAAATCATTACAAATAATGTGACAATTGAAACACTAAGTAATAAAATATTGAAAACATTACCTATATACTTTCTTAACTCTTCTTGTTTTAAATGAAAAAAGGAGACTCCTACCGCGCCAGCCATACTTAAGCCTACGAATATTGATACTACCCCGACAAATGTATTATAGGTTGCTATCATTCCATAATCTTCTGGTGTCAAATAACGTGTCAGTATAGGAAGAAGTAAAAATGGAACTCCACTATTTATGAGATGTAATAATGTATAGATAAAGGTATTTTTGAACAAAACACTATTCTTAAGTTTTTCGATTATCAAAATTTGACCTTTATTTAAATAACTTCAATGAAGAGTTAACTAATTTTATACGATTTAACTAGATCGATTTTTAGCCACTTTTAGTATTCATGCTGATATTAAAGTTGCAACATTTTTTCATTATTGTTCTTTTCCAAATACCCTTCTATAGTCTTCACAATCCCACTACCAAAATTCTCACACTCCAGGGCATACTCTCTTGCTTTGCAATTCACCTTATCAGCTTTTAACGCAAATGAAATCATTTTTCAACCCCATATTTGGATAAATACCATTCTATAGTCTTCATAATACCTGTATCGAATGTTTCGTTCGCTCTCCAGCCAAGTTGCGTTTCAATTTTTCTTGCATCTATCGCATAACGCCTGTCATGCCCAGCTCTGTCCTCAACAAAAGTTATTAAACTTTTGTAGGATATAGGGGGTTTTGGATCGGATGTAGTGAATTTTGAGTTAGTTGATGGTGGGACTTTCTCATCCAAGATCGTACAAATGGTATCTACAATTTGAAGATTTGTTCTCTCATTTCTTCCACCAATATTATAAACATTTCCTTCTTTACCAGTATGATAAACAAGATCAATACCTTTACAATGATCTAACACATAAAGCCAGTCACGAATGTTCTTTCCATCTCCATAGATGGGGATTGGTTCTCCGGAAAGTGCTTTTCTAATGATCGTAGGGATGAGTTTCTCGTCATGCTGTTTAGGACCATAATTGTTTGAACAGTTAGTGATGACAGTATTCATCCCGTAGGTCTCTTGATAAGATCGTACGATCATATCAGATGATGCTTTTGAAGCTGAGTATGGAGAGTTAGGAGCATAAGGTGTCTCTTCTGTAAACAGATCTGTTTCATTCAGCGTTCCGTAGACTTCATCTGTGGAGATATGGTGAAATCTACACCCTTTGTAGTTTTCTGTATATGTAAATGGTTTTTCCATCCACTGTTTGTACGCTACATCTAAAAGTGTAAAAGTACCATTGACATTGGTCTCAATGAACACTCCTGGGTTTTTAATGGAGTTGTCCACATGAGACTCTGCTGCGAAGTGGATCACTCCCCTAATGTCATACTCAGTAAAAATGGACTCTACAAGTTCACGGTCACAGATATTGCCTTTGATGAATTTATATCTTGGATGATCTTCTACTTCTTTAAGGTTTTCAAGATCACCAGCGTAAGTAAGAAGATCAAGGTTCACTATGTTGTAGTTCTCATACTTCTCTAAAAAATACGGAACAAAGTTCGAACCGATGAAACCTGCACAACCAGTAACCAGGATACCTGTATTGTTATTATTAAACATTATTTTCTTTCTCCCATAGTGCTTAAACATTCATCCAAACTATCTTTCCAATACGGAATAGTGATGTTGAACTGCTCTTTTATTTTTGATTTGTTCAGGATACTGTAGTGAGGTCTTGTCGCTGGAGTTGGATACTCTTTTGTCTCTATAGGGTTTATCTTACAATCAAGCTTTGCCATTCTCATAATCTCTTTTGCAAAGTCATACCAGCTTAATACACCTTCATTGGAGTAATTGCATATTTCAACTTTTTTATTTTCGATCTTTGGAGCTATCTCTAAAATAACTTTAGCCAAATCTCTTGCATACGTGGGTGTCCCAACCTGGTCATAAATAACACCGAGTTGTTCTTTCTCTTTGCCTAACCGAAGCATCGTTTTTACAAAATTAGCTCCGTAACTAGAGTAAACCCATGAGGTTCGTATGATGATAGCATTTTCAGGACTTATCTCTAATAGTGCTTTCTCACCATCTAGTTTAGTCTGTCCGTATATACTTTGAGGATTCACTGGATCAGTTTCTATATAGGGTTTATGGTTTATGCCATCAAAGACATAGTCTGTTGAGATATGAATGAGTTTGATATTTTTTTCTTTTGCGACCTGTGCAAGATACTTCACAGCCATGTGATTGATCATATCTGCATTGACTTGATCCTCTTCCGCATTATCTACAGCCGTGTATGCTGCACAGTTTATGATAATGTCTATTTCATTTGCATCAACAAAATTTGTTATCGCTTCCTCATCAGTGATATCCAGCTCATCTTTATCCGTAAAGAGATAATTATTTGGATAGTCTACGCAAAGTGCTTTGATCTCTGATCCAAGTTGCCCATCACTTCCTGTAACTAAGACATTAAGCATAGTAATCTACTCCATACACAAACAGATCATCGGTTTCATCAAGTTTAGGTTGTGCTTGGTCTTTTGCAGAAAGGTTAAGTTCTTCAAGTGGGATCTGCCAATCGATATTTAGATCCGTATCATCAAAGGCTATGCCTCTGTCATTTTCAGGGCTGTAGTAATTGTCTACTTTATAGGCAAAGACTGTATCTTCTTCTAATACAACAAATCCATGTGCAAACCCTCTTGGTATGAACATTTGACGTTTATTCTTTTCACTCAATTCTACTGCAACGTGTTTTCCAAAAGTGGGACTGCCTTTACGAATGTCTACAGCCACATCAAGTACCCTACCCTTGATCACACGGACCAGTTTTGTTTGTGATGCAGGATAAAGTTGGTAATGAAGCCCCCTAAGCACACCTCTTCCGGATTTTGATTCATTGTCCTGTATAAAATCGACTTTAAAACCTAAAAATGCTTCCAGTTTATCCTGTCTGCACGTTTCAACAAAATAACCGCGTTCATCACCATGCACCGTTGGTTCTATGATCACCACATCAGGAATTTTGGTTCGTATGAAATTCATCCGCTAGTCACCATTAAAATTTAACACTTTCATTCGCCCGGCTAATGAGATACTGTCCGTACTGGTTTTTCTTCAATGGTTGTGCCAATTCGATAAGCTGTTCTCTACTGATGTATCCCATCTCATATGCGATTTCTTCTATACATGCCACTTTGAGTCCCTGACGGTTTTCGATCGTCTGGATGAAGTTGGAGGCTTCAAGAAAACTTTCATGTGTTCCAGTATCGAGCCAGGCATACCCTCGTCCCATCAGTTCCACTTTAAGATCTTTGGATTCTAGATAGGCTTGGTTAACTGTAGTGATCTCAAGTTCACCACGTTCAGAAGGTTTCACATCTTTTGCGATCTGTACCACATTATTTGGATAAAAGTAGAGCCCTACTACAGCATAGTTGCTTTCAGGTTTTTCTGGTTTCTCTTCTATGCTGGTCACATTGCCTTCACTATCAAAAGTAGCCACACCATATCGTTCAGGGTCTTTCACATAGTAACCAAAGACCGTGGCTTTTTTTTCTTCAGTTGCATTTTTAACCGCTGATGACAACATCGCTGTGAGACCATGTCCATAAAAAATGTTATCACCCAAAACCAAACAGACATCATCATCGCCGATGAACTCTTCACCCAATATGAATGCCTGAGCTAAACCATCTGGAGAAGGCTGTACTTTGTAAGAGAATTTCATACCGATGTCGGAACCGTCACCGAGAAGTTCTTCAAAACGAGGTAGATCTTGCGGCGTAGAGATGATGAGTACATCTGTGATACCTGAAAGCATGAGTACAGAGAGCGGATAGTAGATCATTGGCTTATCATAGATAGGAGCCAATTGTTTACTGATACCCTTAGTGATAGGATACAAACGTGTACCAGATCCCCCTGCCAAGATGATGCCTTTCATATCTGCTCCTTAACTCTCATTCTTCCCCAGTGATACTAAGCACTCAAAATAGCATAATCAGTAATATGCTTTATATACCATTCAATTGCCTCTTCCATTCCCTGATAAACATCATGGGTTGGAGCATAACCTAGAAAACTCTGTGCTTTAGAGATATCAGCATTCGAATGCCTGATATCCCCCGTTCTAAAATCACAATATACAGGTTCTTTTTGACTGAAAGAGTCTATATGTGTAGTTAGACCTTTGTTGATGAGAGCATAGAGTTCATTGAGTGTATTTCTTCCACCTACTGCTACATTGAAGGCTTCGCCAAAGACTTCTTTGTTGTCTGTGGTTCCGGCCAAAAGGTTCATCTGTATGACGTTATCGATGTAGGTAAAGTCACGGCTGGTTTCACCATCACCGTTAATAAAAATGTCTTCACCTTCCAGAAGAGAACCAATCCATTTAGGTATCACCGCGGCATACGTTCCATGTGGATCTTGACGACGTCCAAAAACGTTGAAATAACGCAGACCGACTGTTTCCATCTCATAGATACGGTTAAACACACTGGCGTAAAGCTCACTACCCATTTTCATCACTGCGTAAGGAGAAAGAAGATTTCCCGTACGCTCCTCTACCTTAGGGAGTTCTTCAGAATCACCATACACAGAACTGGAGCTTGCATATACAAACCGTTTGATACCTGCGTCCTTAGCTGCCGTAAGCATATTTAAAAATCCAGTTATATTGGCAGCATTTGAAGCGATAGGATCTGCGATAGAACGTGGCACTGAACCAAGTGCAGCTTGATGCAAGACGATGTCTATGCCTTCACATGCTTTGGAACATGTCTCAATATTAGCGATATCACCCTTTATAAAAGTAAAGTTCTTCACTGCTTCTGAACCCACTTGCTCCAACACATTATCGATATTATGCTCATGTCCTGTAGAAAAGTTATCTAGACCCACTACCTTTTGGTTGTGTTGAAGTAAAAACTCTGTCAGGTTAGAGCCGATAAACCCCGCACAACCTGTCACAAGCCAAGTCTTTTGTTCCGTTTTAAAACGTTCTAAAAGTTGTTCAAAAGCATTCACTATTACAATCTCCAAGTAGGATCATCAACGATCCCTTTGATATCTATAAGCACTGCTTCACCTGTACTGATCTTTTCCAGTTCACTGCGTTCAAGTGCTTTGAACTCTCTATGTCCTACAGCTACGATGATCGCATCATACTGTTTCTCTTCTTTGAAAGGGTCTGTGATGAAGTCATAGTTATTCTGCTCCACATCCTTCTCTTCTATCCATGGGTCATAGGCATCCACATTACACCCATAATCCACCATCTCATCAATGATGTCAAAGACCTTGGAGTTTCTGGTATCCGGGCAGTCCTCTTTAAAGGTGAGTCCAAGAACAAGTATATTGGCATCTTTGATCTTCTTATCGTTTGCTATCATCTCTTTGATGGTACGTTCAGCCACATATTTACTCATCCCGTTATTGATCTGACGTGCACCGAGAATAAGATTTGGTTTATATCCTAGCTCTTGTGCTTTATGTGTCAGGTAGTAAGGATCCACACCGATACAGTGACCGCCTACCAGTCCAGGGGTCAGTTTGATGAAGTTCCATTTGGTCGCAGCGGCATCTATTACTTCAGTGGTATCTATATTCATGGTATCAAAGATCAGTGCCAGTTCATTGATCAGGGCGATGTTCACATCTCTTTGTGTATTCTCTATTACCTTTGAAGCTTCAGCGACTTTGATGGAAGAACACTTGTGTGTCCCTGCTGTGATGATACTTTTATACAGGTCATCTACCACAGTAGCGATCTCAGGAGTAGAACCTGCTGTGACCTTCAGGATCTTTGTGACCGTATGCTCTTTATCTCCCGGGTTGATACGCTCTGGGGAATACCCTGCATAAAAATCTTCATTGAATTTTAATCCGCTCATCTCTTCAAGTACCGGTACACACACCTCTTCTGTAACACCAGGATAGACTGTGGACTCATAGATGACGATATCATCTTTTTTCAGTACTTTACCGACAGATTCAGAAGATTTGATAAGCGGGGTGAGGTCAGGACGGTTTGAACTGTCTATAGGTGTAGGTACAGTAACGATGTATACATTACAGTCTGAAATTTCATTAAGCTCAGCAGTAAAATTCATACCTTTATCCAAGGCTTCCTGCACCTGATCATCACTCAGTTCAAGTGTTCTGTCATGACCGGAATTCAGCTCATCGATACGCCATTGAGCGATATCGAACCCTACTACTTCGTACTTTTCTGAAAAAGCATGTGCCAAAGGCAAGCCTACGTAACCCAGTCCTATTACTGCTATTTTATGTGC
>Ga0180436_10001368_pt1 | contig 23812 bp, 22 predicted proteins | sample SS_ome_2_FD_132434 | JGI IMG/M metagenome (GOLD analysis project Ga0180436, IMG submission 132434) | Hypersaline lake sediment archaeal communities from the Salton Sea, California, USA - SS_3_S_2 metaG | ecosystem: Environmental > Aquatic > Non-marine Saline and Alkaline > Hypersaline >... | reverse complement strand
GGCGCGAACCCGGTGAAGATGTCGATCAGGTTGCTGAGCAGCCACTTGAAGCCGTCCTGGGACGCGACGTTCCAGGCCTCGGCGACGAAGCGCGGTTCGGACTCGCCGGCCAGGGTCAGCTCGGCGCGGTAGCCGGTCGCCGATACGACCCACGAGGCCAGGATCACGATCACCGTGCCGATCACGAACAGCGTCATCGGGTCCGGCAGGGCGTTGCCGACGCGTTCGATGCGGTCGAGCAGCGTGGGGCGTCCGCGGCTCGGGGTGGGGTCGTTCGTGGGCTCGGGCGTGCTCATCGCAGCACGATAGCGGGCGGAACACGGCCGTGGAACGCGCGACGCCCCGCACCGACACGGGGTCGATGCGGGGCGTCGCGGCTGGGAGTCGGCGCCGGTTCAGCGACCGTCTTCCTTCACGGGCTCCTCGACCGGCTCCTCGACGACCTCTTCGACGGCTTCCTCGACCACCTCCTCGACGGGCTCGGCCTCCAGGTAACCGAGCTCGCGGAGCATCTCACGCTCCTCCTCGGTGAGCTCGTCGCCTTCGTACCACGCCTCGTCGTCCCACTCGGACGCGGGGACGGGCGCGATGAATCCCGGCGCGGACTGCGCGACTCGGCTGCTGGCGATGCCGCTCATGAAACCGGTGCCGACCGCGACCATGAGCGGGCTCGAGGTGAACCACCCGATCATCCCCGTCATGTTGACGAGCATCGAGTTGTCGGAGCGACCGAGCTCGACGAGGTCGTCACCCGCGAGGCGCGCGACCGTGACCATCGCCTTTGCATCGCCGAGCAGGCGCGGGTAGCTCGGCATGATCAGGCCCGGTTCGCGGTCGGACGCGGGGCTGCGCATGGCGTTCGCGATCATCGCAGTGACGAGGCTCGCGATGCCGTAGGAGTCCTCGGCCAGTTCCGGGATGTCGATGAACTGCACCTGCATCGCGCCGAGCGGATCGGCGGGCAGCTGGGCGCGGAAGCGTTCGTTCGCCAGCAGGCCCGGGCCACCGCCGCGCATGTGCTCGATCGCGCCGAGCGTCGCCTGCGGCGTGAGGCCGGCGACGAGGTGCGACTCGGTGACGGCCAGCGTCATCCCGAGGGGGACCGGCAGGCCGGGGAAGGTCAGCGTCATGAGGTCGACGCCCTCGCGCTTCCACCCGCGGATGCGCACGTAGCCGCGCGCCTCGCTCGCTGCCATCCCATCGATCAGACCGCGCAGGCGGTTGAGCGTCTCGAGCATGCCGGCCGGGTTCACGAGTTCCATCGTCGCGACGGTCGACAGCATCCCGCCGCCGCCCGTCGTGCGCGAGGTGTACATCGCCATCGTCGTGCCGAGGTGCGCGACCAGGTCGGCGCGCAGGTCGAAGCCGGTCTCCTCGCGGATCGTGCCGAGCGGATCCTCGATGCCCTCGGCCGCCATCATCGGCGCCATGATCTCGAGCACGTAGTCGAGCGTGCCGTTCGCGTCGAAGGTCGACAGCTGCGCCCACTGGGCGTCGGCCGGGATCATCGCGAAGTCGCGCTCGTCGAGGCCGCCCTCGGCGAGGATGCCCATGCGACGCAGCGTGGCGCCGTAGCCGGGCATGAGCACGCGGCTGTACCCGCGCTCGGCGTCGACGCCCATGTCGACGTGCATCGCCATGCTCGACAGGCCGTAGGCGTCGAAGATCGCGGCGACCTGCTCGGCCTCCTCGGGCGGCGCCTGCATCTCGATGAACGACAGGCCCATCTCGGACAGCGCGCCGATGTCGACGAACATCGACATCGTCGGCCGCACGCCCTGGGGCAGCGCGCCGAGCGTCGGGCGACCGGGCGCGGGCACCGAGCCGCCCATGCTGAGCGCGAAGGTCGGACCGTTCAGGCCCAGACGCATGGGCGGGCCGTCCGGCGTCTCGATGAGACGGCTCCCGTCCGCCTGCACGTCGCTGAGCGGCATGCCCATGTCGCCCATGAGCTCGAGCACGCGACCGGCGAAGCCGCGCGCCTCGTCCGCGCTGTTGCTCTGCACCTCGAACTGCACCATCACGGGCAGCGGCGCGTTCGGGTCGGTCGCCGGCAGCACGCGCAGGCTCTTGCGGCCCATGATCAGCTCGGTCGCGACCGGGATCGCGCTCGGCGGCAGCGGCGGCATCTCACCCTCGAGCTCGCCCATCAGATCGACGAGGCGCTCGTCCAGCATCGAGAGCGCGACGACGAGGCCGGCGTCCTTCGGCGACGGCATGAGCCCCGGCATGTCGTCGATCCACATCGAGAACAGCGGGGTCGGCTCGGCCGCGGCGGGAGCGGCGGCGGGTGCGCCGGCGGCGGCGTCCTGGCGAAGGACGCCGACGGGGGCGAGGCCGACAGGGGCGAGGGCAGGGAGGACGGCGAGGCAGCTGAGCAGCGACATGGTCACCGGAGCGGGTCGGGGTCGGAGGTTCGGGCGCCTCGCCGCGGTGCGAGGCGGCGGCACGATACCGCCCGGTCGCGCCCCGCATTCGCCCGGGGCGCGCCCTTTCCGTCCCGACCGTCCGTGGCGGCGCCGATCGCGGCGCCGATCGCGGTGGCTGTGTTCGTGGGCGAATCGACGATTCGCCGCGAACTCACTCGTTCCCGTTCGCCGCGTCGTCGCTCGCGTCGTCACCAGCGTCGTCGTCCGCTGCGTCGTCGGGCGTGCGCCCGTCCTCGCCGTCGCCGCCGCTGCCCACGTAGCCGAGCAGCTCGAGCTGGCGCATCAGCGCGGGACCGAGTTCGCGGCGCACGAGCGGCAGCGGCGTCGCCCCGAAGCGCTCGAGCGCCGCGTCCATGCGCGCGAGCATCGCGTCGAGGGTCACGCGGTGCGCGTCGGTCACGGGCGCGCGCTCGCCGGGGTCCGCCGCCAGGTCGAACAGTTCGGTCGTCCCCAGGTCCTCGTCGCGCAACAGCTTGAAGCGGCCCTCGACGAGCGAGCGTTGGAACGAGCGGCGCACGAACCCGTCCGGTCGCAGCGGCAGGAACTCGACCTGCGCGACCACCGGCGTGTCGTGCTCGGTCGCGTCGCCGCGGACGATCGGCGCGAGCGACGCGCCCTGGTAGCCCAGCCCGTCGGTCGAGAGCCCGGCCAGTTCGACCACCGTCGGCGCCACGCTCACGGTCGAGGTGGGGAACTCGACCACCGCGCCCGCGAGGCCGTCGCCGGGCGCCGCGACGATGAGCGGCACGTGCAGGACGGGCTGGTACATCGAGCGCGTGTGGCCCAGCCACCCGTGCTCGACGAACTCCTCGCCGTGATCGGAGGTGAACAGCACGACGGTGTCGTCGGACACGCCGAGCTCGTCCAGCGTGGCGAAGAGCTGTCCGATGCCGGCGTCGGTGTGCGCGATCTCTTCGTCGTACACGTCGCGCAGGTAGCCGAGCTCCTCGTCGGTGAAGGTGTCCATCATCACGCGCAGGTCGTGGATGGACGGCGCGCCCTCGATGCGTCCGCCGCTGTCGGCCGCGAAGTCGAACTCGTCGTGCGGGACGTAGTCGTAGTGCGGGTCGAAGTAGTGGACGAACAGGAAGAACGGCTCCTCGCGCTCGGTGAACTCGACCAGCATCTCCTGGGCGAGGTCCGATACCGACGCGGTGGACACGTGCGCGTGCCCCTTGGCGTTCGACTCGTCGAAGTACTCGAAGCCCTGCGTGTAGTCGTACTTCGTCCCGATCAGCCCGTGGCTCACGACGCCGCCGGTCGAGTAGCCCTGGTCGCCGAAGAACTCGGCCAGCGTGTAGGCCTCGGGCGGGAGCATCCGCGTCGGGTCCGTGACGCCGTGCGCGGCCGGGAAGAGCCCGGTGAACATCGTCGCGACCGACGGCATCGTCCACGGCGCGACCGACTGCGTGTTCGCGAAGCGCACGCCGCGCGCGGCGAGCGCGTCGATGTTCGGCGAGGTCGGGCGGTCGGCGCCGTAGCAGCCCAGGCGATCGGCGCGCAGCGTGTCGACGACGACGATCACCACGTTGCGGCGCGCGCCGTTCGCGTCCGCTTCCGCGGGTCCGGCGTCGGATCCACCGTCGCCGCAGCCGGCCGCCGCCACGAGCGCCAGCGCCGCTCCGAGTCGTTCCAGTCGTCCCATCACTCGTCCTCCGTCCCGGCGGCGTCGCTCGCGCCGTTCTCGGCCTCGCTTTCGTCGCCCTCATCCCCTTCGCCCGCGTAGCCCAGGTTGCGCAGGGTCTCCATCTGCTCGGCGTCCACGTCGCGGACGCGCGCGGGCAGGCGCCGCGCCTCGTGCCCCGCGAGGGTCTCGCGCAGCGTCGCGACCAGCGCCTTGCGCCGTTCGACGCGCTCCAGGCTGAGGTTCTCGCGCTCGTCGGGGTCCGCAGCGAGGTCGAACAGCTCGAAGCGCTTGCGCAGCTCGTGGTGGATCAGCTTGACGCCGTCGGGCGCGACGATGCCGCTCTTGTGCGCCGGGCCGAAGTGCTTGCCCGCCTGCGGCGCGACGAAGTCCGTGTCGATCAGCACGGGGTGCGCGGGCAGCGGTGCGCCGCCCCGCACGGTGGCCGCGATCGACGGCCCGTCGAAGGCGTGCGCGCTCGCGTCCACGCCGGCGAGCTCGAGCAGCGTCGGTGCGAGCGTGACGGTGGACACGAAGTCGTCGACGACCGCGCCGCGAGTGCTCGCGTGCGGGTCGGCGATCACGAGCGGAACGTCGACGACGGGGCGGTAGAGCGAGCGCGTGTGCCCGAGCCAGCCGTGCTCGAGGAACTCCTCGCCGTGATCGGAGGTGACCACCACGACGGTGTCGTCGTCGAGCCCGAGCTCGTCCAGATGCGCGAGCAACCGCCCGATCCCGTCGTCGGTGAAGCGGACCTCGCCGTCGTAGAGCGCGAGCAGGTACTCGCGCTCCTCCGCCGTGAGGTTCGGCATCCACGCGCGCAGGGCGTCGATGTTCTGCGTGCCGTCGAGGCGCCCGACCGGCTCGGGCGCGAAGCCGTACTGGGGGTGCGGGAGGTAGTCGTAGTGCGGGTCGAAGTAGTGCACGAAGAGGAAGAACGGCCGGCCTTCCGCCTCGAAGTCGTCCAGCATCTCGATCGCCGCGTCGGTGACGCCGGGCGTCGAGATCGTCTTGCGGCTCTTCGCCTGCGTCTCGTCCCAGTACTCGAAGCCCTGCGCGAAGCCCTGGTCGCGGCCGATGAGCTTGTTGCTCACGACCGAAGCGGTCGCGTAGCCCTCGGCGCGGAAGGTCTCGGCGATCGAGAGCGCCTCCTCGGGCAACAGGTTCGTGGGCGTGATCGACCCGTGCGTCGCCGGCTGCAGGCCCGTGAGCATCGTCGCGATCGACGGCATGGTCCACGGCGCGACCGAGACGCAGTTCGCGAAGCGCGTGCCGCGTGCGGCGAGGGCGTCGATCGCGGGCGTCGTGTCGCGTTCGGCGCCGTAGCACCCGACGCGATCCGCGCGCAGGGTGTCGACCACGACGAACAGCACGCTCGTGCGCGGCGCGTCGCGCGGCGAGTCAGCGGCGTCCGGTTCCGGCGCGCCGCCGCAGCTCACGAGGAGTGCGCCGACGAGGGTGAGCAGCGGGGAGGACTTCACGGCGACGGCCACGATAGCACCGCTCAGAAGCGTTCGAGGACGAGCAGGCCGTCCTCCTCGAAGCCGTCGGCGGTCGAGACCTCGAACACGCGATGGCGTTCGCGCTCCTCGGGCGACAGCGCGGCCTGTTTGGCGCGCTCGCGCTCGACCCGCTCGGCGCCCATGACCAGGCGCGCCGAGCGGTAGGTCGGCTCCCAGGGCGCGAAGAAATCGACCGGCGCGATCCGGTCGTGCCCGGGCATGGTCATCTCCTGCACCTCCACGCCGGTCGCGACCTCGCGGTTCACGAGCCCGAACATGTCGTGGATGTACATCCGCGAGTGGTACCCGACCGCGCCGATCGAACCGCGCACGAGCGACTCGCTCGGATCGGTGTGCAGTGCGAGGGCGCGGCCGACGCGACCCCAGCGCTCGGCGCGCTCGGCCATGCCGCGCTTGTAGACGATCTCGCTCTCGTACGGGCGGCCCCAGCGGAACTGCACGGCCTCGCGCACGCTCTGCGGCACCGCGTGCAGGTCGAACAGTGCGGGCGCCGAGAGGCCGACGAGCGCGAGCGCCGAGATCGCGGCGACGGGCGTGCGGCCGCGCGCGACGAGGCGCTGGAACATCGCGCTCGCCGCGAGCGCGAGGAACGGCAACGCGGGCAGGTAGAAGCGACCCATCGCCATGAAGTCGCCGCCGGTGAGCACGCCGTACGCGAAGGTCGCGAGCACGAGCAGCGCAGAGCCGATCCACCAGGCGCGTCGCGTCGTGAGCGCGAGCGCGACGAGCGCTACGAGGAGGACGAGCGTCGCCGGAACGGTGCTCCAGTAGGTGAGCAGGTAGTCGACGCCGCGTTCGAGCGACTGCGCGCTCATGCCGACCTTCGCGCGCGCCGTGTTGGGCAACCAGTCGCCGTGGTAGGCGAGGCGCCACGCGGTCTGCGCGCCGATCGCGGCGCCCAACACGCCGACCGACGCGAGCCAGCGCCGCAGACGGGTGCGATCGAGCGCGACGGCGCCGTCCTCGCGCGACCAGCACGCGAGCAGTGCGAAGCCGAAGATCAGGCCGAGCCAGTAGAAGGCGTCGAAGCGCCAGTACGCGAGCAGGCACGCGAGCGCGGTGCCCGAGGCCCAGCGCGGCCGACCGCCGTTCCCCCACAGCCGCTCGGCCACGAGGAAGATGAGCAGCGCGAACGGCATCGTGCCCAGGCCGCCGGTCGACCACACGACCGCGGTGGGCGAGCTCGCCAGGAAGATCGCGCCGAGGCCGGTCGCGAGCGCGCCGTGACCGCGCCGCTGCGCCGCGAGCACGAACGCCAGGACGAGGCCGACGCCCGCGGCGATCTCGCTCGCGTGTCCGACGACGATCGCGTCGACCGGGAGCTTCTCGAGCAGCGCGAACCACAGGACCCAGCCGAGCTGCGTGTAGCCCTCGACCGGCGGGTCGACGCCGAGGTTGAAGCGCAGGCCGAGGCCCTCGGCCAGGTTGCGGCTGTAGCGGAACGCGATGTACGCGTCGTCGCAGGTCCACCAGGCGTGGAGCGCGAGAAGGACGAGCACGACGGCGCCCGCGGCGAAGGGCACGAGGACGCGCCCGTTCACACCGCGACCCTCGCGCTCGTCCTTCGCCCGCTCCGCCCGCACATGGCGCGCGAATCCTATCCCGGCCGTCCGCGGCGAGCCGGCGCCGCCCGCCTAGAACCGCGTCAGGATGAGGACGCCGTCGTCGTCGAAGCCGTCCTCGGCGCGCACGAAGTACAGCTCGCGGACCTCGCCGGGCGCGCCCTGGTTCCGCACCGCCTCGGCCTCGGGCGTGCCCTCGCGGACGCCGAAGCGCAGCGCGACGTAGCGGTAGGTCGGCGCGCGGTCGGCGAAGAAGTCGGGCGTGACGAGCACGTCGTGCCCGGGCAGCGACGGGCGCTCGGGGTCGGCCTCGGCCTCGAGCGCCACCTGGCGATCGACGAGGCCGTAGGAGTCGTAGAGCGTGCGCCGCGAGTAGTAGCCGACGGCGCCGATGGAGGTGCGCACGACCGACGCGTCGGGCGGCGTGTGCTGCGCGAGCGCGCGGCCGACCTGTTCCCACTTGTGGCGGCGCTCCTGCTCGCCCTGCCAGAACGCGTACTCGGTCTCGTACGGGCGACCGTGGCGGAACTGCACCGCTTCGCGCAGGGCGGTGGGGGTGAGGTGGAGGTCGAAGAGCGCGGGCAGCGAGGTGCCGACGAGCAGGGCGCCGACCGCGGTGGCGAGTGCGGGTCCGCGGGCGCGGGCGACGCGCTCGATCGCTGCACCCGCGACCAGCGCGAGGAACGGCAGCGCCGGCAGGTAGAAGCGCCCGAACGGCATGAAGTCGCCGCCGGTGAGCGCGCCGTAGGCGAAGGTGCCGAGCGCGGTGAGCGAACAGGCGCGCCACCACCACGCGCGCTCGCCGCGCCAGAACGCGAACGAGAGGGCGAGGAGCACGAGCGTCGCCGGGACCGTCGCCCAGTAGGTCGCCAGGTACTCGAGGCCGCGATCGAGGTAGGCCAGGGAGCCGCCCGCCTTCGCGCGCGCGGTGTTGGGCAGCCAGTCGCCGTGGTAGAGGACCCGCCACACGGTCTGCACTGCGATCGTCGCGATGATCCAGCCCGCGCACACGAGGCTGCGCACGAGGTAGGCGCTGTCCTTCGTGACGAGGCCGCGCAGCACCGCGATCGCGAACAGCAGCGTGAGCCAGTACGCCCCGTCGAAGCGCATGATCGACACGGCGAAGCCGGCGAGCACGGTGGGGAGGAGGGCGGGGACGCGACTCGATGCGCGTTCGTCGTCCTGTACGCCCGTCGCCGATGCGCTCGCCGCCCGTCCGCTCGTCGAACCGTGCAGGCACCACCCCAGCGCGAAGACCGACAGCGCGAAGAACGCGGTACCGAGGCCGCCCGTCGACCACACGACCGCGGTCGGTGAGGTCGCCAGGAACAGCGCCGCGCCGAGCGCGCCGGCGCGCCCGAGCCCGAGGCGCACCGCGGCGATGCGCGCGACCAGGGCGACGAGGACGAGTCCCGACGCGATCTCGAGCGTGCGCGTCGCGAGCACCACGTCGAGCTTCAGCCACTCGATCGCCGCGACCATCAGGACCCAGCCGAGCTGCGTGTAGCCCTCGACCGGCGGCTCGACCCCGAGGTTGAAGCGCAGGCCGTTGCCCTCGGCGAGGTGGCGCGAGTAGCGGAAGGCGATGAACGCGTCGTCGCAGTTCCAGGCGAGCGGTGCGGCGAGCAGGAGCAGCGCCAGCGCGCCCGCGGCGCCGGCCATCCAGCCGATCCGACGGCGCGCGGGTGCATCGCGGCCCGCGGCGGCGCCGGCGGGGACGGTCGGGGGCAGATCGTTCATCGTCGGGGCGCGCGGCTCGGGCCGGGCGCTGGTCGTACCACGCTGCGGACGAACGGGTCAAACACGAGGGCCCCGACCGTGCGTCGCCGGCGATGGGGCGGTTGATCGTTCTCGCGCGCCACCGATATGCTCGCCACGCGGACTCCGCGACGGTCTGTTCGGCCGCACCCCCATGCTGTTCACCTCGCTCGAGTTCGTCTTCTTCCTGCCGCTGGTCGTCTGCGCGTACTACCTGTTGCCGCAGCGGGCGCGGTGGGGGCTGCTCCTCGCGGCGAGCTACTACTTCTACGCGTCGTGGCGCGTGGACTTCCTCGTCCTGATCGTCGCCTCGACGCTCGTGGACTACGCCGCGGGCCTCGCGATGGGCGGCGACACCGAGCGACCAGGACGCAAGAAGTGGCTCTGGGCGTCGCTCGGGGTGAACCTCGGGCTCCTGTTCACCTTCAAGTACTTCGCGTTCTTCACCGACTCGCTCGCGTGGGGCCTCGGAGGGCTCGGGATCCAGTTCGACTCGCCGGCGTTCGACCTGATCCTGCCGGTCGGCATCAGCTTCTACACCTTCCAGACGCTCAGCTACACGATCGACGTGTACCGCGGGCAGAAGGAGCCGGAGCGGCACCTGGGCATCTTCGCGCTCTACGTGTCGTTCTTCCCGCAGCTCGTGGCGGGGCCGATCGAGCGCTCGACCTCGCTCATGCCGCAGATGTACGAGCGGCACGGGTTCGACTGGGTGCGGATCCGGCTCGGGCTGACGCAGGTCCTGCTGGGCTTCTTCAAGAAGGTCGTCATCGCCGACCGCCTGGCGCTCTACGTCGACGAGGTCTACGCGAACTCGGGCGACTACGCCGGCGCGCCGATGTGGATCGCGACCTACTTCTTCGCGATCCAGGTCTACTGCGACTTCGCGGGCTACTCCGACATCGCGATCGGCAGCGCGCGGTGCATGGGCTACAAGCTCGTCACGAACTTCAAGCGGCCCTACCTCGCGGACTCGTTCAAGTCGTTCTGGGAGCGCTGGCACATCTCCCTGACGATGTGGTTCCGCGACTACGTCTACTTCGCGCTGGGCGGCAGCCGGAAGGGGCGCCTGCGGACCTACTTCAACATCCTCGCGCTCTTCACCCTGTGCGGGCTGTGGCACGGAGCGCGCTGGAACTGCGTCTTGTGGGGCACCGCGAACGGCGTCTATCTCGTGATGGGGCAGCTCACGCGCGACGCGCAGGACCGCTGGGCGCGCCTGGTCGGGCTCCACAAGGTCCCGCTCGTGCGCAAGGTGCTCGCGATCCTCTTCACCTTCACCCTGTTCGTCGTGTCGCTGATGATCTGGCGCTCGGAGACGATCCCGAACGCGATCACGAACATCGGCCTGGCGTTCAGCTCGGGCGCGAACTCGCTGTCGGTGACCGCGCCGATGGCCGGGTACGAGCTCTCGCTCGCGGTGATCGCGCTGGCGTTGCTGCTGGCGCTCGAGATCGCCCAGGAGCGCAAGGACAGCGAGCTGCTCGAGGAGTTCAACGCCAAGCCGCGCTGGATCCGGTGGCCCGTGTACTACGCCGGGCTCTACTCCGTGCTGATCTTCGGCGTGTTCGACCTGCGCGAGTTCGTCTACTTCCAGTTCTGATCGGAACCCGCCCAGCGACGCCGCGATGAACGACTCCTTCGACCCGATACCCGACCCGGTCCGCCACGTCCTCGACGTGCAGGGCGGATCGTCGCGCGACGCGCTCGCGAGCGTGCTCGTGCGCTGCGCGCTGTTCGTCGCGGGCGTCATCGGCATCGGCTGGGTGCTCCACGACCTGCGGCTCGAGGTGGCGCACCCCGAACCGGGCGCCAAGAAGCGGATCGAGAGCCTGCTCGAGCGCGCGCCCGACCTGCGCATCCTCACGGTCGGCAACTCGCACGGATCGGCCGTGCACCAGGGCTCCGTCGGGCGCCGCAACGGCTCCATCTGGCTGCTCGCCGAGGACGTGTGGGAGATCGAGTCCCAGCTCGAGTACCTCTTGCCGCGCATGCCGCAGCTCGACACGCTCCTGTTCACGGCCTCGTTCGGGACGCTGTACCACGACAACGCGAACACGACCCACCCGTCGCGCGACACGGTCCGGCGCTTCTTCTACGCGCAGCCGCCCGGCTATCCGATGATCGACGGCGACTGGGTCAACTGGTTCGAGGGGCGGATGACGACCGCGCTCGTGCGCCCGGACCACTGGGAGCCGGTGTTCGCGCCGCTGTTCGCCGGTGCCGACGCGACCGGTGGCGATGCGCCCGGCGGCGATGCGAGCGAGGAGGACGCCTCCGACGAGGACGGCACGCCCCGGATCGTCGCGCGCGATCGCGAGCCGATGACGCACGCGCGCCTGGCCGAGGACGCCGCGACGAACGTGCTGCCGCGCCACGCCGAGTTCGAGGAGAACATGCTCGAGCTCAACCCCGACGTGGTGGAGGACACGACCGCGGTCCTGCGCCGCGTCGTCGCGATGTGTCGCGAGCGCGGCGTGCGCGTCGTCTTCTTCACCCCGCCCTACTCGCGCCCCTACCTCGAGGGCGTGGATCCCGCGCAGCGCGCGACGCTCGCCCGCGTCATGGCCGAGCTCTCGGCGACCGACGGCGTCGAGTACCACGATTTCTCCGACGAGGAGGCGATCGCCGAGGACCCGACGAACTTCGTCAACGCCGACCACCTGAGCGCGAAGGGCGCCGAGGCGTTCACGAAGCTGCGGCTGCGGCCGCTCGTCGGGCCGAACGCGGCCGGCGAGTAGCTGCCGGCGCACGCGCGGTGGGCGCGGATGCACGGGCGGTGCGTGCGGCTACACCGGCAACAGGTGCAGTCACGCGGACGGTCTGCGCGGCCGCACGATCGGTCGGTGCGGTCGACCCGGCGGACGGGGTGCCAGGCTTCCGCGCATGAAGCCCTCCACGATCGCGCCGGCGCTCATCCTGCTCCTCGCCGCCTCCTGCTCGTCGACCGCGGGGTCGAGCGACTCGATGGTCCTGATGTCGACCGGTCGCGTCACCGTGACCGCCGACCTCGACGTGGACGGCGAGACCTGGTCCCTGCGCAACATCCGCGCGGCCGGTACGGAGCGCGGCAGCGTGAACCTGCGCGATCTGTCGGTGACCGCGTTCACGGACCTCGACGCCGACGGCGAGGTCGGCGAGGACGAACGCCGCGGGAGCTGGAAGGTCGAGTCCGGGCGCGCGACGCAGAGCCTCGCCGCCGCCGGGAAGCTGACCGTCGGGTCGCTCGGCAACTTCGACGCGAGCGTCTGGAAGCTCGAGGTGCGCGTCGTCTACGACGCCCTCGGCGGTTCCGACGAGGACCGCGCGGTCGTGTCGTTCCTCGACTGACGAGGCGGCGCTCCGAGCACCGGTCGGGCGCGGTCGTGCGGCGCAGGTGCTGCTAGGGTGCTCGGAATGAAGTCTGCCCGGCTCCTCGTGTGCGCCGCCGCCGTCCTGTCGTCCTGCGCGAGCACCGCCCCGCGCGGGAGCGAAGAGACCCTGTTCGCGACCGACCGCGTGACCGTCACCGCGCGCGTCCACTTCGACGACCAGGGCTGGAGCGTGAGCGAGGTGGTCGGCCGCGTGCCCGACGGCGCGGTCGCGCGGCTGTTCGAGCTCGAGGTCGCCGTCTTCGTCGACCTCGACGGCGACGATGAGATCGACTCGAACGAGGGCGCTGGTTCGAGTCGCGTGAACTCCGGCTTCGGTGCGCGCGAGTTGCGGTCGGCGAGCGCGGTGTCGGTCGGCGAGATCGACGGCTTCGACCCGCAACTGTGGAAGATCGCGGTGCGCGCGAACTTCGCGGATGCCTCGAGCGCGGCCGACGCGGACGCGACCGTCGTCCCGTTCGCGGACCTCTGACGCTCAGCGCGTCGTCGCGACGCGCGTGAGCAGCGCGTCGACCGCGGCGCGCCAACGCTCGGGATCGGTCGCGAACGAGCGGCTGTGTCCGGCGCCCGGCACGACGGCGAAGCGCGTCCATCCGTCGAGGGCGTCGCGCACCGACCGCGCCTCCTCGAGCGCGATGCGCCGGTCCTCGCCCGCGTGGATCATCAGCGTCGGCGCGGTGACCGCGCGCGCTGTCGATCGGGCGGTGGTCGAACCCGTCGATGCCGGCGGCGACGCCGCCCCAGAACACGAGCAGGGGCGCGAACGGCCAGCTCGGCAGGCCCATGCTCGCGAACCGCCGTTCGGTCGTGTGGGCGAGCGTGTCGAACGCGCCCTCGAGGATCAGGCCATCGGTCGCCGCGGCGTGGTTCGCGACGGCTTCGAGCACCGCGACGCTGCCCATCGAGTCGCCGAACAGGACCAGGGCCCGGTCGCCGAAGCGCTCGCGCGCGAACCGCGTCGCGGCGGCCGCGTCGAGCGCTTCGCGAATGCCGATGGTCGTCCCCGTCCCGCTCGAGCCGCCGGAGCCGGAGAAGTCGACGAGGGCGAGCGCGCAGCCGAGGTCGCGCAGCACGGCGGCGCGCTCGAGCAGGCTGGCCTTCGCCGCTGCGTAGCCGTGGAAGCACGCGACGACGACGCCGCGGTCGTTGGCCGCGTCCGCCGGCACGAGCCAGGCCTCGAGCTCGGCGCCCGACGCGCTCTCGAACCGGACCGTCTCGAAGGCGAGGCCGAGATCGCCGGGCGTGCGCGCGTTCGTCGGCCGCGGCACCTGCACGCCGGTCGCGAGCACGCGCACCTTCTCGACGAGCGACAGGTGTTCGGGGTTCGGCGTGCGCGCGCCTGGTTCCGACCAGGTGACCATCGCGCGCGCGTGCAGGTACGCGACGAGGTTGAGCGCAGCGAACGCGAGGAGCAGGGCGGCGGCCGCGCAGCGCCGCCACCGCGCGCGCACCCAGCGCCACGCGCGCTTCACAGATCGACGCGCAGCAGCTCGCCCGGCGTGAACGCGCCCTCGGCGATGCGCCGGATCGCGTTGGCGACCGTGGCCGGCTGGGCGAGCGCGCCGTTCTCCTTCAGCTCGACGAAGCGCGGGTGGTCCGGGAACGCGCTCGGGTCGGACGCGCGGATCGCCGCCTGCATCTCGGTGTCGACGACGCCGGGCTGGACCGACACGGCGTGGATCGGGTGCTCCTCGTGCTCCTGTTCGAGCGCATAGGCGCGCACCCAGTTGTCGAGTCCGGCCTTCGCCGCGCAGTACAGCGACCAGCCGGCGACACCGCGGCTGCCGGCACCGGAGCTGATGCTCACGATCACCTTGCGGCACGCGTGGCGCTGGAACGCGGCCGTGAAGAGCGCCATGGCGCCGATCGCGCTCGTCAGGTTGACGTCGAGGTTGCGGCGCCAGTCGGCCGGCGTCGAGCGGGCGAGCGGTCCGATCGGCTCGAGCATTCCGGCGTTGCTGACGAGCACCACCTCGTCCCAGGTGTGCTGCGCGAGCTCGTCGAACTCGCGCACGAGCGCGTCGGTGGTCGCGATCGGGTCGGCGAAGTCGGCGCGCACGTGGAGCCGCCCGCGCGCGGCGTCGGACGCGCCGGAGCGCGACACGTCCACGGTCCGGTACCCGGCCTCCTCGTAGGCCTCGAGCAGCGCGAGCCCGAGCCCGCGCGAGCCGCCGGTGACGATGGCGAGTCGGGACCCGCTCACGACCGACCTCGCAGCGCCGCGTCCACCTGGTCCTCGAAGTCGCGCACGAGGCTCTGGGTCACGAGCGGCGCCGCGATACCGAGGCCGCACGCGCTGACCTCGCTCATCGTGTGGCCGATCTCGGCCACCTCGCGCTTCCACTCGGCGGGGTCCGTCGGGCCCGCTTCGCCGGACAGGCGCTCGGTCAGGCGCTGCGTGCCGATGCGGCACGGGAAGCACTTGCCGCAGGACTCGTGCGCGAAGAAGGCCATCGCCTGGTGCGCCAGGTCGACCATGTCGCGCGTGTCGTCGAAGACCATGATGCCGGCGGCGCCGAGGAACGAACCCTTGCCGCGCAGGCACGGCTCGTCGAGCGTCACGTCGAGGTCCGCGAGGAAGCCGCCCGACAGACCGGCCATGGTCACGGCCTGGAAGCTGCGCCCCTCGAGCGGACCGCCGGCCCACTCGTCGAGCAGCGTGCGCAGCGGCAGACCGATCGGGATCTCGTAGTTGCCGGGGCGCTGCACGTCGCCCGACAGGCTGACGAGCTTGGTGCCGCGGTGCTTCGTATCACCGTGCTCGCCCGCGCCGAGCCCCGCGTACCAGTCCGCGCCGTTCGCGAGGATCGGCGGCACGCTGCACAGGGTCTCGACGTTGTTGACCACCGTCGGCGTGCCCTCGTACCCGTGCGTGACCGGGTAGGGCGGCTTGTTGCGCGGGAACGGATGCTTGCCCTCGAGGCTCTCGAGCAGGCTCGTCTCCTCGCCGCAGATGTACGCGCCCGCGCCGCGGCGGATCAGGAGCTCGAACGAGAAGTCGCTGCCCAGGACCCGATCGCCCACGAGCCCGGCCGCGCGCGCCTCGGCGATCGCGTCCTCGAGGATCTCCTCGGTGTGCGGGTACTCGTAACGCAGGTAGACGAAGCCCAGCTCCGCACCGGTCGCGAACCCGGCGAGCACCATGCCCTCGATCAGCGCGTGCGGATCGTGGTCCATGAGCACGCGATCCTTGAAGCAGCCCGGCTCGCCCTCGTCCGCGTTGCAGACGATCGTCTTGCGCGCGCCGTCGGCGTCGCGCACCGCGCGCCACTTGCGGCCGGTGGGGAAGCCCGCGCCGCCGCGGCCGGCGAGCCCGCTGTTCTCGAGCTCGGCGATCACGCCCTCGGGATCGTTCGCCGCCACCGCCTTCTCGAGTGCCGCGTAACCGCCCGTGCGTCGATAGCCGTCGAGCGTCGCGCGACCCTCCTCGCGGATGTGCGCGAAGCAGCACTCGGTGAACCGACCGGCCTCCACCCACGGGTTCGGCGCGGGCAGCGGCGTCGGGCGCTCGACGAGCGTGCCGTCCGCCGACCCGACCAGGTAGCTGTGGCCGAGGAGCACGGGGATCGGCTCGTCGCAGCGTCCTGCGCACGGCATGGGCGTCGCGCCGTCGAGCGTGTCGATGAGCTCGCGCGAACCCTTGCAGCGACAGATCGGTCCGTCGCACACGCGCGGGCGCGTGAGGCCGCCCTCCTCGCGCGCGAAGTGGTGGTAGAAGGTCACCGTGCCGTAGAGGTCGGCGAGCGGCGTGCGCAGGCCGTCCGAGATCGCGCGCATCGCCGCCTCGCTCACGAAGCCGTCGCGGTCGTGGAAAGCGTGGAGCAGCGGCAGCAGGGGGGCGGGCTCGTCCTTCCACCGCGCGATGAGCGCGGCGTCGTCGGGAGCCGGTGCGTCGGGAGCCGAAGGGTCCGGAGTCGGTGCGGTCGACATGCCGGCGAGGATACCCTGCGCGGGTGGACGAGACGCCGCACAGCGACGATGGCGACGACGACCCGCTGCGCGAAGCCGCGCGGGCCGAGGCGGAGCGGGAGCGTGCGCGGGCCGCGGCCGAGCGCGCGGCCCGCGCACGCGGACCGTTCCCGACCTCGCGCGAGCACCTCGAGGCGATCTGCGAGGTCAGCTTCGTGCGCGGCTCGGGCCCCGGCGGCCAGCACCGCAACAAGGTCGAGACCGGCGTCCGGCTCGTCCACCCGCCGAGCGGTATCACGATCGTGGCGACGGACGACCGCAGTCAGACGCGCAACCGTGAGAACGCGTTCGAGCGGTTGATCGAGAAGCTCCGAGAGCTCAATCAACGCCCGGTGACTCGCAAGAAGAAGCGGGTCAGCAAGCGCCAGAAGAAGAAGCGCGTGGCCGAGAAGCGCCGTCGCGGCGAGATCAAGCGCCTGCGTCGGGACAAGGGCCAAGAGTGAGCGAGACGGAGACGAAGAAGAGGAGGGGAGGGCCGCGCCGAGCGCTGCGGGTCCCCCGTGCGCTCGGGATACTCGGTGCGGTCGCAGCCGCGCCGTCGGTGTCGTGCGCTTCCACGGACGGCCGGAACGAGCCGGCGGACGGACGGAACCACGAGGTCGTGACCTTCACGATCGAGAACGACACGGTCACGGGCACCGACAACAACTACACGAACGGGCTCGGCATCGCGTGGCGGGGCGTCGACGTGGACCGAGCCGATCCCGACTCGTGGTACCGGCGCTGGCTCGGGGTCTGGGAATTCCTGCCCTTCATCGGTGACCCCGACTGTTCGACCCACGCCGCGTTCGCCGTCTCGCAGCAGCTCTTCACGCCCGACGACATCTCGCTGGTCGACCCACCGCGCGACGACCAGCCCTACGCAGGCCTGTTGTTGTTCGATACCTCGCTCGTCGCTCGGTCCGCGCGCGTCACGCACTCCATACACGGTGCGACTCGGCGTCGTGGGACCCAGTTCGCTCGGTGACCAGGTCCAGGCCGAGTACCACGAGTTCATCGGAGCCGATCGCCCGCGCGGCTGGGACACGCAGCTGCCCGACGAGCCGGTCGCGAACCTCGACTACACGATCGGCTACGAACTGGTCGAGATCGGCGACGGCGGCGGGTTCCAGTCGCGACTCGTGCCGGTGGCCGGCGCAGGCGTCGGGACCTACTTCGTCGGCGCGTCGGCCGGTCTGTTCGGCGAGCTCGGTTGGAACCTGCCGAACTCCGTCGCGGTGCTCTCCGCGCGCCGCGGTCTCTCGCCGTCGGCCCAGGCCGGCGTCGGCGTCGATCCGTGGTCGCTGCGCCTCTTCGCGGGCTCGGGTGGCTTCGCCGTCGCGCACTACCTGCCGCTCGACGGCACGGTCACGCGCTCGAGTCGTTCGGTGAGCTCCGAGCCGCTCGTCGGCTTCGTCAGCGCCGGCGTCGGCGCGAGCTGGAACCGCTGGCGCCTCGACTACTACTTCACCTTCTTCAGCGACACCTTCGAGACGCAGCGCACGAGCACGGACTTCGGGACGCTGTCCATCAGCTACTCGTTCTGAGCGTCGCGGCGCCGCTCAGGCGTAGTCCTCCTTCCGCAAGCCGTAGCGCCGCATCTTCTCGTAGAGCGTGCGCGGATTGATGCCGGCGCGCTCGGCGGTGCGGCCGACGGCGCCGTCCGTGTCGCGCAGCACGGCGTCGAGGTAGCGGCGCTCGAACTCGGAGACCACGCGGTTGCGCGCTTCGGTCAACGGCGCGTCGAGGTGGAGCTCGATCGCCTCGGGCGAGCCGGCGGGAGTGGCCGTCGCGCCGTCACCGCGCAGGGCGTCGGGCAGGTCGGCGTCGGGGGAGGCGGCCTGATCGGGTCGTTTCACCCGACTCTCTTCGGGTCCAGTGGCCCGATGCGCAATCCGCCCGGTGACCGGCGGTCGGCAAGAAATCCCGTAAGTCTCGACCTAGAAGCGGCTTGCGGGTTCGTCCCCGGTCGCTGGCACGGCGCTTGTTCGTCCTCGACCGTTCGCCACGGACCCGAGCCCAGGAGGGCCACCATGACCACGACCACCGAACGCGAGAGCTACGTCAAGCGCGCCAGCCGCTCCCTCGACGCCTGGGGCGAGCGACTCGTCGACCTGAGGAAGCGCGTCGAGCGCGAGGCGGGCGACGCGAAGGTCGAACTGGAGCGTCGCCTCGAGGACCTCGAGACCGCCAAGGACCGCGCGGCGAAGCGCCTGGAGCGCGCCGGCGAGCGCGGCGCGGACAACTTCGACCGCGCGCGGGACGAGGCCGAGAGCGCCTTCAGCGAGTTCCGCGACGGCGTCGCCCGCGCGTTCGAAGAACTGCGCAAGTGACGCTCCCGTGAAGCCGCGCGACGCCGCCGACCGGTCCGACGCTGCTCGACTGCGCGACGAAGCGCTCTCGTGGCTCGGACGCGCCGGGCGACTCATCGCAGCCTGCCAGGGCGCGGACCGCGAACTCCCGATGACGCGCGTCAACCTCGAGTCGCTGCGCCACAAGCGCGAGACGCTCGCGACGAAGCTCGCCGCCCTCGACCACCACCGCGGCGGGCGCTCGACGCACCACCACGAACGCGTCCGCGCCGCCCTGGTCGACCTACGAGCCGCCTGGGCGACCTTCGTCCGCACGCTCGAGCGCGAGACCGGCATCTCTTGACCCGCATCCCTCGACCAGCCCCTTTCGACCCAACGCCTCCACCGTCCACATCCCACCGAACCTCGCGAACAACCCCACGAACATCAGCACCACCACCAGCACGAAGAAGCCCACCCTCTCCGACGCCAAGACCCTCCGCGCCCGGGCGAAGAAGAACATCGCCAACGGCGCGGTGACCGAGGCCTACGGCGCCGACCGCGCCAAGGTCGTCGAGATGCTCAACACGGCGCTCGCCACCGAACTGTTGTGCGTGCTGCGCTACAAGCGCCACTACTTCACGGCCGAGGGCCTCGACGCCGAGCAGGCCGCGGCGGAGTTCCTCGAGCACGCCAACCAGGAGCAGATGCACGCCGACCAGCTCGCGGAGCGCATCGTGCAGCTCGGCGGCGAGCCCGAGATGGACCCCGCGAAGATCGCGGACCGCAGCCACGCGGAGTACGACGGTCACATGGAGCTCGACAAGATGATCGAGGCCGACTTCGTCGCCGAGCGCATCGCCGTCGACTCCTACCGCGAGATGATCGCGTGGATCGGCGACTCCGACCCGACGACGCGCCGCATGCTCGAGGAGATCCTCGCGACGGAAGAGGAGCACGCCGACGACCTCGCGGGTCTGCTCGAGAAGAACGCGGGTTGAGACGACATGCAACGCGACCGCGAACCCGATGAGCCGGAGGTCGATCCCGATCCGGGGCGTGAGAAGGAGACCCACGATCCGCCCTACGAGATCGATCCGCCGGCGCCGCCCAAGCCCGCCCGTCCGGACGGCGTGCCACCGGAGCAGCCGAAGCCCCAGTCGCCGCCGCCCGACCACCAGAGTTCGGACTCCGACCCGGACTCGCACGAGGTCGAGCGGGTGAAGGGCACGCTGCTCGGCCCGTTCTTCGACGACATCGTCGGCTCGCAGGAGGAGCGCGAGGCGTCGTGACGCCGGGCCCCGAGGCCCAACGACCCGCAACCGCCACGCCTCGAGCGCCAGCGCCGCTCATCCGCCGCGGATCCGAGCGTCCCATCGGCCGGTCCGACCGTCAGAGCTCCCACTCGGACCAGGAACCCAAGGCTCGGACCGCGGCCGGGTCGAAGCGACCCAGCGCCCGATCGTCCCGCATCACGCAGCGGGGCGGTCGGGCGCCTTCGCGTCCTCGTCGCGGCGCTTCGCGCTCGCTCCCAACCCGGCGGCGACCGCGCCCCAGATCGCGACGGGGACGAGCGCGAACGCCAACACGCTCGCGAAGGCGAATCCGCGGCCGATCAGGCCTTCGAACGCCTGCGCCCACACCACGTCGCCGCCGCGATAGACGACGGTGTCGAGGAAGTTCTTGGACTTGAAGCGCTCCTCGCGCGAGACGAGCGTGAAGAGGGCCTCGCGCGACGGCTTGGCGAAGGCGTAGCGAACCATGCGCTGCGCGACGAGGATCCCGACGATGAGCCCGAGGTTGGCGCGCGCGACCGCACCCACGGCGTCGGCGTCGGTGAAGTCCACGCCCGACAGGACGGACCACGCGACCGCGAGACCGGCCACCGTCGCGACGGGGAGCGCGACCAGCGCGACGCCCATGCCGACGCGGCGCATGACGAAGCCGATGACGCCGGCCTGGAGTCCGAGCGTGACCCAGCCCGTCCAGGCGTCGACCCCCGCGAAGAACGCGATGCGATCGTCGCGCGTGTCGAAGGCCGTGTGCGCCACGTCCTGCTGCAGATAGTAGAAGGCCGTCGACGCCAGCGTCATCAGGAGGATGTACGCCGCGATCGCGAACAGGTACGGCGAGCGCAGCACGGCGGTGAAGCCGCTGACGATCGAGCCGCCGATCCTGTCGTTCTCGTTCTCCGCTTCGACTGCGCCCGCGCGCCGCTCGCCCACGCGCTCGCGCGTGCGACGGTCGAGGACCCAGAGCGTCGCCGCGGCGCCGAGTACGAGCAGGACGAAGCCGCCGACGATCCAGGACAGGTCGGCGGAGGACCGGGCCAGTTCGCGCGTCGCCGTCGAGCCGGCGATCTGTCCGAGCGTGCCGCAGGCCGCGACGATCCCGAAGGTGCGTTTGGCGCGGTCCAGCGAGCACACGTCGCTCGCGAAGCTCCAGAACGAGCTCAGCGCGAACAGGACGAAGACGCTCGTCCAGACGTAGAAGGCGCGGTCGATCCACAGGCGCGCGTCGCCGTCGGTGGTCTCGAAGAGCACGCCGAAAGCCGCGGCGTTCGCGGCGAAGAAGGCCAGGACGCCGACGAGCAGGCTGCGCCTGTTCCGCGCGCGCGCGTAGGCCGCGTACAGCGGCGCGAGCAGCACGTTGACGACGAAGACGGCGAGCCACAGGTCGCCGATCCCGATCGTGAAGGCGCGGCCGGCGAGTTCGATCGGCGTGTCGCTGTTCGCGTACACGTTCGTGCCCACCGCGTCGCGCACCGCGCGGATCGCGTAGTAGCCGCCGAGCAGGAGGAAGTGCGCGAGCCCGAGCAGCACGACGACGCCGCGTTCGGCGGACGCCGGTCGTGCGGGGCGCAGCGGCGCCGGGTCGTCGGAGGGGGGCACGGTCGATCGGTCGGGGCAGCCGCGAATCGCGCGAGGAACTCGCGCATGGAGCGCGCCCGACTGCGCAATGGCCGGCCGGGGATTCACGCGGGTCCCGTGCATCTTGCAACGCGCGCGTCCTCGCTCCCCCGACTTCCGCCGGCCCCCGTCCCGCACCCCGCCCATGACCCGTCCTTCCACGCCCCGCGCGGGTGTCGGTCGCCGCCAATTCGTGGCCGGCGCCTCCGCCGCGTTCGCTTCGCTCGGTCTCCCCGCCTCCGCCGCCGCGCGCGCGTCCCAGGACGAGCCGGCCCCCGCGCCCTCCGCCTCCGGCGAGCGCACGACGGTCCTCTTCCTCGGCGGCACCGGCTTCCTCGGGCCGCACACCGTGCGCGCGTGCCTCGAGCGCGGCTGGGAGGTCACGCTCTTCAACCGCGGCCGCTCGAACACGCACCTCTTCCCCGATCTCGAGAAGCTCGTCGGCGATCGCGATCCGGATCGCGGCGAAGGCCTGAAGGCGCTCGAGGGCGACCGTCGCTGGGACCTGGTCATCGACACCAGTGCCTACGTCCCGCGCATCACGCGCGCGTCGACGGCGCTGCTCGCCGATCGCTGCGAGCGCTACCTCAACGTCTCGACCGTCTCCGTGTACGCGAGCATGGAGGCGCCCGACCAGGACGAGTCGGCCGAGGTCGCGACGATCGAGGACGAGACGAACGAGGACGCGAACCGCCACTACGGTGCACTCAAGGCGCTCTGCGAGCAGGCTGCCGAGGCGAACATGCCCGGCCGCGTGTTCACCGTGCGCCCCGGCCTGATCGTCGGTCCGGGCGATCCGACGCACCGCTTCACCTACTGGCCGGTGCGCGTGCGCGCGGGCGGCGAGGTGCTCGCGCCGGGCGCGATCGACGATCCCGTGCAGTACATCGACGTGCGCGACCTCGCCGCGTTCATGGTGCACGGCCTCGCCGAGGGCCACACGGGCATCTACAACGCCGTCGGTCCGGACCACGGGCAGACGATCGCGGGGCTGGTGTACGGCTGCCGCGCCGCGACGACGAGCGACGCGCGCTTCACCTGGGCCTCGATGGATGAGGTGCAGCGGCTCGGGCTCGCGCCCTGGAACGATATCCCGATGTGGACCGGCGGCATGGGCATCGATCGCATCGACGGACGCAAGGCGTGGAACGCCGGCCTCACCTGCCGCGCGCTGGCCGACACGGTCGCCGCCACGCTCGAGTCGTGGGACGGCATGAGCGAGCAGCAGAAGGCGCGGCGGTTCGGCATGACGCGCGAGCGCGAACGCGAGGCGCTCTCCAAGCTCGCGGAACTGCGCAGCGAGGCCGCGACCGACGACGAGTGAGCCGTGGCGAGGGCGCGCGCCTCACCGCGCGCGCGTCCTGATCCGCGCGCTACCATGCCGGCGTGGACCACGAGAACGACACGCGCACCGCGGCCGACCGCGTCGAGCTCGACTTCGAGCGCGACCCGCAGGTCCTCGCCCTGATCGGCGGGGCGCTCGGGCAGGGCGTGTTCACCGTCGACGCGGACGGGCTCGTCGTCGCGTGGAGCGCGGGCGCCGAGCACCTGACCGGGTGTCCGCGGCGCGAGGTCGTCGGGCGGTCGCTGGACGTGCTCGCCGGCAACGGCTGCGAGGGCTTCGGCGAGTTCGCGCGGCTCTTGCGCGCCGAGGGGGCGCGCGCGGAGACGGGCTTCGACGGACGCGTGCTGCGCCTGCGCACGCGACACGGCGAGCGCCGCGTCCTCGCGAGCGCGCGCGTCCTGTTCGACGGCGCGGGCCGCGCCTACGGCGGTCTCGCGCTCATGTCCGACCTCGTCGGCGCGCTCGGCGGCGACCACGAGGACGACGCGAGCGGCCCCGACGGGCTGCCGGGCTTCGTCGGTCGCAGCCAGGTCATGCGGCAGGCCTTCCGCAAGCTGCGGCTCGCTGCGCAGAGCGACGTGACCACGCTCGTCACCGGCGAGTCGGGGACGGGCAAGGAGCTCGCGGCGCGGGCGATCCACACGCTCAGCGCGCGCGCCGAGCGACCGTTCGTGGCGCTGAACTGCTCCGCGCTGCCCGAGGCGCTGCTCGAGAGCGAGCTGTTCGGGCACGTGAAGGGCGCCTTCACCGGCGCCGTCGCGGATCGCCAGGGCCTGTTCGAGACCGCGAACGGCGGGACGCTGTTCCTCGACGAGATCGGCGAGGTCTCGCCCCTGCTGCAGGTGAAGCTCCTGCGCGTCTTGCAGGAGCGCGAGGTCACGCCCGTGGGCTCGTCGGAGGTGCGGCGCGTCGACGTGCGCATCGTCACCGCCACGCACACCGACCTGGCCGCGGGCATCGAGGACGGGTCGATCCGCGAGGACTTCTACTACCGCATCGGCGTGTTCGAGGTGCGGCTCCCGCCGCTGCGCGACCGCGCCTCCGACATCCCG
>Ga0180436_10001367_pt1 | contig 23822 bp, 20 predicted proteins | sample SS_ome_2_FD_132434 | JGI IMG/M metagenome (GOLD analysis project Ga0180436, IMG submission 132434) | Hypersaline lake sediment archaeal communities from the Salton Sea, California, USA - SS_3_S_2 metaG | ecosystem: Environmental > Aquatic > Non-marine Saline and Alkaline > Hypersaline >... | reverse complement strand
ATAATCAGTGCCGTGTTCAGGGCACGGCTGGCCGGACTGCTCAGAATCAGTTCCGGTATTGTTCCCCGTTCTTCCAGGCGTTTAGCCATCTCGGCGGCATTTCTTGTTCCCCTGTTTGCCAGGGGCCGGTCGATGTCGTCCAGGCCGGGATTGTCCCAGCTGGATTTACCGTGCCTGATTATATATAGCTTTCGTTCCATATTAAAGGAGACTACTGGCCAGATCGGCCAGGTAACTTCGTTCGCCTTTCACCAGGTGCACATGAGCAAAAATATCCTGCCCCTTCATTCGGTCTGCCAGGTAGGTCAGACCGTTGGATTTGGTGTCCAGATAGGGTGAATCGATCTGCTGAATATCCCCGGTAAATACCATTTTTGTTCCTTCTCCGGCCCGGGTAATGATAGTCTTCACCTCGTGGGGTGTCAGGTTCTGTGCCTCGTCCACTATGAAGAACACCCTGGAAAGGCTTCTGCCCCGGATGTAGGCCAGAGGAGTAATCAGGAGCTTTTCGCTTTGCTGCATCTCCTCAATCCTGCTGTATTCCTTGCTCTGTTGCTTGAACCTCTGCTTGATCACCGAGAGGTTGTCGAATAGAGGTTGCATATAAGGCCCTATCTTTTCATCCACGTCTCCTGGAAGGTAACCGATATCCCGGTTCCCAAGGGGAACTATGGGCCTGGCCAGAAATATCTGGGTATACATCTTTCGCTGGTGTATGGCCGATGCCAGTGCCAGCAAGGTTTTACCGGTACCCGCCTTCCCGGTAAGCGCCACCAGTTGTACTTCGGGCCTCAACAAGGCATCCAGGGCAAAAGTCTGTTCTGCGTTACGCGGATCAATGCCGTAAGTCCGGGTCTTCTCTACCCTGTTGATTAGTTTATTGAAGGGATCGTAGTGCCCCAGTCCACTCCGGGACTCGTTCCTGAATATAAAGTACTGATGTGCCACCGGTGCTTTGTTCAGTCCAAACCGTTTCACAGGTACACCTTCCATGGATTCATACATATCGGATATGACCGTATGATCCTCCACCTCGCTTGATTTTACATTTTCATAAATATCATCGATGTTCTGGACCATGTCGTTATGGTAATCCTGGGCCATGATTCCCAGAGACTTGGCCTTCATCCGCAGGTTGATGTCCTTGGTAATCAGGATCACCGACCTGGCAGGTGAATTTTTCAGGTGCAGATGTTCAGCTATGGCCAAAATCCGGTGATCAGGTGTATTTTCCGGGAAAGACTCCTGAAGCTTTTCCGAGGCTTTCTGACCTGTGGCTATACTTAATTTTCCCTTTCCCCTTCCCAGTGATAATCCCCCATTAAAGAGTTTATCTCCACTAAGCTTATCCAGTTCCCTGGTGAATTCCCTGGCATGATAATTTATGATATCGTTGCCCTTCTTGAACCTGTCCAGCTCCTCCAGCACCGTGATTGGCACAGAGATATCGTGCTCATCGAAATTATGGATGCTCTTATAGTCGTGAAGCAAAACATTGGTATCAAGTACAAAGATCTTGCGATTTTTTTTCACTGCCGTTGCCATATATCCCCTCCCATTACGCTAACTTTACACTAAAGTATCTGGGATCAAAAATAGTTATTATTGCTCCCTCGGAGCGATCGAATTATTCACATTGGTCCTAGTTTTACACAAATTTATGAACCGCCCGTACCATGAAAGTGATTGAGCATATCCTGGACCGCAGAAGCATCCGCAGGTTTAGCGATCAGAAGATCGATGATGAAAGCATCAAGACCCTGTTGACAGCATCCATGTACGCCCCCTCTGCCGTAAACCAGCAGCCCTGGCATTTTGTAGTTATTGATCAATGGACCATGATGGAAAAGATCATGGAGGTACATCCCCATGCCCGTATGCTTCGTACAGCATCCCATGCCATAGTGGTATGCGGAGATCTTCAGCAGCAACACGACGACGGTTACTGGGTGGTGGATTGCGGTGCTGCCACAGAGAATCTGCTGCTGGCAGCCCACGCCCTGGGTCTGGGATCGTGCTGGGTAGGTATACATCCCAGGGAGGCTCGTAAAACTGCCTTTTCCAAGCTTTTATCCCTCCCCTCCCATATCAAACCCTTTGCCCTGGTGGCCCTGGGTTATCCGGATGAAAAGAAACCACGGCCTCAACGTTTTCAGGCCGAAAAGGTAAAACATAATACCTGGGATAAACCGTTTTTTATTGAATAGGAAGTCGGAAATGAATTACCATAGTGCCATAGATTTCCTCTTCAACAGCCTGCCCATGTATCAGCGTTTGGGCAAGGCAGCCTATAAGGATAACCTGGACAATACCCTTCGTCTGGATGAGTACTTTGCTTCTCCCCATCGGGATTTTGCCTCCATCCATGTGGCAGGAACCAATGGCAAAGGTTCGGTGAGTCATATGCTGGCTTCGGTTCTTCAGGAGGCGGGTTACAGAACCGGACTTTACACCTCTCCCCATCTGCTCGATTTCAGGGAGCGCATAAAGGTTAGTGGAGTAAGCATCCCGGAGAAAGCGGTAGGCGACTTTGTGGAGATCCACCGGAGCATTATTGAAAAATTAAGTCCCTCCTTCTTTGAAATGACCGTGGCCATGGCTTTTGATCATTTTAAGCAGCAGAGTGTGGACGTGGCTGTTGTAGAAACAGGAATGGGAGGAAGGTTAGACTCCACCAACATCCTGAGACCGGTATTGAGCATAATTACCAACATATCTCTGGATCATACCGAATTTCTGGGCAAAGAAAAGGCTTCCATAGCCAGGGAAAAAGGCGGGATCATCAAAGAGGGTGTGCCCCTGGTTATCGGAAGGAATGAATCTCCGGCCACGGAGATTCTGGAAGAGATGGCCAGGAAGCATAACTCAAAGGTGATTGTGGCAGGCAGACAAAGGGAAGCACTGTTTACTAGCCTGGATCGCGAAGGAAGGATGCACCTGAGGGTTCGAAATACGGGTACTGAATCCGGGGCTGCGGATACAGAAAACTGGATTTGCGATTTGAGTGGCATGTACCAGGTTGAAAATATGCTCACCGCACTCAGTTCCCTGGAAGAACTTCAGACTTTGGGCTGGCCTATTTCCAGGGAGCATATTAATAGGGGTTTGGCGAAGGTCATACAAAATACAGGACTCCTGGGCAGATGGCAAAGCCTTGGCCACAATCCAAGGAGCATTTGCGATACCGCCCATAATGCAGACGGGATTGCTGCAGTTATCAGGCAGTTGGAACAGATTCCGCGCAAAAAGCTCCATATGGTATGGGGCATGGTCAGCGATAAAGACCTGGATAAGATACTTCCTCTCCTGCCTTCCGATGCCATATACTACTTCACACCTTCCACTGTCCCCAGAAGTATGGATGCAGAAGAGCTTTGTCGCCGTGCTTCAGGATTTGGATTGAAAGGTAAAGCATGGTCAGGGGTGCGGGAAGCATATGGGGAAGCTGTCAAAGCGGCCGGCCCCGATGATATGATATTTACAGGGGGCAGTACATTTGTGGTGGCTGACCTGCTTGAAATGAAAAAATAGCTTACTTTGTTGCCCAAAGGATTAGGGATACACATGCAATATAAAGATATCTGTTTCGGAGCCATGGAGGTGGTAAAGAAGGCCGCAGCCTTTGTAAGGGTTAGGCACGAAAACAGACACGAACTCAATATTGAAGAGAAAGGAAGGCAAAACTTTGTCACCGAAGTGGACCTGAAAGCTGAGCGTTTACTGGTAGATGGACTCTCGCAAGTGCTTCCGGAGGCCGGTTTCGTGGCCGAGGAGGGTACCAGTACGCTTAAAGGTGAGACTTACCAGTGGGTGGTAGATCCCATAGACGGTACCACCAATTTTATTCACGGAGTTTTCCCCTTTGCCATCAGTGTAGGGCTGACCCGGAATGATGAAGTGGTGGCAGGTGTCATTTATGAATTTGGACTGGATGAATATTTCTATGCCTGGAAAGGCGGAGGTGCCTGGCTAAATGGCAAAGCCATTCAGGTGAGCAAGGTAAAAACTGTGGAGCAAAGCCTGATTGCCACCGGATTCCCATATACCAACTTCACCTACCTGGAAGAGTTCAAACACAGTCTCGATTTCTTTATGAAAAATTCTCATGGTTTACGACGCCTGGGATCTGCCGCCACCGACATTGCTTATGTGGCATGCGGCCGCTATGACGGTTTTTACGAGTACGGTCTGAATCCCTGGGACATTGCTGCAGGAATGATCCTGGTGCAGGAGGCCGGAGGGGAAATCAGCGATTTCAAAGGTGGGCGCGCTCCCCTCTACCAGGACACATTTATTGCTTCCAACTCATTGATATTTAATGAATTTCAGGAAGCCGTTCAATCAATCATGCTCGCGGAATGAAACTGGTTTCCATTGTCATATTAAACTGGAACGGCAAGGGCTTCCTGGAGCAGTTTTTACCTACCCTGGTGAAATATACCACCCACTCGCAAGCCGAGATTGTGGTGGCCGACAATGGGTCCACGGACGATTCCATGGAATTTATGGAAAAGGCATTTCCCTCCCTCCGAACCATCAGGATGGAAAAAAATCATGGCTTTAGCGGGGGATACAACCGTGCACTGGAGGAGCTAAACTCAAAATATTATCTGCTTCTTAATTCCGATATTGAAGTCACTGCTGGCTGGCTGGATCCCCTGTTGCAGGTGATGGAAGCCCATCCACAGGTGGCTGCCTGTACTCCGAAAATCCTGGATTTCCATCGTAAAACCCATTTTGAGTATGCAGGTGCCGCAGGTGGATTCATCGATCGCTACGGCTACCCATTTTGCAGGGGCAGAATTTTCGATGCCATGGAAGAGGACCACGGACAATTCGAGGATAGTTGCGAAATATTCTGGGGGACCGGTGCCTGTCTGCTGGTTCGATCCGACTTATGGAAAGAGGTGGGCGGACTGGACGAGCTCTTTTTTGCCCATATGGAGGAGATCGATTTATGCTGGAGATTAAAACGACTGGGCCACAGTATCCTGTCGGTGCCAGCTTCCAGAGTATACCATGTGGGTGGCGGAACCCTTAAAAGGGGAAATTCCATGAAAACCTTTTTGAATTTCAGGAATAATCTCCTGCTCCTGTATAAAAACCTGCCTGCCAACTTACGTCGAAAAACCCTATTTATCCGAATGATCTTCGATGGCATTTCCGCGGTCCGCTTCCTGGTTCAGGGTTCCTTCAAGGACTTTTGGGCCGTCTTAAGGGCGCACAAAGCCTTTTATGGGATGAAAAGAAGCTATAAAGGGACAAGAAGCTTCAACAAAACCACTAAAAATAACGTTATTGTAAGCGGAATATATCCAGGTAGCATCGTTGCCGATTTTTTCCTGAAGGGGAAGAAAAGCTTCAATGAGCTGGACCAGGGGTTCAGGCAGAAGCAGTGGAAGCAGTGATACAGGGAAAATTAAACAGACATTAGATGAATACCCGTATAAATGCCCTGTGGGACGAGGTGAACAACCTCCCACTTGTACTGAAAAACAGTTCCAGACATTTTCCTTCCCTTCCTGCCATGACCAGCGAACACGGGGTGGACTACAACTACGAAGAACTTGAACTGGCTGCCAGACACCTGGCCGTTATGCTAAAAAGTGCTGGTGTGGGTAAAGGCGACAAAGTGGCCATCCTGAGTGAGAACAGTCCCCATTGGGTTATTTCATTTTTTGGAATTCTTGCCACCGGTGCCACCACGGTTCCCATTCTGCCCGATTTCCGGGGACCGGAAATAATATCCATCCTGGAGCACTCAGAAGCCAAGTCTGTGTTTGTTTCTGGAAAATTGCTTTCCAGGCTGGATGAAGGATTGCCAACCACCGTTGAGATGGTCCATAATACTGATGACTTCCAAATGCTGGATATCAGGAAAGGGAAAGTAATCTCCCCTTCCGAATTATCAGGTGAACTAAAAAAACTGGTGGTCGATCCAAATACTCTGGGTAAAGGAGATGGATTGTATGAGGCAGGAGAAGAGGATCTGGCTTCCATCATTTACACTTCCGGAACCACGGGCAGATCCAAAGGAGTGATGCTTACGCACAAAAACATACTGAGCAATGCAAAATCTTCCTGGAAGGTCCATGCAGTGATGGATACAGACCGTTTCCTCTCCATGTTACCCCTGGCACATTCCTATGAGTGTACCATTGGGATGATGGTGCCCCTGCTCAATGGAGCCTCCATACATTATCTTGACAAAGCCCCCACGCCCACTGTCCTACAACCTGTTCTGCAGAAGGTACAGCCCACCACCATGCTTACAGTTCCCTTGATCATTGAGAAGATCTATCGTGCCAAGGTAAGACCCTCACTGACCAAAAGTCCGGTCTTGCGAATGCTGATGAAGGCAGGATTTACACGCAGACTGCTCAGTAAAGCTGCAGTGGGGAAACTACTGAAGTTTTTTGGAGGCCAGATCCGTTTCTTTGGAGTTGGAGGAGCACCTCTGGCACCGGATGTGGAAAAATTCCTGATCGAAGGAAAATTTCCCTATGCGATTGGCTACGGACTTACAGAGACTTCACCCATGATCTCGGGATTTGGTCCAGCTGATGCGGTATACAAGTCAGTGGGAACCGTCATGGAAGGAATTGCTGTAAAGATAGAAAATCCCGATCCGGTGACCCGGGAGGGAGAGATTGTGGTGAGTGGACCCAATGTGATGCAGGGCTATTATAAGGACACTGAAAAGACCGCAGAAGTATTCACGGAGGACGGATTTTTCCGCACCGGCGATCTGGGTTACAGGGATGAAAAGGGTATCCTGTATATACGTGGCAGATCCAAAAATATGATTCTGGGGCCCAACGGGGAAAACATTTATCCGGAAGAGATTGAAGCGGTGATTAACAGCCGGGAGATTGTCAGTGAATCTCTGGTGATGGAATACAAGGGAAAGCTTGTGGCCCGTGTGCACCTGAAACTGGAGGTGATGGAGATGCTGGAAGAGCGGATCAAGCACCTGAAAGAGAACGCAGTAGAGTATAAGAAGCAATTGCAAATTAAGGCCGATGAGATGCTGGATGAATTGAAGACCAGTGTAAATCAGCACGTGGCCAGGAATTCCAAGTTGCAGACGATTGTATTGCAGGTGCAGCCCTTCGAAAAGACTCCCACCCTGAAGATCAAAAGATTCCTATATCACAAGATTTCCCTGGCCTGATCAGACATTGGAAAGTACCTGATCCAGATTCTCAAAGCGCGTCTGATAATCTTCGATGGAACGCGCTATCACATCCATGGCCTCTTCTCTGCCGTAAGCATGAGTGATTTCCACATCGGCTGGATTTCCGGGCAGGTCTTTGTAGGTTACGAAATAATGACGCAGACGGTTAATCACCTTTTGGGGCAGATCTGAAATCTCACGGTAATCCTCGTACAGGGCATCGTTGTTCATAACCGCAATAAGTTTATCGTCGGCCTGATTGTTGTCGATCATGCGGAATCCGCCAATGGGCCGGGCTCTGACCAGAATGTCACCATGGGAAATTTGCTTCTCGGTGAGCACACAGATATCCACCGGATCGGAGTCACCCACAATCTTCTGATTGCCTGTTTTATCCCTGCTTAATTCGGCCACGCGGTCGCCGCTGTATGTTTGGGGAATAAATCCATATAGGGCTGGTACCGAATTGGAGTATTTCTGGGGACGGTCGATTTTCAAATAACCAGTCACTTTGTCCACCTCGTATTTTACGGTGTCGGTGGGGACCATTTCAATGAAACTCATTACCACTTCGGGTGCATCCGGACCTATATCGACTCCGTGCCAGGGGTGACTTTTGTATCTGAGTCCCATGAGTCTGCCAATGGGGTCCATCAATTTGTTTGCCATAATCTTACTTGCTTTTTTTGTCCTTAATCAATCAGAAGTGGCTCCAGCTTCTCCAGTTCCATAACACGGCTTCCCTTAACCAGCACCAGATAACCCGCAGGCCGGTTTTGCTTCAGGTAGTCTTCCAGCTCCTTCCTGTCCCTGAAAACACTCAGGGAGGAAGAAGGTTCGCTTACCCTGTGAAACAATGGACCCACCAGGAGGACATGGTCCACTTCCAGGGTGCTGATCCACCTGACCAGTTCGCTATGTTCATTCAAAGAATCGTCACCTAATTCAGCCATATCGCCAAGAATCAGCATGGCGGGAGCTTTGGCATACGAGAGCAAGGCTGATATCGCTTCCCGCATACTGCTCGGGTTGGCATTGTATGAATCCAGAACCACACGATTGCTGTTTCCCTCGATCAGTTGGGACCGCTGGTTCTCGGGCTTGTAGGAAGCCAGAGCACTGGCTATGTCTGTGGGCGCCACGCCGTAATACAGGCCGACACCCGCCGCCAGGATCAAATTCTGCAGGTTATAGGATCCCACCAAAGCCGTTTGAACCGTAAACACTTCACTGCCCAGGCGCATTTCAACGTCCAGTAAGGGTTCCTGTCCCTTCAGTAAGACATCCACCTGCAAATCACCCGCCGGCCCGATGATCTTCCTTTCTACACCTGTCAGGGCCGATTTTTGCATAAGAGTAGGGTCGCTGCCATCCACCAGAGCTACTCCACCTTCGGCCGTCAGGAAATCGTAGAGTTCACCTTTGGCATCCAGTACGCCCTGCAGGGATCCAAAACCCTCCAGATGTGCCTTCCCCACATTGGTAATCAGGCCTGTTTCGGGACGTGCTATCTCAGCCAGCTCAGCGATTTCTCCGGGGTGATTGGCCCCCATTTCCACCACAGCCAGCTCCTCATTTTTCAGGGAAAGCAGAGTAAGGGGCACTCCAATGTGGTTATTCAGATTCCCTCGAGTATAGCATACACTGTATTTCCTGGACAATACAGCTGCCATGAGTTCCTTGGTAGTGGTCTTGCCGTTGCTGCCGGTAATAGCCACAAGACGCGGATTTACCTGCTGGCGATGATGGGTGGCCAGTTCCTGCAAGGATTTAAGCGGCGATGCCGTATAGTATATTCCGGGCTTTCCTTCCAGGTCCTTTCGACTGGTAAGGGCCAGCCTGCAGCCTTTCTCCACTGCTTCCTCCACAAAGCTGTTTCCATCAAAACGCTCCCCTTTCAAGGCAACAAAAATAGCGTTAGCAAGCTCTCCCCGGGTATCGATACAAATGCCGGACGATTGTAGAAATTCCCTGTAGATCTGATCCATGTACTATGTTCGCTGGGTAAAAAAAACAGAGGCTGCTTCCGTGAAGAAACAGCCTCCTGGTATGCTAATATCTTATTATTCTTTAAAAACCAGTAGGTGTTCCTACACGAGTCATGGCGCAACGGAATCCCAGGTCATCCCTGGATTCGGTTTCAATCAGGTATCTCCTTTCACCTGGACTCAGCCAGTAGGCTCTGTCTTTCCAGGAACCTCCTTTAAATACTCTGACCTGGTCGTTCAGCAAACTCAGCTTTTCGGTTTCGTTGTTTACATACATGCTGGCAGATCCGTCGTAGGCCAGGGTAGTCTTCTCTCCGTCTTCATGCACCGATTCCACATCTCCGTCTCTGTAATTACGGTAATCGGACTTTCGGTAATTAAAACGATTCTGTGCATCAGCCTCAGAGATGGGCTCCCTTCTGAGCCTGCCCAGGCTGTCAATCTGGGGAGTGCCATTGGCATCGGTGGCCAGCTTATCGAACTGGTTACCCCTGAATGGTCTGAAGTCACTTACATCCTGCGATGACATGGGGCGGTATACATCCTGTACCCACTCGTTGACGTTTCCAGCCATACAGTAGAGGCCATAATCGTTGGGCCAGAAGGATCTTACCGGCACAGTGATCGAACCACCGTCGTTTAGGCTACCGGCCATACCCATCAAATCTCCTTTACCTCTCACAAAATTGGCCCTCATCTTACCCATATCGCGGGGATCGTCATTCCTTACATTGTGTCCGTTCCATGGGAAGGTTTTACGCTCCCACAAGAGCTCATCCACAGTATTTCCTACCAGTCCAAGAGCAGCATATTCCCATTCTGCTTCGGTGGGAAGCCTGTACTTGGGCATCAGGATACCATCCTCCATGTTGATCAGGCGAGACTCCTGGTTGGGATTCAGGCTGGGCTGAGGATTGATGATATTGGGAGTATAGAGGCCATAAATGTAGGCTTCCGTATTAAAGTTCCGCTCATCCTGCTGATCGGTAGACAATTCAATGTGCCCCATATCCACCAGGATCAACTCATTCACCCTGTCGGTTCTCCAGAGGCAATAGTCCTGAGCCTGGAGCCAGTTGACACCCACCACAGGATATTCATTGAAGGAAGGGTGGCGATAATAGTACTCCACATAAGGCTCGTTGTAAGCCATGGGATCGCGCCAAACCAGCGTATCGGGTAAAGCAGCTCTGACCACCTGCGGATTGTTCATTCCGAAAACCCGGCTCAGCCAGTTCATGTACTCACGATAGTCCACGTTACGGATCTCCGTGACATCCATGTAAAAGGAGCTGACAGTAACCCTGCGGGGCATGTTGTTCCACTCATACAGGATATCATCCTGAGTTTTTCCCATGGTAAAGGTACCTCCTTCAATCAGTGTGAGGCCCGGACCAGTTTCCTGTTCGACTGCAGATTTAACTTCAAATCCTCCATTTTCAGGATCGTTGTAGGCCCAGCCAGTCGTTGTCGACTCTTTGCCCGATGAAGTTATATCTCCACCTTTACCACATCCCCATAACATCAGACCAATAAAGAATACAGGAATCAGTCTCATCATCATTTTCATGGCTTCTTGTTTTTTTTCAATTATAACTTTTCTAAATAAACAATTCTAGAAACTCTATCAAAAGTAACTAAATTTTAGGACTTTTTATTGCCCTGTGTTTCGTGGTTTTATTAAGGTTTTCCAATAAAACCACTACCGAGATTTCATGCGATCCCAATGTGGGAATGTGCAAATCGGGTCGGGACAGTTTTCTGTCATAACTGTATCGAACCCTGTATTTACCGTTTCCATAGCCTGCAGAGAAGATCAATGCCCCAAAAGAAAACATCAGATCCTGCCGGAACCAAAGTCCTCCCACAAAACCATTAAAAAGTACTTCTAATCCATAATTCAGTTGTTGATAAATTCCCTGTTGAAAGAAAACCAGGTTGGGAGAAAGCTGCATTGCCTCGGTTCCAAACCTTTTTTCATAAATGGGAATCATAGCTCCAATATGAGCGGTATACTTCCTTGCTATGCGCGAATTGGGATCGTCCTGCAGGGTCGGATTGGGTTCCATCAGATGGTGTGCCGCAATCCCCCCGAAAAAGTTCTTGTAGAAAGCCCCAAAGCCCACTGCAAAATCGGGATAAAGCACCGAATAATCATAGAGTGTATTTCCCGGAATTCCCAGAAGATCACTGGGAAGTACCAAATCACCTGTTTTTCGGTTACGATGGCCCACCGAAAGCTGAAAGCCACCGGTGACCGTTAATTCATGACTAACCTTCAGGTGATAAGCATATATGGCATCCACCGAAATGGTATTGATCACACCGCCACCCTGACGGTCGTTAATCACATGCAAACCAAGCCCGCCTTGCAAAGCATTGAAGTATTGATCGTACGAGGCGTGATAGGTGGTATAGGGCTGGGTTGCTCCGGGCCATTGGTTCCTGTAACCCAGATATACCTTGGCCGGCCCCTCCACTCCTGCCATGGCAGGATTCATATAGAGAGGATTGGCAAAGAACTGGGAAAACGCAGGGTCCTGCGCCTTCACTCCCATGGAGAAAGTGAACAGCGCCCCGGCTGACCAAAACCAATAACTATATTTCTTTGCAACTATTCTCACTCTATTCCGGTATTGCTTACGACAACTTTTGTCCTTCCCTTTTGTTAGGATTATATACTATCAACGACTTAATAAACGTTTAAATACATATTTTAGCTTGTTACAGCGCAATTTTCATGAGAAAGCTTCTTTTCTTCATATTTCTATACCCCACTTTTTTGCTGTTTTCTCAAACTGAAAATGTTGTAATTCAGTGGGATAGAGAAGGTTCTTTTCACAGCTTTCCTCATGCATTATACGGGGATGGAGAGAATACGTTACCATATTTGACCAGAAAAATTCCCTGGCCCGCTCAGGGCATGCTTCCCGTGGCCCGATTAAGGGTAAAAAAAAGCTCCCGAATCGACCTTTCCAGCCTGGAAGGCCTTAAGCTGGATCATGTTCAGGATCAACCACTTCTGGAGTATTCCCTGGTCAGGGAAGCGGGACGGTCTTTTGTTCAGCTTAAAATACTTCCTTACCTCAGGCAGGCAGACGGAAAGCTTCACAGGGTGGAAGACCTGGATATACAGCTGGAAGCGGAACCTGCCCTGGCTCCACTGAAAAGTGAAAGCACCGGTGAATGGAGAGATAATTCCTTGCTGGCATCGGGAAGCTGGTACAGGATTTCCGTGGAAAAGAGCGGAATTCACAAGCTAAGCTATGAACAACTCAGCAGCATGGGCCTGCAAAACCCGGCTGCTGCCAGACTTTACGGCAAAGGTGGCTATCCACTTCCCGAGCATTTCTCAGAAGGTTATACCGATGATCTGAATCCTCTTCCTTTATATATGAGTAAAGGAAGTGACGATCTTTTTGGTCCTGGCGATTTTATCCTTTTTTATGCCCAGGGCCCGGTAAGCTGGACTTACGATGAGACGGAGCAAATGTACCTGCACGAACTGCATGCCTATTCCCGGAAAGGATATTATTTTGTCACAGATGGACAGGGTGCTGCAGAGTTTCCCGAAGACCTGGAACTAAGCACCGCCAACCCCACGCACATTGTTACATCCTACGATTACAGGGATCAGGTGGAAGAAGAGACTTACAATCTGATACATTCGGGACGGGAATGGTACGGCGATCTGTTCAGCGTCAATTTGACCGGGAACTACCCCTTTGAGATCCCCGGACTCATCCAGAGTGAAGATCTTCGGGTACTGGTCAGTGCAGCAGCCCGCTCGGGTTCTGCTTCTACCTATTCGGTAAGTATCAACAGCGAGGAGCTGGGCACTTTCTCGGTAAGCGGCACCGATTTGAGCCTCTACACCGCCACCTATGCCTATGAAAACAGCAGGCAATACACCTACCAGTCGGGCCAGGAACAGGTGGTTGTGTCCCTGAGCTATAATCGTCCGGATGCCAACTCGGAAGGGTGGCTCAATTCCATCGTACTGAATGCCAGATCTGCATTGGTACTCAACGGTCAGGAATTGAGCTTCAGGGATTCACAGTCGGCAGCACCGGGAAACATCAGCCAGTTCAAACTTGGAAATGCAGACGGGCAAATCCTTATCTGGGAAATAAGCGATCCGGCAAATCTTGCTAATATTCCATTCACGCTCTCTGGCTCTGAGGCTTCATTTACCCTGGAAACCCAAAGTTTTCGGGAGTTTGTGGCCTTCAGGCCTTCGGGCGATTTTCCCGAACCGGACTTCTCAGGACCCGGTGAAGGCCTGATAGAAAATCAGAACCTGCATGGACTGGACCATCCCGAATTGCTGATTGTAACAACAGAAGAGCTTCTTGCAGAAGCCAACAGGCTGGCCGAATTCCGGAGAAGCAACGACGCAATGGCGGTCGCCGTGGTAACCCAGGAGCAGGTGTTTAACGAGTTCTCCTCCGGCACTCCGGATGTGACTGCGCTGCGCAATTTCATGAAAATGTTCTATGATCGCTCAGGGGGTACTGGCAGTCTCTGCCGCTACCTGCTTCTGATGGGCGATGGTTCTTACGACAACCTGGGAGGCAGCGAACTCAGCAACAACACCAACCTGATCCTGACCTACCAGAGCGAAGAATCCCTGTCCCCCACCCGATCCTATGTGTCGGACGACTATTACGGCTTGCTGGATACCGACGAGAGCATGTACAATGGTCTTCTGGATATCGGAATCGGACGCCTGCCTGCATCAAATGCAGAGGAGGCAGCAAATCTGGTAGACAAGATTATTGGCTATTCTCAGTCAGACAAACAGGGAGACTGGAGGAACCAGATCTGTTTTATCGGCGACGACGAGGACAGCAACATTCATATGCAGCAGGCCGATGAACTGGCCAGGTACGTGGAAGACAATCACAGTGTCTACAACCTGAATAAAATATACCTGGACGCATATACCCAGGAAAACCTGGCAACCGGCCCCTATTATCCCGATGTGAACCGGGCCTTTAACGACCAGGTAAACCGGGGTGCCCTGATCGTCAATTATTCCGGACATGGTGGAACCCAGGGTCTGGCCCACGAGAAGATCCTCACCAAATTTGATATTCAGTCCTGGACCAATAAGGACCACCTTCCCCTTTTTATGACGGCCACCTGCGAATTCAGCAGGTTCGACGAATACAACCATACGGAGGATCTGGAACTGACTTCGGCCGGAGAAGATGTCCTATTAAGTACGACCGGAGGCGGCATCGGGCTTTTTACCACCACCCGCCTGGTATACTCGGGTCCCAACCACGCGCTCAACGAACGTTTCTACGAGGTGGTATTTGCAAAGGATGCCCAGCAGGAACATTACCGCCTGGGCGACATTATCTTATACAGTAAGAACAACACCGGTGCCGGGATCAATAAAAGAAACTTTACCCTGCTGGGTGATCCCTCGCTGCGCTTATCCTACCCCGGTATGCATGTGGTGACCGACTCCATAAACGGTCAGGCAGCCATGGGTGAGGCCGATTCCCTTTCTGCTTTCCAGTTTGTGACGGTATCCGGACATATCGAAGATGAAAGCGGAACACTGGTGAGCGATTTTTCCGGTGTGGTGAATCCCAGGGTTTTCGACAAGGAGAAGAAGGTAGAAACCCTATCGAACGACGGCTTTCCCGTGTTTAATTATTTTGCAAGGAACAACATCCTTTACAGCGGCGAAGCCACCGTGGAGCAGGGAAGATTCAGCTTCAGCTTTTATGTTCCCAAGGACATCAATTACGCTTATGGTCCGGGTAAAATAAGCTATTACGGCTACAACGAGCAAAGCGATGCCCACGGTTCCTACGAGGATATTGTGGTAGGTGGAGTTGGAGCAGACAATGTGAGTGATAGCGAAGTCCCCAGGCTCGATCTGTACATGAACGACTCTTTTTTCATTTCGGGAGGTATCACCGATGCCAATCCCATGCTCCTGGCCTATGTGTCGGATAACTACGGGATCAATACCACCGGAAACGGAATCGGTCATGACCTGATTGCCGTACTGGATGAAGAAAGAGTCAATGCCATTGTACTGAACGAATTCTACCAGGCCAACACCAATTCTTACAATTCAGGAGTGATCCGCTATCCCTTCCACAATCTGGAGAACGGGAAGCACCAGGTGAGTGTTAAGATCTGGGATATTCATAATAACTCCTCCGAAGCCACCCTCGATTTTGTGGTTATGGAATCTGAACAGATGCTGATGGAGGAGGTTTTTAACTATCCCAATCCCTTTTTCGACCGAACCTGGTTCAGCATATCCCATAACCGGCCCGATCAGGAACTCAGTCTGGTGCTGAGCATCTACGATCTTTCAGGAGCTCTGGTACGCAGGGTGGATACCCGGGTTCAGTCATCGGGTTACAGGCTGGAACCCCTGGAATGGGATGGCACTTCTGCAGGCGGGGCTTCCGTTGGTGGAGGAGTTTATGTTTACAGGGTCACACTGAGCAATGAGCAGGGAGAAATGGCATCCTCCTCGGGCAAACTTATAATCAGCCGGTAATCCGGAAAAAAGGCATGTTGCGTATACTAAAAAGGAGCAATTCACGTACTACTAAGGTGGCGATTTAAGGCGCCACCATTCATAATATTAGCTTATATTTGCAGACCAAAGATTAACAGATGTTACAAGGATTACATAGAGGATTTATAGGAGTTTTGACCGGTATGCTAATTCTGGTTTCCGCCGGGACAAAGGCACAAATCACCACCGGGGAACTGGGCGGAGCAGAGTTAAATGCCATTCAGACAGCAGTACCCTTTCTTTCCATAGCTCCCGATTCAAGGGGCGGTGGTATGGGAGACGTGGGAGTTGCCTCAACGCCGGACGTGAATTCCCAGCACTGGAACATAGGGAAATATGCCTTTCTGGATAGTAAAGGTGGATTTGCCATCTCCTATACTCCCTGGCTCAGGAACCTGATCCCGGACATTAACCTGGCCTATCTAACCGGCTTTTTCCGCATCGACGAGCAGCAGGTGATCTCCACCTCACTGCGCTATTTTTCCCTGGGTAACATTACCTTTACCAACATCGACGGCAGTTTTGCCGGTCAGTACAATCCCAACGAATTTGCCGTGGATGCAGGTTATTCCAGGCTTTTTACCGATAATTTTTCGGGGGGGATCGCTTTCCGCTTCATCCGTTCCGACCTGACCAGCGGGCAGGCCACTTCGGACGGACAGGATACCAAGGCAGGTATTTCCTTTGCGGCCGACCTGGGGTTCTACTACCAGAACGAGGTAAACGTAGGTGAAAGTGACGGGGAATGGGCAGCAGGAATCAGCCTGACCAACATGGGAACCCCCATCTCCTATACCGTGGATGCCGATAAAACTCCCATACCCACAAATATGAGGATCGGGGGACGCTTCTCCTACAACATCGACGAATACAATTCCGTGGCCTTCCATGCCGACCTGAATAAATTGCTGGTACCCACGCCTCCTGTTAAGGGTTTCAATGAAGACTCCACAGACGTGGTGGTTGTGCGCGGGAAAGAGCCTCCGGGATCTACCGTTCTGGGCATGGTCCAGTCCTTCTACGATGCCCCGGGCGGGGAAAACGGCAGCTATAGCACTTTTACTGAGGAGATTCGTGAGATTGCCTTCAGCCTGGGTGTGGAATACTGGTACAGAGATCAGTTTGCCGTAAGAACTGGTTACTTCCACGAGCATGCCTCCAAGGGTAACAGGAAGTATTTCACCGTGGGAGTAGGAATGAAACTCAATGTATTTGCCCTGGACTTTGCCTACCTGGTTCCCACCAACGGTCAGAGCAGTCCGCTGGCCAATACCCTCCGTTTTACCCTGGGCTTTAATTTTGCTGACCTAGATCTGTAAGACTATGAGTTTCCGGATTGGATTCGGATATGATGTGCACCGCCTGGAAGAAGGACTACCCTTCTGGCTGGGTGGAGTGGAAATTCCGCATTCAAAAGGTGCCGTGGGCCATTCCGATGCCGATGTTCTGATTCATGCCATTTGCGATGCCATGTTGGGGGCAGCTGCCCTGGGCGATATCGGTCAGCATTTCCCCGATACGGACCCCTCCTACAAAGGAATATCCAGTATGGTTTTACTGGAAAGATGTATGGAGCTACTACATTCAGAAGGTTATAAAATTGGAAACATCGACAGCACCATTTGCCTGCAGCAACCTAAAGTTATGCCTTACATTAATAGCATGAGGGAGACCTTGGCTGCGAAACTGGGCATTTCTGCAAAGCAGGTATCTGTCAAAGCCACCACTGAAGAGCACCTGGGATTTACAGGAAAGGAGGAGGGTGTATCTGCCTATGCCGTGTTACTTATTCAGACTATTTAACGATAATAAAGTATTGGCTGTGTGTCAGGTCCCGGCATTGTACGGGTCCGGATTATAGTTATATTTGTGTTAAGCAATTCACAGAATAGGTCTTGACAGAAAAGAAAAAAACATTGGTGCTTGGTGCAAGCCCGAATCCCGTAAGGTTTTCTCATAAAGCTGTAAAAAGCCTCCTGCGAAATGAGGAAGAGGTAGTAGCCGTAGGCTTCAGGGAGGGCCTGATTGTGGAAGAAGAGATTATGACAGGCACCCCTCCCATTGAAGGAGTCCACACGGTCTCCATTTATATCGGATCTTCGAGACAGGCAGAGTACTACGATTATATCTTTTCCCTGAAACCCAAGAGGGTGATCTTCAATCCGGGAACTGTTAACCCCGAGTTTATGGGAAAGCTTAAGCAGGCAGGTATCGAACCGGTGAGCGAGTGTATGCTTGTGATGCTCAACGACGGAGAATATTAGAGCCCATGGAAGGCATATATAATCTGCAGGAATTACAGACCCTCATCGAGCAAAAAAAGGGAGTACTCCTTTACTTCTCAAGCGACTCCTGTTCCGTATGCAAGGTATTGAAGCCCAAAGTTTCCGAGCTCCTGACAAGCAAATTCCCTCTTTTGTCGGTCCGCTACGTGAATACCGAACTCAGTCCCATGATAGCCGGCCAGTACAGGGTATTTACGATACCAACCCTGTTGATCTACTTTGAAGGCAAGGAACAGCTGCGATACAGCAGAAACATAAGCATAAGTCAGCTGGAAGAATCCCTTTCCAGGCCCTATAACCTGGTATTTGAAGACTAGTTTAACAAGGCGATCAGGAGTTAAATCCAGCCGCATTATAATTTATCCAATAGTTGATCATCCACCAGCTCGGGCAGAGTCACCTTTAGCAGGGGACTTCGCTCCATTTCCCTCTTGATGGCGCTTATGGCACCCTGGTTTCTGGCCCAGCTTCTGCGGGCAATGCCATTGTTTACATCCCAGTGCAGCATCATCTCCAGCCTGCGATTCGCCTCAGGCGAACCATCCAGCACCATGCCAAATCCGCCGTTGATCACTTCCCCCCAGCCAACTCCCCCACCGTTGTGCAGGCTGACCCAGGTGGCACCCCTGAAGGAATCCCCGATCACATTTTGTACAGCCATGTCCGCCGTAAAGGCCGAGCCATCGTAGATGTTGGAGGTTTCCCGGTAGGGAGAATCGGTCCCCGATACATCGTGATGGTCCCTGCCCAGCACCACAGGTGCTGAGATCCGCCCCTCTTTGATGGCCTCATTAAAGGCCCTCGCTATGGCAATGCGCCCCTGGCTGTCGGCATAGAGGATCCTGGCCTGTGATCCCACCACAAGCTGGTGGCTGTCTGCCTCCCTGATCCAGTGCAGGTTGTCCTCCATCTGTCCATGGATTTCCTCCGGAGCTTCCCTGAGTAAATCAGAGAGAACTTCTGCTGCCAGCTGGTCGGTAAGCGCCAGATCGGCAGGATCCGAAGAGGTACATACCCAACGGAAAGGACCAAATCCGTAATCAAAAAACAGGGGTCCCATGATGGCCTGAACGTAGGACTGGTAACGATAGTTCCCATCGTCCGAGAAAACCTCTGCTCCTGCTCTTCCCGATTCCAGCAGGAAAGCATTACCGTAATCCCAGAAATACATGCCTTTCTCCACCAGACCGTTCACGGCTTTCACATGTCGCCTGAGTGAGGCGTAAACTGCCTCCTTAAAGCGCTCAGGATCGGAAGCCATCATCTCATTGGCCTCCTCATATCCAAGGCCGGCCGGATAATATCCTCCGGCAAAGGGATTATGCAGGGAGGTCTGGTCCGATCCCAGCTCCACCGGTATGTTGTGTTCCAGGAAATACTCCAGGAGCTCTACCACATTTCCGTCAAAGGCCAGGGATACAGCTTCCTTGTTCTTTCGGGCCTTTATCAGTCTGTCAGACAAGAGTTGCAGGTCCCCGAAGACTTCATCCACCCATCCCTGGGCATGGCGGGTAGCTGTGGCCTTGGGATTTACCTCAGCCACCACACAAATGCCTCCGGCAATGACCGTGGCCTTGGGCTGGGCTCCCGACATTCCTCCCAGACCCGAGGTCACAAAGACCTTTCCTTTCAGGCTTCCGTCTCCACCCTTTAGCTTCAAACGCCCTGCGTTCATGACCGTAATGGTGGTGCCGTGCACAATTCCCTGGGGTCCAATATACATGAAGGAGCCAGCAGTCATCTGACCGTACTGACTAACCCCCAGGGCATTCATCCGGTCGTAGTCTTCCTGTGAGGAATAATTGGGTATGACCATACCGTTGGTTACCACAACACGTGGAGCATCAGGGTGAGAAGGGAATAGCCCCATCGGGTGGCCGGAATAAAGCACCAGGGTTTGCTCGTCGCTCATTTCTGCCAGGTACTTCATGGTCAGCCGGTACTGGGCCCAGTTCTGAAATACAGCTCCATTCCCTCCGTAAGTGATCAGTTCGTCCGGATGCTGGGCCACCACCACGTCCAGATTGTTACTGAGCATCAGCATAATAGCTCCGGCCTGAGTGCAGCGATGGGGAAATGCTTCCAGGCTTCTGGCCGAAATGGGGTAGTCAGGCTTATAACGATACATGTAGATTCTGCCATACAGTTCCAGTTCCCTGGCGAATTCCCCGATCACCGACGTATGATGTTCCTTTGGCAGGTAGCGGAGAGCATTGCGAAGGGCCAGTTTTTTCTCCTCCGGAGAAAGCACATCCCTGCGTTTCGGAGCATGATTCAGTTCCGGATCCAGGACTTTCTTTTCGGGCAGCTTCGTGGGAATTCCTTCCAGGATCGCTGCTTTAATTTCTTCTGCATGCATGACATATAGCTTTTCGGTCACCCAAAAATACAAAGAAAGCCAGCCTTACTGCTGGTGGGAAGGCGGTTATAAAACAGGTGGCTTCCATTTATCGAATTTTCACCGATAATTGGGAGACTTTATATATAATCCTCCCACAAAAGTTAACTTTAATTGTTGTATTAGAAGCTGTATGAAAAAGAATCATAAAATTGAAAGAAATGAAAAAGAAGAACAGAACCTGGATCATAGTATTAGTAATTCTTGCCCTGATCGTGATTTCGCTGATACGATGGGGAATCAAAACCTATAACGGTTTTGTAAGTCTGGAGGAAGGGATAGAAGGCCAGTGGGCCAACGTGGAAAATGTGTACCAGCGCAGGGCCGATCTGATACCCAACCTGGTAAATACGGTGAGAGGATATGCAGATTTCGAACAGGAAACCCTAATCGGGGTTATTGAAGCCAGGGCCAAAGCCACCAGTGTGACCATCGATCCTTCCAACATTACTCCGGAATCTCTGGCAGCCTTTCAGGGCGCTCAGGATGGACTCAGTTCTGCACTTTCCAGGTTGCTGGTGACCATTGAACGTTATCCCGATCTGAAAGCCAATCAGAATTTCATGGATCTTCAGAGACAGCTGGAAGGCACCGAAAACCGGATTGCTGTGGAAAGGCGCAAGTTTAACGAAGTCACTCGAGGATTTAATACGGCCATCAGAAGGTTCCCGGCAAGCATCATCGCCAATATGAGGGATTTTGATAAGAAGGGTTATTTTGAAGCTGTCGAGGGAAGCGAAACTGCCCCGGTGGTGGAGTTCTAGAAAGGAGGAAAGATGAATGCAGTAAATTTCTTTAGTAAGGAAGAAAAGGAAGAGATCAAAGCAGCAGTCAAAGAAGCTGAATTAAGTACCTCCGGCGAAATCAGGGTGCACATCGATAACCATTGCAAAGAAGATGTGATGGACAGAGCCGCCTGGTGGTTTGGACGACTGAATATGCATAAGACAGAGCAGCGTAATGGAGTGCTTTTTTACCTGGCCGTGAAGGACCATAAATTTGCCATCCTGGGTGACGCAGGCATCAATGCTGTTACACCGGAAAACTTCTGGGATCACATCAAGGAAAAGATGCTGGACCATTTCAGCCAGGCTCACTTTGCTGTCGGACTTCAAGAAGGAATCCTGATGGCGGGACAGGCTCTGAAAGAGCACTTCCCCTACCAGGAGGGTGACGTGAACGAATTGTCGGACGAAATATCTTTTGGAGGAGACAAGGAATGAAAAACCTATATATACTAAGTATCTGCCTGCTGATCCTGGTTCCAATCTCGAACCTGGCACAGGACAAACTCCCTGTCCCAGATGCACCGGGATCATGGGTCAACGACTATGCGGGGATCTTCAGCAGCGGAGAAGCCAGTCAGCTGGATCGCAAACTCAACGAATTCGAGTACAGGACCTCCACTCAGATCTTCGTAATCACCCTGGACGATAACGCGGGTTACCCGGCCGATATGCTGGCCCCCCTGATTGGCGAGCGCTGGGGTGTGGGGCAACAGGGCAAGGACAATGGCCTGCTTTTACTGGTTGATATGCAGGAGCGGGATGTCTATATTTCCACCGGTTATGGCCTGGAAGAATACGTCCCGGATATTACGGCCGGACGCATTGTGGACAATGAAATCCTTCCTAATTTTAAGAACGGGGATTATTATGCCGGGATAAATGCGGCTACAGAGGTGCTCATTTCACTATTGGACGGGAAGTTTACTGCAGAAGAATATAGAAAGCAGTCTTCCGGCGGCGGTGCGGCAGGTTCCATTGGTGGGATCATCTTTATGATCATACTTTTCTCGGCCCTTTTCGGGGGAAGGCGCAGAAGTTCCGGCATGGGCCGTAGCAACCTCCCACTCTGGATAGCCCTGGGCATGATGTCGGGTGGTCGCCACTCTGGAAGCTGGGGCAACTTCTCTTCAGGAAGCGGCGGCTTCGGTGGCGGAGGCGGAGGTGGTTTCGGAGGATTCGGCGGCGGAGGCGGCGGCTCCTTTGGAGGCGGAGGTGCCGGAGGCAGCTGGTAGTTCCTGTTGAAAAGTGGAGCTCCGACCATAAACAATACTTAGTAACTTAATGTCTCAAATATCCTGAGAGGCATGCAAGATACAGTCTTCCGTACACAAGCGCTACTCCTATGTTTTCTGCTATTCCTGGGGCTGCCGTTGCTGGCGCAGGAAAGTGAGTTAAAACTGGTCTTCACCGGTGATATCATGGGTCATGATTCACAAATTGCCTCAGCCCTGGCCACCGGAGAGGCAGGATATGATTACAAACCCTGTTTTCAGCACCTGAAGCCCTACCTGGAGGAGGCCGACCTGGTCATAGGAAACCTGGAAGTCACCTTCGGAGGTACACCATTCAAAGGTTATCCCGCATTTTCTTCTCCCGACGAACTGGCAGATGCACTGCAATGGGCCGGATTTGATATCCTGGTCAACGCCAACAACCACGCTCTCGACAAAGGTCAGAAGGGACTTATCCGGACCATTGAGCAGCTCCACAAAAGGGATCTGGTCCAGACCGGCACTTTTACAAATCCTGCACAGAGGGAGCTTCACTACCCACTGGTGGTGGAGAAAGCGGGAATACGCCTGGCCATACTGAATTACACCTATGGAACCAACGGAATAAAAGACAGGCCGCCTGTATTGGTGAACCGGATCGATTATAAACAAATTCAGGCGGATCTGGATAAAGCTGCGACTGCAGAGCCGGATTTTATCCTGGTATGCATCCACTGGGGAAGTGAATACCAGCTCAATGAGAACAGTCAGCAACGCGATCTGGCCCAATATATGTTCAGGCACGGGGCCGACTGCATAATTGGCTCTCATCCCCATGTGGTACAACCCATTAAAGGGGAAGGCAAGGGGGATCTGGTGGCCTATTCCATGGGCAATCTGATCTCAAACCAACGGAGCCGCTACCGTGACGGGGGGATTCTCTTTGAACTGGATCTGGTCAAGGGGCCCTCGGGGACTCAAATCCGGAACCATTCCTATTTGCCGGTTTGGGTATGGAAACCGGTGACAAAAAAAGGCACCAGATTTACACTGGTGCCAGCAAATATGGATGAAACGGCTGTCTCCCAATTGGGTATGTCAAACAAGGACAGGGAGCTGATGCTTCGTTTCCTGGGAGATACCCGAATCCGTCTAAGGGGCAGAGCGGAATCTGACGCTCCCCTGGATCCTAGGCTTTCTCATCGCTGAGTTTGGCGTCCACAAGGATTCTGCCGCAATACTCGCAAACGATAATCTTTTTCCGGGATGCAATGTCGAGCTGACGCTGGGGCGGGATCTTGTTAAAACAACCACCGCAGGCATCGCGTTCTACCGGAACAACAGCCAGACCATTGAGTGCATTGGCCCGTATTTTTTTGTAAGCAGAAATTAGTCTTTCTTCAATAATCCCCTCCAGGT
>Ga0180436_10001366_pt1 | contig 23826 bp, 17 predicted proteins | sample SS_ome_2_FD_132434 | JGI IMG/M metagenome (GOLD analysis project Ga0180436, IMG submission 132434) | Hypersaline lake sediment archaeal communities from the Salton Sea, California, USA - SS_3_S_2 metaG | ecosystem: Environmental > Aquatic > Non-marine Saline and Alkaline > Hypersaline >... | reverse complement strand
CGCGGCATGCTCGATGACACGCTCATCGTATTCGGCGGGGAGTTCGGCCGGACTCCGATGGCCCAGGGCACGGGACGCGATCACCATATCAACGCCTTTTCCGTCTTTCTCTGCGGTGGCGGAATCCGGGGAGGTGTCACCCACGGCGAGACGGACGAACTCGGCTACGGCATCGTGCGCGATCCCGTTTCCGTTCACGATCTTCACGCGACCCTCCTGCATCTCCTGGGAATCGATCACGAGAGACTGACTTTCCGGTTCCAGGGGCGCGATTTTCGGCTCACCGATGTCCATGGTCATCTCGTCGAGCCCATCCTCGCCTGACGGATGTTGCGAATGTGACCGGAATTTTGCCGAGGGAACCGTTGCGGAGCCGCCGCGAGGCGTTCATGATAAGTGAACGACGCCGGGTCGTTCCGCGGAGAATGCGCGGGCTCCCGGTGTCGATCAGCACACTACCAGAACCATGAAAAGAAAACTCCACTACCTGCTTCCGATCGTCGCCGCTGCCGGCGCACTCTTCCTTTCCGCCTGCGGCGAGAAAGCCGAGGAAGACGCCGGCGAAGAGAAGGCGGCCCCGAAGGCCGAAGAAAAAGGTGAAGCCAAGGGCTGACCTCGCCCGTCGCGACCGGGTTCTTCGCGACGGTGCGTCATCTCTGGCGGACCTGAATGAGGGGCTCGAACGCGACACCGTCGGCATTCGGTGCCGGACCGAGCCGTCCACTGGCCCCCGCGGCCGGAGGGCGGCTTTCTCGTGTTCGCGGCATGGGTCGGCGCGTAGGACGGTCGTAAAGAATTCATGAGTGCGACGGCATGGGGAATCCTCGGTGCGGTGGTTGTCCTCGGATTCCTCGCCGGTCTTCCCCTGGGGCTCGCGTGGCTGCGCCGGCGGCGGCGCAGCGAGTTGATGCGCCGCCCCTTCCCCGGACCATGGGATGCCCTGCTTCGGAAAGATTTTCCCCGCTATGGTCAATTGCCGCCGGATGTCGCTCGAAAGCTGCGGGGACTGGTGCTGGTTTTTCTCGCGGAAAAGCGGTTCGAGGCATGCGGCGGTCTTCCCGGGGTGACGGACGAGATGAAGGTCCTCATCGCGGCGCAGGCCTGCCTCCTGCAGGTGGGTCGCAAGCGGAACGACTGGTATCGCGACCTGCGCTCCATCCTCGTCTACCCGGGTGCCTTTCGCGATCACGGACAGCGGATCTTCGACCTGCGGCGACACGAAGACGACGGCGTGCGTCTCGGAGAATCGTGGGAAACCGGATCGGTGATTCTCTCGTGGGAAAATGTCACGGCCGGAGCGCGCAACAGCGACGACGGCATGAATGTCGTGTTCCACGAGTTCGCGCACCAGTTGGATCATGTCGGGGGGGTGACGGATGGCGTTCCGATCCTGAAGGACCGTGGCGACTACCGGAACTGGGCGACGGTGTTCCAGCGGGAATACGACCGGTTGGTCGAGGAGGCCGACGATCCCGGCACGGACCCTCTCCTCGATCCGTACGGGGCGACCAATCCGGCGGAATTCTTCGCGGTGGCCACCGAGACCTTCTTCGAGCAGAGCGAGGACATGCGACTCGAGCACCCCGAACTCTACGAGGCGCTGCGGGAGTTCTACGGGCTCGATCCGGCCGGATGGCGATGAGCCATTTCGCCAATCGGAGACGGACCGGCCGTGCCGCGTCGACTCCGGAACCCGCCTTCCTTTTCTTGACCGTTCTCGCGTGCGCCCTCACACTGGCGCCCATGAAGAGATTTTTCGCCCTTCTCCTCGCCTCGAGCCTGGCCCTCTCCCCCGCTTTCGGTGCCGAGCGCAACGTGATCTTTTTCATCACCGACGATGAGTCGCCGACGCTCGGCTGTTACGGTGATCCCGTCGCGGTCACTCCGGCCATCGACGAGATTGCGGCGGACGGTGCGGTCTTCCTGAACGCCTTCGCGACCACCGCGAGTTGCTCGGCGAGTCGCTCGGTGGTGATGTCCGGACTGCACAATCATCTCAACGGTCAGTACGGACACCAGCACAATTACCACGGTTTCGAGTCGTGGAAGAACGTGGTCAGCTACTCGCTGCCCCGGGTGATGGCGAATGCCGGATACCGCACCGGCCACATCGGCAAGTACCACGTCGCGCCGGAGCTGGTCTTTCGCTTCGACGAATATTACAAGGCGAGCGGTCGCAACGCGGTCGAGATGGCGGAAACCGTCCGGGAGTTCGTCAGCGCCGAGAGCGAGAAGCCCTTCTTCCTCTATTTCGCCACCTCCGATCCGCACCGGGGTGGGGGCAAGGACGAGACGTCGGAACGCGAGCTGAAGCCCAACCTCTTCGGCAACAAGAAAGAGGACGGATCCTGGCCCGGGGTCGAGGAGGTGTTCTACGATCCCGCCGACGTGCCGATTCCGCATTTCCTCACCGACACGCCGGAGACGCGGGAGGAACTGGCCCAGTATTACCAGAGCGTCTCGCGTATCGATCAGGGCGTGGCCCGCCTGAAGGAGATCCTCGAGGAGGCCGGGCTCTGGGACAAGACTCTCTTCGTGTTCACCTCGGACCACGGGATGGCCTTCGCCGGGGGCAAGACGACCGTCTACGAGGGCGGATTGCGCGTTCCGTTCGTGGTGCGAAATCCCTACGAGGAGAATCGCGGGGTCGAGCACGAGGGACTCGTCAGTCACATCGATATCACGCCGAGCCTGCTCGATTTCGCCGGGGGCCTCGATCCGGAGACGAATCGTCCGAAGGATTTCGTCCAGCCGCGGGACTTCTGGAAGGACTATCCCGAGGTGCTCAAGGACAATCTCGGACCGAAGATCGCGAGCTACCATGGCAAGTCGTGGATTCCGATCCTGGGCGATCCCAAGGCCGAGCACTGGGAAACGATCTTCGCCTCCCACACCTTTCACGAGATCCAGATGTACTACCCGATGCGGGTGGTGCGGGACAAGGAATACAAGCTGATCTGGAATATCGCCCACGGCTTGCCCTATCCGTTCGCGTCCGACCTCTGGGCCGCGAGCTCTTTCCAGGCCCAATTTCGCCAGTCTCTCGACGCCCCGTATGGACAGAAATCGGTCGGCGAGTACATCAACCGGCCTCAGTTCGAGTTCTTCCACATCGCCGAGGATCCCCACGAGGCCGACAATCTTGCGACGGATCCCGCCCACGCCGCGAAACTGGCCGAATACCAGGAGAAACTGAAGGATTTCCAGCGGAAGATGAAGGATCCCTGGATCATGAAGTGGGATTACGAATAGCCGCACCACCCGGCGGGCGACGCTATCCGTGTATCGCCTCTCCCAGAACCGTGTGACGGATTCCACCGGCGAGTGTTCTGCCGAGGAAGGGGGTCACCGGTCCCCGGGTGCGGAGAGACTCCCGCGTGATCCGCGTTTCCGCCGCCGGATCGAAAACGAAGAAATCGGCTCGCTGGCCCGGCGAGACAGCCGCGCGCTCGACCCCGGCGAGCCGGCGGGGACTGTCCGAGTATTTCCGGATGAGCAGGTCCCAGCCGAAGACGTTCTTGCGAATGAAGGTGTCATAGAGCGCGAGGACGGTGGTCTCGAGTCCGCTCGCCCCGTTCGGGGCGCTTCCGAAGTCGGACGACTTCTCGAACTCGGTGTGGGGCGCGTGATCGGCAGCGATCATGTCGATGACATCGCTCAGGAGCGCATCGAGGAGGGCCTCCCGGTCGCTCTCGGGGCGAAGGGGCGGCAGAAACTTCATGCGCGTGTCATAGACGCCGACATCTTCCTCCGTGAAGACGAGATGATGGGGCGTGACGGCGCAGGTGACGCGCACGTCGTCGGCTTTCGCGTGGGCGACGGCATTGACCGCGCGTGCGGTGGTCACGCTCATGAGATGAAGTCGTGCCCCGGTGTAGTCGGCCACGCGCAGGTCGCGGTCGATCGCGATCTCCTCGCTGATCGAGGGAATGCCGGGAAGACCGAGCCGGTAGGAGACGGACCCCTCGTTCATGGCGCCTGCCTTGGTGAGGGCGGGCGTGTCGCAGCAGGACGCCACAGGCAGGTCGAAGTCCCTCGCATACTCCATCGCGCGGCGCAGCAGGTCGGGACAGGGCACGGGGCGTCCCGCATCGGACAGGAAGGGAACTCCCTGGGCGGCCATGCCCGAGTAGCCGGCCATCTCGCGTCCTTCCCGGGACTTCGTGACGCAGCCGGACTGGAGCATGGGCAGGGGCAGTCCGGTGGCGATGCGATCCATCACGCTCTTGACGAGATTCCCCGAGTCGATCGGTGGTTCGGTGTCGGCCAGCAGGACCAGTCCGGTGATTCCTCCCCGGAGGGCGGATGCGGCACAGGAGGCGAGGGTCTCGCGATGTTCGAGGCCCGGCTCGCAGGCGCGGGCGTGGACCTCGAACATGCCCGGCACGAGGACGCAGCCGCGGCAATCGATCGTCTCGGTGCCCTCGGGAGCGGAGAGATCGCGCGCCACCGCCACGATGGTTCCCTTGTCGTCGACGAGCACGTCGGCCTCACCCAGTTCGGGAGAGTCGGAGCGCGCCACCTTGCCGTGTCGGAAGAGTCTCGTCATCCCGCTGTCACTCCTTGGCGTTTTCGGGTTTCAACCAGTGGAGCACCGCCATGCGGACCGCGATGCCGTTCTCGACCTGGGCGTTGACGAGGCTCTTCTCATACTGCATCGCCTCGTCGGTGATCTCGACGCCGCGATTGACCGGGCCGGGGTGCATCAGCCAGGCGCCGAGCCGGCGGATCCGCTGGAGGCGGTCCGAGTTCACTCCATACATCCGATGGTATTCGGCGATGCCGGGGAAGAACTGTCCCTCCTGCCGCTCCAGCTGAACCCGGAGCAGGTAGATGGCATCGGGCTTCCAGTCGAATGTCTCCTCCCAGTCCGAGAGCCGGGTCATGAATCCGTGGCGTCCGCGCGGGATGAGAGATCCCGGCCCGAGCACGGCGACCTCGATGCCGAGCTTGCGAAAGAGAGTGCTGACCGAGCGTGCCACGCGTGAATGGAGGACATCTCCGACGATGACGACGCGCCGGCCCTCCAGGTCGGGGAAGACCTCGCGCAGGGTGAAGGCGTCGAGCAGGGCCTGGGTCGGGTGGGCATGGTAGCCGTCTCCGGCGTTGACGACGGAGGCGCCCGTATTGCGCGCCACGATACCGGGCACGCCCGCCGCCTGGTGACGGATGACGATGTAGTCCGACCGCATCGCCTGCAGGGTCTCGATCGTGTCGAGGAGCGACTCGCCCTTCACCATCGACGAGGTCGACACCGAAAAGTGGGTCACGTCGGCCGAGAGACGCATGGCGGCGACCTCGAACGAGGAGCTCGTCCGTGTCGAGGGCTCGTAGAAGAGGCTGAGCACCGACTTGCCTCGCAGGGTGGGAACCTTCTTCACCGATCGCTGGAAGAGGTCCTTGAAGGGCACCGCGTTGTCGAGGACATACTCGATCTCGTCGAGACCGAGGTCCTCGATGTCGAGCAGATCCTTGCGTGCCGCCAGTTCGCTCATTTCTCGGTGATCAGGAAGACCCCCTCCCGGTCGTCGTTTTCGCGGAAGCGGACCTTCACGTATTGCTCCCGGCGGGTCTCGACCGTGATTCCGGTGTAGTCCGGCTGGATGGGAAGTTCGCGGTGTCCCCGGTCGACGAGGACGGCCAGTTCGATCTTGGCGGGGCGTCCGTAGTCCATGAGACCGTCGAGTGCGGCCCGGATGGTGCGCCCCGTGAAGATGACCTCGTCGAAAAGGATGACGCGCGAACCGTCGAGGGTGAAAGGAATGTCGGAGCTTTCGAGCTTGGGAAAGTCCTGGCCGTGGTTGTCGAAGTCGTCACGGTAGAGCGAGATGTCGAGGGTTCCCATCGGGTAGTCGACACCCCACTCGCGCAACTTCGCGACGACGCGCCTGGCCAGGGTCACGCCACGCGTGTGGATGCCCACGATCGCGGCGCCGGAAGCACCGCATCGCTCGCGGATCGTGAGTGCCAACTCTTCCACTCCGGCCTGGACTCCATCGGAATCGAGGACTTCCTCGGTGGTGACGTCGGGCGTTTCGCTCATCCATGCGGCGACCGGCTGCGACGGGGCCCGGTCGTTCCGGCTAATGAGTAGCGGTTTGGAGGGGCTTGCAACGAGAAATCACGGCGGCGGATGCCGGAGGGTCGATCGAGGAGACCACCGGTGAGGGACCTCCGCTGCGCTCAAAGTTCGGGAGCCTGCCAGTCCGGGATCCCTCCGCTCGCGATCTGCTCCTCGAACCAGACGTGATAGGGGCGCGTCGGCGACATCGGGACCTCCTCGTTCACCATGAGCGGGCGGGCTTCCTTCCAGAAAGCGTCGTAGGCTCTCCTCATCTCTTCGATCACACCGGGATGTCGACCGCTGACGTCCATGGTCTGGCCGGGGTCGGTCTCCATGTCGAAGAGTTCATCGCCGACGAGCCGGAAGCGCTGATTGCGAATGGCGAAGAGCGGTCGATTCCGGGCGGAGGCATACTGGTAGTCGTTCGGTTCCTCGCCCGTGGGCCACCGGCCGCGGTGGGTGAAGAAATAGCGATCGTCCCAGGGGGTGCCGGGATCCTCGACCAGGGGAAGCAGGCTGCGGCCTTCGACCTGGCCCGGGGGAATCTCCGCTCCGGCGAGAGCGGCGAGTGTCGGCAGGATGTCGATGTGGGCCGCGATCGTTTCGATCGACACACCGGCCGCGATTTTCCCATCCCATCGCACGAAGAAAGGAACGCGCACCCCGCCCTCGTCGGCGCTGCCCTTCAAGCCCTTCATCCCGGCGTTGAAGGGGAACATTCCGGATCCGTTCTCACCGGTTCCGAGCGCCTTCCCGGCGCGTCCCGAGCCGCCCCCGGTCATCCCGTTGTCGGACATGAAGATGACGACGGTGTCCTCCATCAGGTCCCACTCGCTCAGCTTGCCGAGCAGGAGGCCGACGTTCTCGTCGATGTTCTCGATCATGCCGTAGAAGCCCGCGGTCTTCTCCTCGAAACCGAAGTCGGTGAAGCGTTTCGTGTTCTCCGGTGGTGCGATGAAGGGGCCGTGGGGCGCGTTCGTCGTGATGTAGGCGAAGAACGGAGCCTCCTTCTCGGCGGCGTCCCGGATCCATCCGAGTCCGGCCCGGAAGAAGATGTCCGTGCAGAAGCCCTTCGTCTTTACGAAGGAACCGTTGTGCCGTATGACCGGGTCGAAATACTTGTTGTCGGGAGCATCGGCACAGGAGCAGTCGTAGGCCTGGCCGATTCCCCCGGCTCCGTGGATGAAGACCTCGTCGAAGCCGCGATTCTCCGGCTGGTACTTTTCCTCGTCGCCGAGGTGCCACTTGCCGAAAATACCCGTGGTGTAGCCCGCCGCCTTCAACACCTGGGGTAGAGTGGTGCCGCCGAGTGCCATGCGCTCCCGCTCCAGGATCGTGTGGGTCACGCCGTTCTTGAGGGGATGCCGGCCCGTCATCAACGCGGCGCGGGTCGGGGAACAGGTCGGACTGACGAGAAACCGGTCGAAGCGTGTCGATGTGTCGTGCAGCATGTCGAGGTGAGGGGTGCGGATCCAGGGATGACCGTGGCGACCGACCGGGCCGTAGCCCTGATCGTCGGTGATGATGAGCACGACGTTCGGCCTCGACCCGGTGAGCGGAGAGTCGGCGTGCACCCCGGTGGAGATCAGTCCCAGGGTGAGAAGGAGGGTGAGAAAGCGGATCATGGCGCGAGACTAGCGAAAGCCCTCCCACCCTCGCAAGATCGGGGTGCTTCCTTTTTGCGTCCGCACCCTGTCAACGGTTCGCGACTTCCCTGGCGCCGGTTTCCGCTCCGTCCCAGATCCAGCGGATCACGGTGAGGGTCTCCTCGGGAGTGAGGGACTCCTTGCCGCTCGGCGGCATGACGTAGTCGTCCTCTTCGGGAAGCGTGATCAGTTCGACGAGGTAGCTTTCGAGGGGGCGTCCGGGAACAATGGGATCGATCTCGCTCTCGCCAGCGGCGAAGAGCCCCTCGATCGTGTCCATTCGATAGTCGGCCTTCTGTTTCTCGGTGCCGTGGCACGAGAAGCACTTCTCCTCGAAGATGGGGCGAATCGTGTCGGCGTAGTATCCTTCCCCCGTTTCCCGCTCGCCTGATTCCGCGACGGCGTCCTCTCCAAAGACCGTCTCGACCAGCTTGGCTTCGGTTTCCTCGGCCCACGTGCGGACCCATTCGGGAGCGTTCTCGAAGAGATATTTCGAACCGTGGGTGAGATTGCCGCCGTAATGCCCGGCGAATCCGAGAAGGCCGAGGCCGATGAAGAGTCCGAATCGATAGAAGCCCGCGGCAAAGAGGCGACGCTTTTCCTTCGGGAAAGCGAAGAGGTGCACGATCGCGAGGACCACGATCAACACCGTCACCACGATTCCCGACCACTGGTGCAGGGTCAGGGTCGTTTTCTCGTATCCTCCACCCGAGGCCCGGAAGATCCCGAAAGCGGACGAGGCGATCGCACTGAGGGCGCCGGCCCAGAGGACGATGCCGATGCCGCGGCGCAGGGACCGGCCCCGGTCGAAGAAGGCATAGATCTCGAGCAGCAGCGCGATGGTGATGAATCCGATCGGGAGATGCAGGACCACGCTGTGGAAAGGGGCGAGGAAGGCGCGCCAGCTGAAGGAATCCGCGCCTCCCGCAGCGCTCTCCGCCGCCCACACCGAGGTGGCGGGTGCGAGGAGGAGGGCCAGGAGCACGAGGGGGAGGGAAAGAGCCAGGGAGCGGTTCCGGAATTCCATACTCAAGAGGGTCACCGCCCCATTTCACTGTCAAGGGGAGGGCACGGCGCGAAAAGGGTGGGATAGGGGCAGGATATCATCACGGCGCGGGAGTCGCTTTCTTCGCGGATGGGTGTTGTTCCTCCGCCTTCCAGATTGGCGATCCCCGGTAGACTTCCCCGATCGGGTAGCGTGAATCGGGCTCGACGGCCGAATCCAACACGGCGGTGAGCCTCTGCACGATGTCGGGATGGTCCGCGGCGAGATCGCGTGTTTCCCCGATGTCGCGGGAGAGATCATAGAGCCTAACCCGTCCCTCCTCGCGGCCGAGACGGATTCCCTTCCAGTCTCCGATCCGCACCGCCTGGTCATAGAAGCGGCGACAGTGCCCATAGTCCCAGTAGAGGAAGTCGCGTTCCGTCGTGAGGGGTTCGGCGCGAAGGGTGGGCACGATCGAGATGCCGTCGATGCCGCCGGGAGCCGGGGCGTCGGCCAATTCGGCGAAGGTGGGGACCAGATCCTCGAAAGCGATGACGGTGTCGTTCACCGAACCGGGCGGGATCACCCCGGACCATCGGGCGAGAAAGGGGACCCGGATTCCCCCCTCGGTCAGGTCGCGCTTGAATCCGCGCAAGGGCCCGTTCGTGTCGAACGCCTCCCAGGTGGTGGCGTGCCCGCCGTTGTCGCTGCTGAACAGGACGAGAGTCTCGCGGTCGAGGCCGCACTCCTCGAGGACGGCGAGCAGCCGGCCCACGTCGCGATCGATGCGGTCGACCATGGCGGCGTACTTCTTCGCTTTCTCGGGCCAGGGTCTCCCGGCATAGGGATCGGTGGAGGGAACCGCGAGGCCGTCCGGATCCTCGGAGCGCGACGAGAAATGCGGGAGGGTCCACGCGACGAATAGGAAAAACGGCACGTCGGAGCGCGACACCGAATCCCGAAGGAAGGAAATCGCCCGGCCGGTGAGCAGGTCGTGACTGTAGTGCTCGCGCAGGACGGGGTTGCCGGGAAGCTTCATTCGTCCCTCGTCGTCGTCGAGGTATTCCGTCCAGTAGTAGTGGGCGTGGTCCTGGTTCAAGTAGCCGAACCAGTGATCGAATCCCTGGTTGGTGGCGCGTCCTTCCGTACCCGCGTCGCCCAGCGACCACTTTCCGACACCGGCGGTGTGGTAACCCGCCTCCTGCAACATCTCGGCCAGCGTGACATCCTCGTCGACGAGGTAGGTGGGGTAGTGCGGAACATTGTCACGGGCCGCGGTTCGCCCGCCGTGACGTCCGGTCATGAGGACGCTTCGCGAGGAGGCGCAGACCGGACCGCCGGCGTAGGCCTGGGTGAAGCGCATTCCCTCCCCGGCCAGGCTGTCGAGGTGAGGCGTTGCGATTCGTTCCTGGCCGTAGGAGCCGAGGTCCCCGTAGCCGAGATCATCGGCGAGGAGGAAAACGATGTTGGGCGGTTCGGCCTGCAGCGGTTGGCGGGGGGCGAGCAGACCGAGGAGGAAAAAGGCGGCGACGATTCGGGGCAGGTGGGTCATGTCAGGGCGTTCGCGGGGGTGGGGCGGGAGCGGCCGTTTGCCACTGCTCGAGGAGTTCGCGCACCACGGGCTCCCGGTTTCCGGCCAGATTGACCTGTTCGCCCGGATCATTCCCGAGGTGGTAAAGCTGCGTGCCTCCGCCGGAGCGGGGAACGATCAGTTTCCAGGGGCCGCTCCGAAACGCGTAGTGGCTCCGCGTTCGCCACGAAAGGGCTCTCTCCTCGACGGGGTGACGATGAAAGAGATGGGGGCCGAGGTCGATCCCGTCGACGGCATCGGCTTCCCACGACGCTCCCGCCAGACTCGCGAGGGTGGGGAAAATGTCATTCGAATGAACGAGCGTGTCGCTCCGGCCCGGTGCGATCCGGCCCGGCCAGCTCACGACCAGGGGAACCCGGTGTCCTCCCTCGTAGACCTCCGTCTTCTGCCCTCGCCAGGGTCCATTGTGAGAAATGTTTCGAAAGTTCTTTCCGTAGGTCAGGTAGCCTCCGTTGTCCGAGGTGAAGATGACGAGCGTGTTCTCTTCCAGGCCGAGTTCGCGCAGGATCGAGACGATGCGGCCCACGCTCTCATCGAGGGACTCGACCATGGCTTTCACGTGGGGAGAGACATTCCCCGGGTCCGGAATGATCCCCCACTTGTCGTCGTGCCAGGACTTTCCGGGTGTTCGTTGCGCGGGGTCGTCCGGCCCCTGCCAGGGGAAGTGGATCGCGAGATGCGGCAGGTAGAGAAAAAAGGGCCGCTCGCGATGCGTCTCGATGAAGGTGACGGCATGGTCCGTGAGCAGGCTGGTCGTGTAGCCCTCTTCGATCACGGGCTTTTCGCCGTCCCACCAGTCACGATGGCCCGATCGGTCGACCCGGGTGTGAAAATCACCGTCACCGGAGAGGAGTCCGCGAAAGACGTCGAAGCCCTGGTGCGTGGGAAGCAGCGGCGACTCGTAACCGAGGTGCCACTTGCCGAAGCAGCCGGTCGCATACCCCGCCTCGCGGAGAACCTCGGCCAGGGTGACCGCTTCGAGAGGCAAGCCGAGATGACGCTGTTTCGTGCCGGAGAGAGCCCCGTCGAAGAGCGGACCGAATCGCTGCGGGTATTGTCCTGTCAGGATCGAGGCGCGGGTCGGACTGCACATCGCCCCGGCACTGTGAAAGTCGGTGAAGCGCAGCCCTTTCGCTGCCAGGGCGTCGATCGCTGGCGTGGCGTGGACATCGCTCCCGTAGCAGCCGAGATCGCCCCAGCCGAGATCGTCGGCCACGATGAGCACGAAGTTCGGCGGGCTGGCGGCGAGGCCGGCGAGCGGAGCGAGAAGAGTCGCGACGAGAATACGGCAGGTGGCTCCTGCGATACGGCGTGTCATCCGGCTCATGGTGCGACGTGTTGGGGACGGGTCCGGTCTCTCTCCACCTCCCGGCACCAATCGCGAAGGGCGGCATTCATTGTCCGGGTCCGCTCCGGATGGCTGGCCGACAGGTCCTCGGCCTCGCCGGGATCGGACACGAGATCGAAGAGCTGGGGAGGAAGCGAGGACGGGCCCTTCGGCATGTTCTTCGTCACGAAGGGCCGGACCAGCTTCCAGCGCCCTTCCCGCACCGCGGCGTTGTGGGAGTAGAGCGGTGTCTTGCGATTCCATTGCCAGAAGCGACGTCCCGGAGCGGAGAATGCACCACCTTCGAGGGCGGCGAGAAAGCTGGTCCCGTCCAGGGGCGGCGCGTCGCGTTCCTCGACCGCCGGCAGGTCGCACAACTCGACGAGAGTGGGAAACACGTCGGTGAAGTGAATCGGTGCGTCGTTCACTCCCGGTGCGAAACGTCCGGGCGAGGAGACGAAGAACGGAACGCGAATGCCGCCCTCGTGCACCTCGTACTTGGCGCCGCGCAGCGAGGCATTGAAGCGCTTCTCGACGAGCGGATCGGGACCGTTGTCGCTCGCGAAGAGAACGACGGTTCGCTCGCGGAGTCCGAGAACGTCGAGTTCCGCGAGCAGGGCCCCGATCCCCTCGTCCATGATCTCGATCATGGCGTAGACGATCGCGGTCTCCTCGGAGATCCCGGCATCGAGATAGGGCTGCACTCTCTCGGGCGGAGCGTCGAGCGGCCGATGCGGAGCATAGTGCGCGAGGTGGAGAAAAAACGGATGGTCGCGATGACGTCGCACGAACGCGACGGCACGGCGGCTGAGTTCGCCGGTGAGATACTCTCCGTCGCCCTCGAACGATTCGACGGTGCCGTTCACGTCGAGTTGAAAGCGGAAGTAGCTGGGAGCCATGAGGTGACCGACGAACACCTCCGCCTCGTCGAAGCCTCGGGCGAGAGGGTGGAAGGTTTCGCCTGTTCCGAGGTGCCATTTTCCCACGATTCCGGTGGCGTATCCGCCCGCACGAAAGCGATCCGCGAGGGTCACCTCGTCCCGCTTGAGGCGGGTCAGTTCGGGAAACTTCTCCATGTTGAGGGTGACGACGCCGGTTCGGTGGGGGTAGCGTCCGGTGAGCAGGGCGGCCCGGGCCGGAGCACAGACCGGGGAGGCGGAGGTGGCATGAGAAAACGAGACCGCTTCCGCCTCGAGCCGGTCGAGGTGGGGGGTCCGGCTGATCCCTCCGTTGCGCGACGCGAGGTCCCCGACCGCCATGTCATCGGCGAGAATGAGGATCACGTTCGGGCGCTCGACCGTCTCCGACCCTGTTGCCGACGGGGGGGCGGCGGAAAAGGCAAGGGCCGAGAGCAGGGCGGCGATGCCGTGAGTCACGTTTCGCATGGGGGCATTCTGCCTGTGGCGGAGGCGATGTGCAATCCCTCCGGGTGGACCGATTCGCGACGAGGCATCCCGGTTTCGGTCAAGGGGTTGAAGAGCGTCAGCTTTTCCGCAGGGCCGTGAGCATCCCGTGCAACAACTGCAATTCCCGGTCGGAGGGAGCGGCACGCTGGAGGAGGGCCCGGATGCCGCGCTGGGTGGCCGGCCTGAGATCGCTGGTGAGAAAAAAACCGGACTCCTCGAGGACGTGGTCGAGTCGATCGGCGAAGGCGGCGGTGGCATCCTGCGGTGCGGGAGCTTCGGGGCGCGACAGGGGCTTTCCCGATTGCTCGAGGGTGCGACGCCACTCCCAGCCCCACAGCAGAACTGCCTGGGCGAGGTTGAGGGAGGGAAAGTCGGGGTTCGTGGGGAATCGAACGAGGGTGGATGCCGCGGTCAGTGCCGCATTGTCCAGTCCCGAGGCCTCGCCACCGAAGAGAATCCCGACGCGTTCCCCACGCCGGGACCTGGCACGGGCGCCGGCGGCCGCCTCGTCGACGGGAAGCACCGGCAGATTCACCCCGCGCTCTCGCGCCGTGGTCGCGAAGACGTGGTGGCAGTCGGCGACGGCGTCTCCCACGGAGGAAAAGACTTCTGCCGCATCGATGACCTCGTCGGCGTCGGCGGCCGTGGCGCGGGACCGTTCGTCGGGCCAGCCCTCGCGAGGGGCGACGAGCCGGAGGTGCCGGAGTCCGCAGTTGAGGAGCGCCCGGGCACTCATCCCGATGTTCTCGGGTAGTTGGGGGGCGACGAGAATCGCGACCGGTTCGCTCCCGGTTTCGCCTTTCCCCGGTCCGGGATTCGTGTCAGATTGATCCATGATGGATGTCCCCGAAGTGATCGACTGCGTCGACTGCGGATGCAAGGCGCATCGGCTCACCCTTCCTCCCGAAGAAGGGTGGGAGCCGGGAGATATCGTCGCCTACCGCTGCGGAGGCTGTCAGGATCGCTGGGATCTCGTCGTCGAAGACGACGCCGTCGATTCGGCGCCGGACGACTTGCGCGTCGCGGTGAGGGAATTCTGGGCGAGCCGCCAGGCGGCGCAATGACAGGCAAGGCCCGAGCCACACAACGAACGTAACCTTTTCGCAGGATGGACAGGACCCGACACACACTTCTCTTCGACGGCGATTGCCCCATGTGCATCTTCCAGACACGGGTGATCTCGTGGCTCGACTGGTTGAGCAAGGTGGAACTGGTACCTCTCGCCGACGCGCGGGCGGCGGAAATCGCGCCGGACGTGACGCGGGCCGACCTGCTCGAGGCGATCCATTGCGTCACTCCCGACGGGACGATCTACAGGGGCGCACGCGCCTTTCGCTTCCTCGGGTTCCGCATCCCCGTCCTCGTTCCGCTGTCGCTGTTGCTCTGGTTTCCCGGGGTGATCTGGATCGCCGAGAAGGTGTATGCGTTCATCGCCGAGAGAAGACACTTCTTCAGCAAGTTCTTCGGTTGCCAGGGCGCCTGCGAGATTCTTCCCGAAAAGGGAGCGGCAGACAAGACGCGCCCGTGAGCAAAGGGACCGGCTCCTCCCTCAGCCGCCACGATTCCAGGCCGCTGTGGCGTATTTTTCCCGCTCGAGACGGTCGGCCCGGTCCTCGATCGCGAAGACATCGCTCTCGAAGAGGGGGCTCACGTCGAAGGCGAGCCGGTAGGCGAAACGGTAGGTCCATTCCGCTTCGACCTCCCGGTGGTCGGGCGGAGGCCGGACGCTGCCCTGGTGGAGGATGCCGCCGCGGGTCCTTCGCTGGGCTCCTCCGGCGACCTTTTCCCCGCTGACCGGGTCGATCACGTCCCACCGAACGGGGCGGGCGAAGCAACGGGCCTCCGCCTGCGGGTCGTCGCTCTCCAGGGCCAACCTCACCTCGACCTTCTCGAAGGCATCGACGAGACACTGGTGAACGGCGCGGTAGCGTTCGGGTCCGGTTCGCTGGACGACCTCGAGTCCCCCGGGGATGGCGAGAGTGAAGGTGATGTCACGTCCGTGCTCGACGAGGCCGCCCCCGGTGAGACGGCGGACGGGGGGAGGGTCCAGGTCGTCGAGGGAATCCTTCTCGAAATCGTGAAAATACCCCACGGTGTAGGCCGTCTCGTTCCACGAATAGAACCGCAGGAAGGGGCGCTGCGACTCGAGGGCTTCATCGAAGAGGGCCTCGTCGATCGCCATGTTCGCCGCCGGACCGCGGAATTCCTGGTCGTGCCAGAGGTGGACGGAGGGCAGGACGGGCGGAGGCATGACCCGTCCGCATACCCTTTTTCGGAGGTCGCGGCAAGGGGAGAGCGCACCGGGGAATGCGGCCACCGGGGAGCGGCGACCGGGCCGAGAAAGCGGTTGTCATGGCAGGGATTCCGTGCATCTTCTCCGTCTCCCGTTTCCTCGCGCTCACGTGGCGGAATTGGTAGACGCGCTAGATTCAGGATCTAGTGGGGTTAAACCCGTGGAGGTTCGAGTCCTCTCGTGAGCACCATTTTTCCGCGCCGCAGCTCCGGCGTGTTTTCGCAGGGCGTATCCTTCCCGCATGTCTTCGCCCGTCCAGGACCAGGATCCCTTGTTCGTCCATCGAGCCTTCGCCTCGATCGCCGACCGGTATGTCTTCACGAATCACGTGCTCAGCCTCGGGATCGATTTTCTGTGGCGGAGGAAGGTGGCGCGCATCGTCGCCCGGCGGAAGCCCCGCCTCGTGATCGACGTGGCGACGGGAAGCGGGGACCTCGCGGAGGCCGTGTTGCGGGCTTGCCCGGAGACACGCGTGATTGGAGTGGACTTCTGCGCGCCGATGCTGCGCCACGCGCGCAAGCGGGGACTATCGGACCTGCTTGTCGCCGACGGGATGTGCCTGCCGTTCGATGACGGCGTCGCCGACGGGGTCACGATCGCCTACGGATTGCGCAACATGGAAAACTGGGCCGGGGCGGTCTCCGAGTTCGCTCGGGTCCTGCGACCAGGCGGTCTTCTCGTGATCCTCGATTTCTCCCTTCCCGGAGCGCCTCTCCTGCGGGGACCCTACCGCTTCTATCTCCACCGGGTTCTCCCGTATATCGCCGGTTGGATCGCGGGTGACCGCGCCCCCTACCGCTACCTGGGGGAGTCGATCGAGCGATTTCCGTCGGGAGAAGCGATGTCCGGTCTTCTCCGGGACAACGGTTTCACCGATGTGGCGGCGACGCCGCTTGCAGGGGGAATCAGCAGCGTGTACGCCGCGTCGAGAGAGTAGGACGACTGCGCCCGATGTCACAAGCGTACGCGATCGCGACAATCCCAGCTAGAAAAATTCGCCAAATTTGAATTTACAACCCCGGTCGATGCTGTCATTCCATACCGGCTAAAGCGGTAATTTAAAATGACTAGCGGTGGACCCGGAGGTTGCGAACCGAAACGGCCACCCCCTTGTATTGTCATGAAATCCATCTTCTCCTTGATCCGGAAGTCCCTTCTCCTCAGAGGGACGATTCTCGGGATCCTCTTTCCGGGCCTCCTCGTGTTTCCCGTGCCCACCGTGGCGAATCCCACGGGAGGCGTCGTGGTTCACGGAAACGTGAACTTCCAGGGCGGCGCCGGGATGCTGCAGATCAACCAGTTGTCGAACCGGGCGATCATCGACTGGCAGGACTTCTCCATCAGCGCCGGCGAGGTGACCCGTTTCAACCAGCCCGGAGCGAGCGCGCTCGCACTCAACCGGGTCGTCTCGGGGAATCCTTCCCAGATCTATGGCCAACTGCGGGCGAACGGTGGGGTGCTGCTGGTCAACCCGAACGGAATCGTGGTCGGGCCGACGGGACAGATCGATGTGGCGGGAATGTTGACCCTCTCGACCCTCGACATCACGAACGAGGATTTCCTGAACGGCGGCTCGAACCGCTTTCGCGGCACGAGCGGGGCCGGAATCGTGAACTACGGCGCCATTTCGAGCAGCACGGGCGACGTGGTCCTTCTCGGTAACTTTCTCCAGAATGCGGGCTCGGTGAGTGCACCGGATGGAACCGTGGCATTCGGCGCGGGGGGCGACATCATCGTCGACGAGGCGGGCGGAGCGAAAATCTCCGTTCTCGCCGCCGGTCCGGGTGGTGAGGTCGGGATCGACAACAGTGGGACGATCAACGCCGCGGCCGCCGAGTTGAAGGCGCACGGCAACGTCTACGCGCTCGCGATCAAGAATGATGGCCTCGTCCGGGCGAGCGGCTACCGGTTTCGCGGTGGAAAATTGACGCTCAACGCGGGCAGCGGGGGGCGCTTCGTGAACACCGGAACGCTTCGGGCGCAGATGGAGGACGGATCCGGCGGCACGGTTTCGGTGGCCGCCCAGACCGTGGACATGCAGTCGGGCACCGTCGACGTGTCCGGTGGCGTCTCGTCACCCGGCGGATCGGTCGAGGTGGAGGCCGAGTCGGTCATCATCGGCAGTGATGCGATCATCGATGCGGAGGGAACGGATGGTGGCACGATTCGCATCGGCGGCGGTGAGGAATTGAATGTCGAGGGCGACATCCGGGCCGGAGGAATGTCCGGATTCGGCGGAAGTGTCGACCTGACTGCGACGGAGGTGACGATCTCCTCATCGGCGAGTGCCGACGTGTCCGGGGCAGCCCGGGGCGGCTCCCTCCGGATCGGGGGAGGTTTTCAGGGGAAGGCGGACGACATCGAGAATGCCCGCAGCGTCATCGTCGAGAATGGTGCGTCCCTCTCGGCGGACTCGGAACTGGGCAATGCCGGATCCGTGATCGTGTGGTCGGATGACACCACCTCGTTCGGTGGAACGATCACCGCCACCAGCGTGGATCACCGCGGTGGCTTCGTCGAGGTCTCGGGGGCCCAGAGTCTCGGCTTCTACGGATTCGTCGACGCGTCCTCCCAGAATGGAGCGAACGGCATTCTCCTTCTCGACCCGGGCGACATCGTGGTGCGGGACAACGGCGGCACGACGACCTCGGCGGGTGCCGGAGACACGGAGTTCATCGATTCCACCGTGTTGACGGATACCCTGAACAACGACACCGACGTCGTGCTTTTCACGGACGGCCAGGGCGGCGGGACGATCACGGTCGAGAACAACATCAACTGGAACAGTGACGCCTCGCTCAGCCTTCTCGGGCATGGCGATATCCGGATCGATGCCGACGTGCAGAACGCAGGTTCGGGCGACATCAACGTGGTCGCCGGCTGGGATGATTCCGTCGCGCCCGTGCCGGGATCGTTCACCACGCCGGGGGCCCAGACCGGTGGCAATGGAGCTGGCGAGGTCGGCTCTCCTACGGGGGGTGGCGATATGGCGACCTTCATGGATGACCTCGAAACCACGAATCGGGACGGGTTCGGTATCGGGGGTGACGTCTTCGTCAACCAGGCGGCGACGCAGGCCGTCTCGATCGGGAGCGCCCACGGAGAGACCAATATTTTCGGAGACAACATCATCATGATCGAAGGTTCCGGGAACGACCGCCCCTCGCAGATCGGATTCCGCGACGCCTCGAATGCGAACACGGTCGTCGATGCGCGGGATGGATCGGATGACGGTGCGACCGGTGACATCAACGTCATCGGCAAGGGCGAGATCGTTCTCTCGGCAGCCGAGACCGGCCAGAACGGGCGCAACGATTCGCACGTCATGGTCGGTCATGGCGGATCCAACGACGGGTGGCAGGTCGCCGCGAATCGCTCCGGAGACGGAAACCTCTCAGGCGACATTCGCGTGATCACCGATGGGGGCGGACTGACGATGCGGGGTTCCAACGACCGCTCTTTCTCGCAGATCGGCCACGGCGGGCAGTCGCTCGTCGGGGACAAGGATGGTCACATCACCGTCATCGCCGAGTCGATCGAGATGAATGGTGGTGTCGTCCCCGGCAGCGTCGACGGCACGAACCGCGCCGGAACGCGGATCGGACACGGGGGGCAAGAATCACCCGGTTCGACCGACGTCGGCACGGACGTGAACGGCATCGGATACGAGGGGGATATCTACGTGAAGTCCGAGACCGTGATCCGCGGTCAGACCGGCAACGAGGTGACCAACGGCAATGGCGCCAACTACTGGCAGATCGGTCACGGCGGGTATCGGAGTGGGGTCATCGGTGCCCTCGATGGGAACAATCGCCCGACCGCGACCGGGGTCATTCGCGAGACGTCCGGATCGGGTAACCCGACCGATAACCAGGTCTCGTACGACATGGAGGGGCACAAGGGTGCGATCTACGTCGAGGCGGCCACCGGAAGTATCGAGGTGTTTGCCGGTTCGCGTTCCCAGGGTGTGGTCCATATCGGCCATGGCGGCCGGGAGTCGCACGGAAACCACGAGATCGCGATGCTGTCGGCGGCCAGTGACGAGACCGACGGGCTCAAGGATGGCATCACCGTCATCGCGGGCCGCGACATCAAGATGGATCGCTTCGATCACCCCTCGGTGGAGCGCCCCAGTGACGTTTCCTATGTGCACATCGGACTGGGTGGTGACCGCGCCGGGGGGCGATTCACTGGCGATATCGATATCGACCTCGGCGGTGCCTTCGCGATGCACGGGGGCAACAATCGTTCCTACGCCATGGTGGGCCATGGGGGAAGCACCGACGCGGGTAGCTGGAACTCTACCACTCTCAGCAGCCGCAACGGCCACGCCACTCTTTCGGGTGACATCTCGATCGACGCGGGCGGCGACGTGAGGATGTATGCCGGTTCCGAGGAGAGCCAGGCGTTCGCCCAGGTGGGGCACGGAGGCTATTACCGGGCGGCCGACGGCCTGCAACCGGACAACACCACCATCGTGGACCCTGTCGACGCGGGGCACAACGGCGACATCACGATCATCTCCGGTGGCGATGTCATCATTTCCGCGAAGCCGGAACAGGACGGCGAGCTCGGCGAGGATGTCGGCGGTTCGCTCAACTACGCCCAGGTCGGTCACGGCGGTATCCGCGCTGTCGGCGACCATCACGGGGAGATCATCATCGAGGCGGATGGAAGAGTCGATGTGATCGCCGGATTCGGAGGATGGGAGGAATATCGGGGCGGAACAAATGACGATTACGACAGTGCCCAGACCGGCGACGGCAACTATGCCATGATCGGACACGGCGGATACGAGTCCACCCTGCATCGTCTCCAGGACGCTTCGGTCGGGTATCTCTGGAACGGAAACGATCAGGGGCAAGGCATCGGGATGGCCGGTAACTCGGATATCACGATCACGGCAGGTGGCGGTCTCAACCTGATCGCCACCGACGTGGAGGGTGCCCTCCGCAACGACCAGACCGACCAGTTCGACGTGGACGATATCGAGTTCGACCGGTCGATCGAGACAATCGACGACGATGGGACGGACGTCACGATCACCACGGTCGGTTTGCACGGTTTGAGTGATGGCGACTTCATCTACCTGGCTGACGTCGAGGGCAACGCGCCGACCGCAGCTGTCGAGGTGACCGTCGTCGACGCGATGACCTTCACCCTGGTCGGCCAGGGGGACGGATCGATCGATGACGACGGCGACGGGACCTTCGGCTCGGCCATTGCCGCCGTCGCGGATGACGGAACCGACCTGACGATCGATACCTCGGGCCCCCACGGCCTCAATGATGGTGACTTCGTCATCCTCGAGAATCTCGAGGGAGGCGCGACGACGACCTCCGTGGCAATCGAGGTGGTCGACGATGACACCTTCATCATTAGGGACGAAGGAAATAACGGGATCACCGATGACGGGGACGGAACCTTCGATATCGCGGCGACCCGCGAGCCGCTGACCCGGACCCTCCGGGGATTCGCCCAGGTCGGGCACGTGGGCTACAGCACCAACGACGGCCAGCGCCGGATGACCTTCGATTCGGTCACGAAAGGTGATATCACGATCGACGTGGGTGGTTCGATCACGATGCGGGGAGGTGACCAGGAACAGAAGCGCACCGATCTCAATCCCGGCCTCGGCGGGGTCAACCGACACGAGTACAACCACGTCATGATCGGGCATGGGGGGCAATTCTCCCGCTCGAGCTACGAGGGGAACATCAGCGTGACCTCGAACGATGGCAGCGTCGACATTCTTGCCGGCGAGGGATTCCGGGACTTCGGCCGGATCGGCCATGGCGGATACGAGTCGGGCATCACACCGAATGACCTCGATTCGACCACGGTCGTCGGCACGATCCTGGTCCGGGCCGGCCAGGACATCATCCTGCGCGGCAAGGGCGGCGTCGAAACGGGAGCCGGCGGCAACATCCAGTTCGACTTCGCCCAGATCGGACACGGTGCCGGAAACATGGGGCTCACCATCGACGACCAGAGCATCACGATCCAGGCCAATCGCGACGTGGTTCTCGAGGGCGGTCTCGGCCTCCGGGACGCCTATGCCCAGGTAGGGCACGGTGCCCTGAACAACGGCGACGGTAACTTCTCCGGCACGATCGATGTCACGGCGGGCCGCCATATCAGGCTGACGAACAACTCGGGAGTCGTGGTGGCCCAGGACGACAACGGCGACGATGTCGAATCGGTGCGCAACTACGCCAAGATCGGTCACGGCGACACGGATTCGTCGGGGCGCACCAAGAGCACCGGGGAGTGGAACGGAGACATCTACGTGAAGGCGGGTGAGGACCTGACCAGCAACGGGGGGATGATCGGCCACGCCGACCCGAACAACGGGGATTCGCTGACCCGCTCCCTGGAGGGGAATACCTTCATCGCGGTGAGCCGGAACAATCCCTTCCTCGGGGGAACCGGTGAGTTGACCACCAATGCCGACGCCACCTTCACGAGTGGCCTTCTCGGAGCCGGAACGGAACTGCGCTTCTACCTGCCCGACCAGAACGCCAACAACGTGGCCGAAGGCACGACCGTCAACACGAGCGAATATACCCGGACGCCGACGCCGGACGGATCACGCAGCGATGAGCACATCGCGGTGGAGCACGAGATTGAAAACGATGACGATGGCTTCGTGACGGGCATGTTCACCCCGGTGGGTGACTATCCGGACAACAACTTCGGTCTCTACAACATCTACTACTCGGAGCTTGCCCCGATCATCGACGAGGTGGTCGACGGTACCGACGACCAGGTGGGGCCCGTTCTTCCGCCCGTGTTCGACTTCCTGCCGTTCGCGTTCATCGAGCTTTTCGACAGTTTCGACCGCCAGGACGGATTGTACTACTACGACGGATACGAGGGGCAGCTCTTCGTGATCTCCCCTTCGGAAACCAGCGAGGGTCCCGAGGGCGTGCCGGGCACGTCGTTCCTCGAGGAGCTGCTCGACGGCGATCTCGGCTCGCAGGAGGAGCTCGACGAAGACCAGCTTCGCCGGTTGCGCCGCCTGCGCCAGAAAGCCGGTGCGACGACGATCACGTTCTACGCCTTCGACCCGAATACCTCGCGCTATTCCAGCTTCCGCGTCTTCGGCAGTCCGCGGACGGACATCTTCGTCGGGCCCTGAACTCCGTCACAGCGCCGCCTCGAGCGACAAAATCCAGTAACAGGACCGAAACCCTGAACCCCGATTTTTCATGAAGAACCTCCTTCTCTGTTCTCTCCTCCGCCGGTCGCAGGGCCTGCAGCGAGTCGTGCTCGCGGCGCTCATCCCGGCGGTGAGCTGGTTCCCCGTCCCGATCCAGGCCAACCCTTCCGGGGGTGTCGTGGTCAACGGAGCGGTGAACTTCCAGAATGTCTCCGCGAATCACCTCCGGATCAACCAGGCCTCGTCCCGCGCCATCATCAACTGGCAGGATTTCTCGATCGGGGCGAACGAGTGGACGCAGTTCGTCCAGACTCAGGGAGCGATCGCCCTCAACCGGGTCGTGGGGGGGAATCCCTCGGCGATCTACGGGAGACTCAGCGCGAATGCGAGCGTGATCGTCGTCAACCCGAACGGCATCGTGGTCGGGCCGACCGGCGTGATCGACGTGGGTGGTTCGGTGACCCTGTCGACGCTCGACATCGACAACGACGATTTTCTCAACGGCGGACCGAGCCGCTACTATGGCGATGCCACCACCGGGGTGACGAACTTCGGAACGATCAGTTCGGCTGATGGTGACGTGATCCTCCTCGGTGGATTCGTCGACAACCAGGGGCAGATCGGTGCACTCAACGGCACGGTCGCCCTCGGCTCGGGCGGCGATATTCTCGTGAACGAGGCCAACGGCGCAAAGATCACGGTGAAGGGCGCCTCCGACTACCAGGGGACGGGAATCAACAACAGCGGGGTCATCGAGGGCGCGTCGGCCGAACTGAAGTCCCACGGAAACGTCTATGCCCTGGCGATCAACAACGGCGGCACCGTCCGCGCGACCGGAGCGACGCGGAGCGGGGGCCGGGTGCGCCTCTCCGCCGGGGGACGGAGTTCGAACATCAACCTCGGCCGGAGCAGCAGCATCGTTGCTCGCCGCGGAACCGCAGGGGGCGATATCGAGGTCGACGCGGGGGATGCGGGCACCGTCCAGGTGGGCGGAACCCTCGACGCCGGTGGCGACAGTGCGGGAGGAACCGTGTCGGTGGTCGGTCGCAGGATCGAGCAGGGGACCGGGTCCACGATCGATGTGTCCTCCGTCCAGGATGGAGGCATGGTGGCCGTCGATGCGATCGAGCGCGCCACGGTGAACGGGATCATCGATGCGAGTGGAGACTTCGGCAACGGAGGTCAGGTCGACGTGACCGCTCGCGAGATCGAGGTGTTCAGCACCGCCGCGGTGGATGCCGATGGGGCGACCGGGGGCGGCCGCATCCGGGTCGGCGGCGAATTCCAGGGCGCCGTGGGCGACGTCGGTGACCTGGATGGCGGCGAGCGCACTGCCGGTGGCGCTGTCGTCG
>Ga0180436_10001365_pt1 | contig 23857 bp, 27 predicted proteins | sample SS_ome_2_FD_132434 | JGI IMG/M metagenome (GOLD analysis project Ga0180436, IMG submission 132434) | Hypersaline lake sediment archaeal communities from the Salton Sea, California, USA - SS_3_S_2 metaG | ecosystem: Environmental > Aquatic > Non-marine Saline and Alkaline > Hypersaline >... | reverse complement strand
TGCTGGGCCCGTCTCCCTCGACGCCCAGGACGAACTCGGCAGCGGGGATGAGCACTTCGGGCACCGGCGCCACGGAGGCCGATGTGTCGGGGGCTTCCGTCGCGGTTTTCACGGCGCCGCAACCGGCGGCGATGAGCAGGATGGCGAGCGCGGAGATCAGCAAACGGGTCATCGGACGGCCTCCAGCTGACAGCGGCCGGCGCTACGTGCCCAGGATCCCCTGCTTGAGGTCATCATTGGGAGGCTCGGGCCCGAGCCAGATCAAGAGCAGTGCTTCCTGGAACGCCCGGCCGGTGATCGTTCCCTTCACTTCTCCTTTTACGGTGACGGTGACGCCTTCGTCCAGAAATTCGAGCACGATCTGTTCACCGGGTTCCATGGAAGCCTGCATCTCGTGAAACTGGTGCGCCTGGGTCTTGATCGCTTCAAAATCGGTGGTGTTTTTCTCGAATCCCTCCTGCCAGGCGTCCTGCAGGTCCGATTCGGCCACCTTGCGCACGAAGTGCATGACGATCTTTTTCGCCTGGCTCGAGGCCGCGATGGCCGGGCCGTCCTGGCTCTTTTCCTCGAGATAGAGGCCCATCACGTAGACCTTGACCTTGAGGAATGTGGCCTTTCTCGTGCCCATGCCGTTGAGCTTCAGGGCCTTTTCGCCCACGGTGGCCGTCTCCGGCATGGGAATGCCGTCGAGGGTGCCGCAGACCGCCGCCGGCATCTGGATCATTGAAATGGCGATACAGACCGCCAGCAGTGTCAGCCCTGAACGATTAAACATTGTCATGGCACCGGCCTCCCTGGCCCTCGCGGGGGCAGTTGGGTCGAATCGAACTTCATCCGACAGGTTTCCAAAGGTGGACTTCGGTTGGATCTGCTGGTCCCACTATATCCCCTCCGGCCATGGCTTGTCATGTACCCTGCCCGGGGCAGGGGCCGAAAACGGGAATAAAATCGCAACAGAGTGGGGTCAGGTACTTTTCATTTGCATCTGTTCGTTCAGCGGATTGAACCCGTGAGGAAAATGCAAACGACAAGTATCTGAACCCGAGGAGTTGTAAAAAGTGAATTCGAATGGGACCTGACCCCATCTTTATTCATCCCGTGATGCCCCGCCAGAGCTGGAGCAGGGCAAAGCCGGCCAGGGCAGCGGCGGAGACGCCGAGCAGGGCGCGGGTTACCCGCGGCCCCAGGTCGCGTGCCTTGCCGAAAACGATGATGATCGCGGCGAAGGTCCCCACAAGTGCGCCGTAGAAGCCGAGGAGGAAGCCAAGGCCGTTCGCCGGTGTCGAACACCAGGCCTCGAGGAACATCGGCCCGGCCACCAGGCTCCAGTAGATGTAAGGGCCGGGGCTGATGAAGTTCATCAGCACCGCCTTGACCATCGTGGTGCCGCTGCTGTCCGGCTCCAGGGCGTGTCGCTGCCGCGCGATCCGCCAGTTGCGCAAGGCGCCCCAGGCCAACCAGAGCAGAAAGATCCCGCTGGCGGCGTGCAGTGCCCGTTGCAGGGAATCCGGCACTCGGCTGAGCGCCAGCAGGACGAGCAGGATGATCGGCCCGTCACTGATCAGCGGGGCCAGCGAGATCCAGACCGACCGGCGCCATCCGTTCTTCAGGGTCTGGCCCAGGGCGAAGGCCTGGAACGGCCCCGGCTGCACGGCGCCGGCGAATCCCAGTCCGATCCCCAGGGCCAGGTGGGCGATCATCGATGGCCTCCAGCGCCGCCGACGGTGTCGAGCAGCCAGTCCATGTCCGCCCGCCAACGCGTAGCGTCTGTTTCGGACAGCAACTGGTGACCGGCGCCGGGGTAGGCGGAGATCCGCTTCAAACCGGTCAGTGCCTCGAAAATTCGGTGTGCATCGGCGTTGGAGACCCGGGCGTCGATCTCGCCGTGCAGTACCAGGGCCGGGCAAGCGACCCGTGCGGCATAGGATGCTGGATTGAGGCTGAAGGCGTTGAACCCCGCGCGGGCTCCGCCCCAGAAGACCAGCAGTTCGGAGAGTGGCGACGGCGGCAGCCCCATGGCTCGAAACCGGGCCCTGACGGTGTTGAGCAACGAGTCGAAGGTGCTCTCCGCCACCAGGGCGTCCGGCATCACGCCCTCGATGGCCACGGCCCGCAGCACCGCCGCCCCGCCCATGGAAACGCCGTAGAGCACCGTGACCCGGTCGGGCCAGGTCCGCCGGGCGAAACGGAAGACGGCGGCCACATCTTCAGCCTCGCGGTAGCCGATGGTGGTGCCCGAACCGCTGGAGCCGCCGGAGCCGAAGAAATCGACCATGAATACTGTACAGCCCAACTGGTGCAGGTGCCGGGCGGTGGGCAGCACTTCCGCCTTGCCCGCCGCGTACCCGTGGAAGAGGAGAACCAACTCCCGCCGCGCGTCGCTGCCGGGGATGAACCAGGCCTCCAACTCGTGGCCGTTGCTCCCGGGAAACCGGTGGCGTTCGTAGGCCAGACCCAGGTCAGCGGGGGTCCGCTGGCTCTCCGGCCGGGGAAGGGACACGCCGCTGACCAGTGTGCGGGCCTTCTCCAGCATGGAGAGGCTCTCCGGTGGTGGTGTCTTCGCGCCTCCGGGGGTGAAGCGGGTCATCGCCCCGGCGTGCATGAAGGCGACGAGGTTGATGGCGAGGAAAAGGGCGGCCGACGTGCCGTAGATCAGCCGGCGGGCGGTGCGCCAGCGTCCGGTCACCGGCAGGGGGACCAGCATCGGCACGCGCTTGCGGTACTGAGCGTATTCGCAGCCGAATTCGGCGGCCAGCTTCCGTTCCTCGAGCAGCGTGCCCAGCACGAGATAGGTGCTGAGCAGAAGGTTTGTCACCAGGGTGGCGGCATCGATCTCTCGGGGAAAGGACCAGAGCACGAGCAGGCCGGCCAGGTACCAGGGGTGGCGTGTTCGGCCGAGGATGCCGCGATCGCTGATGGTTCCGTCACCGCTCAGCGCCGCCCCGGTGGCTGTGCCGGGGAGGCCGAGAAACTGCCGCATGTCGTAGACCCGTGCCCCGGCGTGGAAGAGCCAGGCGGAAGCGGCCAGCAGGGCCCATCGCAGCGGTATCAGCAGACCCTCCCAGGTGAAGACCGGGGTGCCGTGGAGGGCTTTCCAGCAGATCACCAGCGGGGCGAGCGTGACCAGGGCGAAGAGGTTGTAGAACAGGCGGTAGCGGTGGTAGCGCGGTCCCAGGGCCAGGCGCAGGCGGCCGGTCACCGGCCGGGCGATCAGGGCGCTGTGCAGGAAACACCAGAGCACCCAGGCGATGGCCAGCCGGGTCAATGGGGAGCCTCCTCCCACAGCCGCTCGAGCCAGCCGGCCCCCCGGCGCAGGGCCGGCGCAAAAGCTGCGGTGCGGTAATGGGCCGGCCCGTCCTCGAGCACCACGAGCTTCACCGGCACCCCCTGATTTTTCATGGCCTTCACCGCCCGTTTCGCCGGGCTGAGCGCAATCACGTCGTCCTGGCGACTGTGGATGGCATAGAGCGGAATGGTCGGCAGCGTGTCGCCGGGCCGTCCGGCCACCGGAAGGGCGGCGGAGAAGCGTTCGGGGTGCCCGGCGGCCAGGTGCCACGTGCCTGTGCCGCCCATGCTGAACCCGCTCACGGCCACCCGTCTCGAATCGACGGGCCAGTGGTCCAGGGCATGTCGCACCAGGGCCAGGGCTGCGGCCTCGCTTTTCGGGTCGGTCCAGCCCCGCCCCGGGCAGTCCGGTGCGACGATGACCGCCCCCAGCGGTTCAAAGGCCGGTCCGGCCAGCATTTCGAGAAAGGGCATGCTGTACCAGGGGGTCACCTCGCCGCCGTAGTGCAGGGCCAGAATGAGCGGCGCCCGGTCCCCATCGTCCAGATCAGGCATGGAGAGCGAGTAGCGAAGCGGCCCGCTCTCCAGCGCCAGTGTCATGCGCTTACGTCCGGGCCCGGGAATCTCTTCCCCCGCCCGTGCGACGGTTGCGCCCAGCAGGAAGAGCAGGGTGAGGATGATGAGCAGTCTCATGGCACGGGGCCTCCCGGTATCATCCTTTCTGGCCGATGATGATCTCGTCCAGCGAGCGCTTCGGCACGTGATGGCGGTCCTGCTCATCCCGCCAGTAGCGGGTTCTGCCATCCTCGCCCACGGGATCGATGGCGATCTCCTCCGCCGGTTCGCCGATGGCCAGGACCACCAGGATCTCCATCGAGTCCGGCAGCCCGATCATCGCCGCCAGGTTGTCGCGGTCCACCGAGGCGATGATGCAGCCCCCGAGCCCACGCTCCACGGCGCCGAGCAGGATGCTCTGGCAGGCGATGCCCAGGTCACACTCGGTCCACCGCCCGGAATCCCGCCCGGCGGCGACCACGATGTAGGCTGAGGGCCGCTCGCCCTCCCCGGGCCCCGGCCAATCCTCGAGGTAGCTGGCCCAGGCGAGGTGGGAAAAGATCCTCGCATTGGTTTCCGGGTCGGTGGAGAGCCCGAAACGCAGTGGCTGCTTGTTCATCGCCGAGGCGGAGAGCCGGGCCAGGTCCACCAGTTCGCGAAGGGTCGTCAGCGAGACGAGATGTTGTTCGCGGAAACGTCGGTAACTGCGACAACGCCGCACCATTTCGTTCATTTTCATCGATCATCCCTCCTTGCCCGTGCCGCCAGCTCCATGGGCAGCAGGCCGGCGTAAAGAAAGGTGTTGGCGGGCACCGCAACGCCCGCCTCGCGCCCCAGCCGCACGGTGGCGCCCACATGGGCCTCCAGCTCGGAAGGCCGGCCCTCCATGATATCGCGCTGCATCGAGGAGGTGGCCGCCGCCGGCATGCCGTCGAAGAAATCGAGCGTCCGCGCCACGGCGTCGTCGGCCAGGGGCACCCCCCGGGCCCGGCCCAGCCGGTGCACTTCATGCATGGCATCAGAGAGCAGTTGCCTGGTCTCACTCGTTTCGCGCACCTCGCCCACGGTCGCCCGGGTCACCGCGCAGACACCGGCAGTGGGGGAGACGAAGAGGAATTTCTCCCAGATCGAGGAATGGATGTTCTCGGGACGCTGGGCGGCCACGCCGGCATCGGTAAAGGCCCGGACCAGGCGTTCCGTGCGACCGCTGGGCCGGTTGTCCAGTTCCCCGAGGGCGATGAACGGTTCCACCCCGATGTGCCGGATGAGGCCCGGGGCCTCGGCCATGGCGATGATGCGGCAGATGGCCCCCAGTACCCGTTCACGGCCGAAGATGGAGGCCAGCACCGCTTCAGACTCCACGCCGTTCTGCAGGGGCAGCAGGGCGGTATGCGGACCGATTAGTGGGTGCACCGCCTTGGCCACGCCCGTCAGCTGCCAGGTTTTGACGGTAAAGATCACCGCGTCCACCGGGCCGATGTCGCCGGGCCGGTCGGTGGCCTCGATTCCGGTGAGGGCCAGGTCGCCGTTGGGGCTGGTCACCCGGAGACCTTCGGATTTCAGGGTGTCGAGGGTGTTGCCCCGGGCCAGGAAGGCCACGTCTTGACCGGCGGCGACGAGCCGGCCGCCGAAATACCCGCCCACGGCCCCGGCACCGATCATTGCAATGCGCACGCTCAGCCCTCCCGAGTAGGAAGTTCGGACCTGGTTGTCCATGGAATCCCGAAGGGAATGATGAAATTATGATGCCTCAGGTCAAGCCGGAAATCAATCGGCCTGTTCCAGGGCCCAGGACGCCACCAGCGGCATGAACTGCCCGGCGTATTCGTGCATCGAGCGGTCCAGCAGGCCGCTGAAGCGGTCGGCGTTGATCTGCAGGGCGAGGCAGAAGTCGTGGGCCGAACTGTATTCGATCTGTGTCTGATGCCCGGGAAAAATCCCGCCATGGCCATAGACGAGTCCCGAGGGCGAGGTCCAGATCTGCAGCCCCAGGCCGTAGGACTCCCCCTCGGCCTGCAATGCCGCCTGGTCCGCCGGCCGCTGCATCTCCCGCCGGGTCGCTTCGCTGAGCAGATCGCCGCCGAGGAGCGCTCCGAGCCAGCGGGCCAGGTCGAGGACGTTGCTCACGAAGCCGCCGCCGGTCCACTCGAACTGGGGGTTGATGAAGTAGACCCCGTCCACCAGCGGATGGGCGGGAAAATCGAACATCGGCGAATCGCCGGAGCAGCCCTGGATCAGGCCGGGCAGCCTGCGCGATGTCGAGGGGGCCGTGCGGGTCAGGCCCAGCGGTGCGATGAACCGCCGTTCCACCTCCTCGTAGACGGTGTTGCCCGTGATCTGCTCGATGATCATCCCCAGGACGATGAAGTTGGTGTCCGAGTAGGCCCAGCCGTCGCCGGCGGGGTGCACCGGGGGCTCGTCGAAGATGTAGGCCAGCAGCTCCAACGGCTGCCAGACCCGGTCCGGCTCGGCGGCCAGGTCCTCCCAGAACACGGTTTTCTCCACGTAGCGGGGCAGGCCGCTGGTGTGGCTGAGCAGGTGCCGCACGGTGATCCGGTCATGGTTGGGCAGCCGCTCCAGCCACGCCGTACCCCCGAAGAAGCGGGAGATGGGCAGGTCGAGGGCCAGCTCGCCTTCATCCACCAGCTGCAGCGCCACCCCGGCGACGAAGGTCTTTCCCGTGCTGCCGGAGAACATGATGTCCGTGGGCTTCATCGGTGCGCCGCTCGCCGGGTCGGAGACGCCGGAGGCCAGGTGGATTTCCCGGCCGTCGGCCAGCACCACGGCCAGGGTGGCGCCGGGGAAGCCCGACTCGAGGCGCACGGCGTCCAGTTTTGACTGCAGGTCGGCGGCCAGTCCGTCCAGTGCCGCGGCGGGACCCGGGCCCGGGGTGCGGGCGCACGCGGCGAGCAGGGCGAGCGTGAGGAGGGCGACGGGCAGCGATTTCCTGTTCACGGCGTTGTCCTTTCCCGGCGGCACCGGCCGGCGGTCATGGCAGGGCACGGAACAGTTCGGTGATCCGTGCCAGGTGGTAGACATCGTGTTCCGCGAAGAAATAGACCGCGTCCACCGTGCGCATCGGCTGGTCGAGGCGCGGGTGGTGCGCGGTTCTCGCGAAATCAGCGGGGGAGAGGGTTTCGAGCCGTTTGACCAGGCCCTCGCGGCGCCGGCGCAGTGAGCCGAGAATCTCCGTGGTCGGCATGCTGTTGTAGTCGGCGGCCTCGGTGCGCCGATTGGCCATGTCGGCGGCGGTGAGCGTGGCGACCCCGGCATCGTAGTCGTCGAGGCGTGCTTCGAGCAGGTCGTCGACGCTGACCAGGTGCCCCAGGTGCTCACGCACGGACCAGCCCCCGTCGTCCGGTCGGCGGGTCAGCTGATCGTCGGGCCGCCCGCGGACGAGATCTTCGGCCCGGCCGGGCAGTCCGCGGAGGCGTTCCACCATTTCGGGAAACAGGTCAGCCGGGAAGCCGAAATCGAATCGGCGGTGGATCCAGTTGACGCGGGCCGTCATTCGTCCCTCCCTTTCACCGGCGGCTCGTAGCGTTCGTAGTAGCCGATCACCCTGCCCTCGCCGTCGCGCACGGCCCGCATGTAGATACGGTATTTCTCGTTGTCGGTGATCATCCGCTCCTCCTCGGTGCCGGCCTGGAAGGCGGCCAGGCAGTCGACCATGATCTTTCCCGACACCTCGTTGTGACAGTCGAACAGCGATCTGCCGATCAGGTCGTAGCCCTCGCTGTAGTGTGCCGCCGCCGCCTTGTTCATGTAGCGGGTGATGTGGCCGGCATCGGCGAAGAGCACCGGGTTCTTCAGGCTGTCCAGAATGCACTCCAGTAATTCAACGTGTGTCATGCTCCTCCGGTTCCGTGAGTGCGGGACCATGCGGCGAGAAATCGGTCCAGCTGGTTGGCGAAGGCCCGGCGGTCGGACTGGTTGAAGGCCGGCGGACCACCGGTTTCCACGCCGGTGGAGCGCAGCTCGTCCATGAAGTTGCGCAGGGAAAGCCGCTCCTGGATGTTCTCCTCGTCGTAGAACGTCCCGCGGGGGTCGAGGGCCCGGGCGCCCCGTTCGATCACTTTCGCGGCCAGCGGGATGTCGGCGGTGACCACCAGGTCGCCCGCGGCCACCTGGTCGACGATCTCCTCGTCGGCCGCGTCGAAACCGTGGGGCACCACCAGCGAAGTGATCCGGGGCGACGGCGGGGTCTTCAGAGGCCTGTTGGCCACCAGCGTCAGCGGGACGTCCACCCGCTGGGCAGCGCGGAAGAGGATTTCCTTGATCACGCCCGGGCAGGCATCGGCATCGACCCAGATCTGCATTGGACATCACCGTTGGGGTGGGTCAGCAGGCACCCTTGCCCTTGCCGCGTTTGCCCTTGTTCGCCTGTGCGCTCTTCACCAGCGCGACATACTCGTCCACGCTCACCGAGGCGATGGCCTCGCCGATGAGGGGCAGCGGCAGGTCGTCGAGCGTGCGGAAGCGGACGCAGGACTTGCCCGCGTCGAAGCGTTTCCCGGTGGCCCGGTATCCGGCCTCGAATTTCTTGCGGGCCGTTTCCGAACTGTAGATACAGCTGAGATAGACCGCCATGTGGTTTTTCTGCGAGGCCAGCGCGGCCAGCATCAGCGGCTGTTTGTTGTAGGTGTCGGGGTAGGTCTCCAGGGGCACCTGGTAGGTGATCATCCCCCAATTCATCGCTTCTTCGCAGCCCTCCGGCAGATGAGCCAGGATGGTCTCCCGAACGGTTTCGATGGCGGCCCGGCGGTCCTCGGGCAGTTCCTCCAGGTACTGTTCAACGGTGGTGGCCTTGGATTGCAATGGTCCGGTCCTCGCGTGTACGGGCGGCCGGCCGCGGCTCAGTCGTAGCGTTGGCCTTCGAACTCGATCCAGCCGCCGCGGTGTCGCCCTCGGGGGTCATGGTGCGTCCAGTGTACCACGCCGCCCTTGTTGTTCCACTCGTAGTCGCCACGGAAACGCACCTGGTCTCCCGGCCCGCGGAGCGGCACGCGCCGGCCCACGTCGATGTTGTGGGCCACGAGCAGGGTCAGGCCGGAGGGAATGCGGATGATGAAGCGCTGGTGCCTCGAGCCGTGCGTGTCGTCGCGGAGCAGTTTCACCACCTCCCCCTCGCCGTCCACCGGGACGTTTTCGGCCATCTCGGCAAAGGCGCGGTCGATGGCGCCGGGGTCGCCGGCCGGGGTGCCGCCGCACCCGGGCAGAACCAGTGCCAGCAGGAGGAGGAGGGGGGCGGCGGCGCTCAGGGCGCCTCGCGGTATGGCGTGTAACCGTAGTACTTGGGCCATGAATCGAGCCTCACGTGCAGCCAGGCCACCCCGCCGCCGGCCGTGCTGACCCAGAGGGGCCGGCGGCCCAGGGCGCGCCCGACATGTTGGCCCACCGTTCGCCACAGGGCGTGGACCTGCGCCTCCGGCGCCCGGCGGCAGAATGCGGCGAGGTGGGCGTAGGCATCTCGCGGACCGCGGGGCAGGGGGGCGACCAGCTCCGCGTCGTGCCCCAGGTTGGGGAAGGCGAGTACGTCGCGGTCCGGGGCCGCGGCGAAAAGGGGGCCGAAGGGCTCCATGTCCGGGGTCATGTCGAGCCACGGGCTGTCCAGGAGCACGAACTCGAAGCAGCGGTGAGCCAGGGGCCGGGTGACCGGGACTGTTTCCCAGCGGAAGGCGGTAAACGGCGCCTCGGCGAGAAGGGCATTGAAGAACGAGCGAAACGCCCGATCCTCCTGCCAGAGTTCCACCACCCCGGCAAACGTCAGAAACGCTTCCCCGTTCTTGCGGCGCAGGCGGAACCTGGTCCCGCGACACCCCTGGAGCTGCTCGGTGTCCGATTCGAACATGAACGAGGCGGCCGGTCGGCCCTCACCTCCCGGGGCCCGGCTCGGACGCCGGGAGGTGAGCGGCGGACGCCATGGTTATTCGGCCACCCGGTCTTTGAGGCTTTTGCCCGCCTTGAAGGTGGGGTAGGTTTTGGCCGCCAGCTGGATCGTCTCGCCGGTGGCCGGGTTGCGGCCCGAGCGAGCGGAACGGCGCTTGGTGCCGAAGGTACCGAAACCGGTAATGCGCACTTCCCGGCCGGCGTCCAGCTCGATGGCGATAATGCCTTTACCGGCAGCCGTGTCGAAGATGCAATTCACCGCTTCCAGCGCCTTCGCCTGCGAGAGGTCGCACTGCTTTGCCAGCTTCGCCGCCATTTCACTCTTGGTCATCAGAATCCTCCTGATGGTAATGGGCCGCAGCCCCCTCTCAGGCGCGATTGAGCCGCGGGAACGACGGAACATTCCATCGTACCCGCACCGGCACCTCGTGCCGTAATCCCGCCTGTAGATTGTTTTGAGACGTTTCTAAGAGAAGTATATGTATATTTTCGCAAGAAATGCAATAAGTAATTGGCGTTGTCGGGAATCGGCAGATTCGGGCGGTCCTGCGCCGGGGGTCACTTCTTGAAATTTCGCTTGTAGTCGCGAATGATCGACCGCCACCGCCGTTTCTCCTCCAGGGCGGCTCGAACATCCTTCTTTCGCGCCAGGTAGTCCAGTTCGCGACGCAGCTTGTGGTAGCTCGCCAGGCGTTCGGGCTCCAGCGTGCCCTGCTCGGCGGCCTCGCGCACCGCGCACCCCGGTTCGCTGGTGTGGCGGCAGTCGGCGAAGCGGCAACCTTCGGCCAGCGTATCGATGTCGGCAAAACTCTGCTCCAGCCCGCTGTCGGCGGACCAGAGCTGGATCTCACGCATGCCCGGCGTGTCGAGCAGCAGGCCGCCCCGGGGCAGCAGTACCAGCTGGCGGTGGGTTGTCTTATGCCGGCCCTTGCCGTCCGCGGCGCGGATCTCGGCGGTGGCCATGATCTCGGTACCGGCAAGCCGGTTGAGCAGCGTCGACTTGCCCACGCCGGAGGAGCCGAGGAGGGCGATGGTCCGCCCCGGGGTCAGGGCCTCGGCCAGGGGATCGAGCCCGGACCCGTCCGCTGCGCTCACGGCATGGACGGGCACGCCGATGAGGGTCGATTCCAGTTCGGCCGCCGCCTGCTGCGGGGCATCCTCAAGATCGGACTTGCTGAGCACCACCCAGGGCACGGCACCGCTCTCCCAGACCAGGGCGAGGTAGCGGTCGATGCGATTGCGGTTGAGATTCGGGCCGAAGGCGGTGACGATCCAGACGATGTCCACGTTGGCCGCGATGACCTGCTCCTCGGTGCGGCCCCCCGCGGTCTTGCGGGAGAAGCGGGTGCGGCGGGGGAGGATGGAGAGAATACTGACGTCACCGTCCCGTTCACCGCTGAGCAACACCCAATCGCCCACCGCCGGCAGGTCGGCGGCACTGTCCGAACCGTGACGAAGCCGGCCGGAGACCGCGGCCTGGCGCTCGCCGGCGAGGGCCTGGACGCGATAGCGGCCCCGGTGTTCGGCAACGACCCGGCCCGGCACGCACGAGCCGATTCCGGCCGCTTCGCACTCGAAGGCCCAGCGCTCGTCCCAGCCATACGCCTCGAGGCTCATCGGTCCCTCCCTCAAACGGTGGCGGCCCGCCCGTTGTCCGCGGTGGTCAGGCCCAGGAGGAAGGGCACGGCCCTGGCGGCCCAGTCCACCGGACCGGGGCAGGAGGCCGCACCGTCGCCCCAGCAGCGGCGCAGCATTTCCGTGTCGATCACGCCAGGGTTCACCGCCACCGCGGCCAGCCCGGCGGGAAGCTCCTGGGCCAGCGCCGCGGTGAGCCCCTCCACGGCATACTTGCTCGCGCAGTAGGGCGCCACTTCCGGGGCGGTGAAGCGGCCCCACCCGGAGCTGATGTTGACCACCACCCCGCTCCCCCGGTCGATCATCGCCGGCAGAAAGGCCCGGATCACGTTCGCCGTGCCGCAGACATTGGTGCGCATCACCGCCTCGAATTCCACGGCCGACACCTTCCACAGCGGGGCGTTGCGGTTGATGATCCCGGCGTTGTTCACCAGCAGGTCAGGGGGGCCGCTCTCGCCGAGCACTTCCACGGCCCAGGCGGCCACCGCCTCATCGTCGGTGACGTCCAGCGGATCGAAACGATGCGGGGGGCCCGGGGCGGCGCGCAGCGACTCGATTTCGTCCGTGCTGCGCCCGCAGCCGATGACGGTGTGCCCCATGCCGGCCAGCCGTTGGGCCAGCGCCCGGCCGATACCCCGGGTGGCCCCGGTGATCAGGATCGTTCGCCGGTCACTCATCGTTGTGCACTCCATGGCTTCATCGCGATTTTCGTTCCCGCCGGATCTCTCTGGCTATGCTCGTTTCCGTCCGGCCCTGGTGAGCAGGGCCGTCTTGCAGAGGAGCAGTCGGGGGCCCGGGCCAGACACGAGGCCCGCCTCCCGGGCCAGTTGCATCGAGGCGCCGAACTTCCTCTTCGAAACGTGGAACGGCGGCTCTACCACCAGCATCGAGCCGTCCCCGGCGAGCAGCGAGGCGGCCTCCTGGTAGAACCCCGCCTGGTCCGGGATCTCGTGGACCACGTAGAAGGCGAGGATGAAATCCACCGGCCCTGCCGCGCCGATGCGGTCCTCCGCGCAGCGGTGCAGCGTGACCCTCGGTTCGATGTCCGTGCCGGCGATCCGCTGCTGCAGCTTGTCCAGCATTCCCTGCTGCAGGTCAGCGGCGATCACCCGGCCGTTCCCGCCCACCAGCCGCGCCGCCGCCGTGGTGAAATACCCCGGCCCGCAGCCCACGTCGAGCATGGTCATCCCCTCGCGGACGTACGGCCCGAGAATCTTCTGCGGGTCCTGCAGCCAGCGTCGCAGTCGGGTGTCCAGGTGGCCCGCCCGTTCCACCGGGCAGACCCGCTCGCTTCTGTCACTCACGGGTCGCTCCTTTCCATTGGGGTTCGGCGATGCTTGAACCAGCGGCTGACAACGATGCCATAGACCGCCAGGTTGATCAACAGCACGGCGAGGCCAAGGGCCAGCTGGAGTTCCCGGGTCAGCCCATCGGGGTAGATCACCGGAAGCAGGTAGTGTTCGACGAAACCGCCGCTGTAGCCCGCTTCGCCCCCGGCCTGACGCAGCCGGTTCTCCAGCGGGGTCAGCGGGCAGTAGTAGTTTCCGAACTCCACCAGCATACCCCAGGCGGCGGCGGGGATGTGGACCCAGGCCGCGCGGGGCCACCTGAGCGCCAGCAGGCCGCCAAGGAAAACGAAAAGAATATAGCCCAGGTGCCCGGTGACCACCAGGTCCGCTGCGATGCGCTGTCCCATGGCCGGGGCCTCCGGATCAGCTCATTCAGCCGGCTCGATTCTGGCCCAGAACAGCCCGCGGAAATCGCCCGCGGCGAACCCATGGGCCCGGTCGTCCGGGTAGAGATCGGCGATCCGTCCCTTGACCTCCGGGTCGATCTTCGTGCCGTGGCAGGCCAGGCAGGCCGGCCTGACAGTGATCGGTTCGACATAGCCGTGTCCGCCATCGGGCAGCGGCACCAGCGTCGGGCCGTCCAGCCCCGGGTCGGCGGCGTACTTTTCCAGCAGCGGCACCATCCAGGGTTCCGGTGCGTTGGCCGGATTGCGCAGACGATGGCTGGTGCGGCCGATGGTCACCGCTGCGGTGGACGATTCCCGTGCGATTTTCGGTGCCAGGTCGCGGCATACCGTGATCGCCGCGGCCGGCCCGTTCTTCAGCCCCTTGACCAGGGCCGACATCAGCTGCTGCTTGAACGGTTTCAGCGCCGCGGCCGCCATCGCTTCCGGGCTCGCTGCCCCGCCGGTGCCGGGCGAGGCGCTCACGACCGGCGTCGTGCCGGCCGCGAGCAGGGCGAAGAGCGTGCCGAGGGTGAGCACGGTCTTAAACGGGTGAGTGATCATGGCGATTCCTCCGGGTGAGCCGGTCCGCGCATCAGGACGGCAATCAGTCCTTCGGGGCGGCCGGCGAGACGCTTTCGACTATAAAGCCCTGCTCGGCGCAGGCGCAAGCATCCCGGGCGCTCAGGCCGACCAGGAAGAGGTGCCGTCCACGGCGACGATCTCGCCGAAATAGACCCGGTGGTAGTCCTTCTCGGGGTATTCCCCATCGATGGACGGGTCGAGAAAGCGTGACGGCTCCAGGTCGTCCCAGTAGATCTTGCGGCACTCCACCACCAGCTCGGCCTCGGCGAAGCAGGGCGAGGCCACCACCCGTGAGGCCGCCGGTGTCAGCCCCGTCTCGGCGATCTTGTCCCCGTCGCGACCCGATTTCGTGCCGAGGATCCCCAGCGCCTTCTTGTGCTGTTTCGGAAAGGCGCTGAGCGTGAAGTCGGGGTAGCGTTCGAGGAACGTAAACGTGTGCCGCACGGGACGGACCACGATCTGGGCGAAGGGTTTGTGCCACATGGTGCCGAAGCTGCCCCAGGCCACGGTCATGGTGTTGAAGTCGCCGGCGGCGAAGTCGCCGCAGGTGAGCAGGAACCACTGCCGGTCCCAGACGTGCAGTGACTTGAGCCGCAGGTCGTGAACGTTGATTGGCTGTCGATCCATCGCGTTGGCCCCTTCGCTTGTGTTCAGCCGCCGGTTCAGGCGACCTGGTAGATCTGGATCAGGTTGCCGCAGGTATCGTCCAGCACGGCGATGGTTACCACCAGCTGGTTGGTGGGTTTGGAGGTGAAGGTCACCCCCAGGTCGAGAAGCCGGCGGTACTCGGCCTCGATATCGTCCACCTCGAAGGCCGTGGCCGCGATGCCGCCGTCGTGGAGTGCCTTCTGGTAGGTGGCTGCCGCCGGGTTGGCGTCGGGCTCCAGCACCAGCTGGGCGCCCTCCGGGTCATCGGGGGAGACCACGGTGAGGAAGCGGTGCTGTCCGGCCGGGAAATCGATCTTCTTTTTGAAGCCCAGCACGTCGGTGTAGAACGTCAATGCCTCTTCCTGGTCCCGGACGATGATGCTGTTCAGCTTGATTTTCATGATGGCTCCTTCGGCGCTCCGGGAAGCGGAGCGTGGTGCGTCATTCCGTCATGGCGTGGATTCCACGGCCGGCAGTTCCTCGATGTCCCCCGGGGAAGGCTCGTCCCATTGGTGCACGATCTCGTCCACGATCCCGAACCTCAGCGCTTCGCGGGCATCGAGATAATACGTTGCGCTGTCGGTCATCGGGTACCACTCGTCGGGGAGGCGGGCCTGTCTGCGCCAGACGTTCTCGTAGCGCCTTCTCAACAGGCAGTCCGAGGTGAAGGGGGCCGCCGAGTCGGCGAGGTTGGTGTGCACCATGAGCACCACGTTGTCCGTGGCGTGGCGCCGGCCGGTGGCCGAGGCGAGGATCAGCGCCCCGGCCGAGTAGCAGCCGCCGAAGGCCCAGACATTCACCGGCGCCTCGATCAGCCGCATGGCATCGATGATGGCGAAGGCGTCGTCGGTGTAGCCGCCCTGGGTGGAGAGGTACAGCTCGATCGGCGATGTTCCGTCCTGGCTGTCGAGGTAGAAGAGCTGCTGGACCACGTCCTTGGCCGTGCGCGCATTGATCTCATGGCAGAGCACGATCTTCCGCCGGGCGAGGAGCGGACTGTCGGGGTCGAGGGGCGGGGCCGCGAAACCGGACATCACCTGCTGGTCGACGAACTTCTCGAGCGTGTTGTCGAGATTGTCCCAGGTGTCCGAAACGAGCATGGTCTGCCAGAAGACGAGCATGGCGAGGATCAGAATGACGGCCAGCACCGCCAGCGAGACAAAGCCGGTGAAAATGATAGTGCCGATCCGAAGGCCTTCGTTCATCCGCCACGTACCTCTCTGATGTCCGCCGGTCGTCATGTCGTCCCCCGAAGGGGAGCGAGGTCTCGGCCGGCGGTCGTCGGTTTCCGGAAGTATACCGGACTTCATGGGCCACGGGCCCTCAGCGCATGGCTTCCACGGACCAGGTCCCGTTGATCCGAACTTCGCCGTCGCGGGAACCTTCCTTGACGCGGAAGACGTACTGCCCGGCCTCGATGCGGCCGGGTTCGTAGGCTTCCCACTCGCCCACCAGCACACCGCCGGAATAGAGCTTGACGATGATGCTCTTGGTCGGGGTCGAGGAGACCGGCGTGGTGGAGCATACGGCGACGGTTGCGATGGCGATCAAAGCGACAGCGGCAATCACGGTTTTCTGTTTCATCGAGGGCCTCCTTGCGGATTGATTCAGTCCAAATTGTTGCTCAAATACCGGATGCGTCCTGCTCGTGCCGTGGCACCTTCTCGGACCCGATGTCGGTGGCCGGGCCGTGCCCGGGATAGATCCTCGTCGACTCCGGAAGCTCGGTGAGCAGCCGGCGCACGGAATTCTCCTGGTCGGCCGGCGAACTGTTCGGCAGGTCCACCCGGCCCACCGCGCCCCGGAAGAGGACGTCCCCGCAGAAGAGCAAGTCCCCGGCGAGGAAGCAGACGCTGCCCGGAGAGTGGCCGGGCGCGTGGATCGCCCGTACCGTCAAGTCGCCGAGCCTCAGCCTATCGCCGTCATCGATGAAGATTTGGGGATGATCGATGTCGGCGGGATCGAAGTCGTAGAGCATGGCCAGTTCCGGGTGTGCCTCGCGGTCGGCTTGAGAGAGCACACCGAAATCATCCCGGATCCACTGCTGGATCAGCTCCAGGTCCCGGTAGGCCGCTTCGTGCATGCAGAGCCGGGCGTCGGGAAACCGTTCGCGGATGGCCGGCAGGCCCACCACGTGGTCACTGTGCCCGTGGGTGGCGATGAGATACCGCACGTCGAGCTGCTCCTCGTCTATTCGGGCGAGAAGTGTGTCGATGGGGCCGCCCACGTCGATCAGGGCGGCCTCCCGGCTCTGCCGGTCATAGAGCAGGTAGCAGTTGGTGAGGACGCCGGTCTCCTCCATCAGCATCTCGAATCCGCCGTCCGGGCCCACCGGATCCCCGGGTGAGCAGCCGAGCGAAAGGAGCAGTGTGCAGACCAGCAGCAGTCTTTTCATGATCCAGCCTCCTCGAGCTCGCGTTGCGCCAGGGGACGTCTTGCTCTCTTGCTCAGATGGGGTCAGGGAACTGTTTCATTATACAATCGATTGTCCGCAACCGCGCCGTTTGGGCGGGCCTCACGCCCGCTCGAGCAGCAGGGCGCAGAATTCGCTCAGCATGCGGGTGGTGCGCAGTGTGCAGCCCAGTCGCTGGTAGCAATTCTTCACTTCGAAGGCCTGTTCGTGGAGGATGCCGGAGAGGATCAGCGTTGCCCCAGGGAGGGCCCGGGTGACAATCTCTTCGGCCTGGCCGAGCAGGATGTCGCCATAGATGTTGGCCAGCACCAGGTGGTGGCCGGTTGCCGGAGCGTCGGCGATCGTGCCCTCGACGCAGGTCAGCCGTTCGGCGACACCGTTGAGCCGCGCGTTGTCGGTGCAGGTCGCCGCCGCATCCGGGTCGTTGTCGATGCAGAGCGCTGCCGTCGCGCCCAGCTTGAGGGCGGCGATGGCCAGAATACCGGTGCCGCAGCCCAGGTCGAGAGCCGTGCCCACGGCGGGGCCGGTGAGGCCGGCCAGCAGCTCCAGGCAGGCGGCGGTGGTTTCGTGCTCGCCGGATCCGAAGGCGCCGGCCGCCATCTCCAGCCTAATCAAACCCTTGTCTGGATTGGATTGATCGCCGGGCGGGACGATGCGGAACAGTCCGCCGATGGTGAATGGCTCGAAAACCCGTCCCGGTTCACGCTTCCGCTCGTTGGCCATCGTAATATTCTTTACATTTCTTGAGAACAGACCAGGTGACACTTCGCTATAATGTTACTGTATTTCAGGCCTGAAACGCACCGGCCCCGCGCGACTCCGTGGATCATCGCTCGGGGCTCTTGATCTTTTGGCGCCAATACTTGAGGATGTTGCTTTCACCAGCACTCATGTTGACCGAACGCTTGAGGAGCCGATACATGTCACAGTCATCGAACCGTCGCCTCACGGCCCTGCTGCCGCTGCTGGCGATGACCCTGCTGCTGCTCCCCGCCTGCGGGGGCGGCGAGGAGCCGACCCGGGCCGGGGGCAAGGGAAAGAGGCCGGGAATGGGCGGGCCACCCAGAATGCCCGAGGCGCCGGTGTCGGTTGAGGCGGTGGGCCGGGGCGACCTGGCCAGCTACTACAGCGCCAACGCCACCCTCGAGCCGGACAAAGACGCCGAGGTCCTGGCCCGCATCTCCGGCGTGGTGCTGCAACTGAAAGCCGAGGAGGGGGACTTCGTCAGGAAGGGCGACCTGCTGCTGGCCATCGAGGAAGAGGAATACCGCCACCGTTTGACCCAGGCCGAGGTGGAGGCCGAGAACCAGCGGGCGCGGTTCGAGCGGACGGAGAAGATGTTCGAGCAGAACCTGGTTTCCGCCGAGGAGTTCGACTCGGCGCGCAGCGACCTGCGCACCGCCGAGGCGGCCCTGGAGCTGGCCGCCTACGAGCTTTCCCTGGCCCGGGTCACCGCGCCGTTCAGCGGCCGGATCACCGTGCGTTCGGTGGACCTCGGTGAAAACGTCTCCAACGGCACGCCGCTGTTCACCTTGGTGGACATGCGCCGGTTGCTGGCCCGGGTCCACGTGCCGGCCCGCGAGTTCCGGGCGATCACCGTGGGCCAGCCGGTGAAACTCACCGTCGACTCCAGCGGCGACCGGCTGGAGGGGACCATCGATCTGATCAGCCCGGTGATCGACGCCACCAGCGGCACGATCAAGGTCACCGTGGCGATCACCGATTTTCCGCCCACCACCCGCCCCGGCGATTTCGCCGAGGTGGCCATCGAGACCGACAAGCACCTGGACACCCTGCTCGTGCCGCGCATCGCCGTGGTCAGCGAGAAGGGCGAACAGGTGGTCTTCGTCGCCGAGGACGGCACGGCGGTGCGCCGGCTGGTCACCGTGGGCTACCAGGACGACGACCACGCCGAGATCGTCGACGGCCTGGTTGAGGGCGAGCAGGTGGTGGTCCAGGGGCAGCGGTCGCTGAAGGACGGCCAGCCGCTGAAGATCCTCGAGCGGATGGATTTCACCGAAGAAGAGCAGGTGGCAGAGGCTTCGGCTGAGAAAGGTTCGGCCTGATGCACGGATTCGTTTCCCTGGCAGTGCGCCGCCGGGTGGCGGTGCTGATGGCCGCGCTGGCCATGGCCGCCTTCGGCGTGGTGGGCTACCAGCGGCTCTCCCTCGACCTGCTGCCCGACATCTCCTACCCCTCGCTCACGGTGCAGACCGATTTCCCGGACACCGCCCCGGCCGAGGTGGAGAACCTGATCACCCGCCCCGTCGAAGAGGTGGTGGGGGTGCTGAAGGGCCTCAGATCGATCCATTCCGTCTCCCGGCCCGGCATCTCCGAGGTGACCCTGGAGTTCGACTGGGGCTCGGACATGGACATGCTCTCCCTCGACGTGCGCGAGACGCTGGACCGGCTGGTGCTGCCCGAGGAGGCCGAGGACCCGGTGGTGCTGCGCTTCGACCCCTCCCTCGACCCGATGATGCGCATTGCCCTCGGCGGCACCGCCAACCTCACCGAGAGCCGGCGGCTGGCCGACCGCAAGCTGAAGCAGGCCTTCGAGACGATCCTCGGCGTGGCCTCGGCGCGGGTCAAGGGCGGGCTGGAGGAGGAGATCCACGTCGAGGTGGACCAGGAGCGGCTGGCCGCCCTGGGCCTCCCGCTGGAGCAGGTGCGCCAGGTGGTGGGCATCTCCAACGTCAACCTGCCCGGCGGGTCGCTGCGCGGCGAGGAGAGCCAGTACCTCATCCGCACGGTCAACGAGTTCGAATCGGTGGAGGAGATCGCCGGCCTGGTGCTGCGCCGGGAGGGCAACTCGATCCTGCGGGTGGGCGACGTGGCCGACGTGCGCTGGGGCGCCCGCGAGCGGGAGGAGATCACCCGGGTGGGCGGCGTGGAGAGCGTGGAGATCTCGGTCTACAAGGAGGGTGACGCCAACATCGTCACCACGGCCCGCGACGTTCGCGAGCGGCTGCCCGAGATGCAGGCCCTGCTACCCGAGGGTTACAGCCTGACCCTGCTCTTCGACCAGTCGCGGTTCATCGAGAAGGCGGTGAGCGAGGTGCGCAGCGCGGCGCTGGTGGGCGGCCTGCTGGCGATCATCGTGCTCTTCGCCTTCCTCCGCGACTTCCGCTCCACCCTGATCATCGCCACCGCCATCCCGCTTTCCATCCTCGCCACCTTCATCGCCATGTACCGCATGGACGTCTCGCTGAATATCATGAGCCTCGGCGGGCTGACCCTGGGCATCGGCATGCTGGTGGACAACGCCATCGTTGTGCTGGAGTCGGTCTTCCGCAAGCGGGACGAGGGCCTGGGCCTGGCCAAGGCCGCGGTGGAAGGCACCGTGGAGGTGGGCGGGGCCGTGGCCGCCTCCACCTTCACCACCGTGGCCGTCTTCCTGCCCATCGTCTTTGTCGAGGGGATCGCCGGCCAGCTGTTCGGCGACATGGCCCTCACCGTGACCTTCAGCCTGCTCGCTTCGCTGCTGGTGGCGGTGACCCTGATCCCGATGCTCAGCGCCCTGGGGCGTGAAAATGACGGATCAGGGAAACGCACTGCCGGCGACGGGCAGGGCCCGATGAGCCTCGGCTTCTTCTCCCGGGCCTACGACCGGCTGCTGCGCGGGGCGCTGCGCCTGCGCTGGCTGACCATCCTCCTCGCCGCGGGGATCTTCGCCCTGTCCGTCTACGGGGTGGGGCTGCTGGACACCGAGCTGATCCCGGCGATCAGCGAGGGCGAGTTCTTTTTCGAAGCCACCATGCCCGAGGGCACCCCGGTGGCCGCCACCGACAAGGTGATCCGCCGCATGGAACAGGCCGCCGCGGCCGAACCGGGCGTGGCCGTCTACTACTCCACCGCCGGCAGCCGGCTGGTCTCCGGCGGCATGACCCTCAATACCAAGGCCGAGCACTTCGGCCAGTTGAACATCGTCATGGCCGACCGGCAGGACGAGGCCGCCGAGGCGGCCCTGGTGCAGCGGATGCGCCGGGCCTTCTCCGAAATCCCCGAGCTGCTGGCCAAGCACGGCAAGCCGACCTACTTCAGCCTCAAGACCCCGGTGGAGGTGGTGCTGTTCAGCGACGACCTCCAGATGCTCGAATCGTACGGCGCCGAGCTGGAAGCCGCGCTGGAGGACGTCCCGGGCCTGGTGGACCTGCGCTCCTCGCTGGAGGAGGGCAACCCCGAGCTGCAGATCGTCTTCGACCGCGAGCGGCTGGCCGCGCTGGGCCTCGACCTGCGCACCATGTCCGAGACCCTGCGCGACCGGGTGCAGGGGGCGGTGCCCACCCGCTTCCGCGAGGAGGACCGCCAGATCGACATCCGGGTGCGCAACAGCGAGGAGGACCGCCGGAGCCTCAACGACGTGCGCAACCTGGTGCTGCCCGGGCCCGACGGCCAGCCGATCCGCCTGCTCACCGTGGCCGAGGTGATCGAGGACCGCGGCCCGGCCGAGATCCACCGGGTGCAGCAGCAGCGGGCGGCGATCATCAGCGGCAACAGCCGCGACCGGGGTCTCGGCGCGGTGGTGGACGACATCCGCGCGGTGATCGACCGGGTGCCGCCGCCCTACGGGGTGATGGTGGAGCTGGGCGGGCAGAGCGAGGAGATGCAGGTTTCTTTCAGCAGCCTGCGCTTCGCCCTGCTGCTGGCGGTGTTCCTGGTCTACCTGGTGATGGCCGCCACCTTCGAGTCGCTGCTCCACCCCTTTGTCGTGCTCTTCACCATCCCCCTGGCCCTGGTGGGGGCGGTGATCGGCCTGCTGGTCACCGGCACCGAGATCAGCGTCATCGTGCTCATCGGCTCGGTGATGCTGGTGGGCATCGTGGTCAACAACGCCATCGTGCTCATCGACAAGGTCAACCGCCTGCGCCGTGAAGGGCTGGACCGCCTGGAGGCCCTGGTCACCGCCTGCCACGTCAGGCTGCGGCCGATCCTGATGACCACCCTGACCACCGTGCTCGGGCTGACCCCGATGGCGCTTTCCCTCGGCGAGGGCGCCGAGCTGCGGGCGCCGCTGGCCATCACCGTCTCCTTCGGCCTGGTCTTTTCCACCTTCCTCACCCTGGTGGTGATCCCGGCGGTCTACCACGTGGTGCCCTCGCGGATTCGGGGAGAGAAGTCATGACCCTGCCCGAGCTGGCCATCAAGCGACCGGTGACCACGGTGATGATCCTGGTCTGCCTGGTGGTGCTCGGCGCCGTGGCCCTGGACCGGCTGCCGCTGGCCTTCATGCCCGAGGTGGAGCAGCCGATGCTCATCGTCAGGGTGCCCTTCCCCAACGCCACCCCCGAGCAGACCGAACGGCTGATCGTCCGACCACTTGAGGAGGTTCTCGGCTCGGTCAAGGGGGTCAAGGAGATGAACTCCAGCTGCGATGCCGACTCGGGCCGGGTACGGCTCAACTTCGAGTGGGGCCACGAAATGAGCCTGGCCCGGGCCGAGGTGATGGAGAAGATCGACCGTATCCGCAGCGAGCTGCCGGACACCATCGGCGACATCACCGTGGGCAGCAGCTGGGGGATGCAGGACGAGGAGTCTCCGGTGCTGGAAGGCCGGCTCTCCTCGCCCCGGGACCTCAGCGAGAGCTACGACCTGCTGGAGCGCAAGATCGTCCGCCCGCTGGAGCGGATCCCCGGCGTGGCCTCGGTGAGCCTCGACGGGGTCAACCCCAAGGAGGTGCGGATCAACCTGCGGGTGGACGACCTGGAGGCCTACGGGGTGGACGTGCGCGAGGTGCTGCGCCTGGTGCGCGACTCGAACTTCGACCAGAGCCTGGGGGTGATCCGCGACCCGCAGCGGCGCTACACCCTGCGCACCCTGGGCACCTACCGTTCGCTGGCGGAGATCGCCGGCCTGCCGCTGCGCGAAGACGGGCTCAAGCTCTCCGACGTGGCCGACGTGGTCTACGAGGAGCCGCCGCTGGAGTACGGCCGGCACCTCGACGGTGACTTCGCCATCGGGGTGACGGTGGTGGCCGAGGCGGGGGCCAACGCGGTGGCGATCTGCGACGAGGTCCGCGACCGGGTGGCCCGGATGAACGACGACCCGGAGCTGGAAGGGGTCAGCTTCCTCATCTGGTTCGACCAGGGGGACGAGATCCGCACCACCCTCGGCGAGTTGACGTTCACCGGCGTCTTCGGCGCTTTTCTCGCCGCCATCGTGCTCTTCGGTTTCCTGCGCCGTTTCAGCATGACCGCGGTGGCCGTGCTCTGCATCCCCTTCTCCATCGTGGTGGCCTGCGGCATCATCTGGGCCAAGGGCAGCACGCTGAACACGCTTTCCCTGCTCGGCCTGATCGTGGGCATCGGCATGCTGGTGGACAACGCGGTGGTGGTGATGGAGAACATCTACCGCCACCAGCAGGCCGGGCTGGACCGGTTCGAGGCCGCCAAGGTCGGTTCCCGCGAGGTGGCGGTGGCGGTGATGGCGGCCACCCTGACCTCGGTGATCGTCTTCCTGCCGCTGATCTTCAACAAGCCGAGCGAGATGAACATCTACCTCCGCGAGCTGGGGCTCACCGTCTGCCTCACCCTGCTGGCCTCGCTGTTCATCAGCCAGACCATGATCCCCCTGGCCACGGCCCACGTCATCCGCACCCACCGCCGGCCGCGAAGCAAGCTGATGGTCAAGGTGGAGCAGCTTCACGAGCGGATCCTCGCCTTCAACCTGCGCCACCGCTGGCTCACGCCGATCATCGGCCTGGCGGTGGTCGGTTCGGGCATCTATCCCTTCCTCAACGTGGACAAGAACTTCGACGCCAATCGCTCCGAGGTCTTCGTCTCGCTGCGCTACGAGTTCAGCGAACCGCTGAGCCTGGAGCGCAAGCAGCAGGTGGTCACCACGGTGGAGCAGCTGATCGAGCCCCACCGCGAGGAGATGAAGGCCCGGCACGTCTACTCCTTCTGGAGCGACCGCTGGGCCCTGACCAGGATCTACATGCAGGAGGGGCACGCCAACGACAAGGCGATGGCCGTGGCCCGGGCCAAGCTCCGCGAGGTCCTGCCCGACCTGCCCGGGATCAACCTCCAGGTGGAGGACCAGAGCGGCGGGGGGTGGCGCCACCGGGGCGGGGGCAAGGCCATCTCCTTCCAGCTGGTGGGGGAGGACAGCGGCGTGCT
>Ga0180436_10001364_pt1 | contig 23868 bp, 23 predicted proteins | sample SS_ome_2_FD_132434 | JGI IMG/M metagenome (GOLD analysis project Ga0180436, IMG submission 132434) | Hypersaline lake sediment archaeal communities from the Salton Sea, California, USA - SS_3_S_2 metaG | ecosystem: Environmental > Aquatic > Non-marine Saline and Alkaline > Hypersaline >... | reverse complement strand
TGCGGCTGTTCACTTTCTGTTCGTTGTCCCGTTCCGGTGGCTCTTCCACCGGTGGGCGCTTGGGAGTCCGGTCCGGATCCCCCATGGGCGGCTTGCGGAAAGGCGGCGGATCAGGCGGCGTTTCGCCCGGTTCCTCCACCGGGGGATGTTTTGGTTGATGGGGGGGATCTTGCACCGGGGAGCCCCCCGCTGTCGATAGCCATGTAACGCATCGTACCGTCATCTCAACGCGCTCCCTTCTTTTTTTTCGGATGCCTGCTTTACCTCGGATTTTATTGAATTCGCAGCCCTCGACCAATAGGGTCCAGCACGCAGATCGAGGGGTTACAACCACCTATTCCCACCACAGCCGCCTCAGTAATTTCGCGTCCGGATGATGTTGACCAGGAGCCAGAGACCGATAACGGCCGAGATGACGTAGCCGATCACCCCAATGGCCGGATAGCCGAAAATGTGCGGACGGACCCCGGTGGTGATGATCATGGAAGACCCCACGATCATGGCGGCGATAATCATGGCAAATGTCAGCCGATTGGCAATGTTTTCCAGCGTGTCAAGCAAGTTCTCCAAATTGGTATGCGCAAACTGAATGGTGAGATCACCATGATCGATCTTCTGCATGATCCCCATCAGACGGCCGGGGATTTCCTGACGCTGGCGCAGCAATGCGGGCAGCGCGGATTTCAGCATGCGCCAGAGGCGAAGGGGTCCGAAACGCTCACGCGACAACCGTTCGACCGCAGGCCGGGCTTCCGTTATTACATCCAGTTGCGGATAAATCATGCGGGCGGTGCCTTCGGCCGTGACAAGCGCTTTGATCATCAGGAGTAACTCCGGATGCAACCGCAAGCGGTAGTCCCGCATCATGTTGGCGATATCCATCAGCAGCTGACCGATGTTCATCTCCTCGAGCGGAACCGCATAAGTCGTGTCAATGGTATCCATCAGGTCCCGCTCGAGACCCCGACGGTCGACATCTTCAAAGGCCTCGCTCAAACGAAAGAGGGCTTGCATCAGGCCGTGGCTGTCTCTTTGCATGATCGCACCGAGCACTTCGATGAGTTCTCTGCGGTCACGCTCGGTCAAACGCCCGACCATACCCCAGTCAATCAGGCACAGCTGGTTGTCGGCGGTAATCATCATATTGCCGGGATGCGGATCGGCATGGAAAAACCCGTCTTCGAGGATCTGTTTGACGGCGGTGCGCAACCCCAGGCGCGCGAAGAACTGGGCCTGGTCGGTATCGTCGAAATGGATTTCTTTTACCGGATTCCCCTGAATGTGCTCCATCACCAAAATGGCATCAGAACTGTAGGCATCGAAAACCGACGGCACCCGAACATCGCCATCCGCTTCTAGATAGGAGCGCGCAATGCCCAAGTTACGCGCTTCCCGACACAAATCCATTTCATAGCGCATGGTTCGCCGGACGTGTCTGGCAAGGGCCGGCAAGTCGTAGACGTGGAGTTGGTCTATATTGGCATGCAACCGGTTGGCGATGTATTCCAGGATGTCCATATCCGTATCGATGGTGGATCGGATATGCGGCCGGCGGATCTTGACCGATACGATGTCTCCTTCCTTCCGCAGAACCGCCTTGTGCACCTGGGCGATCGAAGCCGCGGCAATGGGCGTGCGATCAAATATCGAAAAGACAGTTTCCAATTTATCCCCGTAGGCGTGCTCGATGACCTCGCGAATGTCTTCGAAATCGACTTCCCCGACATGATCCTGCAGTTTGCCCAACTCACGGATCATCGACGCCGGCAGCAAATCCGGCCGCAGGCTCATGATCTGGCCAAATTTGACGAATGTCGGCCCTAAGGCATCCAGAACCAGGCGAACACGCGCTTCGGTTGTGGCAGGGATCGTCGAAGACGATGGCGATCCAGGGGATGCTACGCCCGGCAGATCGATTCGCTCCACTAAATCTTCGAAGCCAAACCGCAGCAACACCTTGGCGATGTCCTTCAATCGGTTGATGTTCGCTAAGACCTTAAATTCCATAGGGAAGAAATCCTTTGCATAGGCTTCGTTGATGATGCGGTAATGCTATCCATCATCACTACGCTCGCGCAAGAGGCCGGCAGGCTATTTCGTCGAAATCAATCACGGCCGACATCGATATGGGTACTTCGCAGTATGGTTCTCCATCGGGGACGCCCCTATGATCTGATGGAAAGGAGAAATGCGTATGGGTGATATAACGTTCTGGCAACATTACGGCGAGGCGGCCAAAACATCCGTAGGCTTTTTTTGGAAAGCGGGATGGGCGTTTGTTTTGGGCTATGCCATTAGCGCCATGATCCAGGCCTTCGTTCCCAAAAAACGCCTGACCGAGCACATGGGTGCCGCGGACCTGAAAAGCGTATCGCTGGCCACCGTTTTCGGTGCCGCTTCGTCCTCATGCTCTTTCGCGGCGCTGGCGGCCGCGCGCTCGCTATTGATGAAGGGCGCGCATTTCGTATCCGCGGTGGCCTTCATGTTCGCCTCCACCAACCTCGTTATCGAGTTGGGCATTCTAATTCTCATTTTTCTTGGCTGGCCGTTTCTGGTGGCCGAGCTTTTCGGCGGCCTGATCCTGATCGCCATCAGCCGTCTCCTGATCGCCGCCACCTACCCGAAACAGTGGATCAAAGACGCCCGCGCCAAAGTTGCGGCAGAGAGCACCTCGGAAGACGATGGATTCGACTGGCGCAAGCGGATTACGAGTCGCAAAGGGTGGCGTCTCGTGGGCAACAAATTCGTTTCCGACTGGCAGATGGTCTGGGAGGAAATCACGATCGGCTTCACCATTGCCGGTTTCGTTGCGGTGCTCGTCCCGCCGGAAGTTTGGGAGACGATCTTTTTGATCGGTCGATCCGACACGCTGCCGGAGTGGCTGATCGTCATCGAAAACGCGGTGGTGGCCCCGTTTGTCGCCGGAGCGACGTTTATCGGCTCCATGGGGAATATCCCTCTGGCCACCGTGCTCAATGCCAACGGCGTGCTGTTTGCCGGTATCATGGGATTTATCTACTCGGATCTGATGGTGCCGCCGCTGGTGATGGTCAATGCCAAATATTACGGATGGCGAATCGCCCTTTATATCGCCGCCATCATGTTCGCCAGCATTGTGCTGACAGCGCTCATCATGCATTTCAGTTTCGGTCTTCTGGGCCTGACACCCGAAAGCAGCCGCACCATCAACGATGCCGCCCAATTTGCCATCGACTACACCCTTTTCATGAATCTGGCGTTCGCACTGGTCGCGGCTATTTTGGTAGGCCTGCATCGGGGGTGGGTGCAACACGAGATGAAGGAAGCGGCACATCGGCACCATGAACACGGCAGCCGTCTTTCCATCAAACGCATGATCGCCCTGACAAGTGCCGTCGTGATCGGGGGCGGATTGATCGCTTTCGCCTTCACGGGAGGGATCGGTTGACAGACCAGACAAACCACCAAACCAGCACGCCTATCGTCAAGCGGTCCCTGTTTTCATGGGTTTGGCTGCGGTCCAACCGCAAACGCCAGGCGCTGCTGCTGGTCATCGTCCTGGCCACGGTGCTGGTGCGGATCGTGCCCCTCGAAATGCAAAAACGCATTGTCGATGAGGGCATCATGGGGCGGAATGCCGATCTCCTGGCGACCTACTGTATTATCTATCTGGTTGCTTTTTTGCTGGCCAGCAGCCTGAAATATGGCATTAACGCGCTGCAGACGATCATTGGCCAGAAAACCCTGGCGCGCATGCGCCGGGAGATGCTGGGCCACATCCTGCGACTACCCTACGGCTTTTTTCGCAATACGCAATCGGGCGCCGTGGTGACGACCCTGGTGACCGAACTGGCCACGGCCGGAGACTTTATCGGCGTCGCACTGGCCGTGCCCGCCACCAATGTTCTGACCCTGCTGGCTTTCGGTATTTACCTTTTCTGGCTGAACCCGCTGCTGGCCGCCGTTTCCTTTAGCATCTACCCCGTTGTGGTGCTCTTGATCCCGCGCCTGCAAAAACGTGTCAACCACTTCAATCGTCAACGGGTCAGTGCCACACGGGAGGTATCGGGAAAAATCGGCGAAATGATGACCGGCCTCCACGAAATTAAAATCGGCAATGCCTACGACTATGAAGAGGACCGCTTCGGTCAACTGGTAGACCGGCTTTGCCGCATCCGCATCGTTTGGAATCTCTATCGCTTTGCGGTCAAAGTGATCAACAACCTGCTGACCAACTTCAGCCGGTTCCTCATTTTTGCTTTGGGCGGCTATCTCGCCCTGCAGGGGCACCTGGCGATCGGTTCCCTGGTGGCGTTTTTGTCCGCTCAGGAAAAACTCTATGACCCCTGGAAGGAGTTGATCCAATTTTATCAGGCCTATCAAACAGCCACCGTCACCTACGATCGCGCCATGAAAGCCTTCGATGACATCCCGGAAGAAGCGTCCAGGGACGAAAAACCCATGGCACAGGGTCTCAAAGGTCGTCTCGAACTTTCGCAGGTGGGCTACCGAACCGCGGACGGATCGAGTCTTCTGCGCGACATTTCGCTGAAAATTGAAGCCGGCGAACATTGGGCCCTCGTCGGAACCTCCGGCAGCGGCAAAAGCACCCTGGCGCACTGTATCGTCGGACTGGTGCCGCCTTCCAGCGGCCGTATTCGATTGGACGGACACACGCTGTCGGACCTGACGCGCGCGGACATCAGCCATAACATTGCTTTTGTTCCCCAGAAACCTTTCGTTTTCAAAGGGACGGTCGCCGAGAATATCTGCTATCCGGACCCGGTTGAATGGCTGGAAGCAAAAAATGATGACGGACACACGCACCGGGATGATTGCATCAAGGTCCTTCAACAGGTTGGCTTTTTCGTCGATGTCCTCGGATTCGGCCTCGATGGTTCGCCGGGTCCCGATAGCAAGGACGACCTGAAGTCGGCAATCGTTGCTGCGCGTCAGCAGCTGAGCCAGGATCTGCCGGACAATCTGGCGGCCCATATTGAACGTTTCGACCCGAACCGCTTCCTGAAGCACGCCAGCCTGGGTGAAAACCTGATCTTCGGCCGGGTGCTTCAAGACGACGTTATCGATGCCCGGCGCCTGGCGGACATCCCCGAGGCCGCCGATCTGCTTGCTAAAGCCGAACTGCGAGAGCCCTTGATCGACATCGGGTTGCAGATTGCGGATGGCCTGGCACCCTATTTCCGACGCCCCCCTTTGCCGGAATACATGCAGCGCCTTTTGCCACTGGATAGGGCGAAAATGGCGGTCTGTCTCGACCTTCAGGACCGTGTCGGCCGCAACGGAAAAATGGCCCCAATGAGTAACGATGAAGAAGACGTGCTGCTGTTGCTGTCGATGGCCTATGTCCCGGAACAGTTCCAACTGGTGGAAATCCCGGAATCCCTCCAAAACAGAATCGTTGCGCTTCGCGAAAAATTACGGGCGCTTCTCTCTCACCACATGCCGGGGGCCGTTTCATTCTACCGGCAAGACCGCTATATCGAGAAAACCGATATACTGAGCAACCTTCTTTTCGGCCGCGTCACCGCTCATCATGATGAAATCCGACGCCGCATCGGAGAGGCGATCAATCGCGCCCTCATTGAAGAGGAACTTCTGGAAGTGATCGTTGAAATCGGCCTGCAGCACCAGGTCGGAACGGCGGGCACCAATCTGTCGGGCGGGCAGCAGCAAAAGCTTGCCATTGCCCGCACCCTTCTCAAGCGCCCCCCCGTATTGGTCTTTGACGAAGCCACCGCCAGCTTGGACAATGCGTCCCAGTCCCGCGTGCAGGATACCCTGGTCAAACATTGGAAAGGCCGCAGCACCCTGGTCGCGGTGATCCACCGTTTGGATATTCTCCATCACTATGACAAAGTGGCCGTGATGAAAGAGGGCCGCATTGTTGAAAGCGGCAGCTTCGACGACCTCATGGAGAAAAAAGAAGTGCTGCACGAACTGGTCACCAATGGTCAACCTTAAAGACCAGATCAGGTGGACACGATACGTGCAATCGACAAGAAAAATGATTGCGGGTCAGGATGCGCGCTTATCCATCACGCTAAACAAATACATGTCAGAACGATAGATCCGCTACCAAGGGAAGATGGTCGGAAGCGACCCGCGCCAACGCACTGCTATCGACCCGCATCGCCGTCAATGCTTTGAAAGGCCGGACCCAAATCCGGTCCAGCGCCAAAAAGGGGTGCCGGCTAGGGAAGGTCGCCGGCGCGGGAAAGACACCGAAAATCCCATGCAACCGGCGCCGCAACCGCCCCCAGCGAAACCATTCATTGAAATCCCCCATCAAAATCGTGACGTCAGCAGCGGGAGTCGATTCCAGAAGCGTCATTATACGGTCCATCTGGTAGCGCCGTTCTTCGAATGACAACCCCAGATGGGTCGCAAGCATCACGACCTTCTTTTGTCGTATTTCCAGCACGATTTGAATAATGCCACGCGGCTCGCGCTCCGGCATGCTGATATCAATTCTTCGTACCTCTCGGATCGCCTTTCGGGATAGCAGCGCATTGCCATAACGCCCTTTGGCTTCCAGCAGCGTCGGTCCCGGAATTGCCTGCGCACCGGCGGCCTCGGCCAGAAACCGCAACCGGTTGCCGGGCGCGTCGGGATCAAAGGCCACTTCCTGGAGCGCCACCAGGTCAGCATTCAACCCGCGCAGCACCCCTGCAATGCGCTCCGGGTTCTCAAGGCCATCACGTCCGATGCAGCGGTGAATGTTGTAGGTGGCAATGCGCAGGGTCATCAGCACTCCCCGTCACGATGATGCCCCGTCGTGTTTACGCTTGATCCATCGCCGCAGCCCCACCAGGCCCAGGCCAACGAGGACAATGGCTGCCAGGAGGAGGGTTATCTGTCCAAGATCGGGATGTTGCAGTGAGGCCGCAATCCGGTCTGCCAGGAGCACGACCGCCACGACACCCGGCAGCATCCCGATCAGGGTGCCCAGGGCATAATCACGCCAGCGGATTTCAGAGACACCGGCAATCAGGTTGATCACCGAAAACGGTGCGACCGGCACGATCCGGAAGGTGATCACCGTCCAAAGACCTTTTTCCGATAGTTTACGGCTCAGACGATTGAGTAGACTGCCGGCAAATCGGCGCACCGTATCACGCCCCATCCACCGGCCGATGGCGAACAGCACCACCGCGCTCAACCAGGAACCCGCCAGGGCATAGAGCAACCCCTGCCAGGTGCCGAAAACCACGACGGTGGCAATGACCATCAGGGTGACGGGTATGGCGATCAAACCGCCGAGAATATACGCCGACGTGACAAAAAGCGGCGCAAGGGGCTGCTGCTGCATCCATTCCGCCGCCGCCCGGGCCGAGTCGATATCAATCCATTCCCCCAGCGGCGTCCATCGCCACAGGGCGGTCAAACCGATCACACCGCCGATGAGGATAAGAATTTTTATACCATGACGGAAGGCCGAAGGCTGTTGCTCCGGGCTCACAAACTGGTCCACCAGTTTATCCGGCGCCACGGGTTCTTCCGGATCGAGCACATCGGATTCAGGCACCCAGGCATCGACCTCCGGGTCGATCTCGACGTCCAGGGGTACCAGCGTACGGGTGTCACTCCCCTGCAGCGATTCAATGGCCTCGATGAGCCCGGCATGGGTATCCACCGCGCGAACGACGTCTTCCGCCTTCTTCCCCAAGTGCTCTCCAATCAGCCGTGCACGAACCGCGGCGATGGTTTTCCGCAGGGCGGTGTCCGCCGGCCCGGCCGCGACGGCCAGATCACACTCCGAGTCGAAGCCCATCGAACGGTTGCTCAGGTTCGAAGACCCCACGCGTAAAATGGTATCATCGATGATCATTACCTTGGCATGGACCATCAATGCGCAGTGGGGGTCCTCAGCAATCCGGGCGTAGTAAATCCGCAGTCGGTCGTGATGATCCGCTGCCTGTAATTGCGCCACTAATCGTGCGCGCAATACGTCCATGGTATGCTGTTCCAGCCAGCCGCCGGTTTTTTCCGGCATGACGACGACCACTTCCGGGCCGTCCTTTTCTTTCAAACGGGCCTCCAGGGCTTCACCGATGCAGTGCGCACTGAGGTACTGGTTTTCGATGTAGATGGAGTGGCGGGCGGCCGCGATGCTGTCCAGGTAAAGCTGTCGGACTTCCCGCACCTGCCGCTGGTCTTTGTAGGCCGGCAGCGTTCGTGCGATGGCCACTTCGATATCTTGGAAATCCGGTGTCAGGCATGACGGCCACGGGTCGTTGTCCTCAGCCGGATCCGAAAAGTCCGGAAGATCCCCTTCCGACCGGGTCCAACGCTCGCGTACCAGTTCTCCCAGCTCGGCTGCCGCCGGACCGTCCACGACCATCTGGACATCGTGAAACGGCGGATACGTTTGACCGCCCGGGTCGACACGCCGATCGTCTTGGGGGTGGTGCTGGGATGTGTCCCAACGCCACTGACTAACATCCAGGCCGCCGGCAAAGGCCAGCGCGTCATCGATGACAACCACCTTCTGGTGTTGGGATGCACCCACAGGGTGGTGGCCGTCCAACCCGAAATGAACGTGGTCGTGGGACCGCCATTTGAGTTTGTAGCGTGGGAAAAACTCACGCTCCATGGCGTAGATCATGGCGAAGTCCCAACTCAGGAGATAGACATGCAGCTCCGGGCGTTCGTCGGCCAGGCGATCGAGCAGCGCTCCCAGACACGCCGGGTAGCCGTCATCTTCCTCGTCCCTAATCAAGCGCACCTCGCTGTGTAAATCCCAGCCGACGATAAAAATAGAGGAGGTGGCCCGGCGGAAGGCCTGATGCAGTGCCCGGAAGTAATCTTCGCCGTCGATCACCACCGCAGCGCGATGCGCTTTCACAAGACGATGGCAATTCTGCGATGGCTGGAAAAGCGCCTTCACGATCGTTTAAACCTTTCGGCCGCCTCTTTAAGGGCGGTTTTCATGTCGGCCAGCCCCATTTCGGTTCCAACTTTCAGGTCCGCGAAGGCATTTTCGCCGGTTTCTTTCATTTGGACGCTTCTTTCATTTCGGTGTCTGACTCAGGCCAACTCTTCCGCGATCATCTCCATGATGGCCTTGCTGTTTGGCAGCGACTTGGAGATGAAATGCCGGGCACCGCTTTTCAATGCCGCCTCGCGGTATTCCGGCAAATCGCAGGTTGTCAGTACCGCGACAACGCCTTCGGGATGAATGGCCTGCATTTGTTTGGGAAGATCCGGAACGCGCCGTCCACGCATATCGATTTCGGTCAAGATCAAATCGGGTTGATAGCGTCGGATCTTTCCCATCGCATCTTCCCGGTCGTAAGCCTCTTTGACACGGATCGCCGGATAGTGCCGATGGATCAGTTCCTTGACCAGGCGGCGGTAGGTCGAATGGCTGTCGACCAGTAATATTTCCGGATGCGTTTTCACTATGTTGCCATATCCACGGGATAGTCCACTGATTCCACGCTCTCATGTTGCGCAGCCACAGGGTACTGACACGGATGTGCCGTGGGCGCCCGATGGTGCCTATTTGTAATGTGACAACGCCCGACGCAGGCCGGCGTCGATATCATCGAGGTATTGGCTGACATCGGTTTCGGTGGCAGACCAGTCGGCATCCCCAAGGGATGACATGGTCTGCAGCCGTTGATGGGCTTTTTCGTGCTGTTTTTCAATATCGTCCAGTGTTTGCCTCATCTGCCCGTTGAATTTGTCCTGCCGTTGCTCGGTTTTGATCTTAAGTTCACTGATGGTCTGGCCGAACTGGCGCAAGCGGCCTTCAATCTGGGCCTGGGTCTTTTCTCGGTCGGTCATCATAGGCAACTCCTTTCGAGATGGTATCGTCTGGTCATACGGTTGGGCCAACCCTGTGCGATGGTCCCACCCAACCGAGAATTTGCATGTTACTATAGGGCCTGGCAAGGCCAATTGAAATATGGTCTTCGCCCTATTACGCCGGCGAATAGCCGGTATTCCAGGCCGGACGGCCACCAAAAACAGGAAAAAAGCTTCCGACATCGATCACCGACCGGGCCGCCGTGCGCCCCAAAAAAAGTTACAACCGGACTTCACCCTCCCTTAGCGGTTCACCAATATACGGTATGCACCCCATACGCAGAAGTGAGCTCCGGCGCTATATATTGAGGAAAAATATTAAAGATGAGGAGGCATATACCATGGCCCTGCAATCCACCGACCCGGCTTCCGGTAAAAAAATGCGTGCCTATGAGGAGCTGTCATCCGATGACATCCCAGGCTGCATCGATAAAACACATGCCGCCCACATTCAGTGGCGCCGCACCAGCATACGGCAGCATGCCGCCATGATGGAAAAACTCGCCGGCGTACTGCGGTCCCATGCCGGTGAATACAGCCGATTGATGGCGCTGGAGATGGGTAAACCCGTCCGTGACGGGAATCGGGAAATCGAAAAATGCGCCTGGCTATGCCGCCACTATGCCGCCACGGCCGAATCGATGTTGAAGCGTGAGCGCGTTCAAACGGATGCGACACGAAGTTTCGTCACATTTCAGCCCTTGGGTGTCATTCTGGCCGTAATGCCCTGGAATTACCCTTTCTGGCAGGTTTTTCGATTGGCGGTACCGGCATTGATGGCCGGCAACGGCGTGCTCCTGAAACATGCCGCCAATGTGCCGGGCTGCGCCGACGCCATTGCCGACGCCTTCGATCGTGCTGGCTTTCCGGAAGCTATTTTTCAACACCTTCCGGTTTCCAGTGGAAAAGTAGAAGCGATCATAGCGCATCCCCGCGTCGCCGCAGTGTCACTCACCGGCAGCACCGAGGCCGGTCGTAGTGTCGCTGGCCAGGCCGGCCGCCACCTGAAAAAAACGGTTCTCGAACTGGGCGGCAGCGATCCCTATCTCATCCTCGAAGATGCCGACCTGGACGTGGCCGTCGAGGCTTGCGTCACCAGTCGTCTGCTCAACTCGGGACAAAGCTGCATCGCGGCCAAGCGGTTCATCGTCGTCGATGCCGTTCGTGAACCCTTCGAAGAAAAATTAGTGGCAGCCTTTCGCGCCAAAGTCATGGGCGACCCCCTGGACGAAAACACCGATATCGGCCCCCAGGCACGCGCCGATCTGCGCGACAAGCTGCACGACCAGGTCACGGCTTCCATCCAGCAGGGAGCCCGGCGCCTGTTGGGCGGTGTCGTTCCAGACGGCCCCGGATATTTCTATCCACCCACCGTGCTGACCGATGTTGGCAAGGGGATGCCGGTCTTTGACGAAGAAACCTTCGGCCCGGTGGCGGCCGTCGTGCCGGTTGCGGACGAAAAAACGGCCATCGAGAAGGCCAACGACAGCGACTACGGGCTTGGAGCAGCGGTGTTCACCCGGGATGCCGCCCGCGGTGAGCGTCTGGCCGTGTCGGAAATCCAGGCCGGCAACTGTTTTGTCAATACGTATGTCAAATCCGATCCGCGTCTGCCTTTCGGTGGCATCCGCCACAGCGGCTACGGCAGGGAACTGTCCCACTTCGGTCTGCGGGAGTTCGTCAACGTCAAGACCGTCTGGGTCCAGTAACGGTCGGATGGTATTGGAAGCAGGGAGGGGTAATCCCTTCGCATTTCAATGAAGGGAAAAAATGAAACAGCCCTTTGGAAAATCCGTGTCTTTCGCCGAAAAGCATCGACGTCTTCTCAGTCTGGTCGGCACCAAAGACAGCCTCGCCATTATGGTTCAGGCCGATCCGGACGCACTTGCCAGCGCCATGGCGCTGAGACGCTTGTTCTGGCGGCGGTCCCGGCGCATCACTATCTTCCGGATCAACACGGTGGCCCGCCCGGACAACCGCGCCTTCATCCATCTTTTGAACATCAAACATCATCACATCCGTCAGCTGAAAAAAGGCGAATTCACGGTATGGGCCCTGATTGACTCCCAGCCTTCACATCACGACATTTTCGGGCGCTACGCGTTCGACATCATCATCGATCACCACCCGGTTTCCAGCAGCCTAAATGCCCCCTTCATCGACATCCAACCCGACTATGGCGCCACCGCCACCATCATGACAGAGTATCTGAAGGCCGCTCGCATCAGGCCTTCCGCCCAGTTGGCCACCGCCCTGTTTTACGGCATCAAGTCCGACACGGACGACTTCACGCGTGAAACCCACTCCCGGGACGTCATTGTCTTCCGTTATCTGTACGAACTGGCCAACTTGAACATCGTCAAAAAAATCGAGACCTCGGAGTTGACCGTCAAGACCCTGAACACCATCAAGACGGCAGCCGAAAAGTTGACTTTCATCGGCGAAACCGCATTCGTTCATATGGGATCGGTCGCCAGTGCCGACAGCCTTGTCATTGTGGCGGACTTTCTCATGAAGCTTTCCGAAGCCACCTGGAGCGTCGTATCCGGGACCCGCAACAACAAACTCGTCGTTATTTTCCGCAATGCCGGATTCCGTCGTAATGCGGGGAATCGTGCGCAAGCCCTTTTTGGCCATATCGGTAATGCCGGAGGTCATCAAAGCGCCGCACGGGCGGAAATCCCCCTCGCACGCATCGCCGCCAACGGGGCTGAATCCCAGGCGGACTATGGTGCCTTTGTTCAGGAACAACTCAAACGGGCCACTCAGCACACCAGGTGATTTCCATCTCACGACGATTTGTGCTATCGACCGGAAAAAGGCGTTGGCGTCGGCTAAGGTATGGTAGCCGTTGATGCCGCGCGCTTGCCGGGCGTTTGGAGAAGCGCCGCCGTATGGGGGACGAGGACGGCCGCGAGGCAGGCCTTTCCGATTCGCAGACTTTCTAATTCTGGATGAAACGATGCTCTCAGATACGATTATCGCATTTTGCAACGCTCTGCGGGATCCGCTCGCCCTGACCGATACGCTGGGGCGTGTCGCCATGATCAACCCGGCGCTCCGCGATCTTTTGGTTCTTGGCCCTGAAGAAAATGTGCCGCGTCAACTTTTCCAGCTGATGCCGGCGCATCGCCGACGGGATCAGGAGGCGCAGCTTCAGGCCTGCCTGCGTGGGGAACACATCTTGTCTGCAACGTCGGAATTGGAGACCCGGAATGGCCGACGCGTTCCAGTCCGGCTGACCCTGTCCCTTTTCCATCAGAATCCGGACGCGGACCCGCTGGTGGTATGGTCTTTCAAGCAAAATAAGGATATTGTCCCTCCCCCCCTTGATCGGTTAAATCTTATCCTCAAAGATGAAATCCATTCCAAAGAAAAGATACTGGATCATACTGTCAGCGCCCTGGAAGTCGAAATCAGCGAGCGCCACGAAGTGGAGAAAGAGCTGCACATGTCACGCCGGCAGCTGCGCATGCTAAGCCAGAAAACTCTGGAGCTGCTGGAAAGCGACCGCCAGATGATCGCCAAAGAACTCCATGACAGCATCGGCGCCAGTCTGGCCGCCATCAAGTTTTCACTGGAAGGTTGGCTTGAGATGTACGGGGAGCAACTGCCCTCTAACGAAATCCCCTTTGATCGCATCATCACCCACATCATGGAAACCATCAAAGAGACCAAGCGGATATCCGCCAATCTGCGACCCACCACACTGGACGATCTGGGGCTGATAGCCACAGCCCAATGGTTTTGCCGCAATCTTGCCGGACTTTACCAGGGAATTCGCATCACGCCCCGGTTCGATGTCAGCGAGGCGGACATCCCGGAAACGATGAAAATTGTCGTCTACCGCGTCCTGCAGGAGGCCCTCAGCAATGCCGCCAAACACGCCCAGGCGAGGAATATCGACGTTTCGCTGATGTTGATCGACGGATGCCTCGAACTTACCGTTGACGACGATGGCTGCGGGTTCGATCGGAAAGCGATCATGGAACCGGAGGATGCCTTGAGCGGGTTCGGCCTCAACAGCATGCGCGAGCGGGTCGAAATCTGCGACGGCCGTTTCGACCTCCGGACCAGGGTCGGCGAAGGGACCCGTATCCATGTCTCCCTGCCGGTGGGATCCGGGAGCGCCGCCTACCGGCCCTGACGAACGCCGTGGTATTTTTTAGGGGGTGTGCTTCAGAGCTTTTGCGGTATGACCAGACCCTGCTCGATGGCATAAGATGTAAGGGCCGACGCATTGTGCAGGTCGGTTTTCTTCATGATATTGGCGCGGTGTTTTTCGACGGTTTTGACGCTGATGTTCAAAAAGTCAGCAATTTCTTTATTGGTGTGGCCTTCCGCCAGCAGCTTCAGCACTTCCCGCTCCCGCTGGGTGATCGTATCCCAGGAAGTCTTTTCCTTGAGGCGCTTGCGACCTTCAAGGTAGCCTTCCATGACACTGTCGGCAATCCCCGGGCTGATGTATGTTTTGCCGCTGGCCACGCTGTCGATGGCCATCATCAACTCTTTGCGGCTGGCGTCCTTGATGCAGTATCCGTTGGCCCCGGCATCAAAAGCCTCCAGGACATACTGGTCGGATTCATGAATGGTCAGGGCCAGGATGAAAATATCCGGGAACTGGCGTTTGACATCTTTCATGACACTGATGCCGCTCAAGCGCGGCATGGAGAGATCGAGCAGCAGCAGATCCGGCTGAAGGCGCTGCACCACACGGATCGCCTCCAGTCCGTCAGCCGCCTCCCCCACGAGTTCCAGATCGTCCCGTGACTGCAGCATGGCTTTCAGACCCTCGCGAAAGAGCTGATGATCCTCGGCAATAACGACTTTGGTTTTTTTGTTCATGGAACCCTGTCCTCTTTTGGATGGGAAGATCGTATCCTGATCGCTGTCTGGAAAGTCAAAGCCTATCCGCATGGCCGGCATACGGGCCGAACCGAACCGGTCATCAGGACGTTCGATAGCAACCTATGCCATTCCCTCGAGCTTGTAAAGCGATAAAGCGGCGCGAAGGTCTTGGGCTGACGGCAGCGATTGCCAGGGAGAACGTCGGTGCAACCAGGTTATAACGGCAGCGATTTCTGCCGTCCCGTCAAAACGCCGCGGAATTCAGGATTTTCAGTTAAGAATCGATAGGTGAACAGACGCAAAACAATAACCACTCAACCGCATTTCATATATAGGGCTATGATTGAATTTTTTATCAGAAGTCCTATCATCCTGCTATCAACAAGCATTCGTCGGCCTCCGGCGCAGACGGTTCATTCGTAGAGGTGTCGTTCGAGATCCGGAAGTTTGGCCAGAAGATAGGTGCGAAAGCGGTCGATAATTTTTTTCTCCACCTGCCGGATTCTTTCCCGTGAAACACCGTGCCGATTTCCAAGTTTCGCCAGCGTCACCGGCTGGTCGGACAGGATTCGCCGCTCAAGAATATCTTTTTCTCTTGCGTTGAGATGTTTTTGGAATCGTCCTGCGTTCTCCCGCACCATGCGGCTTAGCTGAAGGGCTTCGAGTTCCGCTTCGCTCGAGTTTGAAGTAGAAACCAGCTGGTCCACGCGCTCCTCCGAACCGCGCGCCGCTGGCGGCGCATTGAGGGACAAATCAGCGGCGGCCATGCGCTGCTGCATCTCAATCACGTCTTTTTCCGGCACCTCGAGGTGTTCCGCGATGGCGTCGGACGTCGGCGGGATACCCCGACGCCGAAGCTTGGCACTGGTTTTGCGCAGATTGTAGAAGATTCTGCGCTGGGACTGGGTCGTCCCGAGACGGACCGAGCGATGGTTGTTCATGATGTACTTCTGGATGTAGGCCTTGATCCAAAAAGTGGCGTAATAGGAAAATTTCACCTTTTTCTGGGGATCGAATTTTTCCGCGGCGCGCACCAGACCCAGGTTGCCCTCCTGGATCAGATCGGCGAAGGTCGCATGGTTACTACGCCAGAAGCCCTTGGCAATTTTCACCACCAACCGCAGATTGCCCTTAACCAGCCGGCCGAGGGCTTCCCGGTCGTCCTGCCGCTGAAAACGCCGGGCAAGACGACGGGCCTTTTCCGGATCGAGAATTTTGTATTTGTGTAGGTCACGGAAATAGCGCTGCGTCACGGTGTGCGGTTCTCCTTCGATGGATAAGGTCATGGTATCACTCCGGTTAAGCTCTGGTTCGTAAACAGGATGCCTTGTCCATTTACCGTAATCTTCAGGGCCGCAAAACACCCAGACCGGGGCGTGCCTTGAGATGACTTTTGCCAGGGCAACATCCCCTTCCGGCCGCTCACCGCACGACAGTTGCATATGTGCGGACGCACTCCCTGGCTGAATGCCACCGCATCGTCGCCAACACCACATGGCAATGGGGGCGCGATAAAGCCGCCCCCATTGCCATGCCGCCAAAAACTATCGAAGCGACAAGGGGCTGGCATTCTCCCACAGTCCGTGAATATTGCAGAACGCGGTGGCCAACAGGGTCCCGGCCTTGTTGACCTTCAAGCTGGCGGTGGCACAATGGTTGGTGTACACCGGCCCCTGGTCGGCGCCCTCGACGGATTCACCGTGAGCGCAGAATTCGAAACTGCCCACCTCATAGGGGAATTTGCCGCCTTCCGGCTGGAAATACAGTCGAATCCAACGGATATGGTGTTCGGTGGTGTTGGGATGGGCCACTTCCTTTCCCAGGGACACCTTGACCTCGAACACCTCATCGGGAGTTACGGCATCCGGGGCTTCAATCACCGGGACGTGCTTTTCCGATTTCCAATCGGCGGTCTGGTAAAGGTCACTGATGGTTGTCATCTGGTTCTCCTTTTGTTTTGAGATGGATCGTTAATAATGAGGGACCGACGGGCCTAATTGGTCATGCCGGCCTCTTGCAGCACCGCGTCGATTTCAACGTGGGACAGGGTTTCATGCTCCAGCAAGGCCGCCGCCAGGGCGTCCAGCAGCGCCGGTTGGCCATTCAACGCCTCATAGGCTTTCTCCTCCCTCTCAAGGGCTATGTGCTTGACTTCCTCGTCGATGACACGTGCCGTGTGTTCACTGTAGTCTCTGGTCTCCGCCAGTTCGCGCCCCAAAAAGGGGTGCGTTTCGCCTTTCTTGAATGCGACGGGGCCGAGTTCGTCGCTCATCCCCCATTGGCAGACCATGTTGCGGGCCAGTTGGGTGGCTTTTTTCAAATCATCGCCGGCGCCGGTGGACACATCACCGTACTTGACCTTTTCCGCAGCTCTCCCAGCCAGAATGATGGCAATCCGGTCCAAGAGATAGGGCTTTTGCATGGTATAGCGTTCCCTCTCGGGGGTTTGCTCGGTGGCTCCCAGCGAACCACCCCGGGGAATGATGCTGACTTTCTGAAGCGGATCGGCATTCGGTGTCATCGCCGCCATCAGGGCGTGGCCGGCTTCATGATACGCAATTCGCTCCTTTTCCTCATCGGTCAGCACCTCGTCGCGTTCGATCCCCATGATGATCTTGTCCCGGGCCTGTTCGAAATCCTCGGCCGCCACGTGGGTTCGATCGCGCCGGGCCGCCATGAGCGCGGCCTCGTTGACGAGATTTTTGAGGTCCGCACCTGAAAAGCCGGCGGTGCGCTCTGCAAATCGGGCAAGATTGACGTCCTCGGCAATGGGCATCCCGCGCGTGTGCGTCTCCAGAATTTTTTGCCGGGCGCTTCTGCGGGGCAGGTCCAGATGGATGCGCCGATCGAAACGCCCCGGCCGCACAAGGGCGGGGTCGAGGACGTCCGGACGATTGGTTGCCGAAAGAACGATAACCGATTCACTAGGGTCAAACCCGTCCATCTCGGCCAGAATCTGGTTCAGGGTCTGCTCCCGCTCATCGTGCCCGCCGCCTAGTCCGGTGCCACGCGCTCGGCCGATGGAGTCCAACTCGTCGATGAAGATCACCGCCGGGGCCTCTTTCTTGGCCTTGGCAAACATGTCTCGCACCCGGGAAGCGCCCACGCCGACGAACATCTCGATGAATTCCGATCCGCTGATACTGAAAAAGGGCACCTCGGCTTCGCCGGCGGTGGCCTGGGCCAGCAGCGTTTTGCCCACACCCGGTGGTCCCACCAGCAGAATGCCTTTGGGGAGCTCGGCGCCCAGTTTTTGAAACCGCGACGGATCTTTGAGATAGGCCACGATCTCCTGCAACTCGCGTTTGGCGTTTTCCAGACCGGCCACATCCTCGAAAAATGTCTGACTGTCGGTGGGTTTGAAGCGCTTGGCCTGGAATTTTGCGAAAGCGAAGGGCCCCCCGCCACCGCCCATGCGCGCGCGAAATTTGCGGCTCGTGTAGACAAAAAACCCGATGATCAGCAACCACGGCAGCAGGGTGATGGCCAGGGTCTCTATAAACGAACGTTCCTGGGATTCAGCCGTAATGACAACCCCATGTTCTTCGAGAAACCCGACCAGATCAGGCTCCATCACGTCGGGCTTGACGGTTTGAAATACCGTGGAATCTTCCCTGCGGGCCTCGGCGGATCGTTCTCCGGCAGGCAGGGCGCCATCCGCCGGACCGGAAGCAGTACTTGTCTCAGCACTTGCCAATTCACCCCTGATAACGTTTCCCCTGATTGTGACAGCGGCGATTTCCCCTTGGCGCACCATGTCCCTGAATTTGGTGTAGGTAAGCGTTTGCGGCGCGGTTCCCGGGAACATGGCCTGAAAAAGGTAGGCGACCGCCATCCATATCACCAGCACCCAGATGACGTTGTTCCAATTGACCGTCGGTTTCTGCGGTGAGTGTTGCATCTGGCCCTTCATGGGAACCCTTTCCAGAGGCCGGTGACCATCAGCCTCATCGATTATTTACCGTGATGGTATTCTCTGGCTGTCGAAAATGTTAATCGCGTAAGTCACGTGAACACGGTTTGTAATGTAGCAAAACCGCGAGCTCCAACCCAATACCGTATCACCCGTATTCAAACTCGGTGGAGACCCTATCCCCCTGAAGACATCGAAATCCCGGTATGGGTCCTTTTGGACTCGGGAAACGACTCGTCTCACCGAAGAAAAACGCCAAATACCCATCAATGGCAATCGGAATACGCCCATCACCCCATCGTCAACGTTTGGTCCAAGGGCTACAGTACCCTACGCTTATCGTGAACTTTCGATACGGGTTCTGCTGAAATTGGCATCGCGCGGAAAGCACAGGCAAATCTTCTACATTCTTCTTGCCCCGCTGCTTGTGCCCCGTACTTTCGAAGAAGTTGCCGTGCGCCAGGGCGTCTTTTAACACCCCGACCCCGCTCCGGCCATCGACGCATCTCTCTTTTCGGCAGTGGTCATCATGGCCGTCCTCACCACGTTGATTCCCCCCATCGGGCTGCGCTGGACACTGTCCGATTCGGCTTCGACAGACGGGCACGGTGGGAACCGCTGAAAACGCCTGCATTGAACAGGATAGGAAGGATATAAAACTATGGAGAATCCCAAACGGAGTAACGAGGCGTCCGGGCTCAATTCCACGGAAATGAAAGATGCCCGGCGCCGCTCGGCCCCCAAAGCCGGTGTGGTCTACGAGGCCATCCGGCGTGAAGGCGAGGAGGAACTGAGCCGCAGCACGGCCGCCCTGGTGTGGTCGGGTCTGGCGGCCGGTCTTTCCATGGGGTTTTCGTTTCTCATGGAAGGACTGCTGTCGCTGCATATCCCGGAAGCGGGCTGGAAGCCGCTGGTAACCAAGTTCGGCTACTGCATGGGGTTCCTCATCGTTGTATTAGGTCGCCAGCAGCTATTCACCGAAAACACCCTCACACCGGTCCTGCACCTGCTGCACTGCCGCAATCGCCACACCCTGGTGCAGACATTGCGCCTGTGGGTGACGGTACTCGCTGCCAACGTGGCCGGTGCCGCCGTTTTTGCGATGCTCATGCATGCCATGGGCTATTTCCAGGCCGATCTGCAGGCCGAACTGTCCCAAATCGCTGCGAAGGTGTATGCTTCAAGTTTTGTGGCGACCGTTCTGAGCGGTCTGTTCGCCGGGTGGCTGATCGCGCTGATGGTGTGGCTGCTGCCCTTCGCCGAGACCGGACGTGTGGCCATCATCATCCTCGTCACTTACGTCATCGGTCTGGGAGGGTTTGCGCATATCATCGCCGGTTCGGTGAACGCGTTTTATGTTCTGATGGCAGGCGATGCGTCCCTGATCCTCTTTATGACGCGTTTTCTGGTGCCCACCCTCTTGGGCAACATCGTCGGCGGGGTGGCCTTCGTAGCCGCCATCAACCATGCCCAGGTCGATCCGGAAAGCTGCCGCTCCGAGGACCATGCTGGCGCCTGAAAAATCAAGGCCGTGTGGGGTGTTCGGCCGAGGGCGTTTAAGGCGGTTTCTTTCTGATCACCGCCAGACGTTCAGCCGCGAGCCCCCATTAACGCTCCAGCAGCCATCATGATGATCACCAAAACAGCATTCAGCACGCCTGAAATACTTGCTTGGGACATGCGCTTCAGATATTCTCGGTCCCGTCATGCCGTTCCGGAGGGAGCATTGATCGTCAGTACCGGGATCGATGCCGTGCGCACCACTCTTTCCGTAACCGACCCGAGAAGGAGTTTCTTCCAGCCGGAATAGCCGTGGGTGGCCATCACGATGAGGTCCGCATTGTGCTCCGCACCCGCGGCGGCAATTTCTTCCGCCACATTCCCTTTACGCATGACGGGGGTCAGGGACACCGGGATGTCCTTTTCCGCGGCAATTACCTCTTGCATCCGGGTTTGGGCCGCCGCTTCCATCTCTTTCTGGTAGTCCGCCACATTGAAAGCCACCGTCCCGTGGCCGGCCGGTATTATCTCTACGGGGCCATTGACGTGAACGACAAGGAGTTCGGCACCGAAATGTTCGGCCAGTTCGCGGGCCTGCCGGAACCCTTCGCGGGCAGGCTCGCTGAAATCGGTGGGAACAACGATTTTTCTGATGGGTAGCATATGATTCCTCCTTCATTGAGCCGTTGAGGGTTGATGAAGGGCCGACCTATGCACGCTCCAAAGCTTCAAAGCGGCATACTTTTCTGGAAGCCCTTCATGACAGCGTCGAGTTTGGGATTCTCCACGAAAAAACGAAATTTGAGAAGCCGCAGGACCGCCTTCAAATCCTTCCAGTCCGAGATAGATTCCTCCTTGCTCTTCACCAGGTTGGTGGCCTGTTTGAGGCTTTCTCTGAAATAGTCGGCCGCCGTGAGGTTGTCCAGTTCCGAGCTAAGGGCGCTGACGATGCCGGCAAAATCCTCCGCCGTCATCCAGCTTCCCTGGCAGCGGGGGCAAAACCGCACCGTCGTGTCGGTCTGCTTGTCGGCGATCGTTGTAAGGGCCGTATCGGGACAACGGGGGCAGTGCAGCGGATCAAGGGACACCTCGAAGCCGGCCTGATGGCGCCAGAGATCGAAATCTGTCCAGTGGAGTTCCGGCGGCGTAAGCTGATCCTTAAGATCGTCGATCTCGCCTGAATCAAACCATAGCCCCCGGCATTGGGAACAGGCGTCAATGGTGACATCAGCCCTTGATTTCTTCACCATGGGTTGTTGGCATTGTGGACAATTCATAACAATCGCTTCCTTTCCGGGAATGGCGGCGGGGGGATAGGCTCGGCTTTCTCATCACGTCAGCCCCATAAGAAGTCAACCCTGGTCAAACGCCATCGCTTAGGTGACGGCGTTGCTGACCGACGTGCGTCCATAACACGGCCGCCGAACGGCATCAGGCCTCAGTGGGCCGCTGGTAAAACCGGAGGCCCCGGCCAACGGCCGGGGCCTAAGCCGGTGGGCATGCATACACACCCCCGACATGATCATACATCAGGGCTCGTACTTGAAGGAAATGTTCACCCGCGCGCGGTAACTGACAACCTTTCCATCCTCGATCCGCATGTCCAGTTTCTTGATCTCGGCGATGCGAAGGTTCTTGAGGGTTTTCCCGGCTTCCTCGACCGCGCGTTTGGCAGCCTCTTCCCAGGACGTGGGACTCGATCCCACCAGTTCGATGACTTTGTAGATGCTTTCGCTCATTTTCGTTCTCCTTTCGCTTGTTGAACGGCAATGCCCTTTGACCGCCGGCCAACCGGTTCAGGCTTTCATCTTAATTCGGTTTGCCTGTATTGAAATACCGCCAATCCCGTATTTCAACGGCTTTGATTACGAAGAGACTCAAGGTTAGCCCCTTTTACCCCACTCGATAGTACCCATTATGTTAAATCGGCCTCCGCGCTGATTGAAATACGGTCATCGCCCCATATTTTTTGAACGTTACAAGCATCATCATCTAACCGTAACACATCCAAAAACCCAGAAACTAAGAGGAGGGAAACACCATGCCGACAAGCAACGCACAGGCCAAATGGGAAGGAACGCTGCAGCAGGGCAAGGGCACCATGTCGGTCGGAAGCGGCGCTTTCGAAGGGGCCTATTCCTTCGGCACCCGCTTCGAGGACGCCCCCGGCACCAATCCGGAAGAGCTGATCGGAGCCGCCCATGCCGGATGCTTTTCGATGGCTTTATCGATGCTCCTCGAAAAAGCCGGACACCCACCCCGGACGATCCAAACCCGGGCCGAGGTAAAACTGGAAAAAGTCGACGACGGCTTCGCCATTACACACATTCGCCTTCAGACCGAAGCTGATGTGCCTGGCATGGATGCCGCCGCATTCAAGAAACAGGCGCAGGCCGCTAAAAACGGCTGCCCGGTATCCAAAGCCTTGGCCGGTGTAACAATCGATCTGGAGGCGCACCTGCAGGAATAATCGATCAGGCCCATTTACTTTTTGGATTGGCACAACCACAAGACATCCGCTATTGCGCGTGCCGGTTACGACAGACCTCAGGGGGCCAATCATCGTATCACAGCCTGAAACATGATGGCCGGCCCATCCGGGAGCCGTGTCACGATGCCGCGCAACAGGCCAAATACCAAAGACAGCAGCCGATTATACATAAATGACCTAATTGTGCTTTTCCGGTAAAACGATACACTTATCTTGGATTGTCGGAATTGGATATCCAATGCGCTTTGATCCGGTAACGACAAAAAACAAACCGCAACTTTAAACGAGGAGGTAATTAAATGGGTGCTGTAAGAGACGAAATTTACAAATGTGAAACATGTGGCAACATCGTCTTCGTGCTTGAAGGAGGCGATGGCGACCTGGTCTGCTGCGGCGAGAACATGAAACTGCTCACATCGGATGAAGCCAAGGCATTTGCACAGCGCATGCCCAAACCCGGATCCCCGTGATCTTGGCGTGCATTCGCGCGACGCATATCAAAAGAGGGGTGTTGTCCGCCGACTATGCGGCCAACACCCCTCATTACGTTGGACCTCTGTATTAAATTTCAATCAGTGTAAAGGAGTTGTCCCATGCCGATTGGCTTCGACGAAATCCAGCTGGAAAAACTGCCTGTGGGAAACATTGTCACCCTTAAATTCAACGGCAAAGTCAGCAAGGCAGATTACGAAGAATTTGTTCCACAGATCGAATTTCTGATGGAAGGGGATGTCAAACTTCGGTTGTTGATCGAACTTCACAATTTCGAGGGCTGGACGGCCGGGGCCATGTGGGAAGACGCCAAATTTGCGGCCCGGCATTTCAACGACATCGAACGGATAGCCGTGGTGGGCGAGGCCCGCTGGGAGCGCGGCATGGTCGCCTTTATCAAACCCTTCACCATGGCAACTGTAAAATATTTCGACATGCAGGATGCCAACCGGGCACGCCAGTGGATTCGGGAAAAGTAGTACGGCGAAGAACACCCATGTGGGGCGTAAGTCTCTTGATGCATCCCCGTGTGTCGAGACGTCCCTAATCTGGCAGCAAAGCAAGAAGGGGCGGCAAAAAACAGCCGCCCCTTCTTGATAGATAACGTTGATCTTTTCGGTTAGACATGACCGCCCATGTCACCCGGCGGATTGTTGCGTTTCTCGGCGCCAGGCGCCTTGGGATAGTCTTCCGGCGCTTTTACACCCGATTTTTCAAGGTCTGCCTGCCGCTCCCTTTTGCCTTCATTGACACGGTCTTTGCATTCACCTTCACAGTCACCCGTGACATCTCTTTTCGGCATTGTTTCAGACAT
>Ga0180436_10001363_pt1 | contig 23869 bp, 22 predicted proteins | sample SS_ome_2_FD_132434 | JGI IMG/M metagenome (GOLD analysis project Ga0180436, IMG submission 132434) | Hypersaline lake sediment archaeal communities from the Salton Sea, California, USA - SS_3_S_2 metaG | ecosystem: Environmental > Aquatic > Non-marine Saline and Alkaline > Hypersaline >... | reverse complement strand
GGCAAGGAGATCTGGCTCGACGGCGAGTGGGTCGCCTGGGACGAGGCCAACGTCCATGTCCTGACCCACACGCTCCACTACGGGCTCGGGGTCTTCGAGGGGATCCGGTGTTATGCCGGATCGGATGGTCGGTCCGCAGTGTTCCGCCTGCCGGAGCACATCAAGCGCCTCTACGACTCGGCCAAGATCAACCTGATGGAGATCCCGTACTCCCAGGCCGAGCTCGAGGAGGTGACCCTCGAGTCGCTTCGGCGGAACGATCTCGCCGAGGGCTACATCCGTCCCCTCGCCTTCATCGGCGACGGTGCGATGGGCCTTCACCCGGGTGCGAACCCGGTGCGCGTCGCGGTGGTCGCCTGGGCCTGGGGCGCCTATCTCGGGGACGAGGGGATGGCGAACGGGATCCGCGCGAAGATCTCGACCTTCTCGCGGCACCACGTGAACGCGAAGATGACCAACGGCAAGACCTGCGGCGACTACGTCAACTCGATCCTCGCCAAGCGCGAGGCGCTGCTCGACGGGTTCGACGAGGCGATCATGCTCGACACCCAGGGCCTCGTCTCCGAGTGCACCGGCGAGAACATCTTCGTCGTGCGCAACGGGAAGATCCGGACGCCCCCGCTCTACAGCGTGCTCGACGGGATCACTCGTGACTCGATGCTCCACGTGGCGAAGGCCTGCGGCTACGAGATCGAGGAGTCGCCGATCACCCGCGACGACCTCTACGTCGCCGACGAGATCTTCCTGACCGGAACCGCCGCGGAGGTCACGCCGATCCGGGAGGTCGACTACCGCACGATCGGCGAGGGCAAGCGCGGTCCGATCACCGAAGAGCTTCAGACGGCCTTCTTCGACATCGTGACGGGCAAGGACGCCCGCTACGACCACTGGCGGGCCTTTCTCTAATCATTCGCCTGCGGGCGCTCGGCGAGTCTGAACATTCGCCTGCGGGCGCTCGGCGAGTCTGAACATTCGCCTGTGGGCGCTCGGCGAGTCTGAAGCTGATCCGTCGCGGGTCGCGCGCGGCCTGATTCCGGTCAGAGCCGGTTGACGCCGTCGAGCGCGGCGATCCGGTAGGCCTCCGAGGGCGTTGGGTAGTTGAAGACCGCGCTCAGGATGTGGTCGGCGGTCGCGCCGGTGCGGACCAGCATCATGCCGATGTGGATGAGCTCGCTCGCCGCGACGCCGGTCATGTGGACGCCGAGGATCTGCCGGGTGTCGCGCCGGAAGATCAGCTTGAGCATGCCCTCGTCGCGCACGATCTGACCGCGGGGCGTCTCCTGCGTGCGCGCGACGCCGACCTCGTACGGTAGCCCCTGCTCGCGGCACTCCTCCTGGGTCAGGGCGACCGAGGAGATCTCCGGGATCGTGTAGATCGCCGTCGAAGCGAGGGAAGGCGCGCTCGCGGAGTCGCGGGCGGATCGGTTCAGCCGAGGACGAAGCTGCAGACCGCGCGCTCGAACCCTTCCGGGTTGTCCGTCGCGACCGAGTGGGCCGCCTGCGGGACGACCTCGAGACGCCCGTTCTGGAGCACCTCGTCGACCATCTTGTCCGCGGTGTCCGGGGCGAGGATGTCGGAGGCCGCGCCGCGGACGACCAGCGTCGGGCAGGGGACCTTCGCGAGCGCGTCCCACTGCTGCTGGATGAAGGCGTCCTCCGCCTTCTTCGCCGCCTCGTCGTTCGGGCGGTCGCCGCGGAGCTTCGGGTCCATCTTCAGCTCGAAGAGATCGTCGTCGCGTTGCTTGAGCGCGTACTTCGCCATCCGCTGGAGGGCGGCGGGCTGACCAGCGGGATAGTTGAGCGAGAGCATCCGCGCGTACTCATCGACGCCCGTGAAGACGGGCGCGCGCTGCTCGGACATCTCCTTGCCGATCCGCGAGGTGCCACGGGCGTCGAGCTCGGGGCCGATGTCGACGAGGACGAGGCCGGCCAGGCGCTCCGGGTGTCGGCCCGCGAAGACGGTCGAGACGCGGCCGCCCATTGAGAAGCCGATCAACACGAAACGATCGATCCCGAAGTGGTCGAGGATCCGCTCGAGATCGTCGCACATGTCTTCAGGGTGGTAGCGGGCCTCGGGATCCCAGTCGGAGTCGCCGTGTCCGCGCTGGTCGACGGCGAGGACGCGGTAGTGCTCCGCGACGGCGGGAACGAAATCGTCCCAGAGGTGGGCCTCGTTTCCGTGACCATGGAGGAGGACCATCGGAACGCCCTCCGTGCTCCATTCGAGCACGTGGAGGGTGTTTTCGTGGCTTCCGGTGACGCGATGGGAGGTCGGATCCATCGTCCGAGCCTACCACGAAGAACGAGGCCCGGGTCGATCGACCCGGGCCTCGATGCGTGTCGGCGCGGGGCGCCGGTTCCCTCCGCCTAGAAGCGGGCGCGGACGCCGAAGCGGATGTTCCGGCCCGGCAGGATCACCTCATCCTTGTTGAAGGCGACGTGGTTCCGGCCGCGCACGTCCGTCAGGTTCCGGGCGACGATCGAGAACTCGATCGGGATCGCGTCTGCGATTTCGATGGAGTGCGAGAGGGACGCGTTCAGGTAGGTGAAGTTCTTCGTATTGGTCTCGAAGTCTGCGACCTCGTCCTGCCCTTCGGTCCGCAGGAACCCGACCCGCGCGTTCGTCCGATCGCCGCGGAAGGAGAGGCCGCCGCCCCAGCGGATCGGCGTGATCCGCGGCGCATTGTTGCTGCCGCCGGCGAGGCCGTTGCCGTCGAAGCGAGCCCGCACGTAGTCGAATTGCGCGTCGAGGGCGAAGGTGCCGCAGTCGTCGAGGGTGACGAGATCGAGATCGCCCTGGACCTCGAAGCCGTAGAAGAGCGCGTCGCGGTCGGTGTAGAAGAGCTCGGCGAGGTCGCCACCCGGCAGCCCGTCTTCGTCGACGAAGTTCCCCGTCCGCGCGGCGAAGATGAAGTCCTCGTAGTGGGTCACGAAGCTCGTCCACTCGATCCGCCCTCGTTCGTGGGTCGCCTCGATCCGGAAGTCGCCGGTGTACGAGGTCTCCAGGTCGAGATTCGAGTCCCCGATCTCGAAGGTCGCCGTCGCCTCGTGAGCACCCCGCGCGAGGAGCTCCGAGATCTCCGGAGCGCGCTGGCTCACCGAGCCGTTCACGCCGATCGTCAGCCAATCGGTCGGGGTGTTCACGAGGCCGAGCGACCCGGAGACGGCGTCGAACTTCTGGTCCCGGTTGATGTCGTTCGTGTCGACGCCCTGCACCCGGGTGTTCTCGTAGCGGAAGCCAGCTTCGAGGCTCAGGTCCTCGGTGAGCAGTCGCTCCTCGAAGAGATAGAAGGCGACGGTTCGACGCTCGGCAGGGGAAAGGAACTCGGCGGCTTCCCCTTCGCCGCGGAAGTCGCGGTGCTGGCCGTGGATGCCGAACGCGCCGTGGAAGCCGGCGATGGGCTCATGGAGCACTTCGAGCCGACCGTCGAACTCTTCGTTGCGGTAGGTCTGACCGATCTCGCCGTCGGCGATCTCGTCGTGCTCGTAGTCGGTGTAGACGCCACGGACCCGGATCTCCTTCACGCCCTTGATCGGAGCGAAGAGATCGCCTTCGAATCGGAAACGATCGGCGTGCATGTCGATGTCGACCGCTTCGTCCTCTTCGGGGATGCCGTACTCGTTCTCGATCCGCGTGTAGGACGCGCCGAAGCGGCCGATCTCGTTGCTGTAGGTCACGCCGCCCGAGCCCATCCACTGGTCCGTGCGCGTGCTCGACTGGATGCGGGGGCGGTCGTCGTTCGGGATCGAGTAGTCGTTCGACTGGCGCATCAGACCGTCGAGATGGAAGGACCAGTTGCCCGAGGTCCCGTCGACCGTCGCGGCGACGTCCCGCTCGTTCGCGACGAGACCGATGCCGCCGAAGATCTCGGCGTTCAGGCCGTCTTCGCCGCCGCCGTCCGGAACCCGGTTGGTGATGACGTTCACGACGCCGGCGGACGCGCTGCCGCCGTAGCGAAGCGTCCCGGGGCCGCGGACGATCTCGACGCGCTCGGCGACGAGGGGGTTGGTCGGGACGGCGTGGTCCGGGCTCTCTCGGGACACGTCCTGGGTCCGGAGTCCGTCTTCGAGGACCTCCGTCCGGAAGGCGTCCTGGCCGCGGACGACCGGGCGGCTCGCGCCGGCAGAGAAGCCCGTCGACGTGATGCCGGGAATCTGGTTCAGGGTCTCGCCCAGGGTGGATCCCAGGTTGAGGAGGAGCTCGTCGCGCTCGATGCGATCGACCGGGACGGAGAGCTCGTCGCGGTCGTGCTCGAGGGGGGAGGCAGTGACGACGATCGTCTCGGAGACGCCGTGCTCGTCGTGTTCGTGGTCGTGGGCATGGCCCGGGTCGCCCTCTTCGGCGAGGGCCTGGGGGGCAAAGGCGAGGAGGCCGGCGAGCGCGAGGCAGGCGCGGCGATTCGTACGGGAACGAGGGGACATCGGTCTTCCTTCTTGGCGGACGTCGTCGGAAGTCCGCGCGGACGCACGACACGATCGGGTGTCGTCCGTCGCAGTCGCGAGCGGAACGCGGCGGCTCGGAGCGCGCGCGCGTCGGGATTCGATCGGAGGCGTCAGCCGATCGGAGGGGCTCGCGTGGCAGGGAGACCGGAGAAGGGAGTACGCCGTGCGGCGTCAGCGTGGCGGGGCAGGGCTCGGCCGAGGAGGTCGAGCGGAACGTGGACCGCGCCACGCAGAAGAGCGACCGCCTCGTCGTCGAACGAGCGACAGCCGAGGCACGGGGCGGTGTCGACGACGGCGCGTGCGGAGTGCTCGTGGTGGGCCTGGTCGTCGGAGACGACCGGTGCCTCGGAGCCGCCGACGTGCGGTCCGTGGTCCTCGTGGACGTGCGCCACGAGGAATCCGAGCAGCAGCAGGCCGAGCAGGGCCACGATCCGCTGGTGGGGCGTCGCCGCGGCATCTCGGGGGTCACTCGGTCTGGGCAGAGTCCTGCGCATGGCCGCGAGGGAGTAGCAGAACCGGTGCGAGAAGGGGAAGCACGCCTGCGCCGGCCCGGGCAGGACCTCGATCCCCGGGGCCGCTCGAGGAAGCGCGCGGGAACGGAGAAACCCTATTTGTTTCAGTGCTTTGTGACATCTCCGGATCGGCTGGGCCGAGGCAGGAGCGCCCCGTCGTCCGGTTCTCGGATCCGTCGGACCCCGCCGCGCCCCGGTGGAAGCGCGCTCGTGACCGGCGGCCCGCCTCGCGGAGACGGTTCACGAACTCCGGAACGTCGGCGAGGGCGATTCGTTCGGTCGGGTCGCTTCCCGGGACAGGCTCACCGAGAGATCCGAGAGTGCTTCCCGAACGACGGTGACGGAGGTCCGGAGGAAGAGGCAGGCGATCGCGATGCCGACGATCCAATCCGGCCAGCCCGCGCCCGTCCGCGCGACGACGGCGGCCGCGAGGAGGACGGCGACGTTGGCGGCGAGATCGTTCCGGGTGCAGAGCCAGGTCGACCGGAGGTTGGCGTCGTCCGCGCGATGTCGATAGAGCAGGACGAAGCAGAGCGTGTTGGTCGCGAGGGCGAGCGTTCCGATCGTCGCCATCGCCGGGGCCGAAGGCAGCGCGCCTGCCCGGATCCGCATCGCCGCTTCGACGAGGACGCCGATCCCGATTCCGGCCATCAGCAGACCCTTGACGAGCGCGGCGCTCGATCGCCATCGCGTGCTCCGGTGGAGGACGAAGAGGCTGAAGGCGTAGACGAAGCCGTCGCTCAACATGTCGAGCGAGTCGCTCAGGAGGGCCGTCGACCTCGCCCAGATCCCCGCGCCGAACTCGATCGCGAACATCGTGAGGCTCGCGACGAGGACGACCCGCAGCACGCCGGCCTGGCGCTCGCGCAGCGCAGCCAGCTCCAAAGCCTCGTTTTCACAACAATGTCCCACGAATCGAGCTCCCTGGGAGTCAGCAGCGGCCGGTGAGAGGAGGGTCCTGTTCGCAGGCACTTCGTCGGCACAGCCGGAAGTTGCGAACGTGAGCGGTGACCAGGAGAGCCGAGGCGAGCAGGGCGGCTGCCCGCTCGCCGCTCTCGCCGGCGAGGTCGTGCAGGGTCGTGAGCGCGGCGGTGAGCGTGAGGAGCCCGGCGAGTCCGAGCAGCAGCACCCACCGGTCCCGATGGCTCCGGCAGCCGATCCCGAGGGCGAGGACCGCCGCGGGGACGACGACGAAGAGCAGGGCGCGGTGGTAGAACTCGTCCTCGACCATCGACAGCGGACCGATCTGGCCGAAGACCAGGGTGATCGGAACGATCAGGCAGTGCAGCGCACAGAGCATCGAGCCCGTGACGCCGACGGCGTCGGCGATCTGTCGGAAGGGCGAGTCTCGGGTCGTCGTGATCATTCGCGGATCCCGGCCGGTTTTCGATTCGTCTGGATCGATTTGGGCGTACATGGAATGGACGTCGCTACCGGAAGGCGGCGTCGATCATCTCGAAGAGCTGGAAGAACGCCGGGCCGAGCGTCCAGACCAGGAGGCCCGGCAAGAAGCCGATCAGGAGCGGTACCACGAGCTTCTCCGGCAGGGCCTCGGCGGCGGCGAGCGCACGTTCCCGTCGCCGCTGGCGAACGAGCATCGCCTGCGGACGGAGCAGACCGGCGATGCTCGAGCCCGTCTCCTCGCCGTAGGCGAGGGCGGACGCGAACGAAGACACGGAGGGGACGCCGACGCGGTGTGACAGGCGGCGAAGGCTCTCGGATCGTTTCGCGCCCGTGCCGACCTCGAGCTGGTAGAGGCGAAGCTCGTCGGCCAGGGGCCGCCCGGGCGGCTGCGCGCGGATCAGCTCGTCGACGGCGCTCTCGAAGCCGAGGCCAGCCTCGGCGAGCGTGGCGAGCAGCTCGAGCACGAGGGGGAGATCCTGCTCGATCTCTTCGACGCGCTGCGCCCGATCGCGTCGAACGAGCAGCGTCGGAAGAGCGGCGACGGCGAGGCCGATGAGCCAGGGCGCGGCCGTGGCGAAGGCAGCGAAGCCCGCACCGACGACCGGCAGTCCGCCCAGGACGGCGGCGAAGAGGTCGGTGACCCCGGAGGCGCGCACGCCCCAGACGATCGCGGCGGCGAGGACGATCGCGCCGACGGAGACCGCGACGAAGGTGGCGGGTGCGTTGGGGCTGCGATGTCCCGCCCGGGAGAGCCAGCGCGCGAGGGCGGACTCCTCTCGCGGAGAAGCGCTCTGCTCCTCGGCGTCCGACTCCTCCTCGGCGCCTGCGAAGAGCCGTTTCGCGATCTTCGCATTGCGCGCGGCGCGGCGGGCGAGCTCGAGCGCGCCGACGATCAGCCCGATCGCGAGTACGGCGATCCACGGCGAGAGCCCTGTTCCGTCCCCGAAGAACGACATCAGACGCGGCTCCGCATGAGGCGATCCATCCAGACGAGCGCGACGCCCTGGAGCGCGAGGGTCGTCGCGACGAGCGCCGAGCCCATGTCCGATTCGAAGAAGCGCTGCATGTTGAGCGGGTCGTTCGTCCAACTGAGCCAAGCGATCGCGGCCGTGGCGCCGAAGAGGACGAGCGTCGACGAGCGCGTCGGCGCGGACTGCGACGTGATCCGCTGCTGGACCTCGACGCGATCCTGCATGAAGTCGCCGACGGATCCGAGGGTCCCCTGCAGACTCCCCCCCGCCTGCCACTGGGTGGCGATGATCATCGAGAAGAGACGGAACGTCTGGAGGGGCACGCGCCTGGCAAGCCGCTCGAACGCGGCCTGGGGAGCCTCCCCGAGTCGGAGTCGACCGACGGCTTCGAGGAGGATCGGCCGGAGCGGGGCTTCGATCTGCTCGGTCGCACGATGGAGCGCGTCGACGCGACCGAGTCCGGCGCGCAAGGCTGCCGCGGTCAGGCGGAGGGCTTCGGCGAGCTGGGCTTCGAGGCGTTCGAGGTGACGCCGATGTCGACCCGCGAACCAGAGCCAGGTGACGACGCCCGCGTCGAAGCCGAGGGCGCCGGCGATGGGGAACACCAGCCCGAGGAAGACGAGCAGTGCGGCCACCGTCACGCCGACCGCGATCGGCACGGCGACCCGGACGCCGCGGCCTTCGGCGCGCCAGCCCTCGCGGCGCGACGAATCCTCCTCGGCGACGGCGCCCCGACCGTCCCAATCGACGGATTCATCGCCGCCGAGTCGCACTGCCGCGCGCCGCTCGAGGACGAGTCGGTGCGCCACGACCACCAGGAGGCAGACGGAGGCGAGGAGCGCGGCGGCGCCGAGGAAGCTCAGCACGTAAGGCGTCGGATCCGACTGCGGCGGGCGGCCCCGGCGAGCGTCAAGACGCCGACGCCGAGCGCGATCGCGGCCCCGGGCTCCGGCACGAACTCGCGCGGGTTCGTCGGATGGAGACAGCTCGGGTCGCCCTGCCAGTCCGAGGCGCCGTCGCCGTCGAGATCGTGGAAGTCGACGAAGCCGTCGCCGTCGTCGTCGATGCCGTTGTCGCACTCGGACGGCGCGCCGCGTTCCGACATGTCGTTGGCGTCGGCGCAGCCGGCGTCCCCGCCGGCGTCGATCGTGCCGTCCTTGTCGTTGTCGATGCCGTCGCTGCAGAGCGGGAACTGGAAGTTCGTCGCGAGGTCGGTCAGGGTCGCGCCGCGCGCGCCGGCTGGGGCGAATGCGCTGAACCCGAGCCAGACCGGAATCCACTCGGTGTAGGAGGCGTAGGACAACTCGAGGAGGGTCACGTACACGCCGTTGTCGGGCCCCGCCGGCGGCGGTGATCCGTTGTCGGGCAGCATCAGGAAGTCCACGTGCTCGTGAAGCGAACCGCTCGACGAGGCCCCCCCGATCACGAACCCTTCGACGGGTTCGGGCGTGTCGTACACGAGCGCGAAGGCCTGCGGATTGAAGAGGGAGCCGCGGACGATCGCCACGCCTTCGTCCGCGTCGGGGGTCGTCCCCCAGGTCACCGGGCCGCTACCGCTCCAGTAGTTCAAGGCGCGCCCGCCCATCGCCGGCATCGTCGAGGCGGGCGGGGACAGCACGTTGAAGTGGAGGCCCTCGCTCCCTGTCGGCGCGAGCAGGCCGGGCGGGGCGAGCTCGGTCGGGTCGTTGCGGGAAACGAATCCGGGATCGCCCGTCAGTCGTAGATTTCCCTCGAGGCCGACCGTCCGGACGAAGACCCGCTTGTCGACGAGAATGCTGTCGGTCGCAAAAGCGTCCCAGTCGTATCCGTGCACGCTCAGTCGACCGTCGGAGGCGTTCTCCTGGACCGAGACGTCGATGTGGATCGAGGTCTGGCCCCACGCGGCGGGTGTCGTCGCGATCGCGAGGAGGCCGCCGATGAGAATCGAGTGCAGCGCGCGACGGCCCGCCCGGAGCGGGTTCTTGCGTGCGAATCGGTTGCTCGATGCCATGAATGCGCCTTTCTGGTCGGTCTTCTGAAACGGACGCGGCCCGGGCGCTTCGCGATCGCGAAGTGCCCGGGCCGGCCGAAGTCGGTTCGAGAGGTCGACACCCGGCGGGTGGCGACCGGTCGGACTAGCGTCGCGGCCGCGACGCCCGGCCAAGGCCCATCAGGCCCAGGCCGAAGAGCAGCGCCGTTCCCGGCTCGGGCACGAGCGTCGAGGCGACGTAGCCCTCGGCCGCTTCGATCTGCTCCTCGATGCCGATGTTGAACATCTCCTGGGCCGCGTTGCAGGACGCGGTCTCCTCGCAGACGTCGAGCGTGCCGAGCAGCAGCCAGACCGGGTTCGAGGGGCCACTCAGACCCGTGGCGCTGGCCTGGACGTAGGCGAGGTAGACGCCGGGCGTCGCCGCGCCGAGATCGTAGTCCGGGTGATCGTCGACGAAGCCCGTGCTGCTCGTCGTGCCGACCGCGTTGCCGATCACTTCGGTCGTTCCGCTGAGGACGCCCCAGAAGGACGCGCCCTGGGAAAGGGTCAGCGTCTCGCCGGCCGGCGTCGCGCCGAACTGGCCGAGACCATCATCCCAGTACGCGAGGCTCAGGTTCAGCGTCGGCTCCACGAGGAAGTCGAGCGTGACCGTCGAGCCGCCCGGGAGGTTGTCGCCGAGGCCGCCGAGGATCCCGGCATTCGCGTCGGAGGGGCTGAAGAAGCCCGGATCGGCGCCCTGGAACGTGGGCGTCCCCGCGGTCGTATCGCCGAAGAGCTCGCCCTCGATCACGACGGCGCCGGCGTCGGGAACCAGAGTGTTCACGTCGATGCCACCGGCCTGCAGGTTGCCGGCTCCGTCGTCGAAGAGGAGCACGTCGAAGTGGGCTTCCTGCGCGATCGCAGGGCTCGCGACCAGCAGGGCGACCAGCGCGGCCGCGAACCATCCAAGTCCGAGGAGCCCAGGGCTCACACGGTTCGTCATCATGTTCATTTCCGAATTCTCCAGCTTTATCAGCTCTCTGAGCGATTCCCAGTCACGGACGCTTCGTTCATCGCACATCCTCTGGCCATCCCAGCGAGAGCGAGTCGAGCGGCTCTTTTCGCCCCTCGCTCGGTCGCGTCCGCACCCCCATATCGCCGGTCGGGGAGGGCGAGTTCCCGCGCGGCTCGATCTTTCGGATCGGCCGGAATCGGCCCGCGTTGCGAGCCCGCCTCGCGTCGAGTATCCGTCTCGACTCAGGAGGACCCGTGGGATGACTCGATCCCGGCTCCAGCTTTGGCGCTGCTCTTCGCGCGCTTCCGGTCTCCCGGAAGTGGCGAGCGTGGCGTTGCGTCTGGCGCTCGCGGTCCTGCTCTTCGCCTCGACGACGGCCTTCGCGCTGCATGGGCACGCGCCTACGTTGGGGGACTCGTCCCTCGTCGCGCACGGGGAGATGTCGGAATCACCGCAGCATCCGTCCCCCGACGAGTCGGCGACGGATGCCGGCAGCTGCCTCCTGTGCGAGCTGGGCCGAAGGGGCAGCGGCGAGTTCGCCGTCGCCTCGGCGCCGCTCGCGGCGATCATCGACTGCGCCGAGCGGCCGTGCTCGCCTTTCGAGTTTGCGCGTGTCCACGCCCTCGTGGAAGCCGGGCCGCACGGCCCCCGCGCGCCGCCGATCCACTCCGTCTGATCTCGACCCTCCGGCTGCGTCTCGCCTGACCACCGCGGGTGGATCGTTCCACGGAACGAACCGCGCGCTCCGTCCGGCCCGCTCCTCGAGCGCGCGATTTCGTTCGCGCTCCTTCGAGCCTTCGTCGCAGCCCTCTCCGAGAACGAGTGTGCGCGGACGTCGCCTGGCGGCGCGCCGTGCCACCTGGAGTGCATCCGATGAGCGCCACCACCCCCGTCCCCGAGCCCGTTTTGGCGCCCGCCCCCTGGCGGTTCGACGAATCCAATCGCCCGAAAGACCGAACCGACCGTCTCTGCTGCGAGAACGCCGTCGACCTGCCCCTTCCCGTCGACGCGGTCCCGTCCATTCCCGATGGCCCGCGCGTCGCGCCGGCGCCGGACGAATCGGTGCTCGACTCGGAAGTCATGCCCCACCTGCCCATGCTCCGGCAGGTCGCGCAGCGGATCCTGCGCTGCCCCGAGCAGGCGGAGGACGCCGTCCAGGACGCGATCGTCGTCCTCTGGAAGCGCAACGAGCGTCCGCCGGAGCTCCGCGGCTGGCTCGTGAAGACGGTGATCCACCGCAGCCTCCATCGCCGCCGGACCGAAGCCCGGCGACAGCGCTGGGAGGACGCGGCCGCGGTTTCGGCCGCCGTGACGTGCCCGCTCTGCGATCCCGAGGAGGAGTTCGCCCAGCGCGAGCTGCTCGAGGTCGTCGAAGCCGCCGTCGCGAGTCTCGGCGAGGAACATCGTGCCGTGCTCGCGCTCCGCTCCCAGGGGCTCGAGTACGACGAGATCGCCCAGAGGCTCGATCTGCCGATCGGCACCGTGCGCTCGCGCCTCAACCGGGCCCGCCGCGCGCTCCGCGAACGGGTCGCGCCGGAAGACCGCTGAGCCCATGCCCCGTCGAATCCCCCCCGTTTCGAAGGCGGTTGCGCCGCGTCGCGGCGCTCGTCGTGCGGCGCTCGTCGCGTTCGCGCTCCTGATCTCCTTCTCCGCGCCGAGCGCTGCGCTCGCGAGCGGCCTCGAGTCGCTCGTCATCGGCGAGAACACCCGGATGGTGTTCGACCGCGATCTCGTGCGGATCGCGGTCGGCGACCCCGGGATCGCCTCCGTCCAGATGATCACGAATCGCGAGATCCTCGTGCTCGGGCGGCGCGCGGGTCAGACGAACGTCCTGCTGTGGTTCGTCGACGGACGCGTGGCGGAGCACACGGTGGCGGTCCAGCGCGATCTCGCGCTGCTCTCGGACGCGCTCCGGTCGATCCACCCCGACATCCGCGTCTCGAGCGCACCCGATCAGAACGCGGTCGTGCTCCGGGGCATCGTGCCGGAGGCGCGGTACTCCCGGGCCGCCGAGAAGATGACGCGCGACTACCTGCGCGGCGGATCGACGACCGTCGGTCGGCGCTCTGGCTCGCTGATCCTGGGAGCCGGGGACGACGGGAGCGGGACGACGGAGGGCGCTCCGTCGGAGGATGGCGTCGCCGAGGGCGAGGGCGCCCCCGACTTCCTGCTCGAGGACGCGCGGGATCGCCGCGGCGGTCGCGTGATCAACCTGATCCGGGTGGACGACGTGCCGCCGCCCCTCGAAGAGCGTCTGGCCCGCGCGGTGGCGGATTCGAGCTTGGAGGGGATCACGGTCCGACGGCTCACCGCCGGCCTGCTGCCCGACGACGGGCGGGACACCTTCGTGCTCGAAGGGACGGTTCGGACGCAGGTCGACCTGGTGCGCGCGCTGCTCGCCGCCGCGCGGACGATCGACGACCGGGCGCGGGCCGACCAGATCCGGGTCGTGGCCGACGAGTCGGGCTCCCTGGCCGGCCAGTCGCAAGGCGGCGGCGGGGGCGGCGGCGGAGGCGCCATGATCGCGGGGGTCGGGGGCACGATCGGCGGCGGCGGGCTCGGTCGCAACAACCTCCAGGCGAACGTCGCCCGTGCCAAGGCGCTCTCCCTGGCGAACGGACGGATCCTCTCCTTCATCGAGGTCGCGGAGCTGCCCCATGTGCGCCTCGAGACCCGCATCTACGAGGTGAACCGCAGCCGGCTCAGCAACTGGGCCCCGAGGGCGGACATCCTGCTGGAGAACACGGACGACTTCGACAGTACGGCCACGCCGAGCGACGTGCAGGGGGCCATTTCCCTGCTGCAGGACGGCGTGATCTTCGGGAGCGCCCAGTACGTGAACGATCGGGTCGCGATCGATCTGGCGCTCGAGCTGGCGGAGACCGCGAGCATCGCCCGGGCCCTCGCCCGTCCGACACTTTCGGTTCTCTCCGGCGAGATCGCGACCTTCAACGCCGGGGGCCAGATCCCGATCAACGTGACGGTGGATACGACCACCTCCGCCACTTCCGGCACGCTGCTCTCGTCCACGGTGTTCGCGGAATTCGGGATCAACGTCTCGGTCCGGCCCCTGGTCGGCGAGGACGACATGATCACGCTCGACGTCACGCCGGTGATCTCTCAGCCGGATTTCGACCTCACGGCGGAACTGGTCGCGTCGACGGAGAGTCAACAGACGACGACCGCCTTCCAGACCCGGTCCCTGCGGACGACGACCCGGCTGCGGGACGGTCAGAGCTTCGTGATCGGCGGGCTGCTCCAGACCACGCTCGGTCGCGGCAGCGATTTCACGCCCTGGTTCCATCGGGTCCCCGGCCTCGGGTGGCTCGGAAAGACGAAGGACGACCAGACGGACGAGCTCGATTTCCTGGTCGTCGTGACGCCGTCCCTCAACTACGAGGCGGATTACCGGACGGCGATGTGGGCCTATCCCGACGCAGGGGAGATCCTCGCTGATCTGATGCCCTAGAATTTCGAAAAATCGGGCGATCCCGGGAACTCGTTCTCCGTGGGCGGCGATGACTCGCTGAGGGATACACCCCCATGAATTGCCGGCCCTGCGGATTCGAACCGCCGAGGCGGCCGGACAAGGAGAGAGCAATATGATGCGCGACCGACGATCGATGACCGGGACCGGGCGAGACTGCGACCGCCGCCGCCGCGGCGCTGCGCTCGCCGAATACGGCCTGCTCCTCGCTGGACTGACGATGGCCTGCATGGTGGCCGTCAGCGTCCTGGGTGGAAAGGTCGGCGGGATGATCGCGTCGGTCGCGACGCTCCTGCCGGGTCAGACCGCCGAGGACAACGCCACCGTCCAGGTCGGCCAGCTGCTGAACACGACCGCGATCGACGTGAACGGGGACGGACTCCTCGAGCAGGTGATCGATCCCAACGCGATCCACGAGGCCGCGACGAACGGCGTGGGCGGCCTCGGGCAGTCCATGGGCATCCAGCAGAGCGAGGTCGGGCATCTGATGCAGCTCGGCGGACGGAGCGTGGCCGACACGCCCGGGCTCGGCACCGGCAATCAGCCGTAATCGCGCTCCCGCCCGGAACGACCATGCATCCCCCCCAGCGTGAAGTCGACCGCGAGCGCGCCCTCCGGCGCGTTCGCGGGGGTGTGCTCGCGGAGTTCGCGATCCTGAGCTTCGTGGTCTGGATGCTGCTCGCCGGCATCCTCGAGCTGGGGCGGGCGTTCACCGTCCAACAGCTGCTGCAGACGAACGCGAGGACGCTGGCCCGGGAGCTGGCGCGGCTCCCGCTGCCGGCGGATGCGACCTTCGCGGATGCGCTCGCGACCGACGAGTTCGCCGATCGCGTGCTGGACACCCGCTTCCTCGTGATCGACTCCGCGCTGCTGGCGCGCTGCGGGCGCGCGGACTTCGGCGAGGCGGGGCACGAAGCGGATCTGGATGCGCTCTTCGCGGCGCTGCCCTTCGGCAACCGACTGCTTCGGCCGTTGATGATCTCCGATCAGCGCGGCGACGAGCAGATGATTCGCTATCCGGGGACGCTGCTGGTGCGCGGGACGCCGCCGGGCGCCGGCTGCGAAGATGGCTCGGCCTACGCCGTGAGGATCCCCCGGCTGGATGACGCGACCGGCAGCTATGAGTGGCTCGACGTCGTCTCCTCGACCGACGCGCCGGGCACGCCCGATCGGTTCCAGCTCGCCGGGGGGGGCTGGGCCGGGCTGCAGCTCAACTATCCCTTCCAGTCCGTCGGCCTGATGGCCGGTCGGAACACGGGCACGATCAACCCGGCGACGGGGCGTGAGTTCGTGACCTTCGTCGAAGACGACGGCGCCGCGCCCGCGGCCCCGTCCGGCTCGACGATTTCCGTGAGCGACAGCGATACCGGCGCCTACGCGGGCAACGCCGGTCTGGGTCGCTTCTACTCGATTCCCGGCGCAGGTGGGGCGCCTCGCGCGGTGCGTCCCTTTCGCCGGATCCTGTCGGCTTCGGCGGGATTCCGGCGCGAGATCTTCGTCTCCGCAGGAGGGGCCTGATGGCCGTTCGACGACCTCGACGCGGGGGACTCCCCGTTCAAGCCCTCCTGATGCTCGTCGCGGCGATCGCGCTCGCGGGTTTCGGGGGGATGTTGCTCTGGCAGAGTCTGGACGAGAGCGAATCCGCGAGGCCCCAGGGCGTGCCCGAAGGCAGCGTCGCGATCCCCGTCCTCGCCACGGAGCTGCCGGCCTACACGCAGCTCCAGCTCGAACATCTCGTCGATCCGCGCACGGGCGCGCTCGCCGTCATCTACCTGCCCGAGGACTCGATCCTGGACTCGACGATCCTCGATCCGAGCGAGCTCGTCGGTCGCGTGCTGGCCGGTCCGAAGCAGCCGTTCCGGGTCTTCGCCAAGGGCGACGTGCTTCCGCCCGGCACCCGTCCCGGGCTCGTCGCCGGCATTCCGCCGGGCAAGCGGGCGCTCAGGATCGACGCCTCGAAGGTGAGCGGGATCGTCGGCCTCCATCAGGGCGACCGCTTCGATCTGGTCGCGACCTTTCCGGCGAAGCGCGGCGGCAGCGCCCAGTCGGTCTACGGCGCCTCGGGCGCGGCCGGCGCAACGCGTCGCGCGCAGGCGCAGATCGTGGCCGACGGCGCGACCGTCGTCTCCGCGCTCGAGAGCCGCGCGGTCCCGACCGGCTCCGCCGGGCGGCCCGGCAAGGTCGTCCAGGAGATGGTGATCGCGCTCGCTCCAGAGGAGATCCCGGCGGTCACCGAAGCGCTCGAGCTCGCGAAGCGGATCGACTGCATCCCGCGCTCCGGCCTGCCCGGCGCCGAAGCGTCCGCCGCCGAGTCCGTCGCGGGACGCACCGCGGGCGGGCGCTCGCCTTACGACGAACCGGTCGTCGACATGATCGAGGGCAATCAGCGCAGCCTTCGCTTCGTGCCGGACGAGGCGCTCCCGACGGTCGGCTCAGGCCCCCGGCAGGGCGGGAGCTGAGCGAAGTGCTTCCCCTTCTCGCGATGCTGCTCTTCGCCCTGCTGGGCATCGGGGCGCTGATCGTCGATGGCGGTCTCGCGCTCGCGGAGCAGGCGCGGCTCGAGACCCGTGCCGAGATGGTGGCGAGCGAGTGGGGCTACGTGCAGGCGACGCCGGGCGATTGGCCGACGGCCTGCGAGTCCCTGACCGAGCCGGCTGCCCTTCGCCGGTGTCTCGAGAACGCGTATCTGGCACCGCTGCTCGCCCCGCTCGGCATCGAACGCGAAGGCGTCGGCGCGGCTGCGAGCCAGGCCTGGCGGCGCTCCGACGCCGCGCTCGACGGCGTCGCGATCGATTCGCGCGGCGTTCGACTGGGCGGGCTCGACGACCCTGACCTCGAGCTGGTCGACGACGTGTCGAGCGTCCGACTGTCCCGCTCGTCTCCGCTGATCTTCGGTTGGGCGGCGATCGCCCCCCAGACGACCGGCGGCGTGGTCCCGGACTTCGAGGCGCTCCAGGCCACGCGGAACGAGCAGGGACTCTCGCCCGATGACTCGGGGGGCGGGGGCATCTACGGCGAGGGTTTCTCGCTCGCAGCGAACGCGGCGGTGGACCTGCGTGGCGCGCTCGCGCTGTGGGCGGGGCCGCCGATCGAGGATCCGGCCGCGGCCGCGACGCTCACCGAAGACGACGACTATCTGACCGGCGGCGTCGTTCCGATCGCCTGGCGGCTCGATCAGCTGGGGGCGCTCGGTCCGGTGTTCGGCACCGCCGGTGGTGGCACGCTGGCGCTCAGCCGCGACGGGGATGGTCGGACACTGACCAGCGCTGCAACGGGCGTCGACGTCGACGTCGCCTGCCGATTCGAGGCGGCGCCGGGCGGGATCAGCGTCGGCCAGTCGCTCGCCGTCCCTTCCGGATCGGTGCTCGAGCCGGACCTCTGGCCGACCGCCTACCTGCCGGTCGTCGACACCTTCGATTGCAACCTGGCGGATCTGCCCGTCCTCGGCTTCCTCGAGGTCTCGGTCGATAGCCGGGGAGCCTCGATCGACGTCGGGCCGAGCGCCGGGCTCCGACGGAACGCGGCGTCCTTGCCGCCCGACGGCGCTGCCGCGGTCGCCGCGCGCTCGCTCGCCGAGCCCCTTCGATCCGTCTGGACGGGTGGGGTTTCCGCCTATGCGCTCCGCGTGCCGAGCCCGGCGTCGCTCGGCGCGGGGAGCGGATTCGCTCGGGTGGATCCGCAATGAGCGAGAGCGCCCTCCACGTCCTGGTGATCGGCGACCAGAGCCTCGCCGACGAAGTCGATTCGGCGCTGCCGAGCGCGATCTCGGGTCGCTCGTTCCTCGTTCATGCGACCGACTTCGCGGACGCGGATCGGAAGCTCCGCCAGCGAACGCCCGATGCCTGTCTGCTCGACGTCGGCCGCGACGCTGGCGCGCTGCGCGAGTTCGTGGAGCGCCAGCGGCTCGTCGCGCCTGGCATGATCGTGACGGGCGTGCAGGCCCCGTCGTCGCAACCGCCGACGCCGACCGACGTCCTCGTCGAAGCCGTTCGTTCGAAGCTCTTCGACGTGCTGGAGCGTCCCGTCTCGAGTGAATCGCTGCGCGCGGTGGTCGACGCCGCGACCGCCGGGGCCCGGGACAGCCGCGCCCAGTCCGGCCGTGTGATCGCCTTCCACAGCACGAAGGGCGGTGTCGGGAAGTCGACCCTCTCGATCAACACGGCGACGGGCCTGGCCCTCCGCCATCCCGATCAGGTCCTCCTGATCGACTGTTCGTTGCAGCTCGGCGTCTGCGCTTCGGCGCTCGACCTCGCGCCCCGCGCCTCGATCGCCACGGCGGCGCGCGAACGGGATCGTCTCGATGCGCGCCTGTTGCGGGAGCTGAGCGCCTATCACGAGGACACGGGACTGCGTCTGCTCTCCGCGCCGGTGGACGCGGTCGACGCTTCCGACGTCGACGACCAGGCCATGGCCCAGGTGATCGCGCTGGCGCGATCGACCTTCGAGTACGTCGTGATCGACACGCTGCCGATCGTCGACGCGGTGATGCTCACGATCTTCGATCTCGCGGACCGGCTCTATCTGGTGAACCAGGGAACGGTTCCGGACGTGATCGGTGCGGCGCGTCTGCGCGAGATGCTCGATCGACTCGAGATTCCTGCGGAGCGCGAGCGGATCGTGCTGAACCGCAACACACCGCCCTTCCCCGGTCAGCTCGGTCGCGAAGAGGTTGCCGAACGGATCGGTCGCGACATCGACTTCGAGGTGCCCTACGAGAAACGCGTTCTCTCCGCGTTGAATCTCGGGCGACCGCGGGTGCTCGATGCGGGTCGGCGAGGTTGGGGACGTGTCGTGCGAGAGCTGATCGACGACGCGGAATCGATCGCTGCGAGCTCCGACGAGGAGCACGGTGCCGTCGCGATCGAGGGTGCGCCCGCGGGCGACGTCGCTTCGCCCGAGCCGCGCAAGCGCGCCTGGGGCTTCGGCCGTCGCCTCGATCCGGGATCGGAGCGGACATGAGCGCTGCAGACGATCCGAACGAGTCCAAGCCGGGGGACCTTCGCGCGCGTCTGCGCGGGTCGATGACCCGGGAGTACGCCTCCTGGGAACGGAGTCAGACCCAGGACACGTCCCGGACGTCCTTCCGGTCGAACGCCGCCCCGACGGCTCCGCCGGCCCAACGGAGCGGACGCAGCTCCCTCGACATCACGACGCGTCTCCGCGGCCGCCTCGTCGACGAGCTCACGCGAAGCGGACGACTCGAGGCGACCGACGACGAGATCGTCGAGCTCGTCGAAGCGTTCGTCTCGCGCGTGCTCGAGGAGGAGGACATCGCGCTCAACGACCGCGAGCGTGGCCGTCTCGTCGAGACGCTGAGCGAGGAAGCCCTCGGAATCGGCCCCCTCGCCCCGCTCATGTCGGATCCCGCGGTGACCGACATTCTCGTGAACGGTCCGCACCAGGTGTACATCGAACGCGGCGGACGCCTCGAGCCGACCGGGGTGTCCTTCCAGGACGACGAGCATCTCGTGCGCGTGATCGAGCGGATCGCGGCGCGGGCGAATCGCCGGATCGATACGGCGCAGCCGATGGCCGACCTCCGTCTACCCGACGGCTCTCGCGTGAATGCGACCCTTCCGCCGATCTCGCCGGATGGTCCCACGCTCTCGATCCGACGTTTCGGACGACGGCGCATCCGCGCACTCGAGCTCGAACGCACGGGCGCCATGTCGGCCACGATGCGCGAGTTCCTCCATGTCGTCGTCGCGCACCGGCAGTGCGTGCTGGTCTCCGGCGGAACCGGCGCCGGCAAGTCGACGCTCCTCGGCGCCCTGGCAGAAGCGATTCCCGCAGGCGAGCGCGTCGTCACGATCGAAGACACGCTCGAGCTCCAGCTCGACCAGGATCATGTCGTCCGACTCGAGACGCGACCGCCCAACGTGGAGAATGCCGGCACGATCACCCAGCGAGAGCTCGTCGTGAACGCGCTCCGCATGCGCCCCGACCGCATCATCCTGGGCGAGGTCCGCTCGGGCGAAGCCCTCGACATGCTGCAGGCGATGAACACCGGACACGAAGGCAGCCTGTCGACGATCCATGCGAACTCGCCGCGCGATGCGCTCTCGCGGCTCGAGACGCTCGTGCTGATGGCCGGGGTCGAGCTTCCGAGCCGTGCGATCCGCGAACAGATCGTCTCGGCCCTCGATCTGCTCGTGCACGTCGAGCGATGTCAGGACGGACGGCGACGGATCACCTACGTCGCGGAGGTCACCGGCCTCGAAGGCGACGTGCCGCTCCTGCAGGAAATCTACCGGTTCGAGACGACGGGCTTCGTCGACGGACGACTGGAAGGCCGGCACGTCGCGACGGGGATCGTCCCGCGCTGCGTCGAGTCCCTGCGCGCGCGCGGCGCCGAAGTCCCCGTCGCCTGGTTCCAGCGCGATGCTGGAGCGGGTCATCATGCCTGATCGCTGCCGCTCGAATCCCCGTCGTCGCCGTTTCGCAACCTGCGTCGGGTGGCTCGCGATCGTCGTCGTGGCGGCCGCCTGTCAGTCTCCGCCGCCGCCGAACCCGCACGCCGCCCGCTCGCGGCTGGAGCCCCTCCTGGAAGCCTGGGACCGTGCGCGGACGGAAGACGGGGGCTGCGAACAGCGCAGGCCGACGGACACGCCGCTCCTCGACTGCGAGGCCGTCTCGCAGTCGATCTCGCAGCTGGCCGTCGAGTTCCCGCGCGATCCCGACGTCCTGCTGGCGGCGGCCACCGTCCGATTCGAGAGCGGCCGCAAGGAAGAGGCGCTGAAGACGCTCGACGTCCTCCGACGCTTGCAACCGATCCATCCCGAAGCGGCGGTCCTTCGCGGGCGCATCGCGATCGACGAGGGGAATCTACGGTTCGCACGTCGTCTGCTGGAGGAGCAGCGTGAGCTGTCGCCGGACCACGCAGGATTGTGGGAGATGCTCGCCTCGGTCGCGTATCTGGAGGGCGACTACGCCGAGGCGGACGAGCGTTTGGATGTCGCGGCACGGCTCGGCGCGCCCGGGTGGCGCGTGGCCTATCACCGCGGTCTCGTGGCGGAAGCGTCGGGACGACCCGATCGCGCTTCGCGGGCCTATGCCGACTGCCTGGAAGCGAATCCGGACTTTGCGCCGGCGCGCTCGCGCTTGCGTGCGCTCGCGGTGATCGGTGGCCGAAGCGTCGGGGGGCCGGACGAACGAAGCCGCTGACCCGCGCGGTCGCCGCCCGTCGTTCCGATCCCGCCTCACCCCTTCCTGGGCAGCTCGATCTTCGGCTCGTCCGGATGGGGTCGATAGAGCACGACCGTGTGCCCGACGACGCCGCAGAGCGCCGCCGCGCTCCGGCTGGCGAGCTCCTCCGCGGCGGCCTTCTTGTCCGGCGGCTGGCGCAGACGGACCTTCACGAGCTCGTGCTGGTCGAGCGCCTCGTCGAGCGCACCGACGACCGCGTCCGAGAGGCCGCCCTCGCCGACGAAGACGATCGGCTTGAGCGCGTGGGCGAGACCGCGCAGGTGGCGGCGCTGGGCGCCGGTCAGGCTCGGGGCGGGCCGGGGTTCGGTGGCGGACACGATCGGGCTCCTGGCGGCGGCTGGATTCGGGGGGCGCCGCATGAGAGAAGGCGCGCACAGTAGCTTAATCCCGCGGGGGGAGTCGCCGTCAGGCGACGAGTGACGTCGAAGGCGTAGAGCGGCCGAGAGGCCGCGAGTCACGCCGAAGGCGTGGAGCCGCTGAATGCCCCGAAAGCCGAGGCCCCAACCCCCCTCAACACACCCCGATGAAATGCCGATGTCCCCGGACGATGGCCACCAACAAGCCGATACCCCTGGTGGGGCGACTCGCGATCCAGCTCAAGATGCTGACCTCCGACGAGGTCGCGCGAGCGATGGCCGAGAGCGCCTCCTCTGGCAACCCGCGACTCGCGCAGGTCCTCCTGCAGATGGGGCTCCTCGATCGCGAGCAGATCGCGAAGCTCCAGAAGGTCCAGAAGGATCTGGTCGAGAAGCACCGCGCCAAGAAGGCGGGGACAGAGTCCGCCGCCGCGCCGCCGCCGGTGCGCGAGGCGCCAACGCCCGTGCCCGAAGCTGCGCCCGCGTCTCCTCCCGTCGCCGCCGACGTGAACGACGCTGCGATGCACGCCGCCCAGGGCGCCTCGCCGATGCAGGGCGCGGACGTGGCCGCGCTCCACGAAGCGCCGCCCGAGGTCGCCCGCCCCGCGTCGCCCGAACCGGAGGCCGCACCGCCCGCAGTGGAAGCCCCTCCGGTGGCTGCGCCTGCGCCGCCCCCTGCTTCTTCGCCGGAGCCCCCGCCCGCCGCCGCGCCGCAGGCCCCCGCGCCGCCGCCCCAGGCCGCGCCCGCGCCGCCCGCGTCCGCGGCGGGCGAGGACGGACCGCTCAGCCTCGAGCTGCCGATCCCGACGCCCGGCGACGCCGATCGACAGAAGCTCGAAGCGATGCTCAAGCTCGGCGTCGACCAGAAGGCTTCGGACGTCCACTTCCACGCCTACGGCCCGCTCAAGCACCGCATCGCCGGCCAGCTCCAGGTGACCGAGGAGAACGTCGACGGCGAGTTCGTCGAACGGGTCGTGGTGTCGTCTCTCGACGAGGCCCAGCGGAAGGCTCTCCGCGACCAGGGCGAGATCGACTTCTGCTTCGACCTGCCCGGCGTCGGTCGTTTCCGCGCGAACGCCTATCGCCAGCAGCGCGGCCTCGACGCGGTCTTCCGCGTGATCCCGGACGAGCCGCCGACCCTCGAATCCCTCGGTCTGCCCGAGGAGCTCAAGAAGTACACCGACTTCCATCAGGGCATGGTGCTCATCACCGGGCCCGCCGGCTGCGGCAAGTCCGCGACGTTGGCCGCGCTCGTGAACCACATCAACGAGACGAGGGAAGACCACATCCTCACGGTCGAGGATCCGATCGAGATCATCCACCCGTCGAAGAACTGCCTGGTGAACCAGCGCCACGCGGGCCACCACACGGCGAGCTTCTCGCGCGCCCTGCGCGGCGCTCTCCGCGAGGACCCCGACATCATCGTGATCGGCGAGCTCCGCGACCTCGAGACGATCTCCCTCGCGATGACCGCCGCCGAGACAGGCCACTTCGTGCTCGCGACGCTGCACACGGCGAACGCCGTGCGGACGGTGAACCGGATGATCGGTGCCTTCCCGTCGAACGAGCAGGACCAGGTGCGCGCGATGCTCTCGGAGTCGCTCCGGGCCGTCGTGTCCCAGCGACTCGTGCCGAATGCGGACGGAACGGACCGGATTCCGGCCCTCGAGCTGCTCGTCATCAATCGCGCGATCGGAAATCTGATCCGCGACGAGAAGACGACGCAGATCCGCTCGTCCATGCAGACGGGCAAGGCCCACGGCATGTACCTGCTCGAGCAGTCCCTCAACGAGCTCGTCGCCGAAGGCAAGATCACGCGGGAGACCGCCCTCGACCTCGCCGAAGAGAAGAAGCTGATCACCGCCGGCGCGTAGCACGCGCTCCGGCCTGCCCGCTCTGCGCAGGCCCAGGTGGAAAGGAACGAACTTGGCCGCCATCGACTCGCTGCTCGTCCACATGAAGGAGAACGACGGCTCCGACCTCCATCTGGTCGCCGGTCAGCCGCCGCGTTTTCGCGCGAAGGGCAGGATCCAGATCATCCCGGGGCACGACGTCCTCTCGAACGAGACGCTGCGCGCCATGATGCAGGAGATCGCGACGACGAGGGCCTGGGACGAGTACGAGACGACCCACGATCTCGACTTCGCCTTCAGTCTCGAAGGCGTCGCCCGCTTCCGGGCCAACTACTTCGTGCAGCAGACCGGCGCGGCCTGCGTGTTCCGCATCATTCCCGAGGAGATCCTCTCCCTCGAGACGCTGAACATGCCCGAGGCGATCTGCAATCTCGCCGACCTGAAGGAAGGCCTCGTCCTCGTCACGGGCCCGACCGGCTCCGGTAAGTCGACGACCCTCGCGGCGATCATCGACAAGATCAACAAGACCTACTCGAAGCACATCGTCACGATCGAGGACCCGGTCGAGTTCGTCCACGAGAACCGCAACGCGCTCTTCTCCCACCGCGAGGTCGGTCTCCACACCCAGGGCTTCGGCCCCGCGCTCAAGAGCGCGATCCGTCAGGACGCGGACG
>Ga0180436_10001361_pt1 | contig 23886 bp, 23 predicted proteins | sample SS_ome_2_FD_132434 | JGI IMG/M metagenome (GOLD analysis project Ga0180436, IMG submission 132434) | Hypersaline lake sediment archaeal communities from the Salton Sea, California, USA - SS_3_S_2 metaG | ecosystem: Environmental > Aquatic > Non-marine Saline and Alkaline > Hypersaline >... | reverse complement strand
TGCCGGCGCCGGTGGCGTGCTCAAAAAAGGAACCCCGGATGAAGTCGCGGTACAAGAGTCAATCAACACCCGCAAAGGTGTAGAGCGTTGCATTCGCTATGCATTTGAATACTGCCGTAAGCGCAACAAGCGCAAAAAGTTGACCCTATGTGGCAAAACCAATGTATTGACCTTCGCCTTTGATTTATGGGAACGGACTTTCCATGAAGTCGCGCGCGGGTATGCTGACATCGAAACGGATTATGCCCATATCGATGCCATCTGCATGTGGATGGTTAAAAATCCCGAATGGTTCGATGTGATTGTAACCGACAATATGTTCGGCGACATCATTACGGACCTGGCTGCCATGATCCAAGGTGGCATGGGGATCGCCGCCGGTGGGAATATTAATCCGCAGGGTGTTTCCATGTTTGAACCCATCGGGGGATCAGCCCCCAAGTATACTGGCCAAAATGTCATTAATCCGGTGGCAGCTATCTCTGCCGGGCAATTGATGCTGGAGACCTTGGGCGAGGATCGGGCTGCTCAGCAGGTGGAAGCGGCTGTGGCCCGGGTCCTGCGCCAGGATATCCGGGATGTGGGTGCTGGTAGAATGGGCCATACGACGCAAGAAGTCGGGGATTTGGTGGTGAACTATATTCGGGGCGGGGAATAAGCAATTTTAGGTTAAATATCGGTTTTAAGTTTTAGGTTTTAGGACTGCTAAAATTCCTCAGCCTTCAGCGATGAGCCAACTTAAAACTTAACACTTAAAACCTAAAACCATGTGATACCCAGTCAGTTGTTAATATCCGAAGACGCGACAAGTTAGGAGAAAAAACATGGGATCCAGAAAAATGAATGTAGCCTTGGCCGGTGCAACCGGGGCCGTCGGCAACCAAATGATTGAATGCCTGGAAGAAAGAGAATTCCCGGTCAATGAAATTAAAATGCTGGCATCCAGCCGTTCGGCCGGTCGTGAACTTACCTTTCGTGGTCAGACCATTGCGGTGGAAGAGATGACCGAGGATTCGTTCAAAGGGATGGATATTGCTCTTTTTTCGGCCGGTGGCGGCACCAGTTTACATTTTGCCCCGCATGCGGCCAAAGCCGGATGTGTGGTGGTGGATAATTCCAGTGCCTGGCGTATGGACCCGGACGTTCCACTGGTGGTCCCGGAAGTAAACCCGGATGCAGTGGCCGGTTATACTGCCAAGGGCATTATTGCCAATCCCAATTGTTCCACCATCCAGATGGTGGTGGCCCTTTATCCCATCCATCAGCAATATGGCATCAAACGCATCGTTGTGTCCACCTACCAGGCGGTGTCCGGTACCGGCAAAAAGGCCATAGATGAGCTGTTTGATCAGACTCGGGCCATCCTGAACTTTCAAAATGCCAAAGCAAACGTGTACCCGCATCAAATTGCATTTAATTGTCTGCCCCATATCGATACGTTTGATGCCAGCGGTTACACCAAAGAGGAAATAAAGATGGTGAATGAAACCCGTAAAATCATGGGTGCTGACAGCATTCAGGTCACCGCCACCACTGTGCGCGTGCCGGTCTTTTACGGACATTCCGAAGCCGTCAACATCGAGACTGAAAAGCCGATTTCAGCAGATGCCGTTAAAGCCTTGTTGGCCGATGCACCCGGTGTGGCAGTACTGGACGATCCCGCAGAGAATGTCTACCCCCTGCCCATTGATGCTGCCGGTCAGGATTTGACGTATGTGGGGCGTATTCGAGACGATTTTTCCATTGAAAATGGAATTAATATGTGGGTCGTGGCGGACAATATTCGCAAAGGAGCGGCCACCAATACGGTTCAGATAGCCGAAATTCTGGCCCAGAAATATCTATAGGGAGTTACCGTGGAACGAATACCGATTACCAAAATAGGATACGAGAATCTCAAGGCGGAGTTGGTACGGCTTAAAACCGTTGAGCGACCCGATAACATCAGAGCCATTGAGGAGGCCAGGGCGCATGGCGACCTCAGCGAAAATGCTGAATTTCATGCCGCCAAGGAACGTCAGGCCTTTATTGAGAGCCGCATTACGGAATTGGAATTCAAACTCGGCAATGCCGAGGTAATCGAACCGGACACCCAACCCAAAGATCGCGCTGTTTTTGGATGCGGCGTTATCCTGGAAAACGTGGAGACCGGTGAAGAGGTGGAATACCAGCTGGTGGGACCGGATGAATCCGATATTGAGGAAGGGCGTATATCCATCCAATCCCCTTTGGGCCTGGCCATTATCGGCAAGGAAGTCGGGGCGGAGATTATCCTGCAGGCACCGGCCGGCAGAAGGACGTATGAATTAGTCGAAATCCAATGAATTTCAGGCTATTAGTTAGATAAAAGGAATCAATAAGAATATATTGGAGGGAAATACATGGCACGTATCACCATCGAAGATTGTTTGGAAAAGGTCCCCAGCCGGTTTCAGCTGGTCCATATGGCGGCCAAGCGGGTGCGGCAGATTCGAGAGGGATCCGAATATCTAGTCAATTCGCCGAAAAATGAAGATATCGTGGTTGCATTGCGCGAAATCGCGGCCGAGAAAGTCCGGATCAAGAGTCCCGAGGAAGCACCCGACGCAGTGGCGGCATTGACGCAGCCTGAAGAAGCAACCGAAACCGAGGATGCGGCGGCGGAACCAAGTGAAGCGGAAACAACAGCAAAAGAATAATCCGGGCTGATCGGTAATACCAGGGACATCATCTGTTTTGCCCAAGCACAGCTATGTATACAAAGCATTAAATCGAACGGTTGGCAAGGCGCTGCACCGATACGACATGATATCGGATGGTGATCGCATCCTGGTTGGCGTGAGCGGCGGTAAAGACAGCCTCGCCATGATGTGGCTGCTGAATGAACGACGGACACGCATTCCCATTGATTACCATCTGTTGGCTGTTTATGTGGATTTGGGATTTCCAGATGGATTCGGCGCTGCATTAAAGTCATATGCGGACACTTGCGGCTATACCATGCGTATCGCGTACACAGACTATGGTATTGTCAGCCATGGACCGGAAAATCGTGAAAACCCTTGTTTTTTGTGTTCCCGACTGCGGCGTAAACGCTTGTTTGAAATCGCCGCTGAAACCGGATGCAATAAAATTGCTTTGGGTCACAACAAGGACGATATCATCGAAACCGTGTTCATCAACATGTGTTATGCCGGTGAAATCAGCACCATGGTTCCCAGGCAATCCATTTTTGGGGGCGAATTTGATATAATCAGGCCGCTGGCTTATTCCGATGAGGACAGCATCCGGCGTTTTGCCAAGGAATGTGCTTTTCCCGATTTCATGAATCCATGCCCAAGCGCCAAAAGCTCCAAACGCCTGGAGATCAAAAGGGTATTGCAGCGGCTTTATCAACGTAACAAGAAAATCAAGGGAAATATTTTTCGGTCTTTGAGTCATGTGAGGTCGGAGTACATGCTAAAGCCAGATAAATAAGGATTTGAGAACCCTCGTGTCTATTGCATTTGCTACACTTTCTATTTATCCGGTCCCATGCCGGAGGACCAAATATGTATTTTGAGATAGGTTGTCGTAATTAGCATGGGGGCAACAGGCAAGCTGTTAGCGGTTTGCAACCCAATAAACACAACGAACGCAATGAACCCAACAAACTGAATTACTTAGAGCCATCAGTATTTTGCAGGTTTGAAGATCGCATGTATCCCCAGACCTGTATAAAATGGTCATTCTGGAGAACAGAAATGCAGGATGTGCAAAAACAACGCGACCATCGCAACATTCCCATCGATCGGGTGGGTATCAAGAATCTGAAGTATCCCATCACCGTTCGGGACAAACGCGAAGGGCACCAGCCCACGGTTGCCACCATTGATATGTATGTCAATTTGCCGCAGGAGGACCGGGGCACCCACATGAGTCGATTTGTTGAAATGTTGCACCTGTTTCGACCGGAGGTGTCCCTGAAAAATTTCGATGTCATCCTGCAGGAAATGAAGCGGCATTTACATGCGGCCTCGGCTCATATTGACATTACCTTTCCGTATTTCATTGAAAAAAAAGCACCGGTGAGTAAATCCGTTGGGCTGATGGATTATACCTGTCGGATTATCGGCGTCAGTGAAGAAAATGGAAAGACCGATCTGGTATCCGAAGTCATTGTGCCCATCTCCTCTGTGTGTCCGTGCTCCAAAGAAATCAGTGATGCCGGTGCCCACAATCAACGCGGCCAGGTCCGGCTGCAGATTCGATTCAAAAAGTTCATTTGGCTGGAAGATATGATTGAATTGGTTGAAAAATCGGCATCTTGTGATGTTTTTTCCATCCTAAAACGGGTGGATGAAAAGCATGTCACCGAAGCGGCTTACGCCAATCCCAAGTTTGTAGAGGATGTTGTCCGCGATATTGCCATGCAGTTGAAGAAAGATGATAATATCACCTGGTTTACGGTGAGTGCCGAGAATTTTGAATCCATTCACAATCACAGCGCTTACGCCGAGGTAACCAGCAACTGAACCGTGCGCTTCACCAGCCCATTGCCACCCCTGAGATTCTATTGCGCTCTTATATTCGAATCTAGACCATGCTTAAAAAGAAAAAATCATTTTGGGAAAAGCTGACGGTAAAACCGGAAAAGGTCCTGGGTGAAATTCGACCGGGCATGAATATTTTTCTGGGGACGGGCGTCGCTGAGCCGCGAACGCTGATTCATCAGTTAATGTCATCGAACCTGGGCAACCTTTCAGATCTCACCCTCATCCAACTCATCAGTGTGGGCGAAGCATTGCCCATGGATGAACGCTATTTTCAGAAGTATCGTCTCAAGACATTCTTTTCCGGATATGCTGTCGATGAAGCGATTTCTTCAGGCCGGGTTGATTTAATTCAATCCCGGTTCTTTAAGCTGCCGGGGCTGATAGCCTCGGGAACCATTCAGGTTGATGCTGCTTTTGTTCAGATCTCGCCGCCTGATAAAGCCGGGTATGCCAGCCTGGGGGTATCCATCGACGTTGCCCGTCAAGCCATGGAAAAAGCGGTTCTGGTGGTGGGAGAAATCAATAAAGAAACCCCCCGGACCGGAGGGGATACCTATGTTCATATGGATGAATTCGATTATTTGATTCAATCCACCGAGCCCCTAATTTATATGCCGCGTTGGCGGTCGGATGAGGTGTTCGACCGGGTGGCCTACTATGTGGCCGGATTGCTTCAAGACGGCGATTGCATCGGTTATTCCATGGGGCCGCTTTTTGAGGCCCTGGTCCCTTATCTGTCGAAGAAGCGGCATCTGGGGGTCCATAGCTTGATGATTACGGACGCCCTCATGGAGATTATTCTAAACGGGGCCGTCTCCAATCGGCGCAAGCATGTATTTCCCGGTAAAAGCGTTGTGTCATATGCATTCGGCACGCCGGAGCTGATGAGCTGGCTTAGCCAGAATCCCCTGATAGAATTTCAAGCGATCGATGTCGTGGCCGATCCGCGCCTGGTGGGTGCCAACCAACGTTACATGACCATACTGCCGGCCCGTAAGGTGGACCTGTCCGGTCGCGTCGCCATGCATTCCGGCACAGGCTTGATGTCTGCCGGTCAAGGCGCGGCCGAAGAAATGGTGGAGGGCGCCAATTTTTCACACAACGGCCGTATCATTATGGGATTGCCCAGCCGGAATCTGAAAGGCGAGCCCAATATCCGCCTGACGGTTAATGAATTTCGCAAACAATTGGAAGTGGCCGCCAGCATTGATTTTGTGGTGACAGAATATGGCGTGGCCCACCTCACGGCGAGATCGGTTCGTGAGAGGGCCTTGGCCCTGATCGATATTGCCCACCCCCAAGACCGGGCCGAGTTGGTGGACCAAGCCAAGGAAAACCATCTGATCTACCGGGATCAGATCTATCTGGCGTCGGGACACTTTTATCCGGAAGAACTCAGCAGCCTGCATACCTTCGGTGACGATTTGCAGGTCCGTTTCCGGGCAATCCGGCCATCGGACGAAGAAGAGATGCGCCGTCTTTTCTACCGGTTTTCAAGTGAAGCGGTCTATTATCGCTACTTTAGCCCGGTCAAAGCCATGCCCCATGCGCGTATGCAGAAGTATGTGAATGTGGATTACAGTCAGAATATATCAATCGTCGGACTGGTGGGCGAACCGGGCGCAGGGCGTATTATTGCTGAAGCGCGCTATGCTGCCATGCCGGACCGGCCTTATGCCGACACGGCCTTTATCGTGGACGAAGCGTTCCAGGGCAAGGGTATTGCGACTTATTTGTTGCAAACATTGATGCGGATTGCCAAAGAGAGAGGGTTGGAAGGGATTGCTGCGGATATTATACCCACCAATGTCGCCATGTGGAAGGTTTTTGAAAAGGCGCCCTATGGTCTAAAATCCACTCGCCAGACCGACTACTACCACATTACCATTAGCTTTGACGAAGATCGTAAAACCAGCCCCGGTGGCACGGATAGGAGAAGATAGCCTTTAATTGAAAGATTTAGGCTATCCAATCCCGAATGGATCGGTCAGTGATACAGGGCATTGATGACGCCATGACACTGACACGCCGTGCTGATCAAAAACCCACCAGAATTGGCTTGGATACAGTGCCGGGCCTTTTGCAGGGCTTTGAACTGAAAACCGCCCAAGCCGGGTGCCAACTGATGACTCCGGATGCAGATGGATCTGTAGCCGGGTATGTTCAGACCGGTCAAGGTTTTCCAGAGTGTTTGCGGACGTGGTTTGCCGGTTACGGTGCATTTATTTTGGGGCTCCGGGCAGTTCGCCGGACACTTGAAAGTGGCAATACTGGTATAAATCTGGCCCTTGTTTCCCCGGATCGGGTTGGGAAGGTGCAATCGCACGGAATCCGGCACCACCAATTCCTTCAAGCGCGATTCAGACCCAATAACAGCGCGCAGCCAGGCATAGGCCACATGTACCGGGATGGCCGGTACGATCCAGTCGTTTGAAGAGATTTGGTCTGCCTCCGCTGTGAGGAAGTCGATGGCATCCATGGCTCGGCTTTGGCATGCGATGTCACTTATTGCATGTAACGATTCCGGGAGATGGTCCACGACCGTAAGCGTACGAGACTTGCAACGATTATGCAGCAATCTTGCGGCCCGTTGTCCAAAACGGCCGCTGCCGAGGATGTAAATGTGTGTTGCTTCAAGAGACATATGCGCATCCGTCCAGGTGGTTGGGCTAAGGACTGACATTCTGTTGGCTGATCACCACAAGCAGTTTAGCGCCTTGCCGCCTAAAAGGCCATCAAATTCGTACTTTTTACGCGCCTGTCAATTTTAACTTTCTATCAATTTCATTCCGGGCGACAAACAAGATCTCCTTTCCACACTAATAATGGCTGAGAGGGCATTGATCACCTCGGTAGATATTGACAAAATGATTTTGCAGGGGTAAGGTAATCCCAGCATTTGTCAGAAGACAGATCGGCATATAGATTGAAATCCAGTTAAGGCCATGCAGGCAATGGGTTCCCGGGAAGGGAACCAGTAGGAGCTTGTATGGCTTTCATTTTTTAGGAGGAAAGCATGAAAAGGAAATTAGCTAATTTGATGGTATGGGGAATGGTGTTGTTATGGAGTGTGCCGGCATCAGGGCATTTTGGCATGGTGATTCCATCGGATAACATGGTGGTCCAGGGGGACAAGCGGGAACTGAATATGCAGCTGTCCTTCAGCCATCCCATGGAAATGATGGGAATGGACATGCAACGGCCTGCGGTTTTTCAGGTTGTTTCTCCCTTGGGGAAATTGGATCTGGTGGCAAAGCTGGAAGCAGTCCAGGTAATGGGCCAGGCGGCCTGGTCTATGGATTATCGCATCAAACGTCCGGGGGTTTACGTCTTCCATATGCAACCGCAACCCTACTGGGAACCGGCTGAGGACTGTTTTATTATTCACTATACCAAAACCGTTGTGAGTGCTTTTGGGGACGACGAAGGCTGGGGCACTGCCTTGGGATTGAAAACTGAAATCGTACCCCTGAGCCGTCCCTTTGGGCTCTATGCTGGCAATCTTTTTCAGGGGATGGTCCATTTAAACGCTAAAGCTGTTCCGTATTCAACAGTCGAGGTTGAATACTACAACCAGCACAAAACCGCGCAGGCGCCCACCGACTACATGGTTACACAAACCATCAAGGCCGATCAGAATGGTGTTTTCAGTTATGCCGTACCCCGATCGGGGTGGTGGGGGTTTGCCGCTTTAAACCCGGCCGATTTTAGCTTGAAAACCGATGACGGCGCCGAAAAAGATGTGGAACTGGGTGCCGTGATTTGGGTACATTTCGAAGATTGGCAAGAGCACTGACCGACTGGTTTGATAACAGGTATGGTCCGACTTTGATGGATATGCTGCACTGAAAAAGCACTTCAAGCGCTTTTCACCCAAACCGGTACATTATTTTGACACGCGCGATATTTCAGAGTTGACCCGGTACGATTGTTATTTTAAGCTGCCTGCAGAAACAATTATGAAATAATTATCTGTTATTTTTTAAAGAGGTAAAATCGATGAGCTCAATGGAAAAGCGATTTGGCAGCGTGGCTGTCGGTTTGGGTTTGATTTCACGTCAGCAGCTAGAAGCGGGTTTGAAACTTCAAAGTGAGGATACAACCGCAGGCAAACCACATCGCCTGATTGGCAGCATATTCCAGGAACTCGGCTACCTCGATGCAGATCATGTGGCTGAAATATTGCTTAAAATGGTGGCAGAGTGAACGATCCTGAATTTTGACATTCAGGATCGTTATTTTATTCGCGTACCAGGCAGGGTCTGGGTAGAAAAACACTCCGACGCCAGCGTTATTTAAGTTTCATATTGATCTCCTGCATCCGGTCAACCCATACCCGTCTGTCTCTACCCGATCTTTTTTCAGGGCCGTTGTACAGTATTTTTTCCCCGTTCGAGTTTTTAATTGATCTGCGTTCAATGCCAGAACGACGATTATTTTCGCCTGTCATAGCGACCTCCTTTCATCCAACGGCGTGTTGGGGATTAATCTTCCATGGTGCAATACCATCTCGATCCCGAGTGCGATCCCGAATTTGACAAGGCTTTCACCAGCAACATAATAATTACCAAGCTATCTCAACTGTTCATCCATTGTATGGACGGCTGAGCGAGTGTGTCTGCCCACACCCATCTAAATGCCGATGGGTTTCCATGTATTTCCATCCCGCCATATTCTTGAAAACCATGTGCCCGGTTCCAATACTTTTTTTGATGAATCTTGTATGTGGATTTCATCCACAGTATCATAGAAAGGGTCCCAGGGTTCTAGAATGACCGGACCGTCCGGTGTCCTGGTTACCCGTGGTGTTATGGGGTCGCCCCAATTGCGATCTGGAAGGGCCTGCAGGAGTGCCGCCCCGGTTTCAAACGCCATCAATTGGGCCAGGGTGGCCAGGGTGGGTGGGCTTAAGGCAATGGCTTCAGCCAAATTCTGTTCCAGGGCCGCCCTGGGTGTCAACCAAAGTCCCTGGTGGGTCTCATGATCATCAGGCAAGCACGATTGATTGTCGGGCATTTGGGCAACAAAAAAACGGGTATCGTATCTGTTCTGCATCTGCTCCGGCGTTATCCAATGGGACCATCTGTACAGACGAGAGAAAGACAATGTCCAATTCTCCTGGATGATCCTGTCCTGAAACCAGGTTTTGGGGAGCTCCTTTTCGAGCCGTTTCAAGGCCATACGCGTATAATCCCGGGCAGACTTGCTTTTACCTATTGCCAGCAGGACACCACATTCTTCCAGGGTTTCGCGGATGGCGGCAATCCCGAAACCGATAAGATCCGTATGGGAAAGCCTGCCATTTCCAAGATGGCGTTCGATCTGTTCAAGATTGATGTCGATATGAGGTGTCCATGTATCTATTGCAGTGTCTTCAGAATCTATGGTCCCTCCCGGGAAAACATGGTATCCGGCCATGAATCCGGATTTCACATTTCGCTTTAATAGATAGACTTCAAAAGACGGTTGCCCGTTTCTGATCAGGATGACCGTTGAAGCCTTTCGGAGGGGTGGTGTTGATTTGTTCTCAGGCATTTTAATTCACCACGATGGCATACAATACACGACGGAGACTTGCTTGCCGGGCCATAAGCACGCAGCTAGAGGCAGCTTACACCTATTTGCTGAGCTTGTCCATAGCCTAACAGCTCAGAGCCTGATCTATCTTAATTCTTCAATCTGCATCATGCGGTTTTCCACCAGGCGTTCATTCATATAGGCAGCGTCGCAGCCGATTTCACGGGCCAGGTATTTCATCTGATCGACGCTGATAATATTTTCTTCCGAAAAAAGATAAATAAGGGCTTTTTCAGCAATACAGCTCACCTTGAGGGCATTCATCATGGGTTCCGGATTGGTGGTGTGCGCATATTTTTCCTCAAAATGATGGAAAAGTGCTGAGTGCTGAATATTGTTTTTGAGGTATTCGAGTTCGTTTTGCAATGGCTCCAGATTGCCGGCGTAGGCTTGTTCTCCCAGGGGTTTTAGAATCATGAATGCGTATTCTTTACCGGGAAGATAATGATGCTGATCGCAGCGGGTGGCATAGTTGGGGATTTTGGGATCATCGCTGCGTTTATCCCCCCCCACGATGATGAGGGGATCAAAATAGAGTGCCGGGCACTCCTTTCCGTCCACCACGTAATAGCGGTAGGTGTAATAGGAATCGGTAATGCAATCGGGGTGCTCGCAATAAGCCGTTAACGGAAATACATCCGTGGATTCTTCCATAACCAGCCGGGCTGTGCGGTTAAAGATGTCCTTACGAAAATTGAGAATCAGCATGGGAAAGATAAAGTTGAGCCGGTCCTGCTGGGCCCGCCGCGCAATTACATAGGCAATGCGCTCATCAAAAAATTCCACCTCATCAACGATCCAAGTCCCTACGGTAGGGTTCTTTTGAAAGACCTTTTCAAGTTCAAAAGAATCTGAAATGCTGGTGGTCTGTTTGCCCAGTTCCACATACCCGCCCCGGTAGGCCAGGGACTGGGCCGGGGTGTCTGCAAAACGCTTGTCATCGATTTTCGAGCGAACATAAAAAACATGGCGCATATCCACCCGGCCATTGGTGGTGAGTTGGCCAACTGCATCTGTTTTTTGCATGGCCACCTGAGAATCCCGGTAAATCCGGGCGGAATACTCGGTCTTGCCGGAGCCCATGGGACCGATAATGAGCATGCGCCGGTCGGTTTTGGTAAAATCGAAATGATTGATGGCGTGATGAATTCTCAGATCAGGAAAGCCCAGGCTTTTCAAAAAGCTTTTGGTCTGGTCGGAATTTTTAATCGGTACCAATGACAGCCCTCCTCAAAAGTTGAATTCTGTACCGTGCGTCGACTGAGTAGATCGTGAGCGTCTCGTTGGAACGACTGGTCAACGATTTGCAGCGGAAGATGACGTCATGTTATCGTAGTCGAATTTTAACATTTTGTCCAGATTGGGAAAGAAAGCGGGCCTGACCCGCAACTCTTCTGATTCGAGCGATTTCTGCCGAAGCCGGTCAGCAGTGCCAAATTTAGCCCAAGCCCGGATCCCAGGATGCGAGCTTATCATTTAAAGCTTCATAAAAACGACCGACATGCACGCCATCCACCAGGGCATGATGGACCTGGATCCCCACCGGTATACTTGCCTGTTTATGGCGGGTTTCAGATTTGCCCCAGGTAATTCGGGGGATGCAATCATCGGGTCCGCCATTGGGATTGGTCAGGGCGGTAAAGTTTACCCAAGGCAAGCAGCTCAAAAATATCCATTCATCTGACTCGATATGTTCGGATAATTCATCCTGGGTTTTGGCTCTTTCAATTGCCGCCTGACAGGCTGAGTTGAATGCCTCCCATGATTGTACGTATTCAACCGGACAAAAGGCAAATCGATCACCTTCGATGGGAACCGTGGCAGAGGCGTGCACCACTTCATGCTGCACAACCCGGTCTTTTCTAAACCGCATACGCAATTCGGGAATCGCATTGGCTGCAGCCATGATGGCAAAGAGCACTGCGTTAAACAATGAAAAACCTGCTTCCCGCCGGCATTTTTCCAGGTGGGTGACATCCACGGGGGCGGTGAGGCTGAAGTGGGGTGCGGCGGTCTGCCTGAAAAAGTCAAACAGGCTTTTTCTGGGCCAGGTGGCCATGTCGATGGTATCCATATGACTCCAACAAAACTTGACAGTTTACGATGACGGTGTTTTATCTGAATTAAAATCGTACCGATAAATAGATTTCAAATCAATATACCAATTGCAAATAATTTGATCTATAAAATCTCGGAATCGGTATCGCAATCGCTATCACAATCGAAAGATCTCCGGTTTTTCCTGGTTAGAAAAATTTTCGATAGCGATACCGACACCGATTTCGATTCCGACAGCAAATGGTTATCCAATTGAAATAATACAATATAATTTGCTGTAAATCATAAATTTGTGGCCGTGAATATTTAAAGGAGAAAAATGAAAAAAGATATCCACATCGGCATTATCGGTGGAAGCGGTCTGTATGAAATGGCGGATTTAAGCGATGTGACCCCTGTGACGATGGAAACACCGTTCGGTCAGCCATCTGGCGACTACATTGTCGGCAATTTGACTGGTGTCCATGTGGCCTTTTTACCCAGACATGGAAGCGGGCATTGCTTAAGCCCGTCCGAGATAAATTATCGCGCCAATATCTATGGCTTTAAAAAATTGGGGGTCACCCAAATCATTTCGGTTACGGCCGTGGGCAGCCTTAAAGCGCACATTCAACCCCTGGATGTGGTGATTCCCGATCAATTCTATGACTGCACCAAAAATCGCCCCAGCACCTTTTTCGGTGATGGCTTGGTGGCCCATGTGGCCTTTGGGCAGCCTGTCTGTCCGCATCTCAGTGCCTTGTTACATGCAACCGTCGACCAGACCGGTCTCCGCGTTCATCAAGGCGGAACCCTGGTGTCCATCGAGGGGCCGGCTTTTTCCACCAAAGCGGAATCAAACCTATACCGCAGTTGGGGCCTGGACATCGTGGGCATGACCAGCCTTACCGAAGCCAAACTGGCCCGGGAGGCGGAGATTTGCTATGCGGCCATGGCCCTGGTCACCGATTATGATTGCTGGCATGAAGATCACGCCGAAGTAACTGTGGAGGAGGTCGTCCAAAATCTGAATAAAAACATCACCCATGCCAAACAGGTGATTCAGGCGGTGGTACCCCAGACACAAGGCGTGCGATCCTGCAGTTGTACCCATGCCCTGGACGGTGCCATCATGACGGATCCAAAGGTAATTCCGGAAGAAACATTGAAGCGTTTCGATCTATTGATAAAAAAATATCTCCCACGGTAGACGCCATGGGAGATATTTGTAATCGTAATTTTCAAGAAATTGCGACAAGGCCGCATTAAAAATTCATTTCATATGTCTTTATGGTTGATAGTCCCATCTCTCCAGATTTTCTTTACGCATCATATCTTTTTCAGCCGCACTGGCGCCCCAGTTGCCATTGTATATAGCCCCTTCCCAATCACCATACATGGGATTCGGAAAGACGATAAACCGTTTGCCCCATTCATCTCTGATTTTGTCGACCTCGGCAGCACGCACATCAACGGGTTTTTTGCGGAAAACACTTAGGAAATCGTTCAGGTTATCGCCTAGAAATACAGCGATCACGTAATCCTTTTCTACCAAATCCCTGCGTGGCTTTTTGTCGCTGGTGTCGGTTCTAAACAGCAGATGCTTGTCATCGACAAAAGGGAATCCGAGTTTTTTCAATTTTTTTCTGGCATGGTCGATGTATTCCATCTTAATGTTGGTGATATAGAAAACCTCTACTCCCCGTAGCTTACAATAGTTTAAAAATTCAACGGCTCCGGGGTAGGCGTTTCCCTCGAGTGAAGCCTGCCAGGGACCCCAAGTTTTGGATGAATAGCCGAAATCGTTGCCTATCAGAAAGGCCTCATAAGCCGAGTTGTCAATCAGCGTTTCATCTACGTCCACGCTGATGGCAACCTTTTTGGTGCCGTCATAGGTGCTCAGAAAGGCCTCCAGGTTCATTTTGGCCAGGTTATAGGCTTGATAGCACATGGCCCGAAATTCAGCTGAGGCTTGGACCCAAAGGGTGGCCATTACGAGTTGTTCATTGAGATCCTTGGTGGTGTAATGACTGTCTGCGTTACAGGTCGCCGTCAAGGGGCCGCCCATGTTCAGTGCGGTCAGCACAATGAGAACCGTGAAGAGTACACATACATTTTTCACCAATTTTTTCATCAGGTTACCTCCTTTTATCTCTTGAATTGTGGCAGGGATTTGGATCAAACTGCGGGTACCTTGTGTACCCGAAAAAAAGCGAACATACGCGTGGGAACTATAGATCGGACTTTGCCAAGATATCAAGTAAATTTATTAGGATAATCTTGACCAGACGACTTGCTTTTAGTAAAACGTTGAAATGATTGATAGAGTCGTACTCATCGTTTTGGACAGTTTGGGGGTGGGCGCACTGCCGGATGCGGCCGATTTTCAGGACGCCGGCGCCGCAACCCTGCAGCATATATTCGCGCAGCATGGTGGCTTACAGATACCGAACCTGTGTCGCCTTGGTTTGGGTGAAATCGCCGGACGCGACTGTGCCAAAACCGACATCGCAGCCAGCTTTGCAAAAATGGCCGCCCAGTCATCCAACAAGGATACGACCTCCGGCCATTGGGAGCTATGCGGTCTGATTTTGAAAGAAGCCTTTCCGACCTATCCGCAGGGGTTTCCATCCGAAATCGTCCGGGCCTTTGAGAATGCCATCGATAAAAAGATTCTGGGCAATTATGCCCGCTCCGGAACCAAGATTTTGGACGAATTGGGACAACAGCATCTCGCCACCGGCCGCCCAATTGTCTATACCTCGGCCGATTCCGTATTTCAAATTGCAGTTCATGAAAGCGTAACACCCGTTGAAACCCTGTATCAGTATTGCCGTACGGCCAGAGAAATTTTAACAGAACCCCATGCGGTGGCGCGGGTAATTGCCAGGCCTTTTCGGGGCCGAGTTGGCGCGTTTGAACGGATCAACGATCAGCGCAAGGATTTTTCCATCTCGCCACCGGCGGCAACGCTGCTGGATAGAATCAAAGCGAAAGGGTATTTCACCATCGGCATTGGGAAAATCGGTGACATTTTCGGGCACCGCGGGTTGACCGAGGAGATTCATACCCGGGATAATATGGATGGCGTCGAACAGATGCTCACGGCCATGCAGCGTACCCAAAATCAAAAAGGATTGATATTTGCCAACCTGGTGGATTTTGATATGGTCTACGGGCATCGGCGAAATGTGGCTGGCTATGCAGGGGCCATCGAGCAATTCGACGCCCGTCTTCCGGAACTGATGGCAAGCCTATCTTCCAGGGATATGCTGGTAATCACCGCCGATCATGGTTGCGATCCGACTTTTAGGGCCCACACAGACCATACCCGCGAGTACGTACCGATGCTGGCCTACGGTCAAGGGATTCGCAGCGGTCTCAACCTGGGTATCCGTGATACCTTTGCCGATTGTGGCCAAACCATTGCAGATATTTTCAATGCCCAGGCCCTTGCCCATGGAAAGAGTTTCAAAAATGACATCTTATCCCGGTAAAAAAGCTGTCGCCGCCGCAGCATACATTACCGGCCTTTTAGCCAAGGTACCACCGGTGGCCCTGGTGACCGGAAGTGGTTTGGGAGGCATCGGGGCTGATATGACGGACACCCGGCATATCAGCTACGCCGACATACCCCACTTTCCGGTATCGGCCATAAAAGGACATGCCGGGGAGATTGTTGCCGGGCGCATGGGGACCAAGGATTTGATGGTGTTTTCCGGACGGGTGCATTATTACGAAGGACATGCCATCCAAACGGTCGTATTTCCCATGCAGGTTTTGGCCGCTCTGGGCACCAAAGCCGTCGTATTGACCAATGCCTGCGGCAGTGTCAATCCCGATTTTTCCCCGGGTGATGCTGTTTTGATTCAGGGTCATTTGGACCTGATGCGGGAAATATCCCTCAGTATGCGGGAGCCGCAGCGCATCTATGATCCCGGGCTCAATCGTCAGGCCAAAAAAGCCGCGGGTACGGTAGGGGTGCGCCTCAAGGAGGGCATTTACGCGGCCTTTAGCGGACCATCCTACGAAACACCGGCGGAGATTCGGGCGGCTGCGGTCATGGGCGCCGATATGGTCGGTATGTCCACGGTACCAGAAGCCACCGAGGCGCATGAATTGGGTTTGCGAGTTATGGGAATTTCTTTTATCACCAATCTGGCTGCCGGTTTGAGCCAAAATCCGCTTTCCCATAAAGAAGTGATTGAAATTGCAGATAAAAACCTGCCGATGTTTACAAAGCTTCTTAAGCAGATCGTGCAGACTCAGGATCTGACGGAATCATAAAACAGGTAAACCTGAATATCGAAATCCGAAATGCTTATATCCGAGGTGGGAGATTGGAAGTCGTGTGAGCGTTCAGCGGCTTATGGCCCTTTCTGGATGCCGGATCAAGTCCGGCATGACCGGAACATATCTATCGGATGACTGCAAAAAAGGAAAAGGCTCAGAGTAGCACGATATAAATAGATTGGGTGCTGAAAGGACCGGCCATGAATACCTATGAAATCATCAAAAAGAAACGCGATGGTCATATCCTCTCCAAGGAAGAAATCGATTATTTAATCAACGGATTTACGGCCGGCGATATTCCCGACTATCAAATGGCGGCCTTTTTAATGGCCGTATATTTCCGGGGAATGCAAGCATCTGAATGCGTCGATCTGACCATGAGCATGGTGGGTTCCGGCAGTACGATCGATTTGTCATCTATCAAGGGTTTCACGGTGGACAAGCATTCAACCGGCGGGGTGGGCGATAAGACCACCTTGGTTCTGGCCCCATTGGTGGCATCCTGTGGGGCCGTCGTGGCCAAGATGACCGGTAGAGAGCTGGGGCATACAGGCGGTACCGCCGACAAATTCGAGTCTATTCCCGGTATGGGGATGTCCTTTTCCAAAGAACAGTTTGTGGAAATTGCCAACCGCATCAAGGTGAGTATCATTTCCCAAACCGAAGCGCTCACACCGGCAGATAAGCGCATGTATGCCCTGCGGAATGTGACCGCAACGGTGGATGCCATCCCGCTTATTGCCAGTTCCATCATGAGCAAGAAACTGGCTGCAGGGGCCAAGGGAATTGTTCTGGATGTTAAAACCGGCACCGGGTCGTTTATGCCCGCATATACGGATGCGATGAAATTGGCCAAAACCATGGTGGGTATTGGCGAAGGCGCCGGCCGAAAATGCACGGCGTACCTGACCGCTATGGCCCAACCATTGGGATTTGCCATTGGAAATGCGGTGGAGGTGCGCGAGGCCATCGATACCCTCAACGGATCGGGGCCATCCGATTTGACTGAGCTGGTTTTAGTGTTGGGGGCCGAAATGCTTACGCTGGCAGGGATTGCCGATTCTCCCACGGACGCAACCCAACTGCTTCAAACGAGTCTGACCAGCGGCAAAGCTGCCCGCAAATTCCAGGACCTTATTGAAGCACAAGGCGGTGATCCGGATGTGGTTACAAACCCGGATCTGTTGCCCCGGGCGAAACAAGCGGTGGCGCTCAAATCGGACCAGGCAGGATTTGTACAAAAAATCAATGCCTTGGAGGCCGGGATGGCTGCCAAAATATTGGGGGCCGGCCGCCAGACCAAAGAAGAGGATATCGATCTGTCCATTGGCATCGTCCTGAAAAAGAAAGTGGGTGACTCCGTGGATCCCGGTGAGACCTTGGCCATTTTGTACAGCAATGGTGATCAGGCTAAAATCGAACCCGCCGGCAGGCGACTGACAGATGCTTACACAATCGGTTCAAAAAAATTCGACTCCGGACGCTTGATTCAGGCCAGAGTTGCCGTGGATTCTGTTGAGGAGTATGGGGTATGATCTTGAATCGATTGGTGCGGTTCAAACAGATTCTGAGTACCTTTCCGCAATCGGTACAGCCCTTACTCAAAAGGATTCCGCAGCAGGGTGGCAAATTGCCGCATGATGCCTGCCAAAGGTTTTTGGAAAGTCTGAATATTTCGCTGGAGCAGCTGATGGTAAGATTATTACCCTTGGCTGGTGTTTTTGCGACGGTTCCTGTTTCGGAATTTTGTGTGGGTGCTGTGGTCCAAACCGCAAGCCGTATAAGACCATCACAAAAAGAGCTCTATCTCGGGGCGAATCTCGAATTTGAAAACCTGGCTCTGAATGCGACCATCCACGCTGAACAGAGCGCCGCAACGAACGCCTGGCATCAGGATGGTGGTCGCTTATTGGCGGTGGCCACATCAGAAACACCCTGCGGACACTGCCGACAATTTTTACATGAATTCTGTGGCGGCAAAGACATGCTGATCGTTCAACCCGGTAACCGGACGGCTGCTTGCCGGATTGAACCCATCGGCAAACTTCTGCCACAGCCTTTCACACCCGACGATCTGGATAAACCCATCACGCTCCTGGCACCAAAGCAATCGGTCCAGCCATTAAATTTTAAAGACGGCTCTGACGATCCCCTGGTCATGGCGGCCTTGGAAGCTGCAAGGTCAGCCTATGCGCCTTACACCGGGAATTTGGCTGGCTGTGCACTGCAAATCCGTGATAAGCAAATTGTCTGCGGCCGCAGTATGGAATCGGTGGCCTTTAACCCCAGCGTCTCAGCCTGGCATGCTGCGGTGATACGGCTGAATTTGATGACATTGAATGAATTGCCGGCGGTCGGACGCGTTGCCCTGGTAGAACGACCGGGAAAGACCCGGCAGAAAGAAACTGTACAGGTGCTTATGAAGGCTGTCATGCCGGGCATCAGGCTCGAATATCATTTGGCCCAGGAGGAAATAGAATGACCGAAACCAATACATTAAAAACCATCGCGGTGGATGATATGGCCAAGTCCATTGATCACACCCTACTCAAACCGGATGCCGTACAGGCGGACATCGAAAAACTCAGCGCGGAGGCCAAGCAACATGCTTTCGGGGCCGTGTGTGTCAATTCATGTCATGTTCCCCTGGCGGCGAAACTGCTTTCAGGCAGCCAGGTGCATGTCTGCTCGGTAGTGGGTTTTCCCTTGGGCGCCATGGACACATCATCTAAGGCATTTGAAGCCAAAACAGCCGTTGAAGCCGGTGCTACCGAATTGGATATGGTCATCAATTTGGGGGCTTTGAAGGCCGGTGAACTGAAAACCGTGGAAGCCGACATTCGCGTGGTAAAAAACGCTGTCGGTCATGATAAGGTGGTGAAAGTTATCATCGAAACTTGTTTGCTTACCCGGGAAGAGAAAGTTCAAGCCTGCCAACTGGCCAAATCAGCGGGTGCTGACTTTGTTAAAACCAGTACTGGATTTTCCACGGGTGGGGCGACCATTGAAGATGTACAGCTGATGAAAAAGACGGTTGGTGAGTCCATGCAGGTTAAGGCCAGTGGCGGTATCAAGGATTGGGCCACCGCTGAAGCCATGCTCAGGGCTGGCGCCACTCGAATCGGTACCAGTTCGGGTGTGGGTATTTTGCAGGGTGTGCCAACCTATTCAAAAGAAATCGATTGACCAAGGGAGATTAACTTCTAGATGGCCGAACCCTTTATTGACGCCAAACACCGCGTCTTGCGCCGCAGCGTACGTTCATTTTGCGAGCAGGAGCTGGGCCCCATTGCTGCCCAAATCGATCAGGAGGCCCGTTTCCCCTGGGAGGTTATGGAAAAGATGGGGCCCTTGGGCTATTTCGGGATACAGGTGGCCCGGGAATTCGGTGGTGCCGGATTGGATAGCCTGAGCTACGCCATCATCATCGAGGAGGTGAGCCGGGTGAGTGCCGGTATTGGTCTCTGTCTGAGCGTCCATAACAGTGTGGCGGTCTATCCGATCGTGCTTTTCGGAAATGAGATGCAGCATCACCGCTGGGTGAAGCCCTTGGCAAGCGGTCAGAAAATCGGTGCTTTCTGTTTGACCGAGCCCAACGCCGGGTCAGATGCTTCGGGTATTACAGCCACGGCCATCCGCGATGGCGACCATTATGTCATTAATGCCAACAAGGTTTTTGTCACCAATGGCGGGGTGGCCGATATCTGTTTGATTTTTGTGCGTACCGATCCGGACGCCGGACGTAAAGGGATCAGCGTGGTGGTGGCAGAAAGGGGAACACCGGGGTTTGTGGTTGGGGATCTGGAAGATCTGTCCGGCGTCCGCACAAATCCGGTGAGTTCGATTCGCTTATACGACTGCCGGGTGCCCAAGGAAAACTTGCTGGGTCCAACCGGAATCGGGTTGAAAATCGGTTTGGTCGCACTGGACACAGGGCGGATCGGAATAGCAGCCCAGGCCCTGGGGATAGCCCAGGCAGCCCTGGAGGAGGCTATGCGCTATGCCAATCAGCGCCAGCAATTCGGCGTCCCCCTGGCCAAGCACCAGGCCGCCAAATCTCTGGGCATGTCCTACAAAACAGCCTGGAGCAAGATCAAAGCCACCGAAAAACATCTCAAAATTAAACTTGTGGATACGGATCGAAACTTAGGCTCTCATCTGACCACAGCGGGCAAACAGATGCTGGAGAACTACCGAAACCTGAAGACCGCCTGCATCGCCGCGGATGACAAAATATTCAAGAAAGTATTCAGCCCAAACCGCTAATTGAGTATTCGTATGGCTTGCTCGGGAGTAAGGGTAATGCTGAATGTAATCCGCCTTTCCTGAAAGCCCAAGTCATCTTCATCAGAGTCCAGCAGACGATAGTCGTATGACAACTCGGCACTGACATACTGTATCCCCGTGTAGGTCAGACCCGCATAGCCGGTGGTGGTACGATCTTCGCGATCATCGTCTGTATTGAGGTAGGTATCTGTTCGGCAGGAACCCCCAACCGCGGCAATCAGGTCCTGCCGGATCTGGTAGCTCAACTGAGCCCCCCCCTGATAATAAATTCGTGGGCCCAGGTTGTTTTCTCTGAAATAGGACTCATTATACCCGCTTGAACCGGTTATGTTAAAAAATCCACGCCGAAAGCGCCATGTTTGGTCAATGTCGCTCGAAAAAAGGAAACGGTCTTCATCGTCATCTTTTTCCCGTTCAATCCAAATGTGACCGACGGAGATGCTAAGGCGGGTATCTTCTCCTCTTTCGTAGGTCAAACCGATGCTGGGATGCCTAACCCGATAATTTTCGTCTCCGCTTCCATCGAATAGGTGGATCGTGCGCTCGTAAGACAGCCGGGTTTGTAAGGTTCGGACAACCTGCCAACTCAGATGCAGATTGGCATAATATTGCTCGAAGTCATCCATTACGTCGAACTGGCCGCGGGTATATTTTAAGGTGCCCTGGTTACTGATACGATCGGTCAATCCCTTCTCCCAGGAAAAAGAGGGCGTGTGCCCCTGGTAATCCTCCAATTGGCTGTCTTCATCTTCATTTTCCAGAACAGCGTATTGATAAATCAGCGTAACAACGTCATCAGCGCTAAAACGGTTGTTGAAGGTTAGATCGGCGACGTTACGATAGTAGGGAGTTCGGCTGCTGCTGTCGCCCGGATTGATGCTTGCGTCGATATCACTCAATGGCTCCTCGGTGTATATGAAGCTATCGCTGATGTCGATCCGGCTGTTTCTGGACAATATACAATAGGCAGCCAGGTCGGCCTCGTGGCGCAGTGTGTCATACTCACCATGATCTTCATATATGCTGTAGGCCGGTCCGTAGGAAAAATCCAGGCCCTGATTCTGACCAATGGCAGAGAAGCTGACCTCGGGCCGGATAGTTGTGATGAAGTCCGATTCAGGATCAGATTCGGTTCCTTCAACATTGTCGGTGTACATTTCGATAATGTTTAGTCTGGGCTCGAAGGTAACTTGGTATGCAAGGCCGGAAGTGGATAAGAATACCAATATGATCATAACAGAAATAGCGTGAAAAAATAGCTTAATCAACTTCATATCTTATTTGATATTCAGGCAGGATAAACAGGATTTTCGATCATCTTCATTCCTGACAAGGATTCTATCATCTATCATCTGAGCATGCAAGTTCTTTCCCCAAATGGAAAAAATACTAGAAAAGGCGTCATAGAATTGAGGGCAGAAAAAGTAATTTGCATGGCCGTTGCAAAGCAAATAATTCAGCCAAAAAGGTATTGAGACTTATGCCCTGCGCCGTGTAATTCTTGAGCAAAAACCGCCTAACAGAAGGTCTTTTTTTACTTGACCCAATCAAAGCATTAAACATATGATAATATCGATATATACGGCGGGCAGGCCTCGACAGGCAAACCGATCTGACTGCTCGATCAAATTATGCAGATCGGCCTACGAGACTTAGAAATAACAACAACATTCAAACCGAAATAAACCGATGAAAACCAAACCGATTTCCAAAGATGTACTCAAAATTGATGCTGCCGCCGAAATCGCGCGCATTTGCGAAAGTTTGCGAAATAAACTGGCTAGAATGCTCAGGCGCAGAGGTGCCGTGGTTGGCGTATCCGGGGGCATCGACAGCAGCGTTACTCTCGGGCTGGCGGTAAAGGCCCTTACCCCCGATCGGGTTTTAGCGCTGATGATGCCCGAGCGCCATTCGGCCGAAGAAACACTGCGCCTGAGCCAACAGGTCGCCGAACATTTCGGTTGCCGGAAGGCTGCCGAGGACATCACAGTCATACTAGAGGCCGTAGGCCACTACCAACGTTATAATGATGCCATCAGAAAGGTGATCCCAGAATATGGTAAGGGTTGGAAGTCGAAACTGGTTAAATCCCAGGTAGATGAGCACCGGGGTTTTTCTCTCTATTACATCGTGGCGCAGAAGCCGGACGGCGCCTTACAGAAGATACGGCTCGGGCTGGAGCCCTATTTGGAGATTTTGGCTGCTACAAACTTTAAACAGCGTATCCGCAAAATGTTGGAGTACTATTACGCTGACTGCCTCAATTATGCAGTTCTTGGGACTCCCAACCGCTTGGAATATGACCAAGGCTTTTTTGTCAAGCAAGGGGACGGTGCAGCCGATGTTAAACCGATTGCTCACCTTTACAAGACGCAGGTTTACCAATTGGCCGCTTATCTGGACATACCTGCGGAAATTCGAAGCCGCCCACCGACCACCGACACCTATTCACTCACCCAGGGACAGGATGAATTTTATTTCGCCCTGCCATACGACAAAATGGATTTGTGTTTGTATGCCAAAAACAACAACATCACACCAGACGAAATTGGGCCGGCAGTGGACATGACCCCTGAACAGGTTCAAGCCGTCTATGACGATATCGACACCAAACGATCAACAACGCGGTATTTGCATCTGGCACCGTTGCTAATAGAAAAGATTCCTGAAATTTGAAATTTGGATTGATCGAATGCCGGCACGGCATTGATTTTAACGTTATGTTTATTCGTGATTATTCAACAATTGGCGAGGTCCGGTGGTGGGTGTCATCGGCAGATGGCAGTTACCCATTCAAATAGAAATGTGCAGAAAGGAAGAGATAGATGGAACCAGCAGGGCTTATCCGAGTATATATTGTGGATAATTTTTTATTCGGCGATGACAACGAACTTCAGGAGGAAACTTCATTTTTGGATAGCGGTATCATCGATTCCACCGGTATTATCGAGCTGGTATCCTATATAGAAGAAAGTTTTGATATAAGCGTGGATGATGAAGATATTATTCCGGAAAATTTCGATTCAATTCGAAACATTGCAGCCTATATCATGCGCAGAAAAAAGATGTGAAACAGTAGCTGCTGATGTGCTCTACCCTCAAATAGAATCAATTGCGCATGCTTAAGTTTGGGATGCTGATTCGAATAAGGTTATTTGTGGGTTGTGGGAAAAAAATC
>Ga0180436_10001360_pt1 | contig 23890 bp, 24 predicted proteins | sample SS_ome_2_FD_132434 | JGI IMG/M metagenome (GOLD analysis project Ga0180436, IMG submission 132434) | Hypersaline lake sediment archaeal communities from the Salton Sea, California, USA - SS_3_S_2 metaG | ecosystem: Environmental > Aquatic > Non-marine Saline and Alkaline > Hypersaline >... | reverse complement strand
TTTGGTTGTTTTACCATGTGACCACTTAACGGTGACATGATGGATGAGCAACAGAAAGCATTGATTGAAGCAAAAGCAAAAGTCTTAAAGGCGCTGGGGCACCCGACCAGGTTGTGGATGGCTGAACAGTTGATCAACGGCGAGAAATGCGTCTGTGAATTGGCGGAAACCATTGATGCTGACTTTTCCACCATTTCCAAACATCTGTCCGTGCTCAAGAATGCTGGTGTGGTCGAAGACGAGAAGCGGGGCAAGATGGTCTACTACCGGTTGAAGGTCCCCTGCGTACTTGATTACATGCCCTGTGTGGAAAAAGTCGTCAGGGCCAGGATTGATGATCAGCTGAGAATCGTCGCCTGAGCATAATATTTTTTTCTTAAACGTTTGGTTATTTTGCCAAATATGAGAACGAGAAGGTCGTTATGAACTGGAAAATGGAAGGGAAGTACCTCGTCGGGATTATCGCCGCATTTATTGCTTGTTTTTATATGCCAGTCGGTATCCCGCGTTTTGATAATGCCATACTGGAAGCCTTCCACCTGGTGCAGTGGTATGCCCGAGAGCATGTACTGCTCTGCCTGGTTCCCGCCTTTTTCATTGCCGGCGCCATCGGGGTTTTCGTCAGCCAGGCTTCCGTCATGAAATACCTTGGAGCGGGAGCAAACAAGATTCTGGCGTACGGCGTTGCTTCGGTGTCGGGCACAATCCTCGCAGTCTGCTCGTGCACGATCCTGCCGCTCTTTGCCGGTATCTACCGCATGGGGGCCGGCCTCGGACCTGCCACGGCTTTCCTGTATTCCGGACCGGCGATCAACGTCCTGGCCATCGTTCTCACCGCCAGTGTACTCGGTGCGGAAATGGGTATAGCCAGGGGGGTGGGGGCAATTCTGTTCAGCATCGTGATAGGCGGAGCCATGGCCTTTATTTTCCGTGAAGACGACCAGGCCAAGGCTGCAATTCCGATGGCGATGCCAGAGGATGATAACGTGCGGCCCCTGTGGCAGAACGTACTCTATTTCCTCTCGATGGTCGGTATCCTGGTTTTTGCAAACTGGGGCAAGCCTCAGGACCCGGGTGGTATCTGGGCGGCGATCTACGGAGCTAAATGGCAGCTCACGTCCATTTTCGCCATCGGCTTCGGCATCATCCTGGTACTCTGGTTCAATATCAAAGCCTGGAAGGTTGGCCTGACCGCCGTTCTTGTGTTATTTGCCGCCGTTATGCAGCCTGATCATCCCGCACTTTCATTCACCATCGGCTTTGTCGGGCTTGCCATCATTACCAGCCTGGACAAGGGAGAAGGCGGCAAATGGTTTTCTTCGTCATGGGATTTCGCCAAGCAGATCCTGCCGCTGCTGCTGATCGGCGTGTTTATCGCCGGGGCGCTGCTCGGCCGCGTCGGCAATGAGGGCCTTATCCCTTCGAGCTGGGTTGAGGCTGCCGTCGGCGGCAACTCGCTGCGGGCCAATTTCTTCGCCTCTTTTGCGGGTGCCTTCATGTATTTTGCGACCCTGACCGAAGTTCCGATACTTCAGGGGCTTATCGGCGCCGGTATGGGCAAAGGACCGGCCCTTGCGCTGCTCCTGGCAGGGCCCGCCCTCAGCCTGCCCAACATGCTCGTGATTCGCAGTGTGCTCGGGACAAAGAAAACCCTTGTTTTCGTATGCCTCGTGGTGGTTATGGCTACGCTGAGCGGTGTACTTTTCGGAACATTTTTTTAACAATTCAGTAAATAACAGGAGATTCCCATGAAAAACATCAAAGTTCTCGGGCCTGGATGCCCCAAATGCAACGAAGTTATGGAAAACGCGACCGCGGCGGCACAAGCTCTCGGAGTGGAATTTGAAATTGAGAAAATTACCGATTTCAACGATATGATGAAATTCGGGGTAATGATGACGCCCGGTCTCGTGATTGACGGAGAGGCCAAGAGTGTTGGCACGGTTCCGACGGTCGATGAGATAAAGCAAATGTTGACATAAGGGTATGGACTTTCATGGAATTTATCGAACCAAACTACGATCAAAATCCACTGTTCAAATAATTGCAGCTGGGGAATCCAGAGGGTGAAAAAAGCGAGTCCTCAGCTTTCTTAATAAGGCCGGGCTGCCAGACGTAATTGCGCCGCCGTATATCGGCTCACTTCAGGGTGCCTCGTCGGGAAATAACTTTTCTACCGGAGGAGGGTCCACCAAATTTTCCACCCACCGGTGCGGCCAACCGTCCATGCCGTGTCTTGCCCCCAGAATGGCCCCCAGGACAGCCCCCCTGCCACAGTTGTCACCGCCGCACATGGTGTTTGCGATAAGGGCCTGCTTGGGGTTGTCCTCATATTTCAGGGCGAGGTACATGGTAGCCGGTACCGACAGATGGACATAACAGGCTGATGAAAAATGGCGGCATACCACCGTTTTGTCAGGATACGCCTGGAGTGCTTTGAGTTCCCCGTAGTCCATATCCACGGGATATGTCTCGACAGCCTGGGCGAAACTCTTTTCATATGCAGCCCCGTGGAGCACGCCCTGGAGGAAGGAACAGAGAAATGCTCCCCAGATTCTCATCATTTCCCCTCCATGGGTAAGCTGCAAATGCGCAACAGCCGAAATCTCGGCCTTCTCCGGATTGCTGCTGAGGGCGATGAGCAGCGGGAGCATCAGGGAAAAGCCGCCAATGTGCTTTTCATCGTCTCTGCCGCATTGTGCAAGTGGTATGCCCGTGCCGTAGCTGGCGAAAAAATACCGGAGGTATTCTTCGATATAGGTGTCGTTGTGATTCCCGGGCGTGGTCATATACTCGGCCATGCGCTGCAACCAGAGTTTTGCCGAATACCCGGCGCCGGTTGAGAGTTGCATCAGGAGTTCACGCGCCAGCTTGAGGTTGAGGGTGTTTTCACCAGCTTTTAAAAATTGGTGATAATGTATTCCCGACTTCCCCCAATATTGGGACTGCTCATGGAGAATATCGGCCTGCGGGCTGGTCGGTACAAATCGGGAACGATGGAGAATGGAGTCCGGGTGTGGATTGCGTGGCGCCACATAGTTCTCTACAACACCGTAGTCCTGCTGCAGCGACCGGGTATCGTAATACCAGTGGACCGGCATGGCCAGGGCGTCCCCGATAAACATACCGTAGAGAGCGCCGCAGCAACGGTCTGTATGGGAAATTCGTTTTTGCATCGCCCTCCTCCGGGCGGTTCACTTGTCGAGGACCTGCAGCATTTGTCTGTAATCATGCATTTTCTGCAGATTCTTGTGCTGCCACCAGCGACCATTGTCGAATACGCCATAATCGGTTCCACCCATTGCGCTTGCAAACCGGGTCGAATTGCCAAAGAAGAGCCATTGCTCCGTCCACATGACCTCGATGGCTTCGTCAAAAGGATTCTCGGCATTGGCCAACCCCTGTTCCCACACATCTGAAAGCAGTTTAGTGGCCTGGAGAGTCAAGTGATTCGTAGCGGCAATGGACGTTTCGAGGCGTTTAAAGTGACCGTCGACCCACTGACTGCCGTGACAGCCGAGACAAACCTTTTTCATGGTTTCTTCGCGCTTTTCCATTTCTGCGGCGTCAATTAAAAACTCGCTGACCGGTTCACCACTGAGTTCCGTGGGCAGATGTAAACCTGCCTGATTAACGATCGAAGAAGTATCGGCTGAGATCGGGTGCGGATGGGCATACGGCAAACCGAACAGGCGCCATGGGAGCCGATCGTTCATACGATGTGACCGCTCCGCTACTATCTCGCCCTCTTCATCGACCACCAGTGAGATATGACACGTAGCACAGGTCGGGGCCGTAAAGTCAGTTCCGACCGTCCAGGGGACGGACTCGAAATTCCACGTCTTGTCGATGGATTTCTGGATATTACCATGTACGCTGACCGAATAGACCTTGGCAGCCGGGACATCCGGACCCTTGTGGCACTGTGCGCAGGTGTAAGGTTTGCGGGCGACCTCTATCGAGAATTGATGCCGGGCATGGCACGGAGAACAGGAGCCAACCGTACCATCCGGATTCACCCGGCCAACGCCGATATTCGGCCAGTTGGCCAGGGTTGGAAAATCCATTTCACCCATGTCCGTCTCCCTGGTTTCGCTCCCCGTTATGCGCACCTCGGTACCATGACAAGATAGACAGGAATCGGCATTATTCGCCTCATCGCCTCCATGAAAGACGATTGATCCGCTATCATATTCATGCAGCCCGTTCGCCGCATCGACCATTTTCTGATACAGCGGGTTATACATCAGGTTGCCATATGCCTGACTCATGAGGTTGTCACGGTACTCGTCCACTTCAACGGGATGGCAGGTTGCACAATCACGAGGCGACACGACGGTATGGACGGTATAGCCGTTGTGCTCGAAGCTGCCGGGATGGGACTCTGCGTTCATCGTATGACACTCTGCACAGCCGACCACGGTTTCGGAGAGGGTGTCGGCTATCTCAATGGCTGATATCCGCCTTTCCAGGAGGTCCTTTGCCAATCCCTCAACAGGACTGACCAGGGCGTGCCTGCTCGCCTCCCAGTCGGCAACGATACCGGGCGTGACATACTCGTGACAATCGAGACAGCCCAGGGTGTCCTCGCTTATTTCAGCAGCTGATAAGGCTAGTGGAAAAAGAGTAAACAAAAAGCATACGACGCGGATTATTTTCATTTTCTTCGTCTCCTGTTCTCCTGATTGGATTAATTAGAGTAGATGTAAATGTTACTTCAATAATCGTCGTCCAGGTAATTCTTTCGCACGCTTAACTCAACTATACTCTGCCGAACAAGCACGTTCAAGACACTTGTGAATTGATTGGAGATGGTTCCGTCTCCTGTCCATTGCCGACTCCAGTCAAGATACGAAGACAGGGCCAGAAGTAGTTATTTGGCCTGTTGGGACCCTTTCGATGAGCGCCATAAAAGATATGCCAGGAGAAGCGCCTGCAACCCGAAAAAAACTGAAGTAAAGGCGTTCATCGTCTCGCTTATGTTGAGTGCGCTGTAGACCTCTCCGGCAAAAAGATGACGGCTGATATTTCGCAGCATAAAGAATCCGATAAAGCCAATGATAATAACTCTGTAGCGCACCGGATCACGGAACGCCATCCAGGCCAGATAGCCAAGGACAAATGCAAAGGATCCAATGACCCTGATGAAATAAATGTTCGCGGGACTCCATTCGAGGGCACCCCCATAAGCGGCAACAGCGGTCTTTTGAAAATCAACTGACAGCATCAGTCCAAGCCCAAAAACGAGGTGGAACATGGCAATGAAAACAAGAACTGCTTTGAGAAGATTGAGAGCATTCATCGTGAAAGACACCTCTTCCGGTTCATTTTTTCTGTTCACGTCGGCGAAAGGATCAATTTTTCGTTTTCCACCGCCACGTTTTTTTCCAACGCTGATTCTATCTGTTCCGAGCAATTTGCTGTCCGCTCACGTGGCCCCGGTACAAGCGTTGACATATTGAGAGTATAACCGCAGCTGGAGCCGATGTCTGTAGCTTTGTCCGGGGAGCAATCCTCATTCACCACGGGCAAAGTGCCATGCAGCATCGTTTACGGCTGGTTCCTGGATGTCCCCCGGCGCATTCGATTAATTGTCACGTGCCGTTACCTGGAAAACGATTGTTTCCTCGCTTCAATCAGCCTGGCGGTGTAAAGTCTTCGTATCGGGCAATTTGCAAGAAATAACATCACCGCGAGGGATCCATTTTGAAACAGATGGTTAAAAACCGCAGTGGAGAAAAAGGAGCCGGCAGTGCAGCTCAACGCCACCTCAAACTGTCCCTGCTCTCTGCTTATGGATTTGTCGCCTTCCCGCTGGCTGGCGGCTTTATCGCTCTGCAGGTTATGGTGCCGACCCACTATGCGGAAACGACAGCGCTGAGCCTGTCCACCATCGGCGCCCTTATGCTGCTTGCCCGCCTGTGGGATACCATTACCGATCCCCTGATCGGTTTCCTCTCTGACAAGACCCCGCAACGATTCGGCCGCCGGAGGATCTGGATTATCGGCAGCGTGCCGTTTATCGGCCTGGCCATCTATTACCTGTTCAATCCCGGACCTGGTGCCGGAGTCGGCTATCTCCTCGGCTGGACGCTGATGATCTATGTGGCCGGCACCATGGCGATCGTGCCGATGAATGCCTGGGGAGCTGAGCTCTCCCCCGATTACCGGCAGCGCAGCCGGGTGACGGGCATCCGGGCAGCTTTCGGGCTGTCCGGGACCATGGCTGCCCTGATGGTGCCGGCGCTACTCGGTCAGCAGGGTGCCGGCGATCTCGGTTTATCGCTGAGGATTATCTCATGGCTGTCGATCGGCACGATGATTATCGCAGCTTTACTGTTGTTGCTGGTGCCCGACAATAACCCGACCTATCTGCCCAAAACCCAGGTAAGGGATGCTTTACGGCTGATCACACGCCCTTCCCCCTTTCGTCAGCTGATTATCAGTTTTCTGAGCAACAGTGCCGCTAACGCAATCCCTGCCACCCTGTTTCTCTTTTTTGTTACGTATGTCCTGAAAGTGCCGCATATGGCGGGTCCGCTGCTTTTCCTGTATTTTATCTGCGCCGCATTATCGGTACCATTCTGGATCTGGATTTCGGGTCGCTTCGGTAAACACAGGACCTGGCACTGGTCTATTGTGGTCGCCTGTCTGCTGTTCTTCTGGACGCCGTTTCTCGGTGAAGGCGACCTCCTACTCTACGTGCTGATCGTCATCGGCACCGGCATTACCACCGGATGTGATCTTATCATTCCGTCTTCCATGAACGGAGACCTGGTCGAGTGGGATACGCTGGAAAATGGCTTTCGGCGACCGGGCATGCTGTTTGCCATCTGGGGGACGACCACCAAACTGTCGTACGCACTCGCCATAGGCATCGCTTTTCCCCTGCTCGATCTTTTCGGTTTTTCCGCCGGCGCAGACAACAGCCCTGAAGCAATTCTGGCCCTCGGAATCTTGTATGGTGGCCCCTGTATCGGCTTTAAAATGCTGGCTTTATACCATATGCGCCGCTATCCCATCACCGCAGCCGTGTACCAGGAGATTCTGGAGAAAAGTAAAGCAATTTAATAAGTTATGGACTCGGAGCACCCCCTTGTTATTTTTGACGGAATCTGCAACCTGTGTGAATATTCAGTCCAGTTTATCATCAGAAACGACCGCCGGGCGAGGTTCAAGTTCGCCTCTGCACAATCGGAAAAAGGAGTGGAACTTCAACGCCTGTATGGCGTCGACACCCTCAAGCAAGCTTCGGTCATTCTGATCAAAGACAGCCAGGTGTACATCCGCAGTGACGCCGCACTAGAAATTGCCAGGGATCTTGATTGGCCGTGGCGGTATCTGTATGTTTTCAGGTTCCTGCCAAAATCGATCAGAGATTACGGGTATTCCACGATATCAAAATACCGGTACCGGTGGTTTGGCAAAAAACCAACGTGCTTTCTTCCCGATGACCGTATAAAGCAGAGGTTTTTATGAACTCACGCCTCCCATGGATTTTCTGTCGTCCGGAAACAACCAGGTAACCGGTGGAGCGTGGTCTTGTTATTTCATACCCGTTTTGCTATTCCGGATATTTCATGGAAAAATAACAAAAAATAAAATTTATTATATAATATCAAACAGGTAGGGTCCATTTTGGTGCTTATGTCAAAATAACAATTTGTACCTCTTGGAATCAACAATGAAAAAGCAGAATTTCCACCCTGCGGGCGAGTCGATACGGCCTGCTATCCCGCGTCGCTTTTGGGGGAGGCATATTAAATATATAGCCTCCCCCAAGTCTCCTTGGCTAGCAGGCCGTCTCAACTCGTGAAATATCCGGGCTATTACGAGGCCTGAGGGCGATTATCGATGGACAAACGCACGATTATAACGGGCAGGCGCGCTGACCTCGAAAGAAAGGCTGCGAGCATCATGGCGGAATTGATGCGGGACAGCATCGTTCGGCACGATCGGGCAGTATGTGCGGTTCCGGGAGGGCGCTCCGTGGAGAACGTGCTGCGGCGGCTCGAGCATGAACTGGTTGACTGGCATAAGGTTCATTTCTTCATGGTCGATGAACGGCTTGTTCCTGCCGGTCATCCGGATAGCAATTTCAGGCTGCTTGCCTCCTGCGTCGGGTCCTTTGTCGATACCGGCAACCTGCACCCGTTTCCACAGCCCGAGGCCGGCAGCGAGGCCGCATTGGCATCCTACAACAGGCTTCTCGGGAATTACGGCGGGCATTTTGACCTGGTGCTCCTGTCAAGCGGGGAAGATGGCCACATCGCCAGCCTTTTTCCGGAACACGAAACCGTTTTCAGCGATGCGCCGCTGTTTATCCAGACCTCCCGCGCCCCCAAGCCTCCACCGGCCAGAGTGTCTGCTTCTAAACACTTGATTTGCTCTTCACGGGCCGCCCTGCTGCTGTTTTTCGGCGCAGGAAAAAGAAAGGCCCTGGACAGCTACCTCGATGAGCAGGTCGGTCTGCAGCAGTGTCCGGCGAAAATTGTCGGGTTGATTCCTCGTCACTACGTTTTAACCGATTTGGAAATTGAGAGATGATGAACGAAGAAGCGCATATGATCGTCATATTCGGCGCCACCGGGGATCTCGCCAAGAGAAAATTAATTCCTGCCCTGTATCGGCTTTTTGAGCGGGGGGAACGTTCCGCATCATGTCCGATTGTCTGTCTGGGACGAAGCGATCTGGAACATGATCAATACATCGAAAACCTTCAGATAAAAAAATTTATTCCCGATCTCAGCACTGAAACATTTGCCGCGTTCAGCGAAACCATCTGCTATCGACCCTTTGATCTCAATACGGACAGATCGGCTGATTTACAGACTGCTCTGGCAGATATCAGGAGCAGATTCGGATGCGGAACCAATCTTCTCTTCTACCTCGCCCTGCCGACAACCCTGTTCTTCACCGTGGCTGCGCTGCTCGAGCAGGTGAGCGCAGCAGACAGCTGGACACGGGTCGTTTTCGAAAAACCTTTTGGAGAAGATCTGGCATCTGCCACGAAATTGAACGAAGATATCGCCGCCGTATTGGACGAAGATCAGGTTTTCCGGGTCGATCACTACCTTGGCAAGGAACTGGTACAGAATATCCTGTATCTGCGCTTTGCCAACGAGATCTTTTCCTGCGCCTGGAACGGGAGGTCCATCGATTATATTCAGATTTCGGTAAGTGAGGCGCTGGGCGTAGAGGAGCGGGCGGGATACTACGACAGGAGCGGTGCCGTCAGGGATATGCTCCAGAATCACCTGCTCCAGTTGTTGTCCCTTATCGCGATGGAGCCGCCGCTTTCCGGGCATGGAAATGCCATACGCGACGAAGCCGTGAGGGTAATCGAAAGCCTGAGAATGCCACGGCAGCAAGACGTTGTTCTCGGTCAGTATAGCGCGGGTGAAACTGAAGCTCACCAGTATGCGGCATACCTCCATGAGGAGAACGTCGCGCCAGATTCCACGACGGAAACCTATGTTGCGCTGCGGGCGTATATCGACAGGCCGCGGTGGAGCGGCGTGCCCTTTTACCTGCGCACCGGTAAAAGGCTCGGGGAGCGCTGCGCTGAGATTAAAATCGTTTTCAAGCAGCACTTCCTGAAAGGGTTCGCGGACAATGAAGACGCGAACATGCTCATCATCCGCATCCAGCCGGATGAAGGTATTGCCTTATCATTTAACGTAAGGAAGCCGGGGGCGGTGCATCGTTCACAGTCGGTGCTCATGGATTTTTGCCACCATTGCCATTTCGGTCCCAATACACCGGAGGCCTACGAGGTAATCCTGGCCAGTGTCCTGCACGGCGACCCCCTGCTTTTCACCCGCTGGGACTGGCTCCAGGCGAGTTGGCGCTTCATCGACCGGCTCCGGGCCGTTGCCGCACCTCCGGTACCCTACCCTGCCGGCTCGGAGGGCCCGCCGGAAGCTGACGCTCTGCTCGCCCAGGACGGAAGAGCATGGCTCTGACCCGGTGTGCCCGGGAGCAAGAAACGGAACTGGTTTTTATGTGGAAGGGCAATTTCAAGTGCGGACTGCCAGATAGACGGCCGATAGACGTATCACCGGGCAACAGTGTGCCGCTATTTTAACACAAACAGCGTGATAACCCGGTAGGTCTCCACGGCCAGAATGACCCACCAGAGAAAAATGCAGACTCCGGCAGCAGCTGCAGCGATGTCTTTTATCACTTTGATTTTTCTGTTTTTCTCCTGGGTAAGGAAATCACATATTGCTTCGATAGCACTGTTGAAAAGTTCTGCCTGGATCATCATTATTGTTGCGGCTGCCAGGAGCAGGAAATCAACCCATTGCCGGAATATAAAGAAAAAGCCGAGAACGATTACGGATAGAATCAGCTTATACGTAACACTGAAATCATAACGAAACGTGTGGTGGAGGCCTGAAAACACAACGGCAATTTTACGGAAGGGGTGATACCCGTGCTCACCGGTTTCTAGAAATTTGTTTCTCATGTGTTCACACAGCGGTTGAAATCAACTTTTAATGGATATGCCAAGGAATTTGGCTGCCAGCATTACAATAAGAACTGCAAGCCCCGCCCCGACAATTACATCGGAAATATAATGGACCTGCAGGTATACTCTTGAGTAGCCAACGCCTATCACCAGCAGGGTCAGTATGCTCCACGCTGCAGCCACCGCAGCCGGTTGTGCAAGCACGCGTGTCAGGAGTATACCGAGAACCAGGGCAAAAGCAGTGACCTGAGACGTGTGGGCGCTCGGGAAGGAAAAGTCTGCCGGCATGCTCACGAGCAGATCTTCGGCTGCCGGACGCGGGCGAGCCACGAGAATTTTAAGCAGATGCGTAACAAGTGAGGTCGCAACAAGCGATAACAACAGAAAAAGGCTTTCGCTGCGTTTTTGCCACGAAAATAACAACAATGACAGCACCACCCCGAATGGGAGCAGGAGATAGAGGGAGCCCAGCCAGGTGATCGTCTTGAAAAATATATCCATAGATAGGGATCCTGTTACGTTTCAGCCAGCCGTAAATGGCCAGAATATCGGGATGAATACCATCAGAACGGCCAATATGGCCAGGGTCAGAGGTACACCGAGTTTGACATAGTCAATAAATTTATACCCTCCGGGACCCATCACGAGAACATTGGCAGGGTGTGAAATGGGAGATGTAAAACTGGATGAAGCGGCCATGGCTATTCCCATCATCAGCGGATAAGGTGACATGCCCAGCCCTGCAGATGTTTCCAGGGCGATGGGGACCATGAGAACGACCAGTGCTGCCGTGGGAACGATGCTTGTGGCCACGAATGTTATGACAAGGAGCCCGAATAATACGCCATACGGTCCGAATGGTCCGAAAATGGAAATGGTCTGTTCAGCGACAAGCGATGCGGTACCGGTTTTATCGAGGGCTAATCCCAGCGGCAGCATACCGGCGATAAGGAAGACCGCTTTCCACTCGATATACCGATAGGCCTCCTCCATGGTGAGGCATTTGCTCATTACCATTACGGCAGCCCCAAGCACAACTGCTATATAGATGGGAACCCAGCCGAAAATTACCGGCAGAAGAACAGCAGCCATGATCATCAGTGCGGTTTTCGCTTTTTCTTCACGGGGAACCTCCTGCACATCATCGGTGAGTACAATGAAATCAGGCTCATTTCCCAGCAGCTGAATCTGTTTCCACGTACCGTGGAGCAGCAGCGCATCCCCGAATTGCAGCTGCATGTCTCGCAGGCCGGTGCGTATTGCCCGTCCTCTGCGCCAGATAGAGAGAACCGTGAGATCGTATTTTTCACGAAAGCGAAGCTCCCCCAAGGTCTTGTCGTATAGGGTTGAATGGGGAGACAGTATGACCTCTATGAGCCCGATTTTATTGTTTTTTAAGATAGACGCACTGATATTTTGGCCAGTTTCTTCGTTGATCACAATGCGCAGCCCCTGAAGCAGAAGCGAGGCAATGAGATCCGGGATACCGGCTATTATGAGCCTGTCTCCCGGTTCGAATCGGGTTGAAGACTGCGGCAGCACCATGCTGCCGTCTTTTCTGAAAATGACGAGGATCTGGATGTCGAGCTGATCCCCCAGGTGACTTTCAGAAAGACTCAGGCCCAGCAGTTTTGATGTGTCTGGAACAACGAAGGCTCGGAAGCTGTACTCTGAGCGCAGGGATTCAAGGATTTCCGGTGCGTTTCTCCCTGGTCTTTTTTGAGGGTTTTCAGATTCCAGCTGCCTTGCTTTTGCGTCTGTGCCGTGCAGGATGAGGGTATCGTTTTTCTTCAGTCGCAGGTGTTTAATCCTGTCGCATATCAAGCGCTTATCCCGCATAACACCGATCACGCTCAGCGCATGCCTGTTGCGGAAGTTCAGGGCCGAAACGGTCTTGCCGATAAATGGGGAGTCTGAGGCAATGACGTAATCCGAGAGCGTCATGTCGTCCCGGAGCAGGTCATCGATCGCCTGGCTGTCTGAATCTGCCAGCAGCTGTCCCCAATTGTTGAGCTCAGCGACCCGGTCTGCATGACCTTCTACAATGAGCCGATCGCCTGCTTCAATTCGCTCGGTTCCCGACGGTGCGAGAATAGTATTTTCTTCCCGTTTGATGCCGACAACATTGAGTCCGAGGTGAGAACCCAGATGACTGGACGCAAGGGTTCTCCCTATCAGTGAAGAAGCAGGTGAAAGTGTTATCGTGAAAAGGCGTTCCTCGAGCCGGTATTGGGATAGCGTTGTATCAGCCTCCGCCTTATCACCCTGCATCGGGTCCATGGGAGACAAAAACCTGCTGCCGACCAGGATTACGAAAGCGATCCCGCTGAACATGACGATCAGGCCAATGGGCGTGTAGTCAAACAGTCCGAATGGAGTCAGGTCGTTTGCCCGCAGCGCTTCACTGACAAGAATGTTCGGGGGAGTCCCGATCGTGGTGGTGAGGCCGCCAAGCAGTGAGCCGTAGGCCAACGGCATGAGCATGATCGACGGAGAGGTCTGTGTCTTCCGGCACAGGTCCATGACCACAGGCAGCATGAGAGCAGCTACCGCAACGTTGTTCATGAACGCCGAGAGGACGCCGGCGATGATCATGATGAAAAACATCATCCTGGCCGGGTGGCTGCCGGACATCTTCAGCAGATACCGTCCGAGAATATTGGCGATACCGGTTCGCGTGAGGCCGCCGCTCAGAATGAAGACTGCCCAGATTGTCACCACCGCCGGACTGCTGAATCCGGACAGCGCCTCAGCCGGGCTCACAAGTCCTGAAATCGCTAAAACTCCCAGAACAAGCAGGGCAAGGACTTCCAGCGGGACAATCTCGGTCACGAGAACGGCAATAACGGCGACCAGTATAACAAGAACAAATATGATCTCGGGTGTCATAGTCTTGAGTATCTTCGCTCGATGAAAGCGAGAAATGAGTTCATCGAGACACTATTGCGTACACCATGAAAATGCCAAAAACATTATTTTCCGGCATTTTCACTTTTTCAACCAGCCCGTTCTCATCAGAAAATCCGCCCGTAGAACGAGGTTATAGACGAAGGTTGGGTCAGACTTTTTCCGGCAGTTTCCATGCTATGAGCACGAAAATGATCCCGATGGCAGTCGCCAGCAAAGCTCCTGGAACCATGGGCAGCAGCGGCTCAAACTTTTCGGATCCCGTTGCAAGCATTACCTTGCCGCCGGCGATCTCGGCAAACAGCCAGGATTCCATGATACTGCCATAAACCAGCGTATACAGCAGGGCACCAATGAGTCCGCCGCCGACAAAAAAGAGAGCATCCTTCCTGCCGTCAGCAAGCGCGGTGAGACTCGTGCCGGGGCAGTAGCCTGATACGGCAAATCCCAGCCCGAGCATTGCCCCGCCGACGATAACACCGATATAGCTGCTCTTTACCGAGAGGTGTCCGCTGCTTATGACGCCGAGGGCCATGAGCAGAAACAACCCCGCACTGCTTATGCCGATGGCAAAAAATATGGCTTTCATGAGATGCAGGTCCTTGAGACGCAGCATATTGATGATATTTTGCGGATTGTTTGCTCCTACCCGCTGCAGGGCAAAACCGAAGACTACTCCAAGGATGATCGCAAGTACGATATTCATGATTTACCTCTTAGTTTCTCTTGTAGATCAATACCGCCGCCGGAATCGCTGCGGCAAAAGCGCCGAGGGCGAACAGGTAGCCGCTCAGCGAGGTCTGCATCATCCCGCTCATCATATGACCGCTGGTGCAGCCTCCGGCCAGTCGGGCTCCGAAAAGCACGAGTATACCGGCAAAGAATACCGTGACATAGCGGCCCGCGGGGTCTTCCCCGAAACGCTGCCGCCATACCAGGGGAGCCGTTCTATCCTGCGAGGTAGGAGTGGGTCCGCCAAACCTGGAGGATATAAAGGCCCCGGCTATCATGGCAAGAACGAAAATAAAACTGTAATTGATCGGATTTGCGATGTTTTCCGCGTATTTGCCATCACTTTTATTCAGGTATGCGTTTGCACTGGAGTAGCCTGTCTTGCTGTCTGGATTCACCTGGACGATCGTGTCTGAGAACAGGTTCCATATGATACCGTCAGCAATGACAAATTGAGTTGATACCCCTATGGGTTTGACGAATGCGACAGCAAGAAGAAACGCTGCCCCCAGTAATAGGCCTCCTTTGAACCAGTTGAGTTGTCCGCTCATAGCAATTGCTCCTCATGTTTCGGGTTACAGTAAATACGGTAGAGCGCTTCAAGTATACTTGAGGCAGCCGCGCTGTTGAGCCGATAATGGATGATCTGACTTTCACGCCGCGTCTCCACAAGGCCGGCGTCACGCAGGCTTGCCAGGTGCTGGGAAAGCGCTGACTGACTGAGGGGAATTACCTGGTTCAGCACACTCACCGAGCACTCCCCTCTCAGCAGGTGACAGAGCACCATCAGTCGGCTTGGATGGCTCATACTCTTGAGCAGACCGGAGGCCTTTTCCACGTTTTCTTCAAGTTTTTCAGGATCGATCTCCACCATCTGGCCCACACTTTGTATTAGATATACCTAAATTAGATAATTCTAATGTGTGCCCAAGTCAAGGCGGCGGCCGGTGATGGTGATCATGATGCACGCGAAACAACGGGATGAAGGTATTTTTGGATGAGCTGCGGATAAACACGTACATCGGGCGTAAGCAGCTGGATCGATGATCATGTATCAGACGGATTGATACACAATATCCGGTTTACATGACAAGACGCGATATCTCCTGGAATGAAGCCTGCGCCGAAGCCTACCCGTCAAATTAGCCTCACGGGACTACCTGCAAAAGCCTGCCGCCCGCTCTATCTTCCAGCAGCCACAGCGCCCCGGCAGGTCCCTGCTCCACTTCACGGATGCGCTTGCCCATTTCAAACCGTTCCGCTTCCGCGGGAACAGGACTTTCAATATCGACCCTGATCAGTGATTTTGACGCGAGCCCCCCGATAAAAGCATCCCCCTGCCACTCGGGAAAAAGATTTCCGCTGTAGATGACCAGGCCCGATGGGGCGATGGTCGGAACCCAGTATACCTCAGGCGCCTCGAACTCGGGTCGGGTATCGTGGTCGGGAATGGCAACACCGGAATAGTGATCGCCCCAGGAGACCACCGGCCACCCGTAATTTTTTCCCCTTTCAGTGAGGTTGAGTTCGTCGCCATGTTTGGGCCCCATTTCGTTGGTCCACAGACGGCCTTCGGCATCAAATGCAATGCCGAGCAGATTACGGTGACCGAGCGACCAGAATGTTCGAGCGAGCATGCCCTTGTCCTGGAACGGATTGTCATCAGGAACTGAACCGTCAAAATTCAGCCTGATGACTTTACCCAGGCTGGAGTCCCATCGCTGCGCAGGCTTCATTTTCTGACGATCTCCTGAAGTAATAAACAGCTTGCCATCATGGCCAAAAGCAAGGCGGTGGGAATAGTGGCCGGAGCCTTTCACTTTGGGAATCTGCCGCCATATGACTTCCAGGTTGACGAGGCGCGGCACCGGGCTGCTGCGATCAAGTTCTGCCATGGCGACCGCCGCTCCCCGAACAGCACCTTTCCCCTGTTCCGCATAGGAGAGGTAGAGTATGCGATTTTCATGAAATTTTGGATGCAGGACTACATCGCCCAGACCCCCCTGCCCGCCGTAGGCAACTGGAGGAATTCCCTCCACGCTCACTTTTTCCCCGCTGGCGACATTTACCAGCAGCAGATTTCCCTGTTTTTCCGTTACCAGCAAGGTGCCATCGGGAAGAAAGGTCATTGCCCAGGGCTCATTGAACGTGGCAACGGGCGTGACCTGAAAACTTGTACCGGACGAACCGGTGACCGTGGTCGTCGTTGCATTGACACTTGATACCAGCAAGAGGAAACTGATCAAAAAAGCTGATTTTTTCATGGCTCATCCATCGAATATATGACATTCATGAGGGTTACAGGTAAGAATAAACACGATCAGGAGTCATGCAGGTAAAACCGACTTGGGTTTCAAACTAACGATTCTCGCTCATCCCTTTCCAGGACCGTGAATATGGAGAAGGCCGTAAGCATCCAAATTCAGGGCAATCGATTGCTCAGGATGCGTGAATTAATCGTCATTTTTTTGGTTTTCCACGACAGTATCGATGAATGCTCTAATTTCAGATTCCCCCCTGATTCGGTTGCCCCCTTCTTTTTCAATGTGGTATATGGTTATCAGTGATTTTACAACTGCCTTGAGATGCTGGTAAACGTGTGCTTTCCAAAAATCCAAGGCAACCTCGACACAAAGGAGAACGACAATGGCTAACTGCTGCGACATGAAAGAAGGAGATGTTTATGTCTGTGAGTTGTGCGGACTCGAATTAACCGTTAAAAAACCATGCACGTGCAAGCCCGGTGAGGAAGATTCCTGCACGGTTCCGCTGAAATGCTGTAATCAGGATATGGTCAAGAAATAAATCCTCATTACCCAGCTGTAGAGCTGAGCAAAGGAGTTGCAGGTACAGGCAGCTCCTTTTCCTATTGCTGCGCTGGTCCCGAAAGCATCCTGACCGTGCTCCCGCCCTTCAACTCAGATTCCCGAACAAAACCATAAATCCAGCGGTAAATGGGCTCCCTGGATGTTGTTCTGCAATTTTACAATAACTGAACGTCAGGTAAGGACGACAATGAATTACGAACCGATAAACTTCGCTGACAAATTTTCTCAATTTTCCGATCACTGGTCACCGAAAGTCATTGCTGAAATGAACGATTATCAATTCAAGCTCACGAAAATAAAAGGTGATTTCACCTGGCATGACCACAAGGATACCGATGAAGTATTCGTGGTGTTGTCAGGAGAGATGGTAATTGAGTTCCGTGACGGCAGCGTAAAAATTTCAGAAGGAGAGATGTTTGTTGTTGACAAGGGACTCGAGCACAAACCTTATGCCGGCAAGGAGTGTCAAATTCTCATTATCGAGCCTCGCGGAATTGTTAATACCGGAGATTCAGAGAGTGACTTAAAAGCAGAAAACGATGTGTGGATATAAATTTCAAGCCTTGCCGGATGCCAGCCCTGAAGCCCCCGCTTGCCCCCCCTTCTCCCTATGAAAAATATTGAGATATGGTATGGTGCAGCGTAAGAAAAAAGCCCCCATCCACCTGATCCCTTATACCTGAAATCCTGCAGACGGAGGTAAAGATGTCAGATTTGCTTATCCAGCGAACGCAATCCGCCTACGCATATCCACTCCTCATAAAAAATATGTTCCTGGCGCCCGCCGTGAACAATCCGGACCAGGAAATCGTCTATCGCGGTGAGCTGCGCTTTACGTACCGGGAGTTTCAGCAGCGCATTCACAAGCTCGCAAACGCGCTGACCAGGCTTGGAGTCAAGGCGGGAGACACCGTTGCCGTGATGGACTGGGACAGTCATCGCTATCTCGAGTGCTTCTATGCGGTACCGATGCTCGGGGCCGTACTGCATACGGTTAACGTGAAGCTGTCGCCCGAGCAGGTGCTGTTCACGATAGATCACGCCGAAGACGATTACATCCTCGTCAACGGCGAGTTCCTGCCGATCCTGGAACAGATCAAAGGACGCATCAACACCGTCGAGAAATACGTCCTGCTCAACGATGAAAAAACGGTGCCGGAAACCTCGATCCCCCTCGTCGGCGAATATGAACAGCTGCTTGCAGGGGCCGAGGCTCACTACGACTTCGAAGATTTCGACGAAAACACCAGGGCAACCACGTTCTATACCACCGGCACGACCGGATTGCCCAAAGGCGTGTATTTCAGTCATCGCCAGCTCGTGCTGCATACCCTGGCCACGTTGACTTCACTTGCCACCAGTCCGGAACAGGGGCGCTTTCACCAGAGAGACGTGTATATGCCGATCACCCCGATGTTTCATGTTCACGCCTGGGGCTTTCCGTATATCGCCACGATGGTCGGCGTCAAGCAGGTCTATCCGGGCAAGTATATCCCCAATGTGTTGATCAACCTCATCAAAGAGGAACAGGTTACGTTCTCGCATTGCGTACCGACGATCCTGCATTTGCTGATGGCCACCCCGGAATTCGCGGAAACGGACCTGAGCAGCTGGAAAGTTGTTATCGGCGGGGCGTCTTTGCCGAAACAGATGTGTAAAACCGCCAGAGACCGCGGTATCGATATTTTTTCCGGTTACGGAATGTCGGAAACCTGCCCGGTGCTGACCATCGCCCATGTCAATAACGATGACCTCGACGAGGATGAAGAGGTTGCCGTCCGCAGTAAAACCGGCCGGCCGTTGCCGCTCGTCCAGCTCCGGGTGGTCGACAAGCAGATGAACGATATCCCTGCGGACGCGTCCAGTGTCGGAGAAATTGTCGTGCGTGCCCCCTGGCTGACGCAAGGTTACTGGAAAGATACCCGCAATTCGGAAAACCTCTGGAAAGACGGATATCTGCACACCGGTGACGTGGCAAACATCGATGACAATAATTACGTGGCGATCACGGACAGGATTAAAGATGTAATCAAAATCGGAGGGGAATGGCTTTCATCGCTGGAGCTCGAAGATGTTATCAACCTGCACCCGGCGGTCTCCGAAGTTGCGATCATCGGCATTGCCGATCCGAAATGGGGGGAAAAGCCCCTGGCCCTGATCGTTCCGGCTGCCGATGTCGAGCCCCCGGCACCAAAAGAAATTGTGAACCACGTAAAAGTGTTTATCGATAAAGGCATGATGAGCAAACTGGCCCTGCTGCTCAATGTCGAAATTGTCGAACAAATAGAAAAAACCAGCGTGGGCAAGATCAATAAAAAAATGTTAAGAGAGACGTTTTCGCACTAAAACAACGCGTGTTTATATCAACCATATTTTAACAGACAACCATCCCCCGGACGAAATGCTCAACGATAACCAGAGAATAGTCATAACCGGCGTCGGTCTTGTCTCGCCGAACGCATCCAGCCTCCCTGAGTTCAGACAAAAACTTCTCAACGGAGAGAGCGAGATCGAAGAAATCGATCTCCGCTATTTTGGTCCGGCTCCGGCTGGCATCTGTCGTTTCAACGAAACCCGGTACCGCAAGAAAAAGGAAAACAAGAAAGGAACCCGGGCCGGGTGCATCGGGGTTTACTGTACCCACGAGGCCCTGAACGATGCCGGCCTAGGTGATGATTTCTACGCAAAAAACAGAATCGGCGTCTATATCGGCCTGACCGAGCACGGTACGGTTGAAACAGAAAACGAGATCTACAATATCAAAGGGTATGATTACGACGTTTCCTACTGGACCCATCATCATAATCCCCGCACTGTCTTGAACAATCCGGCGGGGGAAATTACAATGAATCTCGGTATTACCGGACCCCATTATTCTATCGGGGCTGCCTGTGCCGCCGGTAATGCGTCTTTGATTCAGGGGGTCCAGATGCTCCGGCTCGGCGAGGTCGACATGGCGATATGCGGCGGCGTTTCGGAATCGACTGGATCGTTCGGTATATTCGCCAGCTTCAAGGCTCAGGGCGCCCTCGGCGAAGCGAAAGATCCGAAAAAGGCCTGCAAACCGTTCGACCGCAATCGCAACGGAATTGTGGTCTCGGAGGGCGGCTGCGTGTATACCCTCGAGACCCTTGAAAATGCCAGGAAGCGTAACGCGAAGATATATGGTGAAATTGTCGGTTATGCGATGAACTCCGATGCGAAAGATCCGGTGCTGCCGTTCTGGGAGCGGCAGGCTGAATGCATGCAGCTCGCGCTGGATCGGGCCGACCTGGCTCCCGGCGACATTGACCTCATCTCCACCCATGCCACCGGTACCAAACAGGGCGACAGCGAAGAGTGCAAAGCCATCCGGTCGCTTTTTACAGAATCCCCGCGAACCTACATCAACAACACCAAGAGCATCATCGGCCACGCGATGGGAGCAGCCGGCGTGCTTGAACTCGCAGGCAACCTCGGTTCCTTCGAGGATGGTATGGTTCACCCGACCATCAACGTCGAAGAGATCGATCCTGCCTGTATACTCGACAACCTCGTTATTAACGAGGCAGTGCAGAGCGAAGGTATCAACACGATTCTTAACAACTCATTCGGCATGGTAGGAATTAATTCTACGGTCATAATTAAGAAATATTAATGTGATATGCGTAAAAACTCGTAGATTGTTCAGCCAGGTATGGTACTATTTAATGTTTGCTGAATTTGATACCGGTATTACCATAGCGGTTTTTTCATTACCGAATGTGCATGTTTTGGAGAGTTAAATGACACGTGATGATATTAAAGATCTTATTCTTGAAATAATTGAAGACATTGACGATGAGGCGGAATTCGATGATCTCGATCCCGACAAACCGCTGCGGGACCAGCTCGATCTTGATTCGATGGATTTCCTGGACATCGTCATGGAACTGAGGAAGCGTCACAAGCTGCAGATCCCCGAGGAAGATTATCCGCAGCTCGCTACGCTCAACAGCTGTACCAACTATCTCGAACCCCTGCTCAAAGAAGCCTAACAATCGTGCAAGCTAACTGCGTCGTTATAGGCGGCGGCCTGTCGGGACTTGCCGCCGCCATTCGCCTGGCCCGTTATAACGACAATGTTCTGCTCCTGGAAAAGCACTCCCGTGTCGGTGGTCTGAACTCCTACTACTACCGTAACAACCGGTTGTTTGAAACCGGTCTGCATGCAATCACCAATTATGCGGACAAGGCGGCCAAACACGCGCCGCTGAACAAACTGCTCAGACAGCTGAAAATCAGCCGCGACGAAATCGGCTTTCATCAACAGATTTTCAGCGAGATCAATTTTCCGGATGTATCGCTGCTGTTTTCGAACAATTTCGCCCTGCTAACCGAGCAGATAAACGAGAACTTCCCAAAGGAATCCAACAACTTCCGCCGCCTGGTTGCGGATCTTGATCAAGCAGATCCTTTTGCAAGCAGCTCGTACCGCTCCACCCGGGCAATCCTCGGCACCTATATCGACGAGCCCCGGTTGATCGATATGCTGCTCTGCCCGGTCCTCTATTACGGTTCGAGCTGGGAGAACGACATCGATTTCAAGCAGTTCGTGATCATGTTCCGTTCCCTGTATCAGGAAGGACTCTTTCGTCCGGCCGGGACGATCAAGAACCTGCTCGACCTGCTCGTGGACAAGCTCAATCACTACGGCGGTACCATCAAACTGGGTACCGGAGTGAGAGATATCATCTCCAAGGGCGAAAAAATCATCGGGGTTACGCTTGAAAACGGGGAGCGGATCTTTTGCAAGCATCTGGTCAGCACGATCGGCCTCGACGAAACCAAATTTCTGCTGGGATCCCCAAAAGAAAGCCGCAGCGAGCGCCGCCTGTCGTTTGTAGAAACGATTTTTCAAGTGGAAAAGGGATATCGGTCCCGTCTTCCTCAGGATCGTACCTGCATTTTCTACAGCCGCAAGCGTCCGTTTACCTTTGAGCAGCCCGCGGACATCGTATGCTACGACAGCGGCGTCATCAGCCTGCCCTTCAATTTCCACGACCTCGACGGCGATGTCGACTCGATCGAGGTGCGGACGACACAGCTCGCCAATTACCGTAAATGGCAGCTCGCCGCTGCCGACGCAGATCGGTATGCGGCACTGAAACAGGCGCATTCAGATGAAGCCTGGCGACAGGTCGAACCCATTATCGGGCCCTTTTCCGACGGCATCATGTTCTCGGACTGTTTCACGCCGTTAACGGTAGAACGCTATACCGGTAAACATGCCGGCGCTATCTACGGCAGCCCGCAGAAGATAAGCGACGGGAATATCGGCTACGACAACCTGGTGCTTGCCGGAACAGACCAGGGATTCCTCGGGATTATCGGTTCCATGCTCAGCGGTATATCAATGGTCAACAGGCACATTCTTTCCAAACTCTAAGTTCTTATCTGCATTACCCATGGCAGTCACATTGAAACAGGCATCAGACTCGTACGATATTGTCGTTATCGGGTCCGGGCTCGGCGGTCTTACCGTTGCCAACCGGCTCGCTACCAGCGGACACTCGGTCCTCCTTCTCGAACATCACCATCGCCTCGGCGGACTGGCCACCTGGTTCAAGCGGAAAAAGCACATTTTCGACATATCGCTTCACGGTTTTCCCTACGGGATGGTCAAGACCTGCCGGAAATACTGGAACCGTGAAATCATGAACTCGATCGTCCAGCTTAAAAGCATCGTTTTCGACAATCCGCAGTTCTCTCTGAAAACGACCTTTGACAAGGACGATTTCATCGCCATTCTCGACACGAAATTCGGCGTCGACCGGGAGCAGGTCGAACGATTTTTCGAGCGCGTCGGCCGCATGAATTTCTATGACGATCAGAGCATGACGACCCGGGAGCTGTTCGAAGCTTATTTTCCCGGCCGCAGCGATGTTCATCGTCTGCTCATGGAGCCGATCACCTATGCAAACGGTTCGACGCTTGAAGACCCGGCGATCACGTACGGAATCGTTTTCTCCAATTTCATGAATCGGGGCGTCTACACGTTCAAGGGCGGAACTGACCACCTGATCAACCTGATGGCCGCCGAACTCGAGAAAAACGGCGTGACGATCTGCACCCGGGCAAAAGTCGAGCGCATTGTCACCAGAGATAAAAAAACTGTCGGCGTTGAGGTGGATTCGCAGTTCATCAAGGCGCCGGTAGTCATTTCCAACAGCGGGATAACCAATACCGTTTTCAATCTCACCGATACCGCCCAGTACTCGGATGAGTTCCTGGAAAAAGCGCAAAAAATCCGCATCAACAACTCGAGCTGCCAGGTCTATATCGGCATTGCCGAAAATGAAGCAATCGACGATATCGGCGACCTGCTGTTCACGTCGCAGGCCCCCGAGTTCGATTCTGCCGAACTGCTTGATTTCAGGACGCGCTCCAAAACGTTTTCCCTCTATTACCCGAAAACGCGTCCGGGACACCATCGTTACACGATCGTCGCCTCCATGAACGCCGATTACGACGACTGGGCCGGCATGGACGCTCACGCTTACGAACAGGCCAAAAACGACATGATCGAACGCACGCTCATCGATCTCGATCGCTACATCCCCGGCGTCAGGAGTAAGACTGACTGGCTCGAAGCGGCAACACCACGAACATTCAACCGTTACACGCTGCACAGCAAGGGCACTTCGTTCGGTACAAAATTCGAAGGCCTCGATGTTTCACGCTCAATTTTTAAAGAAATCGGCGGCCTGTTCCATGTCGGTTCGGTCGGCATCATCATGTCCGGATGGCTCGGTGCGATCAATTACGGTGTCATTGTCGCCAACGATGCCGACGCCTATAGGATATCCCTGAACCCTCCCGGTATTTTAAAAACATCAACCGGGTTAGGCGCGATTTGAAAAAAAAAAAAGCGGTGGTGAGGGGAGCCCCAAGGGAAATGGGAAGGCCCATTCCAAAAGCTTTGCTTGCC
>Ga0180436_10001358_pt1 | contig 23903 bp, 16 predicted proteins | sample SS_ome_2_FD_132434 | JGI IMG/M metagenome (GOLD analysis project Ga0180436, IMG submission 132434) | Hypersaline lake sediment archaeal communities from the Salton Sea, California, USA - SS_3_S_2 metaG | ecosystem: Environmental > Aquatic > Non-marine Saline and Alkaline > Hypersaline >... | reverse complement strand
TCAGCTTCTGGACAAAACGGGATTTCGTATGTTAGGATGGTCGTTGTCGTCGGGGGTGGTCCCCGACGATTACCCTGGCTCGAACGTTTTCCGGAAGTTTGCACCTAGAAACGGAAGAGCCATAGAATGAGGTAGGCACAGTTGGTGGCGGCTGCCGTGCGGCGGGCCGTGGTGGCAGCTTGTCGCCCGCTTCCTTGTCTCCTCCAATCCGAACTCCTTGGCCCCTGACTGACCATGTCCAGACTTAAACTGAATACGTCCCAACGTGTCGGTTTTACCCTCGTCGAGCTGCTGGTGGTGATCACGATTATCGGCATTCTGATCTCGCTGCTGCTGCCGGCCGTGCAGAGCGCCCGCGAGGCGGCCCGACAAGCGCAGTGCAAGAACAATCTCAAGCAGTTGAGTCTGGCGATGCTCAGCCACGAGGAGACGCAGGGGCACTTTCCCACCGGTGGCTGGGGGTGGGGGTGGATTGGCGACCCCGACCGGGGTTTCACCTATCGGCAGCCGGCCGGCTGGGTGTACAACGTCTTGCCCTATCTGGACCAGACCGCGCTGCACGACTTCGCCAAGGGCAAGACCGGTTCGGCGAAGTCAGCTGCGTCGGCCACGCTGATCAGCACGCCAGTCTCAATGTTCAACTGTCCGACGCGACGCCGCGCGGTCCTCTACCCTCACTGGGGCTTCCAATTCAAGATCGCCGATCGTGTGGACAAGGTGGCCAAGACCGACTACGCGGCGAACGCCGGCAGCAATTACCGCGAGCCGGGCAACCTGGGGCTTTGGCCGAGTCACTGCTACAACGGCGATTGCGGACCCAAGTCCCCGCCATCCGACGCCGAACTGGAGCAGAAGGCCACCCGGGTCGTCCAGCATAGTTCCGCGCCAAACGGAGTCGTTTATCCACTTAGCCTGGTCGGGGCGGGGGCAATCCGCGATGGGCTGTCCAACACCTACATGGTCGGCGAGAAGTATCTGAACACCGACGCCTATCACGCGGTGCTCTCCCAAGGCGACAACGAGAACATGTATGTGGGCTCCAATGAGGATGTCGTCCGCTGGGCCCACCCCAACCAGCCCGTGTACCGCGATCGAAAGGGCTTCGCACCGCGTGGCTCGTTCGGTAGCGCCCATTCCTCCGGCGTGAACATGGCATTTTGCGACGGATCGGTGCGGCAAATTGGTTACGCGGTTGACAAGACCGTCCACGGCCGGCTGGGCAGCCGCCGCGACGGCGAAACAGTGGATCAGTCCGCGTATTGAATTCGATCGCGGCCTGGCCAGACGTTTGCGGATCGAATATACTAGTTAGCGCGCTGGCCCGACCACGCCCTCCTGACCGCCGACTCGCCTTGCCGGAAGCCCTCGCCCTTGCCCGACGGTCGTTGTGCCGACCTTACCGTTGAAACTGCGCTGATGTTTGGGCGGAAGTCGGTCGGCCTTTCGAGTGTTCCCGTCTTCCACCGCCAAGCCCCCTTCACCCCTATCCCCTCCTGGGAAATTCTCTGACCGCAAAGGAACCGTTCCGTGAAACTCAGTCGACAAATGGCGTCAGCCCTCGCATTGATCGCGCTATGGGGTGCGAGCACCACCACCGTGGCGGACGACTCGTACTATGAGCGGCCCGCCCTCTTTTCCACGCGTCCCAGCGCGACGAAGTCCTCGCAGACGATCCAACGCTTCGGCCCGGTGGGAATGGGCATCGAATTGATTCAGCCGACTTTCACGATGAAGATTCACCACATTGAGGAGGGCTCGCCCGCCGCCGCGACGGAAAAGCTGGAACAGGGCCAGATCATCGAGTCGATCAACGGCCAGCGGCTGAGCGACATCGACCCGCGAATCCAACTCGGCCGAATCCTCGCAGCCGCGGAGGCGACCGACGGCCGGCTGGCTTTCAAGATCCAGGGCGAGACCGAGCCGATCGTGGTGACGGTGCCCGTGCTGGGAGCCTACAGCGACTCTTGGCCATTGAAGTGCGAGAAATCCGACAAGATCGTACGCGGTCTGGCCGACTACATCGCCAGCCCGGAGGGGAACAAGGGCATCGGCGACATCGGCATGTTCTTCCTCATATCCACCGGCGAGAAGAAGGATACCGAGGTGGTGGGCCAGTGGGCGCGTCAGGCCAAGCCGCAGACGTATGCGTGGTACCTGGGCTTCGGCGGAATCCCGCTCTGTGAGTATTACCTCCGCACCGGCGACCAGGAGGTCCTGCCCAACATCCAGAAGTGGGTTGATAACGCCGTGGCCGGCCAATATCTGGACGGCTGGGCAGGACGCGGCGGGGTGCCCAGGGTGACCTATGGCAACGGGCATCTGAACGCGGCCGGCACCGCCGTGGTCACGTTTCTGTTGCTGGCCAAGGAATGCGGCGCGGACGTGCCCGATCACGCCTTGCTGGGCGCGCTGCGCCACTTCTACCGCTACGCCGGACGGGGCGGAAACCCTTACGGTGACGGCCGGCCGGAGATGGGCTTCGTCGATAACGGCAAGAACGGCAACCTCGCCTTCGCCATGGCGGCCGCCGCCGCGCTCACGCCAAATGGCGAACAGTCGCTCTACGCCCAAGCCCGCGATGTGTGTGCCATCACCGACTTCTATACCACGACCTTCATGCTCCACGGGCACACGGGCGGAGGGATCGGTGAGATTTGGCGGAGCGCCTCGATGGGGCTGATGCGAGAGAAGCGGCCCAAGCAATACCGCGAGTTCATGGACAACCGCCGCTGGCACTACGACCTGTCTCGCCGGTTCGATGGCTCGTTCGGCATCCTCGGTGGTGGAGGATACGACGACGTCAAATGGGGCGTGGCCTATGGGCTGGCCTACACCGTGCCGCGGAAGACGCTACGCATCACCGGTGCGCCGCCGACGAAGTTCTCCAAGCCCTACAAGCTGCCCGAGCAGCCCTGGGGTACCGAGGCCGACAACGACTTCCTCTCGCTCGAAGCCGTCCCGGACGCCAACGGTCGGAAACAAGACCTCACCGGAGAAACCCTGGCCCACGATTCCAGTATGCCGTTCCTCCGCCGCTTCCATGGCGAGGATGAGGTAAGTGACGAAATGATCCGGCGGTATGTCCATCACCAGGATGCGACCATCCGCCTGACCGCCGCGAGCAAGGCCCTGGGGATCAACCGGGGCTATATCGGCTGGCGCAAGCCCGGGGGCGAGGTGCGACCGCAACTGGTCATGGAGTTTCTCGGCTCGCCGTCGCCGCGCGTTCGCCGCGCCATGTTCTCGGCCATCGCGGAAACCTTGCGAAAAGGAGATCAAACAGGTGTGCTGACCGAGGAGATCTTCGACCTGGCAGTCCAGTCGGTCGAGGATCCGGCGGAATCATGGTGGGTTAAGGACGCCGCGCTGCATGTGATCGGCCACGCGCCAGCCGATTGGGTCGTGCCCCATGTTGATCTGCTCCTGCCGCTGCTGAAGCACGACGAATGGTGGCTGCAAAACGCCACGCTCAAGGCGCTCACCCCCGTGGTGGCCGACGAGCGTTGCTACCGCAAGGTGCTGCCGCCCATCGGCGAGTTGATTCGCACCAACCAGCGTTCGGCTCTCACCTTGGGAATGATGGGAGGCCTCCGCGAGAGGATCAAGCAAGGTAGTCCCGCCGTGCAACAACTGGCCGTCGAGACACTCCAGGAAAGCTATACCGGCTACGCGGGCGTGGCGACGGCGCCGGGCGGGCAGGACATCGCTTCCACGCGCGACGCCCATCTGGAGTATATCGCGGCGTCATTGGCGGACGTCCCCGGCGGGCTGGACGTGCTCTACGAGATCGCCCGGCAACGCTATCCAAAGAAGATTCTGCCCTACAAGCAGTTTTTCCTGCAAGCCGATCCCGACCGGTTCGGCCCCAAGTTGAAGAAGGCCATCCGGCCGACCATTACCGAGGAGTTGATCCCGGAGTTCGTCGGCAGGAATTGGAAGAACCTCCGGCAGTTGGCCGCCGGCGAGGTGCAGTCGGCCATGCCGGGCGGGCCCCGCGACGCCATCGACGGTCTCGTGGCTCTTTACAGCCGGGCGGGTCAGGGCCAGTACGGCTGGCGCATGTTCGTCGACCTGAAGGATGCCGAGTGGTTCTATCATTCGTTCGACCCGATGAAGTCGGAGCGAGTGCCGTGGGACCAGTTGATCAGCCGGTATCGAGAAGTCACCGCGCCCAAAGGCATGGACAACTGGTACGCCCTCGATTTCGACCCTGCCCGGGCTGGATGGAAACGAGGTCAGTCGCCCTTTGGGCAATACGATGGGCGTCTGCCGCGCGGCCCCGTTTCCAAGTGCTCCGCGGCATGCGTGGGGCCGATCTGCTACGGCGCCCAGGGAGCCAATACGTTGTGGGATAAGGAGGTACTCCTGCTCCGCAAGACGGTCAGCGTGCCGAGATTGAAGAGCGATCACCGCTATCGGTTGCGGGTGAACCACCGGGCCCACGTCGGCAACGGCGGGGGATTCGCCGTTTACGTCAACGGTAAGTTGTTGATCGAACGACCGCAGGGCATCGGCCGCGGCGGCGGCGAAAAGCCCTATGGGGCATATATCACCAAGGAGTGGCTCGATGAGTTCCAACACGGCGAGGTGACGATCGCCGTGCAGAGCTTCCTCCGCTACAACGACAAGTACAAGGTGAAGCCCAGCAAGCCGATCCCCCAGGGCCTGATCAGTGTGCACCTGGAGCAGCAGAAGCTGCCGCCGATGGGCGAGGACCTCTTGCGGCAGTCGGCGGCCGTGGTGCCCATGCTTTCCTCGGAGTGGCAGGCCAAGCAGGACCCGGACAATCGCGAGCAGGGTCCCGATGATCACAAGTTCCGCTGGGATGGCCAATTCAAGCCCACTCGCACCGTCCTTGGCCAATGGAAGACGCTGGGTACGGTTGACTCGATCGACGCGTTCGATCCGGAAAAGCGATTGAACGCCGGTCGCGCCCGGATCAAGGCACTCTCGCTCCTCGGGAACGGCCGGACCGACAACGCCACGCGAGTCTGGTCGGGTGATACGCTCATGGATCTCGATCGGTTCGAGGCGTTGAAAATGAAGGTCGAGTCCGTCGAGGGCGAAGAGTATTTGTTCGTCGAGGCGGGCGGCTTCAACCACCGACGTCCGGCCGACTGGAAGTGCCAGTGGTACGTGATGCAGCGCGAGGCGAAATAAAAGGCGGAAGCCGGATGATCCAGCCCCAGGCGGGCACGCAGAGCCCGGTCCGCCGCGTTTCACGCGTGCGCGGTTGACGACCCAGAGAGGACAATGACGCAGGACGGCCCTGTCGCGTCTAGCGGCCTTCGGTTGCGGTACTCTTGCGTCCTTCTCGGTTGACTTCACCGCGTGGGTGTGTAGACTCGGGGATACTCTCTCCGCGCTGGCATTTGCCCTTTACGGCAAGAACGAGCGCCCTTCCTACGCACGAAACCACCGAAGGATGACAAGCATGACCCTCCGCGTGCTGCCAATCACCGCCGTTTGCCTTCTGTGTTTGCCGACCATCCCGGCCACGGCCGTCAACTACGACGAAAGCAAAGTACCCGAGTACACGCTGCCCGACCCGCTGATGACGCAGGATGGGCAGCCGGTCGACGACGCCGAAACCTGGTTCAACCGGCGGCGGCCGGAAATCCTCCGGCTGTTCGAAGAGCACGTCTATGGCAAATCGCCGGGCCGTCCCGAAGCGATGACTTTCAAGGTTCGCTCGATCGACCCAGCGGCACTGGACGGCAAGGCGACGCGGAAGGAGGTTGTGGTCTACTTCACCGGCAGAGCGGATGGTCCCTCGATGGATATTCTGCTGTATCTGCCCAACGACGCGAAGAAGCCGGTGCCCACCTTTCTGGGGTTGAATTTCGGCGGCAACCAGGTCGTCCATCCCGATCCGGGCATCACCATCACCGACAGTTGGGTTCACAACCGGCGTCGTGGAGCCAAGAACCACCGCGCGACTGAAGCGTCGCGCGGCGCGCGGAGCAGCTATTGGGCGGTGGAGAAGATCCTCGATCGCGGTTACGGTTTAGCCACGATCTACTACGGCGACATCGATCCCGACTTCGACGACGGCTTCCAGAACGGCGTGCATCCGCTGTTCTACGAGCAGGGCCAAACCAAGCCCGCCGACAACGAGTGGGGCTCGATCGGCGCCTGGGCCTGGGGCTTGAGCCGCGCCCTCGACTATCTCGAAACCGACAGCGACGTCGACCACCAGCGGGTAGCCGTGATGGGCCATTCGCGGCTCGGCAAAACGGCACTCTGGGCCGGGGCCCAGGATGAGCGGTTCGCGCTGGTGATCTCCAACAACTCGGGAGCCGGTGGAGCGACGTTGAGCCGGCGGCGTTTTGGTGAAACGGTCCGCGCGGTCAATCGGTTCACCCATTGGTTCTGTGAGAACTTGAATCAGTACAACGACCGCGAGGATGAGTTGCCCGTGGACCAGCACATGCTCATCGCGCTGCTCGCCCCGCGGCCAGCCTACGTTGCCAGCGCCGAAAAGGACGGCTGGGCCGATCCACGCGGCGAGTTTCTCGCCGTCAAGGCGGCCGACCCCGTGTATCGGCTTTTGGGCACCGAGGGCCTGCCCGCTGAAAAGATGCCCGAACTGCATAAGCCGGTGGTCGGCCGGATCGGCTACCACATCCGGCGCGGTGAGCACAAGGTGACTGACTACGACTGGGAGCAATATCTCGATTTCGCCGACCGGCACTTCAAGTGAATCGCCTTACCGGAGAACGACGATGCCGAATGCTCGTACGCAGGTTTTACTTCTGGGGCGATGGCCGTCCGACGAACTTGCCGTGAAACGCGCCGCCCCCTCGGCTGAAACGGGACCGATTGTGGTTGATCGAGAGAACTTGGCATGGATTCTGCCTGTGGGGCTGATCCTCTTGGCGTTGCTGACCGTCTTCCCTGCATTGGCCCTGGGTGAGACGCCGCGCGTGGCTGTCGACACCGACCGGTTGATGGGGAGCCCCGTCCCCATGCCCCTCCAGGCCGAGCGAGTGTTCCCTCACTTGCAGTTCCAGCGGCCGCTCGAATTCACCCATGCCGGCGACGGCACCGATCGCATTTTCGTGGTCGAACAGCAAGGGGTGATTCGCGTCTTCCCGAATCGCCAGGACGTCAGGCAGGCCAGTGTTTTTCTCGACATCCGCGATGTGGTCTCGCGGCGCAACAATGAGGAGGGCCTCCTGGGATTGGCCTTCCACCCGGACTATCGCGACAATGGCCGCTTTTTCGTGTACTATTCCACCACGCCACGGGCGTCGATTGTATCCGAGTTCCAGGTTTCCGCGGAGGATCCGGATCGGGCGCAGCGCGAGTCGGAACGCCGGCTGATGCGCATCCCCCAGCCCTTCGGCAACCACAACGGGGGCAGCATCAAGTTTGGCCCGGACGGTTACCTCTATATCGGGTTGGGCGACGGCGACGCTGCTCACGACCCCCACGGCAATGGACAGAACCTCCAGACGCTGCTCGGCTCCATCCTGAGAATCGACGTGGACCAGCAGACCGACGGCCGCGACTACGGGATCCCAGCGGATAATCCCTTCGCCACCAAAGATGATGCCCGACCGGAAATCTGGGCCTATGGGTTGCGGAACGTTTGGCGACTCGGCTTCGACCGCGCGACCGGCGAACTCTGGGCGGGCGACGTGGGTCAGAATCGCTACGAGGAGATCGACCGCATCGTCCGCGGAGGTAACTACGGATGGAAGATTCGCGAGGGCTTTCATCCCTTCGACCTCTCCGCCCCGCGCGGCGAAGGGCCGCTGATCGATCCCGTGGCCGAATACTTTCATACCGAAGGCCGATCAGTTACCGGGGGACTAGTTTATCGCGGTGAGCGCTTGCCGGAATTCGTTGGCCAGTACTTCTATGCCGATTACGTCAGCGGTGCCGTCTGGTGCGTGGCGGCCGATACGAAGATGCCGCGGCGCGAAGGGGAATCGGTCGCCGTGGATGCTGCCGAGGGAAGTAGCACGGGCGGCCGGAAAGTCGCGACCACCGGACTGCCGATCACCGCGTTCGGCGAGGACCAGGCGGGCGAAATGTACTTCACCGCCTTCGACGGCAACCTCCACCGGTTCAGCCGAAGCCAGGGTAACCTCGACCCAATCGCCGCGGCCTTTCCGCGCCGTCTGTCCGAAACTGGCCTGTTCACCTCGACGGCCAAGATGACGCCGGCCGACGGGCTCGTGCCTTATGACGTCAATGTTCCCCTCTGGTCGGACGGCGCCGACAAGCAACGGCTGATCGCCCTGCCAGCCACCCGCTCGATCACCTACCAGGACCGCCGCGACTGGGGCTTCCCCGAGGGCACCGTGCTCGTGAAGACGTTCCTCTTGCCGATCGATCAGGCGAACCCCGCGCGGCAACGCCGTTTGGAAACCCGGCTGATGGTCCACAATGCTCGCGGCTGGGTGGGCTATACCTACCAGTGGAACGACGAGCAAACCGACGCCGTGCTACTCGACGACGCAAAGGAGGTCGCATACACGATCGACACCCCAGATGGTCCCACCACACAGACCTGGTACTATCCCAGCCGCGCCGATTGCATGGCCTGCCATACGCCGTCAGCCGGTTTCGTGCTCGGGCTGAGCACGCGACAGATGAACCGGCAATCTCCCGACGGCGACCAAAAGGTGAACCAAATCGAACGGCTGGCCCGGCTCGAAGCTTTCGCGAACCCGCCCGAAGAACCGGCGAAGCAACTCGAATCCTATCCGGTGTGGGGCGAGCGGTCGGCCCCGGTGGACCGGCTTGCCCGAGCCTACTTGGACGCGAATTGTGCCATGTGTCACGCACCGGGCGCATTGCGTGGCGGTCGGCCCGATTTCAGCTTTCACACCCCACTGGCCGAGGCGGGATTGATCGACGTGCGTCCGGGCCAGGGGAGCGTGGGGCCGCCGGGGTCGCGTTTGATTTCGCCCGGCTTCCCGGAGCGCTCCGAGGTGTTGCAGCGGATTGCCACGCGTGGCCCACGGCGCATGCCGCCGCTGGCCACGGACGTGCCGGACCGCGAGGCCATCGACGTGATCCGCCGCTGGATCGGCACGATGGATCGATAGCGGTCGCGGCTTGAACGCGCCCGTTTCACTTTGTCGGCTTGCCGCCATGCACGACAACATCCTTGGCCCGACTCTCCGGCCGCACCACGAGGTCGACGATCTTTCCGTCGCGCACTTGTCCGGTCACGATGGTCTGCCGGGGGGCGTGAAGCCGGAAGTCGACGTTCCACTCGCTTGGCCAGGCGGGAAGTAGGCGGATTTCGTCGCCGATGGTCTGCATCAGCATCTCTTGCAGCCCGATCATCCCGCTCCCGCCCCAATTGTGATCCGGGACCCAATCGTGGCCCGGCCCCCAGAATGTGGGAAAGCGGCGAGGGCTGTCGTCCAGCTTGCGGCTGTTGAAGTCGACTGCCGCGTCGGTCAAGCCCATTCGAGCGAAGAAGATGCCGTCTTGGTGCCAACTGATGACCAGCCCCTTGCGAAATCGCCCGTGTTTCCAGGTATTGCGAAAGATGTCTAGGTGGTCATCGTCGCCGCCCAGCAGATCGAAACGATCGAACGGGAAAAGCGGGTAAAACTGCGGACATTCAACGTTCTGATAACGCTTCCAACTGGCGGCCGGCTTGATGATGCGATCGCCCTCGACCGTGTCGTAGCTATATGGTGGAATGCTCGCCAGAACGGTGCGGTAGTAGTCTTTGTCGCGGAGTTCCAGGGAACCCTCGGGGAGCGCGAGGATGCCCTCGATACACGCTCGCAAACCGGCGATGACGTCCGAGGGATTGCGGGCACCTCGGTAGGACTCGCAAGAGGTGGAGGGGTAGATCACCAAGTGACCCTGCTCATCCAGTTCGCGCCCGGAACGCATCTGCTCCCGTTTTCGGTAATGCTGGTCGAAGAACACCACGGCATTTTCGATAAAGGGAAGATACTTGCCGATGTCGGCCCCGGTGAAGCGGCGATACTGCAGGATCATATAGGCGTGTTCGAGTTGGGACTCCCAGTGATAGGAGATCGCCCGGTTGGCCATCACGCCACGTTCGACCAGATCGTTGTAACCTCGGGCTGCGTCCGCCCGCGGGTCGCCAAACGGGATTTCCGTGCCGCGGGCACGGGGTCCGCTCTCCCATCCCCATCCACAGCCTAGGGCGAGGCCCGTCGCGCTGATATACTCGCTGTAGACGGCGCCGTCGTGTTGAAAGTGCCGCCGCACCCTGGCCCGCGAGCCGGGCAGGGCCTTGCGATAGAGTTCGAACTGCGGCAGGACGGCGTCGAAATCGCCCGCCTTGAGTATCGGCCAGTAGAGCAGGCGCTGATTTTGGGCCGTGTGGACGCCGCCTCCCCAGTCGCGCCAGTCGGGCCCGAAGGATCCACCTCGACCGCCGACCAGATTGGCGTCGTAGGTGAAATTGCCCCCGTTGAACTTCGAGGGATACTCGCCCGATACATTGCAGCCCAACTGATAGCGGAACAGATTGTAGTTGCGACCCACGCGCCACGCGCGGTCCGAGGCATCCGGCCTCTCAGGATTGATCAGAATCCAACTACGATTCCAAAACCCGTCCCACCAGGCACGGGCCTGGTGTCGGGCAGCGTCGCGATCATCGGCCGACTCCCGCACCATCGACTGCAGACCGCCCCGCCACTTGGCAAGCGTCTCCGTCTGGGCGATGTGGGTCACGATACGCACGTGGTGGCGTCGGGCTGGTCGCTCTGTCTTCAGACACGACGCGCGGAAGGGAGTGGTCTGATACTTGCCTTCGGCCGTGCCGGCCGGTTGGAACCCGTCGCCGGTCATCAGTCCGCCGAACGTTCGGTGGCGGAGGTCGTTAAGTATCACGTTTTTGTATTTGTCCAGTCCCTGTTGTTCGATCAGCATGTCGACGATCGTGTCCTTGGGATTGCGATGATAGAAGAGAATACCCTCGTCGACGTGATCGACGGTGTCCTTGCTCAAGGGGACTTCGCCCGGATACTTGTCGAGGGTGAAGCACGATCGCCGCCGCGCGTTGTTTGGGACCATTTCGTCCGTTAGCCGCCAGCTTTCGTAGCAGGCCGTGGCGTTCACCGACCGATTGGCGTCGACTTCCACGTGGATGATCGGACGCGCGATCTCCACCCAAATGCGAACGGTCGCCTTGAGCGACTCGCCGTTTTCGCGGGGTGCGATTCCCTCAATCTCGACGTATCCTTCGCGCAGCTTGAGTTCCTGGCGAAAATCGGCCTCCTTCTCGCCGAACGGATTGGGGTCCAGCCGCAGCCGCACGCGTCCCAGCTTGAGATACTCGTTGTTCTCGGCCAGAGAGCCGCTCCGTTGCATATAGAGCAAGAGTTCGCCGTCTTCCACCCAAACGTTTAGCCCGATGTCGCCACCGCCACACGGCATTGATTCCGACGCATTGTCGCTCGGTTCCGTCCAGACGACGTTGTAAGCACGCTGTGCTCGTACCACCTCCGGCGCGGGTGGCAGTTGTGCCCTCCGCGTCGCCCGCGTTTCGCCCGGCAATGCCACGGTTGGCGCCTCGAACGCCGGAGCGGGAAGGGCCATGGTGGCGAGTGGAACCGCGAGGACCAGCACCGCGAGTGGATGGTGCCGTTGGTAAATCATCATTGGTGACTCCCAGGGTGAACAACGGTGAAGGTGGGACGAAACGTGAAAGGATTGCTCGGCGGTAACCGGTCGCGGGTGCCAGAGCCATTCTAGGTGGATTCCCCGCAAACCGGCATGACTGTGAATTCTGGTTGTCGTTGATTGTCTTGTCGAGATAACGCCCAGCAGGTTGCGCACATTGCAGAGGTAGCCCTCGAACTGGCAGGAAGGAGATGTTGGGTTTCCAACCCTATCGGAACGCGAGGGCTAGCATGAGCAGTATAACAAAACAGGCGAGCGGCGTGAAGTTTCCGACGTGATCAAGCCCTAGGAGGAGAAGATTCGCTCGCACGTGGACGGTGTGGTTCGCGATTCGGTGGAAGCGACGCTCAATGGGCTGTTGGAGGCTGAAGCCGACGAAGACTGCGGAGCGAAACGGTACGGGCGGAGCCTGGAAGGGGCGAAGAGCAGGAACCCCGGTATTTAGCGCACGAGGTACGGCTGGTGCTTATCCAGCGCCAAGCACCCGTCTTGAAGGAACGTGGCATAGCCGTCGAGCACCTCGTGCGGATGATCACCGCGATCCGCCATATCTCGGTTCCCGTTTATCCAGATCGGGATAACAACGGAAATCCGTGGTTATCCAACGGGTGCGAGCCGGCGCCCACCCCCTGCGGGACCGACTTTCGCCACACCCCGCTTGACGCCCGTCCCCACATCGCGGTACCCTAATTCGCGCTGGGCTGTGTGCTGGCCCGGCAAAAGTGGATTTCTGTAGAAAAACAAGTTGTGCTTGGGGATGACACTGTGAGGTCATGATGAACTGGTTGATCGAGAACAAAGAATGGGTTTTCAGCGGCGCGGGTGTATTCGTGATCGGTCTCGTCGTCACATATCTCGTACGCCGTCCGAAGACGGGCACCCAGAAGCAAAAGCAGAAGAGCGGCAGCAACTCCAAGAACTACCAAGCCGGTGGTGACATCAACATTGGGAAGTGACAGTGCTAAACGACAAGGTCCAGAAGCAGACTTCAGGGGAGCAATCGACCAACCTCCAAGGAGGGTCGATCGTGATCAACCAAGGCATTTCCTATGCTGACGCCAAGGAGATTGCGCTTGATGTGTACAAATCGAATTTCCTCACTCTTGCCCAAGATGCAGCTGCCACGGCTGTGCAACGAGCAGAGAAGCTCACTGACGACTTTTTGTCTCGTCTGCAGGAGGAATCCCCCGAGACGATGGGAATGATGAGAGAGCCGAGTATGCAGATGGCTATCTTCAGCGCACAACGGGAATACGCGAGAACCGGAGATTCGGATCTGGAAGATCTTCTGGTTGACATCTTGGTCGAGAGAGCGAAAGAAGCAGAGAGAACAATACGGCAGATCGTGCTCGATGAATCCCTGACGATTGCAGCCAAACTCACTGCCGATCAGATGGACGCGTTGACCGTCAATTTCCTCATTGCGCGCACGAAAAACTATCGACTACTGAACCTGCAAGCGTTGGAACACCACCTGGACAACGAACTCCTTCCTTTTGCAGAGGATCTCACTACGAGCGACTCGTGTTACACTCACCTTGAGTACGCTGGCTGCGGCTCAATAATGCAGCTCGGCGGAAGGGGGAAGATCGAAAAGCGCTTCCGGGACTCGTATCCCGGTTTGTTCTGCAAGGGCTTAACCGAGGAAGAGCTTTCCGACGCACTTCCCGAGCCAGCCCCCTACAGGAACGTCCTCATGCCTTGTCTGCATGACTCACAGCGGTTCCAGGTCAACGCTATGGATACCGAGGTGGTCAAGGAGGAGTGCAAGAAGCACGGGATTGACGAAGAAGGCGAGAAGAAGCTGTGCGCGTTGTTCGAGAAAAGCCGCATGTCCGAAGCCGAGGTGAAGGAGTATTTCCTGCGGACCCGTCCTGCCATTGAAGGCTTGTTCGAGACGTGGGACAACTCTCCACTTTCCAAGCTTTCCCTCACGACCGTAGGAATTGCCATCGCCCAGGCGAATTTCCGGCGTAAGACAGGGCAAAGACTTGATCTGTCAATCTGGGTGAAATAGGCACACAACAAGTCCATGCTACGGACGGCTAATCGCCGCCGCAGATGGTGCCGTTGACAACAGGAAGGCAAAGGAAACATGGACAAACAAGGCGAAAGACCAGAAACGCGGAAGGGAGAAATGGTGGCTGGCTTTGCTATCCTGGCGTGCATCGCAGTATTCTTCGCAAGTGCAATTGCCGCGGTCGTCGCATGGGGTGACAACGACTGGCAGGGAGGCGGCACATGCCTTGTTGCTGCCGCACTTTCAGCGGGATTCCTCCTGAACGCCATCGCTCAATAGCATGGCAGAGGAGCTTGCCAACCAAAAAGTGCTAGGGACTGGATACGCATTGCGGCCGGCCATCATTGAGGAGTCGACCGCGAAAAGGTCCGGGTGGCGCAGTCACAAGAGGGCCGGGACAGCTTAACCTCCTGGAGCCTCTTGTTGCTAAAGCATCCCGGACACTTCTCCGACAAGCCTCGCCGAGGATGGCAAATCGGATCGGCGGACGAGTGTCCGTGCCACCCCGCGCCTATGATTCATTTTCCCGTCCCTTTTCGCGTTCGGGGCGTTGCACCTCGGCTGCCGCGATGGGTTGCCTCTTCTCGGGCGATACGAAGTAGCCGTGCTGCAGGAACCGCAACGTGTACTGCCGCACGACGGGCTCGTCCATGAGGAACGTATGCAACGCCGGCACGACGCGAAAATCGGCCGCGCCCGCCAGGCGGGTTTCTTCCACGGTTACCACCAGATCGTCGTCGCCCGCCAGCACGGCGTTATTCAGCCCGCCCTCACCTCGGCCGCCGGCCAGGATGCCAAACGGGCATGGCGGGACGGCCAGTCGCTGCTTCACCTCGTCCCAGCGCACGGCGAGCTGCTGTCCGCTCGTTCCGAAGATCAGTCGGAACAGCTCGTTGTTGCGCAACCGCTCGGCCAGCTCGGCGCCCTGATTGGGCGGGGCGAGCATGACGAACCGGCCCAGCTTCGGCCCGCGCGCCTCCGGCTCGGCCTGGGCGCGTTGGGCCATGTACCGGCGAACGACCAGGTTGCCGAGGCTATGGGCCACGAAGTGGACCTCCTCGGCCTCGGTCAAGGCGTCGACCACCTGCCCAAGCGCGACGGCGTGCGCGTCGATCGAATCGCGCGTACTGGCGTAGGAGAAGTTGAGCCACGTGAACCCGCCTTCTTCAGCGAGGTATTTTCCCATGCCGGCCAGCGACTGACGTGTTCGGCCCAGCCCGTGGACCGTCAACACGACCTTGCCGCGAACGGGCGGAAGTTCGCGTTCCACCCGAAGCCGCTCAAATGCCTTCCGGCACGCCTCGTAGCCGCCCCAGGCCTGGCGGACATCGTCGCCGTCGAGCAACCGGTAATGGCCCGTAAAGACATTCCGCTGAATGCGCCAATCGTGGTGAACGAACCGATCCGTCCAGAACTGTTTGCCCCCGCCTGTCGGCGCGGCGATGTTGAAGCCGGTCGCCGATTGACCGAAGGTGAGGCGGGGAATGAACGCCAGCGCAAGGGCGAGTACGGCCATGAGGATCGAGGATTGCGGCATCGCAGTTCTCTCCGTTGGCAACTTTCGGGGGCAAAATGAATCGTTCTGACCCAATCCTGTTCGGCCAGATTATCGCACAGCTACGGGTACGAGGGCAAGCGGCTGGGGAATTCTCGGGTGGCACGGACACTTCATCGCCAAGCGGGTCCACCATCACCGCGAATGGTTGCCGGAACGTGTCCGTGTTGCGCCAGCAACGAGATGTATCGGAAGATGGAACGGCGCCGTCCCTCTCGTGGCGACGCCGCCCGGACGGCACCCCGCACTGCTGGGCAAGCCAGCAGTGGCACCCGGCGGGCGAATGACGAACTGGATTCCCGCGTGCGCGGGAATGACGTGCGCGGCCTCACCACGGGTGGCACGGACACTTCATCGCTGCCGCTGGTTGAATTCGGCCACCGCGTCGAACATGGCCGTGATGTTGGCCGGAGGCACGTTCGCCAGAATATTGTGGACTTGTTGGAAGACGAATCCCCCGCCGGGCGAAAGGATCTCCAGCTGCTCGCGGACGTGCGCGGCCACCTCCTCGGGCGTGGCGTTGCCGAGGATTCGGTGCGTATCGCAGCCCCCACCCCAGAACGTGAGCCGCGAGCCGAAGTCTCGCTTCAGTTCAGCCGCGTCCATCCCGGCGCAACTAATCTGCACGGGATTGATGGCGTCCAGCCCGGCGTCGATCAAATCGTCCAACAACGGCCGCACACCGCCGCAACAGTGCAACTGGATCTTCACGTCGGCCAGTTCCTTTGCCCGCCGCCACATGGCGGCATGCCGCGGCTTGAAAAACTCGCGGTACATGGCCGGCGAGATCTGCGGGCCCTGCTGCATGCCCAGATCGTCGCCGAAGAGGATCACGTCGATCGATTCGCCGACCGCGTCCAGGTAGGTCTCGAGGTTCTTCAGGTGCGTCTCCACCACGCGATCGAGAAAGGCGTGTGCCCGATCCGGATCGCCGGCCAGGACCATGAAGAACTTATCGTTGCGATACAGGAATTGCCCCATCTCCAGCAGGTTACCGCCAAACAGACCGACAATCGCGCGATCGGTTCGCGCGCGCAGTCGCTGGGCCCCCTGGGCCAAACGATCCATTCCACCCGGCCCGTCGATCAGCGGTCCGGGTGGCGACTGCACGCCGCACCACATATTGTTGGCCAGCGCCTCGTGGAAGAGGCTGAAGTCGTCCTGGGCGAAGTAGGGCCAGTAGCATTGCTCGAAGTAGATCGCGCCGTCGGGCATCCGCGCGATCGGCATTCCACCCGGCCCACGCAAAACCCACTCCCCATCCCCACGTTCCGGCAGGCTCCAAGCGGGTACCTGACAGGGCGTCCCGTCGGGCAACTCCCAGTCGGCCCAATCGGCGTCGTCCAGGGCAAACCCGCGGCCCAGCTCGATGGTGTCCACGTCGAAACGATCCAGCACGTCGTCGTCGATGACGGCCAACTGCTGCGGCATGTCGTAGACTCGGATCGGCCGCTCGGGTAGTCCGAGCGACTCTCGCAGCCGACGATAGGCCATGGCCGCAATGCCCGAGCTGCGGTGCCCGCCAAAATCGATCGGCACCCGATCGGGCTGCTGGTGATTCAAGGCGGCGAGAACACGATCGCGCGACGTCATGGCGGGCCTTCCAGTCTTGAGATTCAGTCGCTCTCCTTGGGCCGAACCGCCCATGATAACGGGACGGCGACGGGCGGACAATTCCCCGAGGCGGCGAGAAGCGCGAGGGGAAATCGCAGCAGTTCAACCCGCTGACCAACCAGTCGGTGAGGTCCACTGTTGGGGTGGGTTCCCGGCACTCGCTCCTTGAATCACCATTCGTTCCGCGGCGTTGCCTCCTCGGTCACCCGCCGCGCCGCGCGGAGGCCGAACCGCCAGAACAATGCGGGACGGACGAGGAATTCCAGCAGCGTACTGGTAATCAGTCCGCCGATGATCACCGTGGCCACGGGGTAGAGGATCTCTTTGCCCGGCTCGCCGGCGGCCATGGCGAGCGGCAGCAGGCCGATGCCCGAGGTCAGCGCGGTCATCAGCACCGGGGCGACGCGCTCCCGGCCGGCGCGGACGATCATCGCTCGGGACCACGTCTCGCCCTCGTACTGCACCAGGTGCAGGTAGTGGTTGATCAGCAGGATGCCATTGCGCGAGGCGATCCCGCAGAGCGAAATGAACCCGACCATCGCCGCCACGGTGAGCGTCTGCCCAGTGAGGTACAATGCGGCCACGGAGCCGATCAGCGCCATCGGCAGGGCCATCATCACTTGGAGTGCCAGGTTCGCGGAGCGAAACAGCGTGTAGAGCAACAGGAACATCCCGACGATGCTCAGGCTGAAGTAGATAGCGATGCGCCGCGAGGCCGACTGCTGGCTCTCGAACTGGCCACCGTACTCGATGAAATATCCGGTGGGCAGCGCCTGCGTGACCGGGGCCAGCCGTCGCTTGATGTCCTCGACCACGTCGACCAGCCCGCGGCCGACGACATTGCATTGCACGACGATCCGCCGCCGGACTTGCTCGCGGTTGATCGTGTTCGGACCGGTTGCCCGATAGACATTGGCCACCGAGGCCAAACTGGTCGTGCCGCCATCGGGCAGGTCGATCGAGAGCCGCCGGACGGTGTCGATATCCTCGCGGAACGGTTCATCAAGCCGCACGAGCAGATCGAAGGTCCGTTGGCCAAGCAGCACCTCGGACACAACCTGACCGTGCATGGCCGTCTCGACGAACTCGTTGATGTCCTCGCGCCGCAGTCCATATTGCTTCAGCCGGTGGCCGTCGATTTCGATCCGCAACTGGGGGATCTCCACCTGTTGCTCGACCCGGAGATCGGTCACGCCGTCGACCTCGGCCATGGCCCCCTCGATATCTCGGGCGTGGCGCCGCAATAAATCGAGGTCGTCGCCGTAGAGTTTCACCGCCACCTGTCCTTGCTCGCCGGAGAGCATGGCCGAGATCAAATGGGCGAGCGGCTGCTCGACGCTCGAGACGATACCGGGCACCTCTTTCAGCTTTTCGCGGATTGCTTCGAGAATCTCCGCGCGGCTACGATCGCTCTCGTGATCGAGCGTGGCGATGAACTCGGAAATGTTGACGTCCATCGCGTGCTCATCGTGTTCCGCCCGGCCGGTTCGGCGGACGAGGGTGAGGATTTCATCGATGTGAAGCAGCTGCGCCCGCACCGTCCGCCCCACTTCCTCCGAGGTGGCCAACGAGGTACCCGGCGGCAGGACGACGTTCACCTGCACGGCCCCTTCGTCGAACGGGGGCAGGAAATCGTTGTCGAGCCGTACCAAAGCCGCCGCGCTGGCGACAACGGCCAGCGTGGCCGCGCCCAAGACCGGCAGCGGTGCCCGCACACTGGCGCCGATTACCCAGCCGGCCAGCACCTTCAGCCACCGCAGCAGGAAACTGTCGCGTTCGGCCTTCTCCCCGGCAATTGCCCGGCCGGTCAGTAACCAGTAGCAGAGCACCGGCGTCAGCGTGAGCGAGACGAGCAGCGACGACAGGAGCGACACGATGTAGGCGATCCCCATGGGCACAAATAGCCGACCTTCCATGCCGGTGAGCGCGAAGACCGGAATGAACACCAGCACGACGATCGCCGTGCCGTAGACGATCGAGTTGCGGATCTCGGCGCTGGCCTCGTAGACGACCCGCAACGCGGGGCGGGGATTTTCCGCATGGCGGTTCTCCCTGAGCCGGCGGAAGATGTTTTCCACGTCGACGATGGCGTCGTCGACCAGCTCGCCAATTGCCACGGCCAGCCCGCCGAGGGTCATGGTGTTGATCGACAGCCCAAAGGCGGCGAAGACCAGTCCCGTGATCACGATGGACAACGGGATGGCGGTGAGCGTGATCAGGGTGGTGCGGATGTTCAGCAGGAACAGGAAGAGGATCACGACAACGAGGATCCCACCGTCGCGGAGCGCCTCGGTCACATTGGCGATCGCCAGCTCGATGAACAGCTTCTGCTGATACAGGGCCGGCGCGACGCGGACATCGTCGGGCAGGCCGGCTCTCAGATCGTCCAGCGCCTCGGCGATCTGCTCGGTGACTTCGCGGGTATCGGCGCCGGGCTGCTTGTTCACCGTGAGCACCACCGCCGGTCCGCCGACGGGCTGCCCGTCGGCGTCGCGCACGAACGCACTGCTGTCGCCGCGTTTTACCTGTGGCCCTTCGACCACCCGGGCCACTTGCCCGACGGTCACTGGTCGGCCATCCCGCATTTTGACGACGACGTCGCGAAGCTGGTCGATCGACTGGATGCGTCCCAGCGAGCGGACCAGCAACTCGCTGGGCCCCTGCTCGTCCAAGTAGCCTCCGGTGGCATTGGCGTTGCTTTCGGCGACGGCGGTTTCGACCTCGTGCATCGACACACCGAATCGCAACAGGGCGTCCGGGCTGACAAGCACCTGGAACTGCTTCCGCTCGCCGCCCATTACAAAGACCTGCGACACGCCGGGGATGGTCAACAGCCGCTGCCGGACGACCCAATCGGCCAGCGTGCGCAATTCCATCGGCGACGTCCGCTTCTCGGTCGAATCGTCCGACGGTTCCGCCCACAGGCCGATGATCTGGATCTGTCCCATAATCGACGAGACGGGAGCCAGTTGCGGCTGGACGCCCTTGGGCAGCCGCTCGGCAACCAAGCGGATACGTTCCGCCACGATCTGGCGGTCGTTGTAGATGTCGCTTCCCCAGTCGAACTCGACCTTCACCACCGACAGTCCCACGCCCGAGGCGGACCGCACTGTTTGCACGCCGGTGGCGCCGTTCAGCGCGGTCTCCAGCGGAAACGTGATCAGCGCCTCGACCTCCTCCGGGGCCAGGCCCGGCGCTTCGGTCATCACCACCACGCGCGGCCGGTCGAGGTCTGGGAAGACGTCGATTGGCAATTCCATGATCTGCCAACCGCCGTAAAGCGTGAGAAACACGGCCACCGCCGCCACCAGCACGCGCTGGTGGAGGGAAAAGCGAATGACGCCGTTGAGTGCGTTTCCGAGCATGTTGAAACCTATGGAAGTGGACTACTGTCTCCGCGCTGCTCCGTGACACGCCACCAACCCATATCCCCTCCCACTCCGAGATGGGGGCAAGACTCAATGGTGGTGTCCCGCGTGCGGATCCACGCCGCCGCTGGCCTCGTTCTTCAGGGCCAGGTGGATCTGGTATGCGCCTCGGGCGGCCACGACGTCGCCGGCCGCCGGCTCGCCGTCGGCGTCGATCACGGCGAAACGCTGGTCGCGGTGCGCCACGTGGACCGTCCGGCGATGGAAGTGGTCGTCATGCAGTTCGTAGACGTACGACTCGGCGCCTTCCCGCACCACCGCCTCGACCGGCACGATGAGCCGGTCGCCCCAGCGATCCATCGGCACGAGCACCTCGACCCGCTGCCCGGGCTTGTAACGCCACCCGATAAACCGATGCCCCGTGTCGGTCACTTCGTCGCGCACCAGAGCGTTGGGAAGCCGCAGGTAGAATCTCAACGCACGCGAATCGCGCTTGACCTCGCTCTCGATGTACAGAATGTTGAGGTCGGACACCTCGCGGCGATCGGCGTGGTCGCTGTCGATCACCACCGTGATGGGGGCCTTGTCGACGGCTGCTTGGTTCAGGGCGTCGGCGTCGTCCTCGAACGCCCGACCTTGCACGTAAAGCTCGCAATGATTCGCCAACTGGCCGAGCCGGGTGCCGGAGCTAACGTGTTCGCCCGGCGCCACCGACAACTCGACCACCTGCAACAGCGCCTCGCCCTCGGCCGTATGGGCGCATCCTTCGGCCGCGGGCGCGGTGACTTCGAGCGAGCTGAGCAACTCGCGCTGCTCAATGATCTGGTCGATCTGTTTCGACGATAGACCATGCAGCAACAGGGCCTGACGTTGCGCCCGGATGGTCGCCTCGATCTTCTGCTGCTCGTACTCACGCTCGAGCAGCCGCTTGCCGGCGACGGCGCCGCTGCGTGTGACCTCGTCGAGTCGCGCGACCTCGCGTTTGACGACATCGAGTTCCTCCACCGCTCGCAGCAGTGAGCTCTGCTTCTCGACAAGGTCCTCGTGCGTCAGCCGGAGCTGGAACAGGGGATCGCCGGGCGAGACGGCCTCGCCCTCGGCCGGATAGATCTTTTGGACCACGCCGGTCAACGGTGCCGAGACGAACAGCTTCGACCGCCCTGGGCGCTCGGCCAGGACGCCTGGCATCGATACCGTGCGCTGAAAGTCTCGGCGCTCGACGGTGGCCAGCGTCAACCCAATATTGCGCCGGGCGCTGGCGCTCAGTTTGATCGATGACTCATCGTCGTCAACGTGATCGTGGTCGCCTTCGTCGTGACCGTGATCGTCATGTTCATCGTGTTCGCGATGTTCATCGTGTAAGTGCTCATCATGCGCGTGCTCGTCGTGCTCGTCCGATGGGCCTTCCGCCGCTGCCCCGCCGTGGCTGGATGGTGGCAAGACCAATGGGCCCCACGACGAACGGGTGAACCACCCGATCGCGACTAGAACGGTGACACCGAGCGCCGCTATCGTGATGCGAGACCACGGTGAGCGCTGCCTGGGGCCTGTATGTTCCGCCTGATCTGGTTGTTTGTCGGCGGAACGAAATCTACTGGACGGGCGCGTGCGCCCCTGTGTGTGGGCCGTACTCATCGGGAAGTCCCCTCTCGCTGATGAAACGTATCGGCCGCGCGTGGCCATCCCGCGCGCACCGATCAACGCGGTCAAATCGGGAAAACGATGCCAGCTTGGCATCAGAGGAGCAGCGCGCGATTCAGCAAATAAAGCGCTGCCGACGGACGGAGAGAATCCGTCACGAAAGCACGGCAAACGCGGTTGCCCACGAGCGGAGCAAGGGCCGTGTCGACCGGAGAGAGAGCCAGTGGCATGTCGCCCGGCTCATGGGAGACGGAGACAACGGTCCGCTGCGGCACGACGAAATCACAAGCCCCGCAACTACAGCCGGGTGCGTGATCGGTTGGGGTCGGACGGTGGTCGCCCGAATGATCGTGATCGGCCGGATGGCGATGGACCTCGCCCACGCCGGACGGTTCAAGCAGAACCCCAACGGAGGGGGTGGCTGCTCCAAGCTCGCCAGCGGGCTCCGCACTGTGCGCTTCGTGGCAGCCACACCCGAGGAACAGGTGAAGCAGCACGGCGAGCGACGCCAGGCTGTTGAGCGCGCGATGCATGGAAGGTACCCAGGGAGAAAATGGCGATACTTGGCGATTCTACGCGGATCGTCGCTGGCGGGCCAGTCGCCGAGACTTGCCCAAACCATGTCCCCCAGCGCCGCATCACGTCCAACGAGGGGCAATCAGGTGGCCATTGTGACTACAAAGGCGTCTTGCGGCCACAGCCGGCGGTCCGGACCCGGCATCCGGCTGGGTCCTGGAAACAGGCGTCCCCCGGTTTCTCCGGCCGCAATTTCCCACAGTCACTCTTGTCGGATGGAACGGACACATCGCTTCAGTCGATTGTAGGGACCGCAAGGCGTTGCCCAATTTTCGGGACCCGTCCCAATTCCCTGGATTCCCGCGTGCGCGGGAATAGACGAGTGGAGGCACAGCCCAAGCTGCAATCGCCTTTGCAATCCTCCTGCCGGTTTTGATTGACAGGCAAGGGGAATGAAGGGCACAATGGTAGCCGTGCACTTCGGCGACCCCGGCAGCCGGCCCGAAGTCACCGGCTGTTTCGGCTGTCCGCTCGACGACTCGATCTCCAGGAGTTACCCATGGCCAACCGGTTAGCCGCCCTCGCACCGCTGTTCGTTGCCCCCTTCATCCTAGCTTCCGGCCTTGCTCGGGCAGACGTTGCGGTTGAGCGCACCAAGTCGGGTGCCGTGGTCACGTTGGACGGCCAACCCTTTGCCGAGTACTTGGTCCGGTCAGGGAGTAAGCCGGTGGTTTGGCCCCTTATCGGCCCGATGGGCAAGCCGCTCACACGACACTATCCGATGGCCTCGGCAGCGGGCGAGAGCAGCGATCACCCGCATCACCGGTCGCTCTGGTTTTCGCACGGCCAAGTCAACGGTGTCGATTTTTGGCTCGAAGGAAAGAATCGAGGAACGATTGAACATCTGGAGTTCGCCGAAATAAACGGGGGCGAGACGGCCACAATCGCTACCCGTAACTCGTGGAAGGCGCCGGACGGCAAGGAGATTTGCCAAGACCGGCGGCGGTTGATCTTCGGTGGCGGCGACGATGCCCGGTGGATCGACTTCACCATCACCATTGTGGCGAGCAACGGTCCGGTCAGCTTCGGCCGCACCAAAGAGGGCACGTTTGGTCTGCGCATGGCAGCGACGATGCGGGCCGACAAGAATGGCAAGATCGTCAATAGCGAGGGGCAGACGGACAAGGCCGCCTGGCGACAGCAGGCCGCGTGGGTCGACTATTCCGGCCCGATCGACGACGAGACATTTGGCGTGGCCGTCTTCAATCATCCGAGCAGCTTTCGATTCCCCACCTACTGGCATGTCCGCACCTACGGCCTGTTCGCGGCCAATCCATTCATGAAGGAGGGGCACACCCTTGCAGCCGGCGAGTCGTTGACACTCCGCTACCGCGTGTATCTGCATCGGGGCGATACCAAGCAGGGTGAAGTGATTGAAGTCTACCAAGCAGACTGCCCCTCAAGCGCGGGCTTGTATCAACTCGCCGCTTGAGATTAGGGTATCGGCAAAGGCGTTATTGGAGTTGGCGTGCTGGTGTGGCGAGCGGGCGGCCGC
>Ga0180436_10001355_pt1 | contig 23951 bp, 23 predicted proteins | sample SS_ome_2_FD_132434 | JGI IMG/M metagenome (GOLD analysis project Ga0180436, IMG submission 132434) | Hypersaline lake sediment archaeal communities from the Salton Sea, California, USA - SS_3_S_2 metaG | ecosystem: Environmental > Aquatic > Non-marine Saline and Alkaline > Hypersaline >... | reverse complement strand
GACTGCTTCTCGATTCGAATCCCAGGTCTCGAAGCGTCTGGCATCCCGCCGCAGCCAAGACAACCACGCACAACAGCACCATCACGACCGATCTCTTCGCCGACATCTCAGACACCTCCAAAAGGGTTCGAATCAGGTAGAACAATGCCTATAACGCTACCGATGTATCGACATGGAAGGAGGAGTCCTTTAGCGGAAATTTCGCCGTGGCGGGCGGGCGAGTGAAGGCGGGAAAGCTTGTCTATTGAATGATGAAACCCAGGTCGTCCCCGTGGATTTCGGGGGCATTGCGGCCGGTCTGGAAGATGCCGTCCGGGCCGGCGGATAGAACCCAGCCGGTCGAAATCCTGTCGGATTGCCCGGCGGGCACAAAGACCACGTAGCGGTGTCCCCACGGGTCGGCCCGGCGTCCGGTCAGGTACGGGCCGCGCCAGCCCTGCGCCTCGGCTTCGTTGACGCCGAGAAAACTCGATATATGCACGACTTCTCCGGTGGGGCGGAACCATGCGAACTCCCCGGTCGCCGCGGTTCCGTCGCTCACGGCCATGCCGCACTCCGGCCAGACGCCGATGTCCCTGTGATAGTTGCCGAGGTCTGCGACCATGCACCGCAGGTCGCCGAGCGCCGCCGCCCGCGCCCCGCCCTGCATCCTGTCCTTCACCACGGGCAGTAGCACCCCGAGCGCCAGGAAGCCGGCTATTACTATGACGAGCTTGTCGGCGACAAAACCGTGGCCCTTGCCGTTCTCGACAGACATCTTGACCGCCCCTTTAAACGAGTGCTTTCCGGCGCCAATCGAAACCGTGACGCCCTGCAAACAGCAAAAGCCGTGCCGCGGAGACCGCATTCCGCGCCCCGCTCCCGCGCGGCGCCGTGCCCGCCACGCGGGCGGCACTTACAAGTCTTGATGCTGGCGTCGGTTCGGCCGACCGGCGGGCTGGTGTGATCTGCGAAAAAGGTGAGAGATCACACAAGCATTGCGGCCGGCGCATCTGCGTGAAGCCCTCTCGGTACGCGGGGCCGACGGCGCGCGCGTTCCGCAAGGCCTTGTGCCGGAGCGTGTTAGGCCAGTGGTGCGTCAGGTGTGGGATTTGCTACAATTTGCGCAGGTTCATGCGCCCATTGTCTTTTTCCTGGGCGGCGGCAGGCCGAGTTCGGCCATCACCTTCTGCAGGTCTTCCCAGGCCTTCCCCTTCTCGCCGGGCGAACGCAGGAGGTAGGCGGGGTGGTAGGTGGGCATGAGCTTCGTCCCACGCCAGTTGATGAACTTGCCGCGCATGCGTCCGATAGCCGCCCTCGGGTCCCTGAGCAGGCCCTTCAGGGCCGTCGCGCCCAACGCGCAGACCACCGCGGGACCGACTATCTCGATCTGGCGGAGAATGTAGGGCAGACAGACGGCCATCTCCTCGATGGTGGGCGTCCTGTTTTCCGGCGGCCGGCACTTGAGGATGTTCCCGATGTACACGTCCTCACGTCCGAGCCCCATTGCGACGATCATCTTGGTCAGGAGTTTGCCGGCTCGCCCGACGAACGGCTCGCCCTTGAGGTCCTCGTCGCGTCCCGGTGCTTCTCCGACGAACATCAGCCGCGCGTCGGCCCGGCCCGTGCCAAAGACGAACTTGTTGCGCCCGGCCCCGAGCGCGCACTGATGGCAGTCCTCGATATTGTGGCGAAGTTCCTCGAGCTGACGGCGCTTCTCGGGGTCCTCGCCCGCTATGCCGTCCTTGACGCGGGCCTTGTCCGGCGGCGGCCGGGGAACGAGGCGATAGACATCGGCGCCGAACGCGCGCTCCATCTCGACGCGCGCCGTGGCCTCGGCGATGAGTTCTTCCCGTTCCTGTTCCGCCCCGTCACCGCGTCTCACCGGCCTTCTCCTCGAGCAGTTGACCGGCTTTCTCCGCTCCGCCGCGCCGTTCCGCTTCGGCCTTGCGGAGCAGTTCTTCGCCGTGTTTCTGCCACCATTTCCGCCAATCGCCCGGCAGGACGCCGAGGTCCTGGCCGGTGAATCGTTTCAGGGCCGTCTCCGCCGCCTCGTTGAAGTAGTAGGTTTCTCCCTCGTGCGGCAGGGGCTGGGCTTCGCCGAGCCCGATCACCGTGTAGCGGTCGGTGAAGTCCTCGGACAGGCCGCCCGACGAGACGCCGAGCCCGACGCCCGCTCCCGGCTCGGTGTCCACGCCGCCCGCGACTTCGACGTGCGGATAGAGAATCTCGATGAGAAACGGCACGGCGCGGACGTCGTCCAGTTTGTCGAGAGCCGAGGCGATGCGGTAGTAGAGCCGTTTGATGCTTCTCTGCTCGGAAACGCTGGTGATCTTCTGCACCTTGAGAGCCGCGATGAACTCGCAGAACGCGTCACACGCTCGGCCCCGGTCCAGCGCCATCAGCGCGCCGAGCGCCGCCTCACGCACGGTCTCGTCCGTGTCCGAGAGTTCCACGCGCACGAGCCGGCTGATGCCCTCGCGGTGCTTCATCGCGGCGAGTGACCGGCAGGCGGCGCGCCGCACCGCCGGGTCCCGGTCGTCGAGAAGCCCCGCTATCTTCCACCCCATCGACGGATCGTTGAAGGCCGCCAGCTTCGCCTCGTGCTCCGCCCTCGCCGCCTTCGAGCCCGAATGAATCCTGTACACCGCCGCGTTGATCGCCAGGAGGAGCCGCTTCTCACGCTCCTTCTTCTGTATCCTGTCGGCCTCTTCCTTCGTGACCCAGCGCCCCTTGACGAGTATCTTGCCCTCGGCCCGCATCGCGTTCTCGCGTGACATCCAGCCCTGTTCGGTGCGGACGTGCCCGAGTTCGCTCCGCGCGCCCTCGTGGTCCGGGTTCGCCTTGAGCGTGGCGGCGAGTTCGGCGGTCACCTCGACCTGCAGGCCGTGGTCGCGGCACCACATCGCGAGGGCGAAATGAGCGTCGGCGTCGTCCGGCTTGACCTTGCGGGCCATCGCCTCGTAGACGTCGCGCGGCGTTTCCTGCTGGGCGATCGTGAGGACGTCCTCCTCCTTGACGGTGGTGATGATGCCGCTCGTCGTCCTGATTCGGACGAGCCCGTCGGCCCGTTCGATGATGTCGCCTTCGAGTTCACTTCCGTTCTTCAGGTGGATGATGTCGGCGCGGGCGGGCGCCCCGAGGAACAGGCACACGCAAGCGAGAATGAGAGTGACGTGTCTCATATAAGGATTATACACGCCCGGGGCCGGTCCGCAAACATCCGGCCCGGCGCTTTTACTATTATGTGGGGCGAAAAGGTCCGTCAGGCGACGCCGCGTGCGCGCACCGCAAGACAGCCATTCCACGGTGCGAATCGTGCTCATGCCGGATATCACGCCCGCGCTTGCAGAGAAGAAGGGAGAACAAGGCCGGCTTGTCGGCGTCCGGTGCGGCTCCTCAGCGCGTGAGACCTCGCGCCCGCTCCGCCATCTTGATGTTCTTCAGACGCTTCTTGGCATCCTTGCGACGGCGGTCGCTGGGCTTTTCATAGCGCGCCGCGTGCCTGATCTTCCCCAACATACCCTCGTTGTCGCAAATCTTCTTGAGCCGTTTCAACGCCTTCTCAAGTGGCTCGTCCTTGGCAACTGAAACCCTTACCACCAAGTATCAACTCCAATCTCTCGTTCGCCAGGGTCACGAAACAAACACCGGCGCCGAGCACACAGCATCGGCGCCCACAAGACATCTGAAGAGAGATGCTACATGACACCACCGGCGCTGTCAACATAAAACCCAACGAAAGCCGCTTCGGCCGTGTGGTTGACGGGGCCGGTCTCACTGCTATAATGCCCTGCCGAGACACCGCGCGGTTGACTGGGAAATCATCTGGTACATCTATCAGCCGGGGATGCAATGGCCGGACAAGAGTATGACTTCAAGGCGGTCGAGGCGAAGTGGCAGAGGTATTGGAACGAGGCCGGGACGTTCGCCGCGTCCGATGACTCGCCGAAGCCGAAGTTCTATTGCCTGACGATGTATCCCTACCCGTCCGGCGTGCTCCACGCCGGCCACCTGCTCGCGTACACGATCTCGGACGTGATCGTCCGCCAGAAGCGGATGCGCGGCTACAACGTGCTCTGTCCGATGGGGTGGGACTCGTTCGGCCTGCCGGCGGAGAACGCGGCGATCAGGCAGGGCGTGCCGCCGGCCCGGAACGTCGCCCGCAACATCGAGGCGATGCGCAAGCAGATGGGCCGCGCGGGATGGGGGTTCGACTGGTCACGCGAGCTCGCCACGAGCCATCCCGGCTACTACAAGTGGACGCAGTGGCTCTTCCTCAAGTTCTACGAGAAGGGCGTCGCGTTCAAGAAGCTCGCGCCCGTCAACTGGTGCCCGAGCTGCCAGACGGTGCTTGCGAACGAACAGGTCATCACGGGCTGTTGTGAGCGGTGCAACAGCGGCGTCGAGCAGCGCGACCTCGAACAGTGGTTCTTCAAGATGTCCGCATACGCGCAGCGCCTGCTCGACGGACACAGGGAACTGGCCGGCTGGCCCGAGCGCGTCATTCGCATGCAGGAGGAGTGGATCGGGCGGTCGGAAGGGGCGCGCATCGACTTCAAGGTCGCCGAGACCGGCGAGCGGCTCCCCATCTTCACGACGCGGCCCGACACGCTCTGGGGCGTGACGTTCATGTCGCTCGCGCCCGAACATCCGCTCATCGAAAGACTGGTCAAGGGCAGGCCGGACGCGCCGAAGGTGATGGCCGCCGTGCGCGAGATGCGGAGGCAGGGCACCTCGGCGCGCGAGACGGCCGACCTCGAAAAGGCCGGTGTCTGGACCGGATGCCACGTCATCAACCCGGTGAACGGCGACAAGGTCCAGCTATGGGTCGCCAACTTCGCCCTGATGTCCTACGGCACCGGAGCCGTGATGGCGGTGCCGGCGCACGACCAGCGCGACTTCGAGTTCGCGCGGAAGTATGGCCTGCCGGTCAAGGTCGTCATCCAGCCGCCGGGTGGGGCGCTCGACCCGGACGCGATGACCGAGGCGTACGTCGACGACGGCGTGCAGGTCAGCTCCGGGCCGTTCGACGGGATGAAGAACCGCGAGGCAATTCCGAAGATCTGCGAGTACCTCGACAAGAAGGGGATGGGCCGGGCCACGATAAACTATCGGCTCCGCGACTGGCTCATTTCGCGCCAGCGGTACTGGGGATGCCCGATCCCGGTCGTCTATTGCGAGCAGTGCGGCGAGGTGCCGGTGCCTGAGTCGGATTTGCCGGTGCTACTGCCGGAGAAGCTGGACAACTACGCTCCGCATGGGAAGAGCCCGCTCGCCGCGTGCGATGAGTTCGTCAATACGACGTGCCCGAAATGCGGCGGGGCGGCGAAACGCGAGACCGACACGATAGACACGTTCATCGACTCGTCGTGGTACTTCCTGCGATACCTGTCGCCGCGCGACGAGGGACAGCCGTTCGCTCCAGAGGCGGTCCAGAAGTGGATGCCCGTCGACCAGTATACCGGCGGCATCGAGCACGCGACCATGCACCTCATCTACTGCCGGTTCTTTACGATGGTGCTCCATGACCTCGGCCTCGTCGACTTCGACGAGCCGGCCCCGAACCTCTTTTGCCAGGGAATGGTCTGCAAGACGGCCCACTACTGCCCCAGGGACAAGTGGCTGCGCGAGGAGGAAGTGGCCGACGGCAAGTGCGCCAAGTGCGGGGCGCCGGTCCAGTCGGAAATGACAAAGGTCAGCAAGACCAAACTCAATACCGTCGACCCGGACGAGGTGCTGAACAGGAACGGGGCGGACGCCATGCGGCTGATGATCCTGTCCGACACCCCGCCCGACCGGGACCAGCCGTGGAGCGACGACGGGCTCGAGGGGGCCGGCCGTTTTCTTCGGCGGCTCTGGGCGACGATACACGACAACCTCGACGCCGTCCGCGGCGTCGGCCCGTTCGCGGGCGATCCGGCGTCGCTCGGCGGCGACGACGCGGCCCTGTGCCGCGCCGTGCACCAGACGATCAAGAGCGCGACCGAGGATTACGAGGTTTCGCGGCACTTCAACACCGCGATCGCGCGTGTCTTTGAGCTGATGAACGCGATCCGTGCGGTGAAGCAGGCGGGGCCGGCCGTCCTGCGGCTCGCGTTCGAGACCGTGCTCAAGGTACTTGCTCCCATCACCCCGCACATCTGTGAGGAACTCTGGCAGGTGCTCGGCGGCGAGGGCATAATGACGGACGCGCCGTGGCCCTCCTGCGACGAGGCCGCCCTGAAGAAGGACGAGGTCGAGATCGCCGTCCAGGTGATGGGCAAGGTTCGCGCCAGGATCAGCGTCCCGGCCGATGCGGACGAGGGCCAGGTCCGCGAACTGGCGCTGGCGGATCCGAAGGTGCAGAGCCACATAGCGGGCAAGCAGGTCATCAAGGCGGTGGTCGTGCCGGGCCGCCTTGTCAACATCGTCGCGAAGTGAGGTGTGCGTGAGAATCCTCCTGACGATGCTCGGTTCGTGCATCCTCTGCACCGCGTGCGGATGCACGTTGGGGCGCATGGAGCGGGACATCCGGCTCGGCGGCAACCTGAGCCGGCGGGACCTCGCGTTCGTCAGGGAGATGGCGTCGGACGCGGACGACTCGGTCGAGCCGTCGGATATCGAGATAACGGTCGGCGGGCGGTTCGTCGAGAACGAGAAGGGCGACCGTTCGCGGTACGTGTGGTTCTTCCCCCTCCACGCGAGCAGGAAGACGGTCGTCGTGTCGGACGGGCTTGCGGGCGCGTCGCGTGCCTCGGAGACGCCGGCCATCTTCCCCGGCATGTCGATCGTGCTGGGCCTGCGGCAGGAGAGCGGGGCTACCTTCAAGACCGAGGACGGCACGCTCCTCGACAAGGCGTCGTTCCTCGAGGTCAACCCCATCGTCCGGTTCGCGTACTCGCGCGAGCGCGGTGTGATGCGCGGCTGGGATTTTGCCATCGGCAAGGGCCTGCTCGGGGTGGGCAACTCGCCCTACGGGCCGTGCGTACAGCTCCTGTGGTTCATCAAGCTCGGCGAGGGCGGCGACCACAGCTACCAGAACGTCGTCCGCACGGTGATAAGGCCCGCGCCGCCGGCGGAGCCCGAGACGGACGCTATCGCGCGCGACGTCACCGGCGCCGTTCTTCACTTCCTGCTCGTCCCGTGAATTTTGTGGAGCCATGATGGCGGACCCGTTGGCGCCGCAATTCAAATGGGGCGGTCCCGGCGAATTGAAGGACCTCGCCGAGAGTCTGTCGCTCTCCATCCATACAAGCGAAGACGTTTCGGTGCTGGCCGAGCCGGTGCGGGTGGGTCCGCTGACCGCTCCGAATTCCCTGGCCGTGCATCCCATGGAGGGGTGCGACGGCGACGCGGACGGGCGGCCGGGGGAATTGACGGCCCGGCGTTATCGCCGCTTCGCCGCCGGCGGGGCGGGGCTTATCTGGGCCGAGGCGATTGCCGTCCTGCCCGAGGCCAGGGCCAACCCCAGGCAGTTATGGCTGAACAAAAGGAACAGAGACGACTTCGCGCGGCTGTTTGGCGGGCTTCGCGGCTGTGCGGTGGAAGGTCGCGGCGCCGGCGGCCGACCGATCGTGGTCGCGCAGTTGACGCACTCGGGCCGTCATTCGCGGCCGCGTCCCATCATCGTGCAACACGACCCGATGCGCGACGCGTATGTGAACGTGCCGGGCGACTATTCCGTCGCCACGGACGAGTATCTTGACCGTGTTCAAGAGGCGTTCGTCGCGGCGGCGCGGCTTGCGTTCGAGGCGGGGTTCGACGCGGTGGACATCAAGGCGTGCCACGGGTACCTTATCGGCGAGCTGCTCGCCGCCCACACGCGGGAGGGCCGGTACGGCGGGTCCTTCGAGAACCGCACCCGGTTCCTCCTGGATGTCATAGACCGCATTCACTCCGAACTTGGCGAGGACAGGATGGTCGTGACGCGGCTCGGCGTGTTTGACGCCGTGCCGTATCCGCACGGCTGGGGCGTGGACCGGGATGACCCGACCCGGCCGGACCTGACGGAGCCGAAGCGGCTGATGGCGTGCCTGGCCGAACGACGCGTGCCGATGGTCAACGTGACGCTGGCCAGCCCGTACTACAACCCCCACTACGGCAGGCCGTACGAGAGACCCGCGGCCGGCGGGTACGAATCGCCGGAGCATCCGCTCGTGGGCGTGTGCCGGGCGATCGACCTTGCGGGCGAGATGCAGGCGGCGTTTCCCGGGATCGCCGTGGTCGGCACGGGGTACAGTTGGCTGAGGACCCTCTTGCCGCACGTCGGAGCGTGGAGCAAGAGTTCGGGCCGGGCGACGTTCATCGGCGCGGGGCGCCTCGCGCTCGCGTACCCGGATTTCGCCGCCGACATCATCCGGACGGGCCGGCTCGACCCGCAGAAGGTGTGCGTATGTTGCAGTGGCTGTACCGAAATAATGCGGGACGGAGGCATGGCTGGTTGCGTCGTGCGCGACTCCGCCATATACGGCCCGATATTGAGACAGGGCCGCTCGAAGAGGCAGGGGAGAGGGCCGGCGTGACCGGGCACGCGCCGTATCAGTCGCTACCGTAGCTGGTTACGGCGTTCAGCCGGTTCGGAATCCTTCGGCACAGTGTTTTGACTGCATTCGTCCCTCCGTAGGCCGATACTTCATTGGAATAGTATGGAGGGACGGCTGATGGCTCTCTTCGGCGGTTTCAACAGGACAAGTTCGCACGAAATCGACGTCCTGCGGCACGACGTCGCGATATTCAAGAACCTCATCGTGGAACGCCAGCACCCGCTGGACCTCGTGCGTGAACTCCTTTCGAACGCGGGGGCGAAGCAGGTTGGCGCGACCCGCATCGAGATCAGCTACACTCGCGACAGGGAAGGCCACATATTCGACGTGTCCGACAACGGGTGCGGGATGGATTTCTCGAGCGACGACGGCGGAGTGGGGCGCCTTGCCCGGTTCCTGGGGCTCGGCCTCAGCAGTATCGTGGGCGAGAAGTCCGACGAGTTCTCGTGGAAGGGGCTCGGCTCGAAGCTCGCCTACCAGTCGCGCAAGGTAATGATCGAGACCCGCGCGGCCGGCCAGTCGCTTTACGAGGTGCGGATCAACGAGCCGTGGGACTCGCTCAACAACAACGAGCTTCCGCGTACGCGAATCACCGAGCACAAGGACACCGACGCGCCGACCGGTACGCGTATCAGGGTCGTCGGCCACCCGCCGCACCGCCAGGAAAAGCCGTTCACGATGGACGAGCTCCGGCGGTTCCTGCTTCACCGGACGTTTGCCGGTTTCACGAAGCCGCGCGAGAACCCGCCGGCTGTCGTGCTGTCCGTGATGGGTCAGGTCGAGCGGCTCGAGTTCGGCCTGCCGGAGTTCAAGGACATCGTGTTCCCGGAGCGGCTGTCGCTCGACGCGGACAGCAAGACGCTGTTCGTCAACATGGCCCTCATACGGCCGCCCTCGATGTCCGTGCGGCTCCGGGGCGTCCTGACATGGGAGCCCGACCGGTTCGGCCTGTCCGACGAGAACCTGAACACGGGCCTCCTTGTGTCGTCGCGCGGGATTCCATACTTCGAACTGCCGCTGGACGAGTGCGGTGCGCGAAAGATAGTGAGGTCGAACCCCGGCCGCGCGAGGGTGTGTCTCGTCGCGGAGTGCGCGCAGGTCTACTCGGAGATGAACCTGTCTCGGAGCGGCCTGGTCGATTCCGCCGTCACGCTCGAATTCCGCGAGATGCTCGGGCAACTTCTCCGGAACCTGGAGGCGTCGGCGGAATACGACGAGTTCTGCCGGCTGAAGCGGGAGAGCCGGCGCGCGGCCCACGCGGCCGACATCGTGCGGGACCGCACGACGATCAAGTCCGAGGATCAGAAGTGGGTGGTGCTCGACCGGAACGGCGGAGGCCCGATGGTCCTGATGCGCGAGCCGAAGAACGATGCCGAGGTGATCGCGATTCTGGGCAAGCTCGAGTCACTCGGTGCGTTGCCCTTCGCGAAGTTCCAGACACTGGCGCATCCGGAGGTCGCGTCGGGCCCGGACCTCTTCGTCAAGTTTCAGGAGGAGGCGGCGGCCGAGCCCACCCACATGGCAATGTTTGGGGCCGAGAAAAGGTTCCGGGCCCAGCGGCGCCGCGATGGCCTTGCCTCGCAGTCGCAGAACGTCATCTGCTGGGACCTCGGGGGCCGCGGCAGGAAGAGCACGCTCAAAGAGACGGAGAAGGGGTACAAGTTCCTCGTCGATGCGGGGGGATCGCAGATGCCGGTGTACGTGATGAAGCTGATGGACGGCCTGCGCGTGATGTCCACCCGTGAGCTTCGGGAGCGGGGCATCGAGATGTAGATCCGGGGCGTGGGCGCCGACGTGTCAGGGAGTTCCCGCGGGTGGCTCGTGGGATGCCGCCACCTTTTCCTGCAGAAGCTTGCCGGGCTTGAACGTCACGACTCGTCGCGGCGGGACCATCACGACCTCGTTGGTCTTGGGGTTGCGGGCCTTGCGGGCCGCCCGCTCCTTCACTGCGAAGACGCCGAAGTCGCGCAGTTCCAGGCGCCCCTCCTCGGCCAGGATGTCGACTATGCGGTCGAAGAGGTTCTGGACTATGTTCCTCGTGTCAATCTGGGGGAGGTCCAGTTTCCTCGCTATGTCGTTGACGATGTCCCTCTTTGTGGTCATGGACACTTCCTCGTTACGTGGTTATGACCCGTTGGATCGCCGCTCTGGCCGCCTATTTAACGCGCGCGGGGGAGGGGTGTCAAGCCAAAAATGGCGGCCCCGGAGGTGGATGTGCGGCAAATGAAAGGGGTTGCGGCAGTGAACTCCGGCTCGTCCGCTACCCGTTTGCGAATATCCTGCGGGAACGGCTGGCGTTGGGGAGCGTGATGCGCCGACCGGTCAGGGCGCTTTCGATGCCGCCGAAACCCAGCTCGTGGACGGCCACGAAGTCGCTGTCCGTGCAGTCGGGCAGGGGGCCGGCGCCGTCAAGGTAGCGGGCGATCTGGTCGTACGCCGTGGTGAAGACGCTCGCGGCGTCCCGCGCGGGCATGTCGTGCTTGGCGAGGTCGATCTCGCCGTCCTTGTTGCTGGCGAACGGCGGGATGTACATGCCGACGCGCGCCCGGCCTTTGGAGCCGATGATGTCGCACGTCATTCCGCCGTGCTCGCCGCCGTCGCCTATCTGGATGCCGGTCAGCCCGCCGTCGAACTCGATGAGCATTCCGACGACGCCCGGCTCGGGTTCGTAGCCCGGCTGTGTGTCCTTGCCCGGCTCGCAGGTTGCGGTGATGGCCTTCGGGCGGTAGTTGGTGAACTGACAGATCATGTCGGTCGTGTGGCTGGCGAACGACAGGAACGACCCGCCGCAGTATCCGACGACCATCTTCACGTCGCCGATCAGGCCGTCCTTGACCAGTTCCTCCATGCGCTTGACGTGCGGCGCCCAGTGGCGCGAATATGACACCGTGATGGGGATGCCGGCGTTCTTGGCGGCCGCGACAACGTCGTCCATCTCGGCGAGCGAGCAGCTCGGCGGCTTCTCGAGGAAGATGGACTTCGGGCCGGCCTTGATGATGTCCAGCATCATCGCGTGGTGAGCCGGCCCGCGAACGCACACCGCGACAATGTCCAGCTTTTCCGTGTCCATCATCGCGTCGGCGCCGTTGTAGTACTTTGTGTCGGGGAATGCTCCTCCCCACTTCGTCCGGAAGTTATTGAGCCGGTCTTCCGACAGGTCGGCGACCGCGGCCAGTTCGACATTCTCGCTGTAAAGAATCCCGCCGACGTGGCAGTACGAGGCCTTGCCTTCCGGCGAGCCGTATCCCTCGGCGATGTTGCCGAGGCCGATGACGCCGACTCTGTACATCGTGTCCTTTTTCCTATTCGATTGTGACGTTGCCGGTCGCCGCCCACTCGCAGCCGCGGATCGTCACGCGCTGGAACTCGGGATTCTCGAACGACTCCATCCCGCCGCCCTGCCAGACGTGCCCGAGGATGTTGTGGAACACCCGTCCCTTGCCGTATTCCTTGACCACCAGCATCGGCTCGTCCTTGCCGGTGCCGCCGGACTCCGGCGACGAGTAGGCCGTGGCGATCACGTGGTACGGCGTGTCGTGCATGTGGACGAGCTTGTGGTAAAGCTCGTCGGGATGGTCCTTGAGCACCGGCGGCAGACTCCGCGTGATCGGGTGGTCGAGGTCCGTGATCTTGACGTCGAACTTGTGGTAGGAGCCGTGGCCGGTGCCGGCGCGCCAAAGCAGGGCGCAGATTTCCTCATACTCGACCCAGCCGGTGAACGCGTTGTCCGACGCGTGCAGGATGCAGACGCCGGTCCCGCCGCGGACTGCGTCGACGAAGTTCTTCTTGGCCGCATCGCTCCAGTCCGGGCCGTTGTAGTCGACGAAAAGGAGCTGGTACGAGGCCAGTTTCTCGCCGTCTTCGAGGGCCTGCGAAGGGGCCTCGACCAGATCGACCTGAAACATCCCGGTCTGCTCCAGCATCTTCTTGCAGAACGGGGCAGACCGTGTCCAGTCGTGATTGTTCGCTCCGGTGAGTAACAGGACTTTGATCATCGCGTGTGCCTCCTAATGTTGCCTGGGCGGGCGCCTAAAGAGCCATCGTGGTGGCGCCGGCCTTGTGCTTGGGGGGCGACTTGAACTCGAGCTTGAGTACGGTGACGCCCGCGAGCTTGTCTGGGCTCGTCTTCGGCAGGCCCTTCAACTTGATCTGGTACTTGGTCTGCTCGAACTTTATCGGCTTGCCGCCGATGAGGAACGACGCCTTCTTCAGTTTGGTGAGGATGCCGCCGAGCGCGAAGTTGGTGCCGGGCCAGTTGTTGCACCAGAAGTACGCGACCTTGCCCTTTCGCGAGAAACTGCCGCAGATCGATCCGCCGAGGTCCGCCCGGTCGAAGTCGTCGCCGTACACGGCCTCGCCGTTCTTCTCGAGCCACTTGCCCGCCGTCTTCAACGGCTTGACCGCCTCCTCCGGAACCGACCCGTCGGGCGCGGGTCCGATGTTCAGCAGCAGGTTGCCCTGGTTGCCGGCGCACGTCCTCAGCATCCGCAGTATGTCCCGTTCGGTGACGCTGTCCGGCGCGGCGGAGGGCATGTAGCCCCACGAGGTGTCGTTGAACGTCATGCACGCTTCCCAGCCGCGCCCGCTCGCGGCCGGCGATACGCGCCCTTCGGGCGTCGAGAAGTCCTCGGGCAGTTGCGAGCGGTCGTTGATGAGGATGTGCGGCTGAAGCTTCCGCACCATCTTGTTCATCTTCAAGCTTTCCCACTTCTTCGCGCTGTCGAGTGGCCACGACAAGTCGTACCACAGGATGTCGATCTTGCCGTAGTTGCTCATCAGCTCGCGGACACAGCCGTGCGTGAAGTCGATGAACCTGCGCCGGGCGGCTTCGTCCTTGGCGCAGCGGACGCCGTCCTCGTGGTGCCAGTCCATAAGCGAGTAATAGAAGCCGACCTTCAGGCCGAACTCGCGGCACGCGTCGACATATTCCTGGACGAGGTCGCGGCCCGGCCCGTGCTTGACGGCGTTGAAGTCGGTCTGCTCCGTGTCCCAGAGGCAGAATCCCTCGTGGTGCTTCGTCGTCATCACCATGTATTTCATGCCCGCGGCCTTGGCGAGCCGCGCCCACTCGCGCATCGGCCGCGGCTTCGGCTTCCATGTGTCCGCGAGCTTTTCGTAATCCTTCTTCGGGATGCACTCGAGGTTCATCACCCACTCGTGCCGGCCGACCTGGGCGTAGAGGCCCCAGTGGACGAACATCCCGAACCGCGCCTGGTTCCACCACTTCATCCGTTGCGGTCTGGTGCGTTCGATTTCCTTCGTATACGCCGATTTCGACTGCGCCATCGGTCACTCCTCGAAAGTGGGCGGACCCGGTTTTCGGGCTCCATGCCTGCGTTGAATGGTCACCATGCGGTCCCCAACGGGGCCGTCAAACCCGGGGATTGTAGGTTATTCACGTCGCTTGTCAATGAGGATTTTCTGAAAAAATGGGAAGCGGAAGGGACATGGTGTACCCCGAGTACGGTCGTCGTCGTGTCTTGGCTGTATGTGGCGGAGGGGTGCGGATGTTGGTGCAGGAGGTGAAGGGTCCCGCCCCCTGGGGGGCGGTGCAAAAATGAGTTGGGCACACCGCCGTTCTCGCTGACGTGGCAGGCCCTGGGAAGCAAGACCAATGAGGAGGACGACGATGTGCCCGTATTGAGGATACGACTCGCTGATGCGTCAAAGTAAGGCCCCAAGGCATCTCCGGCTGAGAATGGTGCAGCTTGCCCGCGAGCACGGCCCGAAGCGGACGGCGAAACTCCCGGGCTGTTTGCATACCACGGTCCGCAAGTGGCGGCGGACCGTTCGATGTCGGACAGCCCTCCCTCAGTTTCGCACACCCCCTGTCCTGAGCCCGCGCGGGGAAACTCCTCCCGATTTTACGCTTGACTTTTTTCCGCCCTTCATCAATTATTATAGCCGAAATGACAACGCGTGGTGCGTTGTCGAATGATTTGTGTTTGCGACGCTTCTCAAGCCGGATGTTGGGTCATCTTCGCCTGGGCCGTCGCTGGGAGTCATTTGCATGATGAACATTTACGTGGGTAACCTGCCGTACACGATCACGGAAGCCGAGTTGGAAGCGGCTTTCGGGGCGCACGGCACGGTCAATCGGGCAACCGTCATCACGGACCGCGAAACCGGCCGCGCACGCGGTTTCGGCTTCGTCGAGATGGCCAACGACGACGAGGCGACAGCCGCCATCGAGGCCCTCAATGGGTCCGACCTCGGCGGACGTACGCTTGTCGTCAATCAGGCCCGGCCCAAAGCTTCCGGCCCCAGACGATAGCAATCAGAGTTTTGCCAACGCCTAACTGACGCCGGCCCGGGCGGCTCCGGTCGGCATGCCTGCCGTCTTTCCAGACCTCGTCATTCCGGCTCCGCGTCGCGGTCATTCCGCCGCGGCCACGGCGTACAGCCACCATCGCAACTTGCGTTCCCGTCGTGACCGCGCCTGGCGCTCGAAGTAAATCTTCATCTCCCGGCCATCGGTCGTGCGCACACGGAACCAATGCTTGCGGACGTAGCGCTCGTCCGACCCGCTCTTGCAGTCGCCGGTTTCCTTCCATGTGTCCAGCACCTCGGCAACGGCGTACTCGGCCTCGCGCCAGATGAACCGCTCGGGCAGGCCCGGCCCTCCTCTGCTCATGCCGGCGGTGTTGGCCGTGCCCGCGACGGGCATGATGACCTCGCTGACAAAATCCCATCGCATGATGCCGTCCTCCGACACGATCCCTCCACTGCAAGTATAGGACAGGGGGAGCCGCCAGACAATGATGCTCCGGCCGCGTCTCTCCGCTTGACTTTGCGCGTGCCGGCCATAAACTCATGCCGGCGCATCGGAAGAATCCCGGCGCGGTACTTTGAGCGCAACACGGGCGAACAATGCCAGAGAGCCAGAAGCCGACAACTCTGCTCCGAAGACAGCCGCCCATGCGCCGCGTCATCCTCGCGGCGTTGCCATGCGTCGCCGGCTCGGTCTATTTCTTCGGCTGGCGTTCGGCCGTCGTCATCCTGGTCGCGTGCGTTGTCGGCTTCCTCGCCGAATGCTTCTTCACGCGTCGGCGCCGCGAGCCGGTCAGCGAGGCGGTCCTCGTCACCGCGATACTTTTCGGACTGATAATGCCGCCGACCGTTCCGTGGCACGTGGTCGTCATAGGCATGCTGTTCGCCGTAGTCTTCACCAAGGAGTTTTTTGGCGGGTTCGGGCACAACATTTTCAATCCGGCCCTTGCCGGGCGCTGCTTCGTCTACATCTGTTTCCCGATCGCGCTCACGGCCTCCTGGGCTCCGCCCGCGGAGGGGCCGTACGGCGCTCTGCTTCGGTGGGGGACGTACAGCGAATCGGCGCCGGCGGGCGCGCCCGACGCCATCACCTCGGCGACGCCGATGGCTCGGATGAAGGCGGCCGCGCTCGCCGCCCGCAACGCGGGCGCTTCTGACGAGGCAAAGGCGGAACCGGAGCGGCCCCGGGCCGCCGACCTTTTCTTCGGCCGAGTCAGCGGTACCGCGGGCGTGACGAGCGCTGGCCTGATCCTCATCGGCGGCCTGTATCTCTTCATCACGAAAACGGCGAGCCGAACCATCATCCTCTCGGTCATCCTCGCGTACGCGGCGCTGACGCAGGCGCTCCACATGCTCGGCGTGCGGCCGGCGCCGGACGCGCTGAGAGCCGTGCTCGGCGGCGGGTTCCTCTTCGGGGCATTCTTCATGGCGACCGATCCAGTCAGCGCGGCGAAGACTCGGACAGGCCGGATCATTTACGGCATCCTGATCGCCGTCTGCACGGTCGTCATTCGCAACTTCTCGATTTTCAACGGCGGGTTGATGTTCTCCATCCTCCTCGGGAACATGTCCGCGCCCATCATCGACTACGCCGTCACGCGGCGCCGGACCGCAGGGAAGGCGGGGACGAATGAAGCTTAGGGACAGAACCTGGTATCCGGTCGCGTACATGTTCGTCGTGACCGCGGCGTTCAGCGTCGTGCTGGTCGGGTTCTCGCGCGTGACGCGCGAACGGGTGGAGGCCAACCGCCTGCTGGCGTTCGAGAGGGCCGTGCTGCAGGCGTCGTCCCTGAGTGTCGCGCCCGACGCGTCCGGGCCGGAGCTTCACGCCCTCTACGCAAGGTCGGTCAGGGACCCGGACGCCGGTTCGGCCGGCGCGTATCGCGTGATTGAGAACGGCTCTCTTCGGGGCTACGTTCTGCCTTTCGAGGGGCGCGGATTCTGGGACGTCATCAAGGGCGTGATCGGACTCGCCCCGGACCGCCGGACAATCACGGGCATCTCCTTCTACGCACAAAGGGAGACGCCGGGCCTCGGCGCCGAGATCGTGAAGCCGCGGTTCCGCGCGCAGTTCACCGGCGGCAAGCGGATGGCCGAGGAAGGCGAGCCGCTCGTCTTCAAGTTGGAGAACGAGCCGACCGGGCCGACGGAGGTCAACGCCATAACGGGCGCGTCCCAGACCTGTGCGCGCCTGGAACGAATCGTCAACGACCGGCTCGCGGAATGGCGCGAGGCGATGGACAAGGCGGAGAGCCCGGAATGACCGCAAGGGAAAGCGCCGCACGCCAGGCCGTCCTCGACGGACTCTGGCGCAACAACCCGGTCTTCCGCCAGATTCTCGGCATCTGCAGTGCGCTCGCCGTCACCAACCTGCTACTGAATACAGCGGTCATGTGCGCCGCGCTCACGCTCACCACGGCGATGAGCTGTCTCACCGTGTCATTGCTCCGGAACTGGACGCCACGCCGCGTTCGCATGATGGTGCAGGTCCTCATCATCGCGTTCTATGTCATCATCATCGACCTCGTGCTCAAGGCGTTCTGGCCGGCGATGAGCGACAACCTCGGGCCGTACGTCGGGCTTATCATAACGAACTGCATAATCATGGGCCGGTGCGAGGCGTTCGCCAACTCGCATCGGCCCGCGCCGTCCTTCGCCGACGGCGCCTTCAGCGGGCTGGGGTACAGCACCGTGCTCCTCGCGGTCGCCTTCTTCCGCGAACTGCTCGGCATGGGGACGCTGTTCGGAATCGCGGCCCCCTTCTTCTCGACGGCGTGGGACAAGTGGATAATAATGGTGATGCCGCCGGGCGCGTTCTTCACGCTCGCCTGCGTGGTCTGGTTTCTGCGCAGTCGTCAGGCCGCGTTGGAGGAGGCCAAATGAACCTGGGCTCGGAAGTCGTCGGCATCATCGCCCTGTGCTTCGCCGCGGCGTTCACGCAGAACATCGTGCTCACGACGTTCCTCGGGCTGTGCCCGTTTCTTTCGGTCTCCCGCGAGGTGACGACCGCGGCCGGCCTCGGCGTCGCCGTCGTGTTCGTGATGACGTTCACGTGCGCCCTCGACTGGCTCGCGTACCGCTACGTGCTCCAGCCGCTCCGTCTCGAGTTCTTCAGGTTCATCCTTTTCATCGTCATCATCGCGGCCTTCGTGCAACTGGTCGAGATGATCATCGAGCGCGGCTCGGTAACGTTGTACCAGAACCTCGGCATCTTCCTGCCGCTGATCACGGTCAACTGCGCCATCCTGGGCGCGTCGCTCTTCATGGTCATTCGCGGCTACTCGTTCGTGCAGACGGTCGCCTACGGCTTCGGCAGTGGGTGCGGCTGGCTCATGGCGATCGTCGCGATGGCGGGCATTCGCAGGAAGCTGGCGAACGACCGCATCCCGGCGGGCCTCCAGGGCCCGGGGATTGCGATGGTAATAGCCGGCATTATGGCCCTCGCGTTCATCGGGTTCTCCGGCGTCTTGCAGGGGCTGTAGAATGCTCTCGCTCACGATTGCGGTCCTCGTCATCAGCACCATCTCGGGCGGCCTCGCCGCTCTGCTCGTGCTCGCCGAGCGGTTCATCGCGAACTACGGGGAGTGCCAGATCACGATCAACGGCGAGAAGACGCTGGCGGCCGAGGGCGGCCGGTCGTTGCTCGAGACGCTGGCGTCGCAGAAGATATTCATCCCGAGCGCCTGCGGCGGCCGCGGGACGTGCGCCCTCTGCAAGGTCAAGGTGCTCGAAGGCGGCGGGCCGGTCGCTCCGACCGAACTTCCGCTCCTCTCGGCGGACGAACGTGCCGCGAACGTCCGCATAAGCTGTCAGGTCAAGGTCCGGAACGACATCGCCATCGATATTCCGCCGGAGCTTTTCAGCGTCCGGGAGTATCGCGGCGTGGTCGAGCGCATCCGGGACCTGACGCACGACATGAAGGAGCTCGGCATCCGGCTCGTCGAGCCGTCCGAAATCTCGTTCACAGCGGGGCAATACGTCCAGCTCGTCGCGCCGGAATACAAGGGCAGTCCCGAGCCGGTGTACCGCGCGTACAGCGTGTCGAGCCCGCCGAGCCGGAAGGACGCTATAGAGCTTATCATACGACTCGTCCCCGGCGGCATATGCACCACATGGGTCTTCAACCATCTGAAACGGGGCGACGAGGTCCGGCTGAACGGGCCTTACGGGCAGTTCGGGCTGACGGAGTCCGACGCCGAGATGATCTGGATCGCGGGCGGGTCGGGAATGGCCCCGTTCTGGAGCATCGCGCGCGACATGGCCGAGAAGGGCGTCGAGAGCAAGTGCACGTACTTCTTCGGCGCTCTCACGCAGAAGGACCTGTTCCTGGTTGATGAGTTCCGCGAGCTCGAACGGAAGATGCCCGGCTTCAAGTTCATCCCTGCGCTCTCGGAGCCCGGGGAAGGCGGCAAGTGGGACGGCGAGACCGGCCTGATCACCGACGTCGTCGGCCGGCACGTCGAGCAGGGCACGGTCGCCGAGGCCTACCTCTGCGGCAGTGGCGGCATGATCAAGGCCGCCTGCAAGGTGCTCGAGGCCAAGGGCATCCCGGAAGAGCGGATGTTCTTCGACGAGTTCACCTGACGCGATACTGAGGAGCGGACACGAGTGAAAGAAAGCCCCGGCGAGCGAAGAATCGCGGAACGCATGGCGCCCGGCGTCCTTTCGCGGGAGGGCTTCATGGGGACGGACCGCCGCCCGTTGTCGGAGATCATCGACGCCGACTTCGCCGAGGTGACGCGCCTCGGCACGACGCACGAGGCGCTCGCACTGGAACTGGGGCGTGTCCTCGACGCCGCCGTTGCCGCAATGGGCGCGGCGGTCACGCTGGGCGCAAATCGCACGGCCCGGTATCGCGACGCGATGGGCCGCATGCCGTGCCCCTTCGGCGGCTGTGGCGTCTTCCCCAAGGGCGAGGTCGAGCTCTCGGACCCCGACACCGGCGAGACCATCCGCTTCACCCCGCTCTCCGTCCACATGGTCGCCGAGCACGGCTTCTATCAGGGCCGCGGCTCGCCGTACCGGCTCGACCCGGCGGCGCTCGTCCGCCTCCTCGCGACCGGCTGACCCGGCCCCTTTTCATTTTCCGCCGCCTGCGGTAGAATTCAGGAATGGACCAGCGAACGCTCGACGCGGTGCTCGCCTCACTGCCTGAGCGCAAGGTCGCCGTCATCGGCGACTTCTGCATCGACCGCTATCTCCACATCAACCCCGCCATATCCGACCGGTCGCGCGAGACGGGCCTCGACATCCACAATGTGACGAAGGTCCGGCCCGAGCCGGGCGCGGGCGCCAACGTGCTCAAGAACCTTGCCGTGCTGGGCGTCGGCCATGTCCTGCCGGTCGGCTTCATCGGCGACGACGGCGACGGCTTCGAGCTCGCCCACATGCTCGACTCGCTCGGCGTCAGCCGCGAGTTCCTTCACGAGCACGCCACCCGCCCGACGCCGGTCTACACGAAGCCGCTGTTCGCCCGGCCGGACGGACCGCCGGAGGAGCTGAACCGGTTCGACATCTTCCCGCGCGAGCCGCTCTCGGAGGAGGACGAACGGACGCTGGCCGAGGCGCTGCGCGAGGCGTTCGACGCGGCCGACGCGCTGGTCGTGGCCGATTACGGCGAGGCGGGCAAGGCGGGCGCCGTCACGGCCCGCATACGCGGCGCCGTCGCCGAACTCGCCCGGACGAACCCCGGCAAGCCGGTCGTCGCGGACTCGCGGCTCCACATAGACAAGTTCCGCCACGTGATAATCAAGCCCAACGCCGACGAAGCGAGGGCGCACCTGCCGGGCGGGAGCCGGTCTTCGCCGGGGACGGCCGCGCTGATGGAGATCGGCCGGCACGCGGCGGGACGGAACAAGCGGCCCGTGCTGATCACGCTCGGCGCGGACGGCGCTCTGCTGTGCGCACCCGGCCGCGCGCTCAAACTGCCGGCGCCGGCGGCCGACGGCGAGGTCGACGCGGTCGGCGCGGGCGACACGGTTCTCGCCGCGGTCGCGGCGTGCCTGGCGGCGGGCCTGCCCATAGCGGGCGCCGCGGCCGTGGCGGTGGTCGCCGCATCCATCACGGTGCGCCAGTCCGGAACCTGCGGGGCCGCGTCCCCGGACGAGGTCCGCATGCGCTTCGCCGAATACGCCCGCGCCTATCCCGACGTCCTCGCCGGGTAGCTTCCGCCAGGGGGAGCGACATCGGGCTACGAGAGGATAAGACGGATCGAGGCCGCCACGGTCAGGAGCTTGACGGCGACGACGAACCCCTTCTGCGGGATGCGCCTGAGCACCAGAATCCCGACGACCGCGCCGGCGACGACCGCGGGCGCCAGGACGAGGTCAAGGCGAAACGACTGCCACGTGATCATGTCGAGGTTGATGAACAACGGGACCTTGACGCAGTTGAGCACGATGAAGTACCAGGCGCCCGTCCCCATGAACTCCTTCTTCTCGAGCCGCATAGCGAGGAAGTAGATGATTATCAGCGGCCCGGCGGCGTTGCCGACCATCGTCGCGATGCCGGCCAGTATGCCGACGAGCGCGGCGAACCACAACTGCGTCGGGATCTTCGCCTCGTCCGCCCGCTTGTTCCGCCAGTAGTCCACCGCGAGCAACGTGAGCACGATGACGCCGATGATGCGGGCGAGCTGCGCGTCGTCGACCTGGCCGAGAAGCACGAAGCCGATCGCGATCCCGACCAGCGCCCACGGCAACAGGCGCAGGATATGGCCCCAGACCGCGTGCCGGCGGTAGTGGAGCACGGCGACTATGTCGCCCGTGACCAGCAGGGGCAGGATCAGGCCGACGGACGCCTTGGCCTCCATCTCGAAGATCGTGAGCACGATGGCGAGGATTCCGACGCCCGGGACGCCCGTCTTCGAGACCCCGATCAAAAGGGCCGAGACGAACAGCACGACCCACGTCATGACGCTGAGCTCATCCACAAGAAACCCCGCCAATATGCGAAGCACGCCCGGCAATCGGCGGGCAAGCGTAACCGGGCGGCGCCGGGAAGTCAAACACGAACCCCGCCATTTTGCTTGACTGGCGGCCCCGAATGCCTACAATGCCGCCCGACTCGTTTGGCGGACAGGCCGCAGGTCGGCACACACAATAAGGAGGATGCTCGAATGGCAGAGACACGTATGGCGGACGGCGCTCCCGCGGCGGAAGGACTCGGCTGGCGGCTCGGCATGCAGGCCTACACGTTCCACATGAACACGTTCTACGAGGCGATCGACAACACCGAGTCGCTCGGACTCCGCTGGATCGAGGCCTTCCCCGGCCAGAAACTCAGCCCCGAGAAGCCCGACGCACAGATGGTCCACACGATGCCCAAAGAGCTCTACCCGGAGGTGAAGCAGAAGCTCGCGTCGGCCGGCGTGAAGCTCGTCTGTTACGGCGTCTGCAACGTCGGCCAGACCGAGGAGAGCGCCCGCGTGGTCTTCGACTTCGCGAAGGCGATGGGCATCGAGAACATCGTGAGCGAGCCGGCGCCCGAAATGTTCGATATCCTGAGCGCCCTCTGCGACGAGTACGGAATCAACGTCGCGCTCCACAACCATCCCAAGCCCTCGCCCTACTGGAGCCCCGACACCGTGCTCGAACGATGCAAGGGCAAGAGCGAGCGCATCGGCTCCTGCTCCGACACCGGCCACTGGATGCGGTCCGAGGTCAACCCGGTCGAGGCGCTCAAGAAGCTCGAGGGCCGGATCAAGACCCTGCACCTCAAGGACCTGAACCAGTTCGGCCCGCAGGGGCACGACGTGCCCTGGGGCACGGGCAAGGCCGACGTCAAGGCCATCCTGCGCGAACTGCTCCGCCAGGGCGTCAAGGCCCCGTTCTCCATCGAGTACGAACATAACTGGGGCAAGGCGATGCCCGAGATCGCCGAATGCGTCAAGGCGTTCGACCGCATCGCGGCCGAGGTCGCCGCAGAGAAGAAGACCTCCTGAAACAACTGGCCTTTGACAGGATGTACGGGATAAACAGGATCGCATCGCGGCCTAACGGGCCGCCGTCATCCCGTCCATCTTGCTATCCTGTCTGAGAAGGTCCGGGGCCGGGCTCGACCGAGCTCGGCCCCTCGTTTTTCCCCATAATCCCGCCGGCAACGCTCCCATGTCGATTTACTGCAACATGCGGTAACTTATGCTTGCGGCAATAGATTGGCACTTCCGACGAGCAATGCGGACTCGGCGGCGTCGGATTTCGGCAACATCGCTTCGAGCGCTCCGGGCCCGCGGAACCGGCGTTTGCCGTGTGCCCGCCCGCATAACAACTGTCATATTCGCCAGTTATCCACACGTGACAAAAAACAGGCAAGTTTTCAAGCCGGCTGGCACGGCGTTTGCTCTACTACAGGTCGAGGGGCTCGACAAGGCGCGGGTCACAGACCTTCGCTGAGAGAGTCCGGTGAGAAGCACGGCCGGTTCGTTTTGCGAGGACGCGGCCGGCTCAGGAAGCGCGGACCGCGCTCCGCCTGCGCGGTCCGGCCGTAGGCGCAGTTCGCGCAGACTCTGCGCGAAAGGTGCGGCCAAGAGACGGAGGAGGGCAGATGGCACCGAGGCATGTATGCAAGCACAGGCGCGCACGGTTCCATTCCGTGCAGAAGCTGGGACATTTCGAGGCCGTCGAGTTGTGGCACTGCCCGACGTGCAAGAGCACGCTCTCGGCAGAGACGGTCCAGGAAAGCCGGCGGCCCACGGCCGCGACGTGACATAGACCAGCGACGGGCCAAAGGTCCGTCGTGACGTGCGGGTGCTCGAACTGCACCTGTGAACGGCGAGACAAAGACTCCGCCCGGTGTGCGTGAGCGCATCCCGGCAGAGCCGGCATAGTGTGACGGCGTGCGCGCCGGAGGCGTGGATTCGCGGCTCTGAGTTTGAGATCCGGGTGTGGAGTCCGCAGTGCGCGCGTTTAGCCGGGCCGCACCCCCGCGGTACGCGGTGTGCGTATGCACCGCGGCGTGGAAGTCGTTCCTCCGGATGGACGAACGGCGTTGATGTTTCACAGCTTGAGGGCCGCAGAACCTGATGGAGGGAAGGGGCGCGGTTCGAGCGGCCCTTTGCGGCCCCCAAGCTGATCACGTGCAAGTGACGCGATGTGTGGTTGCGCGTCATGGAAACAACCGAGGACGCCCGGAAAGGAGGTGGTGACGTGCGCCAGAGCGGGCCTGGCGGGAGGGTCG
>Ga0180436_10001354_pt1 | contig 23957 bp, 15 predicted proteins | sample SS_ome_2_FD_132434 | JGI IMG/M metagenome (GOLD analysis project Ga0180436, IMG submission 132434) | Hypersaline lake sediment archaeal communities from the Salton Sea, California, USA - SS_3_S_2 metaG | ecosystem: Environmental > Aquatic > Non-marine Saline and Alkaline > Hypersaline >... | reverse complement strand
TAATCTGAAAGGGACATTAAAAGAAGCCGCCAGAGAGCCACAGGTTTACTGGTATGATCATCCGGTCCAGATCGGAGTGGAAGCGGAGAAGAATGAAATTCTTTATGGGCTCAAGGGCCTGGATCGTGCAGTTGAGTTTGAAAAAAACCGAAAGGATGAATCAGGGGACACTTTCGATAAAAAAAAGCTCACCGTCATATTGTCCGTATCCGTCACCCACAAACGCCTGCACTCTATTGCAGGGCAGTATATAAAGGAGGAGCTTATCCGATCCGGCGGTTTAAAGCATATCGATGTATACCTCTTTACTGAAGAAGACACCGGACGCATCGTCGATCACATCCTTCTCCCCTTCTGGAAACATCACATGAAAAGAGATGCGGATGATGAATTCCTGAGTGTCTTTGGCGTTGACGGAGAATATGGCCGGCACTACAGTTTTTTGAAGGCCATCGCCGCATTCTGGCATGTGTTAATATCCAATGATATAAAAGCGACCTTTAAAATTGATTTGGACCAGGTGTTTCCTCAAAAAGAACTGGTGGAGGAATCCGGCGCTTCTGCATTCGAACACCTGATGACGCCGCTCTGGGGAGCACAGGGGACAGACCATAATGGAAACCAGGTGGAGCTCGGCCTTATCGCTGGAGCCCTTGTTAATGAAAAGGATATCGGGGACTCTCTTTTTACACCGGATGTCAAGTTTCCCGAAAGAGACCTGTCACCGGACGAGTATGTTTTTTTTAATGCCCTGCCCCAGGCCCTCTCCACCGAAGCGGAAATGATGACCCGATACACCAGCGGTTCCCTGGATGGGAAAACAACATGCATCCAGCGTGTCCATGTCACCGGTGGAACAAATGGGATTCTCGTTAGTACGCTTCGATCCCATGGCCCCTTCACCCCTTCGTTTATCGGGCGGGCAGAGGACCAGGCCTACATCATGTCGGTTCTGCTGGACCGGGATATTACACCGGCCTATGTGCATAAGGACGGGCTGATCATGCGCCATGACAAGGAGGCCTTTGCCCAGGAGGCAATTCAAGAGGCCCATATCGGAAAGCTCATCGGCGACTATATTCGCATTCTATATTATTCCGCCTATGCGAGGGTTCTCGCAGGTTCAATCGCAACGATCAAAGACAAACTGGATCCCTTTACCGGGTGCTTTATCTCGAAAATTCCCCTGACCATCGTCTATTTGCGATTTGCCATCAAAGCCGCCTCGTTTTTTGATTCAGGAAACAGCAAAGAGGGGTTTGAATTCATAAAAAACGGAATACCGCGCATCAGCGCCGCCATTCGGTTTACGGAAGGCCGCCCTTCCCCGCTTAAACAGCGCTACGAAAAGGAACGGCGGCAGTGGAATCGCTATTTCGATATATTAAGCGAACTGGAAAAAGCCATCGGTCAAGGGGACGCTTTGGCACTTGAATTGAAAATAAAGGCCCGGGAAATTGTCCGCCACTGTCGCTACTAGACGAGAGACATTGTCCGATTGATTTTTTTTCTGCGTAAATTTAATGGTTCCGGCTTATGGGACATTCCGAAACATTCTGTTTTTTTCAATTAGTTTGCAAGTGACAATTCAATCATATCAACAACCGGTGTATACATCACTTATCGACCTGACCGTCCGTTCTGTTGATTCTGTTCAACCTCGGTTTTATTCAAAAAAATGGAATTGCAGGAGGCTTTTTGTATGGCGACGACAGCCGGATGCTTAACAATTCGCTCAACAGAGATTGCATAAAACTTCTCCCTGACAGCATCAGCGTGTCCAACGACCCCTACATCATATTGGCGGCACACATCTTCTTCAATGACCGCCGGCACTGCAAATACACCGTCTCCGGACTGGCCGAAGGCCTTAAGCAATGCCTGGTCGTCGAATTCCCCGATTATCTTTGGCCTGATTTCAAGAGAATCAAACCATTGATCCAGAGAGCCGCGCAAGGCCGACATGGGGCTGGGCAACAGTATCGGCGCACCGTTTAGGGATTGAGGAAACTTTTCGCGCAGCCTTGAAGCAAGCCGATGGGCGGCAAAAAAACTTACCCCACATTCACCTAAAAAATGACTGAACGCCCTGACGCTCAATCCCGGTCTCACGGGGGTGTCGGTTAGCACCATGTCAAGGCCATGAACGGCCAACTCTGACAGCAGTTGTTTTTCCTTCCCTTCATGGCAAACCAGATGAATCTGTTGAGGCAGCCGAAGGGCTGGTTCAAGGAGTTTGCGTACGACCAGCTTGGGCAAAGCATCGACGATGCCCACAACCAGGCGTAACGGTCCGGATGTGGGCCTGCCCTTTACCGTGTCAAGCATTTCCAGTCCGAGGGTAAAAATTTCATCCGCAAACCGGTAGACGATTCGTCCTGTTTCAGAGAGTTCCAAATTTCGGCCGACTCTTATAAAAAGTTTACTGCCCAGCACGTCTTCAAGCTTCGTCACTTGGGCGCTGATAGTTGAAGGCGCCAGGCGAAGTCGTTCACTGGCCCGGCTTACGCTCTCATCCCGGGCCACAGACCAAAAATAGTATAAATGATGATAGTTAAGCCATTCCATAATTTACCTTTCGTTTTTACCGAACAATTATACGATATTTTTCTAATTGTAGCAATCTGTTTTCTGTATTAATTTTTCCTAACAGTGACAAAGGGGTGGGCGGCATCAGTTTCGGATGAAGGGAAGGCAAAACGATGAATTGGCAGGAGACAAATCAGTTTAATTAGAAATATACGAATACACTATTTGTTTTTAGTTTTAATTTACGAATCTGAAAAAATGATGGAGGCAGGCCGTTATGATGAGCGAACTTGAAAAACTATATACTCGCATTATCCAAAGAGCGACAATCAACCTCAGAGAGCTTGAATTTGACGTTAAGCCATATGTATGGGGGTTGGTCTCACCCAGCCAGATGGAAAAATTTTATGCGTTTTACGGCATAACCACCGATCATCCCATCAATTTTCATTTCAAACATTCCGGACTGGCGGGCAGCTATTTTTTGGGACAATGCCAGGTGATCAATTCCTTGCTTTACAAATCAGATGTCCGGGGCGATGAACTCAAACAAAAAGGCGATGTGCTGAAGTTTGATAAATTTGAAATCGAGGTGTCCAAAGATGAAGAAATATATATCGAGGATAGCGCCTTAATCAAAACAATGGTGCATAATTATTCACATGACCCTGAATCGTTGGAGCAATTCTTCATCAAAAATACCGTATCCACTCATTATGCCAACATACACGGCGCGCCTTGCGATGGATGCTTTCTGGAACCGTTCGCCACGGTTGATCTGACAACACTCCACGACTGTGTAGTTGGCGCGTTTTCATATATACAGGCGGGGGAAATCAACCATCTGAATATTGAACCGGGAACCATTTGGGTGCGGAGTCAGGGTAATTTTGATTTTTCATACCGATATCCCCAGGACCGGTTGATGAAATATGTTTGTTTCACTGCCGGCAGCCAACCCCAAGGGGTTTTCCTCGATTTTATGGAAGAACGCAAAGATGAATTCCAAAGAATTTTCGATACCATGAATTTGGAGTCTCCCCTATCGGTACCCGACAGTTCTTCACTGGACAGATATGCCGTTATTGATCTCAAGACCCAAATTGGCGATAATGTTCTCGTGGCTCAAAGGGCATTTTTAAAGAATTCCCGGCTGGGCAAGGGGGCAAATGCGCAGGAGAACTGTTTTGTAATTAATTCGCGTTTAGAGGGGAACAATATCACAGCTCATGGCGCAAAAATAATAGAGACGGATCTGGAGCGGGATGTTTTTGTCGGGTTCAACAGCTTCTTGCACGGTAAACCCGATTCCCGACTGACCATCGGCAACGGATGCATTATCATGCCCCACACGATCATCGACATACGTGAGCCGCTTTTGATACCGGACAACCATCTGGTTTGGGGATTGATTACCGATCAGAAGGATCTTGAGAGCAACAGTTTGTCCATTGCTGATGTTGAGTCAATTGAAAACGGGCTTAAAAAGGGCAATATGACATTTGAAGGAAGCGGCAAGAGTCTTGTTACAGCCTTTCGTGAACGAATTCATCATATCCTTGAAGCAAACGGCGCCTTTTTCGACGGCAAAAACAACAAAGGGCACGCACAGAAAAATCAAGATATTTCATTTAATACGATTCAGCCCTACCCGAAGGGTTCTCTGAAAGGCTTGTATCCCACTATCACCATCCAGCCCTAGCAAGAAAAAAAACGCCAAAAATGGGATTGTTGCTATAGGGCGGGCGAAACGGAAAAGAAGGGTAGTTCCGGAAATTTGTCCGCCACTGTCGCTGCCGGCCGAAAAACACTGTCCAATTGACTTTTTTGTGCCTAAAATTAATAATTCCGGCTTATGGGTTTCGATAGTTTCAATCATGTTACCTACCCGACATGCTGCCGTAATATTAATTCGGATACGGCTCCTTCGCCCACTTTATAAGCACAAAGGCTACGGTTGTCAGACCGATGGGTAAAATGAGGTTCGGAAACTCAGGTGTATTTTCAATTAACAACTTGTACCCAATCCATATTCCATGAAGGGTTCCCAACACAATCATTAACATCCCAGCAACTTTTCCCACCATTTTGACCCTTTCAAATTATTAATGCATCATTAAGGCTGAATGTCGAACCATGACCTCTTAACCGGTTAGTAATGAAACTAAAAACCAAAAAATCGAAAACAGACCTATACAAGATTGGTGCCATGCGGCAAGAATTATATGTATTTGATTTATTTTTAAATGGTTAGCGAGGATTTCGGCTAAAGTTTAATAACGTAATTAAAAGCAACATATATCTTTTTTCATAATCGTATCGTATACTTTTTGCACCTTACAGAAGGTCGGGTCAGCCAGTCAACCTTGCATTAATATTCCGGAGCTTCCAAATATCAAAAATAACTGCAATTATTCTTTTACACTAACCCCTGGTCCAGCATGGCTTCAACGACCTTCACGAATCCGGCGATGTTGGCTCCAACCATGTAATTCCCGGGCATTCCATATTCCCCGGCGGCATCAAGGCAGGTTTTATGAATACTTTTCATTATGACCTGGAGTCGTTGATCCACTTCTTCCCGCTGCCACCTGATCCGCATGCTGTTTTGAGACATTTCCAGACCGGACACCGCGACTCCGCCTGCATTTGCCGCCTTTCCGGGCGCATAAAGAATTTTGTTGTTCAACAGGGTATCAATTCCTTCCGGGGTCGTCGGCATATTGGCCCCTTCCGCCAGCAAAACAACGCCTCCTTTGACAAGGTGGTCAGCGTCCTTTTGATTAACCTCATTTTCCGTTGCGCAAGGAAACGCACAATCCGCCTTATGGGCCCACAGCGGGTTGTAATCTATGTTTGAATCAACCGGCGTGTATACGGATTCTTTGTACTTATCCGCGTATTCTTCAATCCGGCCGCGTTTGATATTTTTCAGTCTTTTCACGAACTCAAGCTTTTCCGGGTCCATCCCCTGCTCATCATAAATATATCCGGAGGAATCTGAGAAGGTCAGCACCCTGCCGCCAAGCGACATAATTTTTTCTGCAGCAAATTGAGCGACATTTCCGGACCCCGAGACAAGACAATTCTTACCTTCCAGCGTGTCATTCTTTTCAGACAGCATTTCAGCAGCAAAGTAGACACATCCGTAACCCGTGGCTTCCGGTCGGATGAGGCTCCCGCCCCAATTCAAGCTTTTCCCCGTCAAAACCCCGGTAAACTCGTTTGTGAGTTTTTTATACATACCGAACAGATAGCCGATTTCCCTTGCCCCGACTCCGATATCGCCGGCCGGAACATCGGTGTTCGGGCCGATATGGCGAAACAGCTCGCTCATAAAGCTCTGGCAAAACCGCATCACTTCATTATCGGATTTTCCTTTGGGGTCAAAATCGGACCCACCCTTCCCCCCCCCCATGGGCAGGGTTGTCAAGGCATTTTTAAACACCTGCTCAAACGCGAGGAACTTCAGGATCGACAGATTAACCGACGGATGAAATCGGAGCCCCCCCTTGTAAGGGCCTATAGCGCTGTTCATTTCAATCCTGAATCCGCGGTTCACAAGTGTTTTCCCCTGATCATCCATCCAGGGGACACGGAAAATGATCATCCGCTCCGGCTCCGTTACCCTTTCCAGCACACCGGCATGCCGGTATTCAGGGTTTCTGTCAAGTACCGGTGTTACGGATTCTATTACTTCGTGTACGGCCTGGTGAAACTCTGTTTCGCCCGGGTCTCTTGCTTCGATTGTATTCAAAATAGTATCCATGTTGTCCCCTCTCTTTCTAGCCAAAAGAATGTGTCAACTAGACAGGTTTTAATTAAGGTTTCAGTATCACCCCGCGAGACCGCTTTCCGTCTATCTTGATTGTCAGCGGCGTTCCCAGTTTCATGTGCCGGATAAATGTTTCCTCGGTTTGAACCGGCAGCCCTTCCAGCCAGGATTCATCCAGAAAGTCCTTCCCTTTTTTTCCGATAGTCAAATAGCCGATTCCAAGGGATGTAATATTATGAAAAAAATGGGTCCCCTGGGACGGATCAGCCTGCAGCTTCTCATTGCTGGCTTCTATAACTGTACCCACGCCGGAAATGTCTCTCCATTTAACCGGGATACCCAGCCATCTGTCTGCCGACCCCCACCTGCCGGGGCCCACCAGCAGGTATTTTTCATTTTTTTGAACCAATCGCCTGTTTAATCGACCAATTTCCATTGCAATGTCCGGTGTTCGGGCCGGGTCAAATGTATCGGGTTTCACATAAATAATGTGTTTGATGTCGGGTATCACGCCATTGCCCAATGCCTGGCTGGAAAAACAGGCCGCATGCTTGATGTCCTCCTCGCCAATCTTCACGTCAAGATTCTGCCTGTGAATTGCCATGGGCCTGATCTGGAGAACCACAAATTCGGGATTTTTGCGTTTTTCGTCCGGATCGTTTTCGTTGGGAAAGTTTACGGCAAATTCAATTTCAACCGGCGCCCCCATGCCTTTCTGCCCGATGTTCAACAGTTCCGTTAAAATTTCCACAAGTGGGTACTGGTTGTATTTCAGTATGCCGGCAAACGTCGGTATATGAACTGCATTGGGAAGATATGAATCACGGATCCTATTATCTTCAGGGATAAAACTGCTGAACTGGTTCCGAAGGGGAAGATGGGTTTCAATTGTATCCGGCACATCGCTGATTTCAATCTTGGATAGCGTTGTGTCAAACGTATACCGGTGGTCGTCGCCAAATGACAAACCGAAATCATCCGGAACGCCCTGCATGCTCAGCCCGTAGAACCATTTTTGAGAATTTTTGAGCATATCCTCTACATTAGAGGACTGGGGAAGTAACTGCGGATACTTTGGCGAAAACCGGAGAACAGCCCCCCCCTCCACAACTGTTTTCCCGAGCCCGAATGCCATGTGAACGATTCCTTCTTCGGGCTTCATATAAGACACCGGATAGAAGTTATAGGATTGGGCAACACCTGAAATTGAAGGAAAGTATAAACCATCATAGTCATTTCCGGTGACCTGCTGAATGACGACCGCCATTTTTTCTTCTTCAATCCGGTGGGGTGTATTTTTCGAATAAAACCTCGGCGCCTCAAAATAGGTTGACGCATAGGTTAGTTTGATCGCCCGAATCAACTGGTTTAACCGGATGGATATATCCGGATTGTTGTTAGGTATCATGTATGTCTTGTAAATACCTGCGAATGGTTGAAAGTGTGCATCCTCCAACAGGCTGGAAGACCTGACCGCAAGAGGTTTTTTTATGTAGGATAAATATGTGGCAAGATCCTTGACTGTGCTTTCCGGAAAATCAGACGCCAGAAATTTTAGGGCGATTGAATAATCGCTTTCTTCCGCCAGTTTCAATGTATTGGCTTCTAAAAAAAGATCAAATATCTCCGTTGTGACAACCAGTGTCTTGGGTATGCCGATTCTGATTTCAGTGAACATCTTTTCAATTGAGCTGTCCGGTCCCAGCTGGGATGAAAAAAAGGCAATCCCCCGCCCCTTGCCGCCTAAAGAGCCTTTGCCGATCTTTGTAAAATCGACATCAGGGTCAAATCCGTTGGAAGAGAAATCCGTAATGACGCCCCGCTGTCTTTCTTTTCGTTTTCTCCGGATGCATTCCACCAGATAATTCTTTATTTCCTGCGTATCTGAAAAATCCGTGATAAGAACAGGCTGAAGCTCTGATGCCAGCTGTATTTCCGATCGTGCCATCAGCCAATTTGAAAAATGGTCCCGTTCCGCATGAAAGTAAATGGATTCTTCCGGAACAGATGGAATAATCTTCTCCATCTGCTGAAGACTCGACGCCCGGGCAACTTCCCTGCCGTTTGGAAGGCGGAACACAAAATCACCAAAGGACAGGTGCTGTTCGAGAAATGATCGAATTTCCTTGTGGAGCAAAGGAGAGTTTTTGTTTAAAAAAACAGCGGGTGTGTCCAAGGCCTGCTTTTTATTCGAGTCATCTGAACTCATAATTAACAGCGGAAGTCCCGGCATGTCTTTTTTAATCATTCCGCAAAAAACAAACCCTGCCCGATCATCAAGGGTTCCACTCCTGGGAAAGCGGACATCGGAGATTACACCCAACAGATACGGTTTGTATTTTCGATAGATGCTCTCCGCTTCTTCAAAATTTTCAGCAAGCAGAATCTTTGGCCTGGCCCGCATTCTTAAGATGCGGTGTTCCTCGTTGAGGGCGTCATCCATGACCTCCTGGGTCTGAAGTACGATTTCCCGATAAAGATGGGGTAAAATAGAGGATCTGTAGTCAGGGGAATCTTCCACAAGAATAATGACCCGCACCATGGCACAGTTGGTGTCATGGAATACATTCATCTGGTCTTCGGTGCTTTTGATAATCGCCAGAAGCAGATCCGCATTTCCGCTCCATACAAACAGCCGGCATGTCGACGGCGGGGCGGGGTCCTCTGAATCCGGGTAAGGAATACCCGTATCATGGACAAGAAGGATTACAGGAATGCCGGGAAATTTTTCCTGAATCTTTTTACTTGAAGAATAGGGGTTTCCCGCATCTCGTATCGGCATTGTGATGACCAGTTCAAAAGTTTCCCTTGATAATAAGTCGAGGGCGCCTTCGATGGATGATATCCAGGTAATCCTCGGAGGGCGGGACAAGTTCAGTCCTCTATACTCATGTATGATTCTTTCTGCAAGCCGTCCCTCTTCCTCCATGATGAAGGCGTCATAGGGACTCGATACAAGTAGTATCTTGCCGACCCTTTTGGGCATCAGGTCGTGAAATATCTTAAACGAAAATTTCTTCCCCTTGGAGGAATCCGGAGGCAATGTTTTCTGCATACTTGACCACTTCCGCGGTTGCGTGAAATTTTATGGGCATAGTCCTCTTCCCGTGCCTAGTTTCGTTCACCTGATGATGCTTACCGGTTGTACCCTTAGATTGAGTCTAAAAATAACTTGATCCGTCCCAGCAGTGGGTACACAGCTTCTCTTTTGGAAGACCAACGGCACCGACAAGGTCATCCATTTTCTGGAACTTCAGGGATGTCAGTTTTAACCGCCTGCGGATGAATTCTATCATTGCAAGATTCTTCTCCGATCCTGCGGTGGCGTATTCATCCAGGTTTTTGTCCTCCTTCCCCTCAATATCATTTATCGCTTTTCTGCCGGCCAGGTCAAGTGTGGATCGCGACGTGGAAAAGTTCAAAAATTCACATGGATAAATCAGGGTTGGACACGCCGGACGCATATGCACTTCCAGGGCGCCATAGTCAAATAATATCTGGACGTTGTCCTGAAGCTGGGTTCCTCTGACAATCGAATCCTCGCAAAACAATATCTTTTTTCCGTTAATCAGGCTTTTGACAGGGATCAGTTTCATCTTTGCAACCAGATCCCTTACCTTCTGATTTTGAGGCATAAAGCTCCTCGGCCAGGTGGGTGTATACTTAACAAAGGGCCGGGCATATGGTATCTGTCTTTCATTGGCATACCCAATGGCATGCCCTATTCCGGAATCAGGAATACCCGATACCAGGTCAATTTCCACATCGTCATTTTTTGCCAGCGCATTGCCGCACCGGTATCTGACAGTCTCCACATTAATATGTTCATAACTGGACGCCGGATACCCATAGTAAACCCATAAAAACGAGCAGACCTGCATTTTATCGCCCGGCCCTTTTAATTGTTCATATCCCTCAGCGGTCAGAAGGACCACCTCGCCGGGCCCAAGGTATTTTTCGATCTCAAACCCCAAGTTCGGGAATGCACATGTTTCAGAAGATGCTGCGAGGGAGCCGTCTTTTTTACCGATAATGACAGGTGTTCTTCCCAGTTTATCCCTGGCGGCGATAATCCCTTTTTTGGTCAGCAGCAGCATGGAGCATGAGCCTTTAATGCATTCCTGGGCATAAGTAATGCCTTCTTCAAAGGACCCCTTCTCACTGATGAGCATGGCAACCAGTTCTGTGGGATTAATCCCCCCGCTCCCGGTCTCTGAAAAATGCTTTTTTTTGTCAAATGCGATGTTGGCAAGGTCATCAATGTTGTTGATTTTTGATACGGTTACAATGCCGAATGTTCCAAGATGGGAGCTGACTATAATCGGTTGACTTTCCGTATCACTGATAACGCCTATCCCTTTGTTGCCCTTTAATTCATCCAGGTCTGGTTCAAACTTTGTTCTGAAATATGAATTCTCAAGGTTATGAATGGCCCTTGATAGAATGTCACCGTCCAATAAGGCCATACCCCCCCTTCTGGTACCCAGGTGAGAAAGGTAGTCGGTTCCATAAAACAGGTCCCTAACGCAATCCGTAACCGAAATGTTGCCAAAAACACCACCCATGAAACGCTCCTTTGAATCCTACTTTATAATTCTTGGTTTAGTTCGGCCTGCTTCGAAAAACTTATGCCAATTGAAAATGTAACTCATCACCGGTTGATAAAAATGAGCAAATAGTATATCCATCACTTATTTTCAAGGATTGATTTTAAGTAATACTAACAACGGAATGGTAACCGGGCGCAGGCCTCCAACATAACCTATTGTAAATTAAGGAGAAGATATATGCCGAAAAGGGATGACATTAAAAAGGTAATGATTATTGGATCAGGTCCGATAATAATTGGCCAGGCCTGCGAGTTTGATTATTCAGGAACCCAGGCATGCAAGGCACTACGCAGCCTTGGTTATGAAATTGTTCTGGTCAATTCAAACCCGGCAACAATTATGACCGATCCGGCAACTGCCGACACCACCTATATTGAGCCGCTCAACCTTAAAAATCTCGCTGCGATAATAGAAAAGGAGCGTCCGGATGCCCTGCTGCCGAACCTGGGCGGCCAGTCCGGCCTGAATCTCTCCTCTGAATTAGCAAAGGCAGGCGTGCTTGATCAATATGGCGTTAAGATCATCGGGGTAAATATAGACGCCATTGAACGCGGTGAAGACAGAACCGCCTTTAAAAATACAATGGACCGCCTTGGAATAGAAATGGCCAAAAGCAAAACCGTGACCTCGGTTGAAGATGCGGAAACCGTTGCTGAAGAGCTAAATTATCCGGTTGTTATCCGACCTGCTTACACCATGGGTGGAACCGGTGGCGGCCTGGTATATAATGTTGAAGATTTAAGGATCATCGCCGCCAGGGGGCTTGCCGCCAGTCTGGTCAACCAGATTCTTGTGGAAGAATCCGTCCTCGGATGGGAAGAGTTGGAGCTTGAAGTTGTCAGGGATGCAAAAAATCAAATGATCACGGTTTGTTTTATAGAAAACGTGGATGCTATGGGCGTCCACACCGGAGATTCCTACTGCACCGCTCCAATGCTGACCATTGCCCCTGAACTGCAACAACGACTGCAGAACTATTCCTATGCTATTGTGGAGGCCATCGAGGTGATCGGCGGGACCAATATTCAATTTGCCCATGATCCTGAAACCGGACGCGTTGTGGTCATTGAAATTAATCCCAGGACCTCCCGGTCATCCGCCCTTGCGTCCAAGGCCACCGGTTTTCCCATTGCCTTTGTTTCCTCCCTTCTTGCCGGCGGTCTGACAATGGATGAAATCCCTTACTGGAGGGATGGAACCCTGGAGAAATATACTCCTTCCGGAGATTATGTGGTTGTTAAATTTGCCAGATGGGCGTTTGAAAAATTTGAAGGGGCGGAAGACAAGTTGGGAACCCAAATGCGGGCTGTGGGAGAAGTGATGAGCCTCGGAAAGAACTATAAAGAGGCCTTCCAAAAAGCCATTCGCTCTCTTGAAATCGGCCGGTACGGTTTAGGGTTTGCTAAAAATTATAATGATAAGACCCTTAAGGAGCTCATGGCAATTGTGGGAACACCCACCAGTGAGCGCCAATTCATAATGTATGAAGCCCTCAGAAAGGGCGCCGAGACAGAAGACCTTTATGAACTGACCCATATTAAGCCATGGTTTATCAAGCAGATGAAAGAGTTGGTGGATTTGGAGGAGACCATCCTTGAATACAAAAATAAACCGCTTCCCGACGATCTGCTGGTGCAGGCGAAAAAAGACGGTTTTTCCGACAAATACCTGGCCATGATTCTCGGTGTTCCGGAAAAGGACATTCGAACAAAGCGGCTTTCGTTGGGCTTGGCAGAGGCATGGGATGCCGTGCCTGTCAGCGGCGTTCCGGATGCTTCATATTACTACTCCACCTATAATGCGCCGGACAAGGTGGAAGTGAGCGATGCCAAAAAAATCATGGTTCTCGGAGGCGGGCCGAACAGAATAGGTCAAGGCATTGAGTTTGATTATTGCTGTGTTCATACCGCATTCGCCATCAGGGATGCCGGGTATGAATCCATCATGGTCAATTGCAACCCCGAGACAGTTTCCACGGACTACGACACATCCGACAAGCTGTATTTTGAACCGCTGACCGTTGAAGATGTATTAAGCATCTATGAGAAAGAGAAGCCTGAAGGCGTGGTCGTTCAGTTTGGAGGCCAGACACCCCTTAACATCGCGGCGGAGCTTGCCGCAGAAGGCGTTAACATTCTCGGCACATCCCCCGACACCATTGACCTGGCCGAAGACCGGGACAGGTTCAGAAAAATTATGCATGACCTTGGTATTCCCCAACCGGAATCGGGCATGGCGACATCTCTTGATGAGGCGCTTGCAATTGCAAAAAAAATCGGCTACCCGCTCATGGTGAGACCGTCTTATGTGCTTGGCGGCAGAGCAATGGAAGTTGTCCGTGATGAAGACATGCTCAAGCAATATGTCGCTGCTGCGGTCACCATCTCTCCGGACCGGCCCATCCTTATTGACAAGTTTCTGGAAAATGCCATAGAGGCAGAGGCAGACGCCATAGCCGACGGAACAGATGCATTTGTCCCGGCCGTGATGGAGCATATAGAACTGGCCGGCGTTCATTCGGGCGATTCAGCCTGTGTGATTCCACCCGTCAGCATTCCGCCAAAGCATATTGAAACTATAAACGAATATACCAGAAAAATTGCCATTGAACTTAATGTGGTCGGCCTGATGAATATTCAATATGCCATTGCCAATGACACCGTCTATATACTGGAAGCCAATCCACGGGCATCAAGAACCGTCCCCATTGTTTCAAAAGTGTGCAATATACCCATGGCAAGACTGGCAACACAGATCATGCTTGGTAAAAAATTATCCGAGCTTAACCTGAAACACGTCAGCTTTAGGCACTTTGGCGTGAAAGAATCCGTCTTCCCGTTCAACATGTTTCCCGAGGTTGACCCGGTCCTTGGACCGGAAATGCGGTCCACAGGTGAAGTTCTGGGGCTGGCGGACTCGTATGGTCTTGCTTTCTATAAGGCTCAGATGGCCGTGCAACTGCCTCTGCCCCTTGAAGGAAACGTACTCATAACCGTTGCTGATCGGGATAAGCCCGGTATATTGGAACCTGCAAGGTTATTCAGGGAAAATGGCTTCAAGATATTGGCAACCGAGGGAACAAGAACATTCCTGGGTGATAACGGAATAGAGTCGGAGCCCATTAAGAAAATTGGATATGGCCGGCCGAATATTGTGGATGCCATTAAAAATAAGGACATCCAGCTGGTAGTGAACACACCCAGCGGCAAAGAAGCCCAGGAAGATGATTCCTACATTAGAAAATCGGCAATTAGATACAAAGTTCCATATATTACTACAGCAGCTGCGGCATTGGCGACAGTAAAGGGAATCGGCTCGAGACTGAACGAAACGTCAACAATACGGTCGCTTCAGGAATATCATGCCGACATCAGTTAAACAGTACTAAAGCAAACCGGGAAAAGGGTTCCGGCCGAACAAGGGGGACGGGACCGCTCAACCGTTGCTGTTCAATTCACATCTGTTGTGATATAGTTTTCCTGTATTGTTTTTATAATTGTACGACAACCTGTGTTCCCGGCCGGTCTTTCTTTCATGAAAACACTGCAGATGGTAGGGATATAAATTATGGAAAGAGACAACCCTGAAAATTATGTAGAATACATCAGGGCCCTTATGGAGATCAGCCGGGCCATCACCTCGGATCATTATCTCGAAGACATCTTGAAGCTAATCGTGATGGTTACGGCAAAGGTAACCAACGTGGAAATCTGCTCGCTGTGGCTGATTGATGAGGAAGAGAAAACCATACGGTTAAAAGCGACCCAGGCCATTGATCAGGACTATGTGAAAGACAGAACATTGAATATGGACGAAGGCGTGGTGGGATTTGTGGCTACGAATAATACGCCTCTCATTGTAGAGGATGTACTGAAGGAGCCCCGCTTTAAAGAAAAAGACATGGCCAGGAAGCTGAACCTGGTGTCCATGCTGAGCGTGCCTCTTCAAGTAAGGGATGAAAAGGTCATCGGCGTGCTTAACTGCTTTACGTCAGCCCGTCATATATTCTCCGAAACAGAGGTCAATGTGATCCGCACGGTTGCCAATCAGGCGGCTGTGGCGATACTCAATACAGAACTTATGGTTCAGACCAAAGTCATCCAGGAGGAACTCAAAACCCGTAAACTTGTCGATCGGGCCAAGGAAGTCATCATGCGACGACGCAATATGGAAGTGAACGAGGCGTTTCGCTGGATACAGAAACGCAGTATGGATTCAAGAAAATCCATCCGGGAGGTTGCCGAGGCCATTCTGCTCTCCGAAGAGTTGTATTAAACCGGCAACTATGTCAGGACCGCCAGCGTTATTCGGGACACACAGATCAACTCTTCATCTTTATCACGAATGGTAATATCCCACACGTGAGTGGACTTGCCTATGTGAACCGGACTGACGGTTCCGATCACATAATCGCCAAATGCGCTTTTGATGTGGTTGGCGTTAATTTCCATTCCCACACAATAAAAAGGGTCTTTCACCGCCAGGTTGGCGGCAATGCTTCCCAGGGTTTCCGCCAGCACTACCGACGCACCGCCATGCAGAATGCCCATGGGTTGATGGGTGCGCTGATCCACCGGCATTGTGGCTTTTATGTAGTCATCGCCCACGTCCGTAATACGAATACCGATGTGCTCCACCATGTTATTTTTGCACCATTGATCGATGTCATCAAGGTTGATGATTTTCTTCCAAATTCCCACAGCGTTCTCCTTAACTTCCAGTGTCGTATTTAAAGTTCATATCGCCGTTAAATGAATCATGCATTTATATTGTGTGTCAAGGATAGGGACGTTGATGTAATAAAACTGTTTTTGGTTAATTAATCATTGCCGCTTCGATACCATCATTGAATGTTGATTGCTCCAAAGGAGCATGTCATAACAGCATGGGGTGGAGCGAAGCGAAACCCTATGGAAATCGGGGATAAAAAAATTTGCACTCTGAAAGAGTGCCTCATGTAAAAAGAATGAAGCGCTCCTTCAGAGCGCAATTTTTTGTGCATTCTTTTCCCAGGGTTGACACCCTGGGCTATTATTAAATTCCCCCTTTCAGGGGATATCATTCAATTTTTTTTGTTCTGGTTACGAAAAAACCGTAACTATGGACCAGCAGCCAATCTTCACTTTTCCTGCAATCAATATATTGCGAAACTATTCTCATATCACAGGTTCGGCTTTGGTTGTGATCTCTACAAACTGTCTGGGGAGAGATGCCTATTCTAATTTTAAGTCTTCTATTCGATTGAAGAGACTTTTTCAGAGAATGTGGTGTAATTATTTGCCACTTCAAACCGCGCATCGCTCTCCAGCGCCTTGAAGTGTTCATACCCACGCTCCTTGAGCCGCTTCATTACGTCTTTGGCCTCCTCGAGCCGCTGCACCAGTTCCTTGCTCTTTTCCCCCAGGAACCGCTCAAAATCGGCGCCATTCAGCGGAGTAATATACCCCTCAAGCTGGGCGTGCAGGGCATCGCGAAACGCCAGATCCCGGCTCGCCATCTTGTTTCGTGCCTTTTCGATTAACGGCTTCCAGTGGGCCTGCTGTTCAAAGGCTTTGAAAAGTTCGTCCACTTCCCATGATGTGAGTTTTTCACCTTCCTTCCCATAGGCATCTTCAAGCACTTTTGCAAAACCAAACTCATAAGCGGAAACAAGATCGAGTATCTCCGAATAAAAGGTATCGCGCACCCGGTCGTTGTCATGAAGTCGCAGGATCTTCCGGTACTCTTTTGCCTTTTCTTTAAAAATACTCACATAGATTTTATCGGTATACAGGGGATATTTGAAATTTCCCATATCCACATAATTTTTCAGGGCATCCGTAAACTCCTTGCGGTAATTTTCTTCATGAAACGCGGACAACAAAAAATCTTCATCCCGCTGGTTGATGTACTTGGTGCCCCCGCCCGTGCGCTGATTGATCGTGTCAATGACAATGTCTAACATCATCTGGCGCAACAGCCTTGCCCGCTCGCTTTCCGTAATCAGCATGGCGAGATTCAGAAAAGCCCGGAAGTCAAAAATCCCGAGCTGGGGCACTTTTATGTTTACGAAATCTGTTTCGTTAACATGCCGGGTGACAACAGATTTTTTGAATTCTTTCAAACGTTTACCTCGTATCACTTCGTAACCGTTTTGGCGCAGTTCCTCTCCGAATTTTTCAATATAATTGTCGATAGTGCGGGGGGTAACTTCGAAAAAAACCGATATCTGCTCTTTGAGCACCACGGTTTTTCCTTCAAAAGGAATGCCCTTAATGCGCGTTGCCTTTTCTATTTCCTGCAAGGCATAAGCCAGTGTGTTTTCCCCATCGATGACCCCTGAGATATCAATTCAGAAAATTAAAATATCTGCCCGACTTGCAACCCGGGGCTATAGTCCATATCCCCTTCGGGGATTCGTAGTGCCTGCCAACTTACACAGATTAATAGAGGATATTTTCGGGAGCCATTATATACAATCGATTAGACATCTATATTAATTAAAATCTATTGACCGGATCTGGGTATTCCAAAGGAATATTTTCTTCCCATCCGGAAGACGTCCGCTGAACCCGCATGGCTTGCATCCCAACAGGTTGACGACCTCCCCGCCCTTAAGCACCACCCGTTGCTTCATCGGGTGTTTCATTTCCGATACCGGGTCTTTTTCTATAAACCCATGATCAATGCGCTCTATGTCTTCAAAGGAAAGGAGCTTATACTCCTCTTTGTCTAAAACCCGTCCCAGTATGCTTGTCCGGGGCGTCACCCGGTGGGATCCGGCATAGAAATAAATTTGATGAAGAGACAGTTCCCGGCCCCGGGTATCGGTTAATACGCCATGAAAATTATCCCCGCCATCATCAATCCTTTGTTCCTGATGCGAGTCCGGCTTGTTCCCGTCACCGGCCACGGACGCATGACGGCTGCTCCGGGTCTCCCGGACTTCCACCCGGAGAGGATAATTCCTTATCTGGAGCCATTCCTCAACCTCATCTATTTTGATGGACGGATGGGGGAAGTAGGTGTCAAGCGAGAGTTCGTAGGTGCCCGGTTGCAGTTTGCTCATCAAGTCCGGGTTGAAATCATCCCAACACCCTTCCATTCCGCCGCCGATTAAACCCGGCGTGTCTTCCGGCGGATCAAGATATGATTCATCATCAACCACATAGAGGGTGACGATCCCGTATAACATCTCCGGAAGTAAAAGGTTTGGAAACCACACACCCACGCCTTCCTTTGTGTTGTATCCCCAGTGAAATCGGGACGTGTCAATATTGGCTTTAATGTGCTCCGGGGAGTGATTTCCTGTAAAATGGAATCCGTCAAGGTTACGATCCGTGTATGCCCTCCCGCCTTTTAAACCCGGAAAGTCGCCGTATATTCTCCAGGTCCAGTTATTAATCCCGAACCTATTGAATACCCATCCCAGTCGAAAGGGAATCGTGAGTTGAACCGGGGTATAGGTGAGGCGCTCATAATACTCGTTAACGGAAAAAATAGAAGGAGACGACAGGTTGAATAGAATGCGAAAGTAATTTTCCACCCGTCGAAGCACACGAACCCGTCCGTCTTTCCAGCCAACGACAAATGATTTAAAATCCTCTTCCGACTTGTCGATATGAATAAGATGAAAAAACGCCTCCACCGACAGTCGAACTTTTACACGATCGAAAAAATCCTCCCCGCTCCCGCCGGCTTCCTCCGGACAGATAATATCCATATAAAACGGTGAGCCTTTCACATATTTCAAGGTGTAGTAGTCGCTGTTTACAATTTCCGCGCCGGGCGTATATCGGACATAATCCATGGGGGAAAGGGGCGGGGGATTGTCGGGAAAATGGGCAAGGTATACCCAGCCCTTTTGGGAGTCGTCCTTTGGGTCAGTGACGACAATTTCACAGGAACGGTCGCCGAGTGACGCCCATGTTTGTCTGGGCACTCGTCCGCCGATATCCTTGGCAAGAAATATCACTTCGTCATTATAGTCAAAGTGCCCATCATCGGCATCCTTGCCCGCCGCATCACCATGGGTCAGGATAAACTCGCCGTGGGGATCTCTTTCATCTGTTTGAAAAGGGACCACACCAAAATCATGTCCATCATGGGCGAAAAGCCGCAGACGGGTATTTTTAACGCCATGGAATATGGAAAGAAGGTCACCCGGCAAAACAAGCGGATCATTTTTCCGGGTCAGTGTTTTTTGAACCAGCAGGCTGTCCGGCGCATGGTTTTTTCTTTCAACCGCGATTTCTTTGACTGCCGCGCTGACGGCTTTTCCCGTGTATGACCTGGCGGAGGACGAAAGGGTCAGCACCATCAAAAAAAACACTGCTCTCGTTATAAATACCTTCACGTTCGTCGCCTTAATCGCCGGCTATTTCACTTTAAACCATAATATTCTAACAGGCTCTTTGCCCTTATTCTCCCACTTGGAAGGTGTCTCGGATGTCAGATAAATTATATCCCCGGCTTGAATTGGTTTTTCGTTAATGCCGATTGTCGCATTCAGTTCGCCGGAAAGCAGATACCCGATTTCCTCTCCCTTATGCATAAAAAAATGATGGGAGAGGGTCGTTCCGGGAGAGATTTCGATAAGATAGGGGGCAACCTTGCAGTCAAAGCCCACCGGCACAAGGAGCTTTGCGGACAGGCTGTTTTTCGGCATATCCTGTACCGTAATCGCTGTGGCTTCGGATTCGGGAAAGATAACTTTGGCGTCCGTGTCCGAATCCCCGGTCAGAAAATAACTGACATTAACCGACAGGATTTCAGATATCTTCAAAAGGGCGGGCAAAGACGGATAGATGTGGTTGCTCTCGACCTGTGAAATGGTGCTGGGCGTCACGCCAACCTGTTTTGCAAGTTCAGTTTGCGACAGACCTCTTTGAGTTCGAAGCTCTTTTATATGCTTCCCTAAAGCAACCTGACCGGCACTGCTTTTGTCCGGACTGAGCGCAACCTGAATCCCCTTGCTCCAGTATAGCGACTGCTTGTTCAGTATATTAATATCCCGCTTTTCCGCCTTGAGTACGGATAAAAATGTTTTTCCCCTTTTAAGGGACAAGTCAATGGCAACCTGTGTTATCTTGTTCAGATGGGCTTTTAGCCGCTGGGAGTGGGCCTCTTTTTCTACGATCCAATAGGCAATTGTGTTCAGCTCATATAGGCGGGGGCAGGACTGAGCATAAAATTTTAAAATATCATCCTCTGCTCCCCACAACTCCTGCATGCCGGTCAGGCTTTCAAATATAAACCGGACATCCTGCTTCATTGTTTTATGAAGGTCATAAAATGCATTTGCCACATGACCCGGATTTTCCGGTTCCTCAATGCAAATAATCCGGCAAGGCAACTCTTTTTCTCGTCGGTTGTAAAAATCCAAAAAGATCTCAGAAGACCCCCCTTTGCCGTGGGTAAAGCAATCCAAAACAGTCAAATACTTGTTCTCGGCGAGATGTCCTATTTTTTCCAAGAGATTTTTCGGACTTCGGTCAAAACTCAAATAAATAAGAGATTTTTTTTCTTTCCTCGACGCCTGAATAAGGTTAAGGCAGAATACGGGCGCAAGAATACCTGCATCATCATACCATACGACATTGTCACCGATAAAAATGCCGCCTTCCAAAAGCTGATCAAGGTCGCTGACACCGGACGTCACACTCTCTTTTTCTGCAGTCATTTTATTTGCCTTTTGTGGTTGGAGCACCTCATTGTAGCCCGTCTGGTTATCTAACGTCACCATACATCATAATACAACGACAAAACAATACCCCGGGTATTTTTATGAAATCTCTGCCGCAATTAATGAAACTGCTATCTTTTCTAATATTTAAACCAAATTTTGCTTGACTTTGGCTATAAGCCAAACTAATAAATTGGTTTGTATTTTTATAAATACTTATTTTTTGCCATTTAATACAATGGCAATACAGCCGTTCGCACAATGGCGTGCGAACAAATACCAACAGATAGACAAAGACGTCTTTTCCCTGTCATGTGTGGTGCAGGGACAAAGGCGTCTTTTTTTATTTTGGAACCTTTTTCAGGAGGAGTTAACATGAGTGATTTAAGATTTTCTAAAAGCAATGATGTGTTAGGAACAACCAACAGGGGTAATCCTGCGGAGTCCAGCCTCTGCACGCTGTGCCGTGCGGATTGTCAGGGAAAGTGTGAAACCTGGCTCTCCAGCATGGTCGGCCGCAAGCTTCTGTATCCGAGAAGTTTTGGAATCGTCACCGCCGGAGCCAACAACACGACTCACGTAGGCGTTTCATATAATTCACTTCGTATCCAAGGGTATGCCTATGGTGCCCAGGGGTTGAAAAAAGGCCTGACAAATGATCCGGACGACTGCATTTTCCCAAATGTCAGCCTTGAAACAGAATTCGGAAACAAAATGAAAACCAAAGCCCGCATACCTCTGATGACAGGCGCCCTTGGTTCCACGTTTGTTGCTCAAAAATACTGGGACTCATTTGCAATCGGCGGCGCACTTGCCGGAATACCCGTTGTCATCGGTGAAAATGTGGTTGGCGTGGATCAAAAATCCAAGATCGGGAAGGGAAAAGCGAAAAAAGGCAAAATTAAAAGCGCGCCCGAGCTGGAACGAAGAATTGACGGCTACCTTCGTTATTATGACGGCTACGGGGCAATTATTGTACAGCTGAATGTGGAAGACACAAGGAATGGCGTTGCTGAATTTGTTGCCAATAAATATGGCAACAAATGCATCATCGAACTAAAGTGGGGACAAGGCGCCAAAGATATCGGTGGAGAAATTCAGGTAACCAGCCTTGACTATGCTGTTTTCCTCAGAGAGCGGGGATATGTGGTTGACCCTGACCCGAGACTCCCCCAGGTTCAGAAAGCCTTTAAAGAAGGTGCCATCAAGTCGTTTGCGCGTCACAGCCGTTTAGGAGCAACCAACCTGGATACCGTCGACCAGGTGAGGGAAGACTTCATGAACAGTGTGGAATATCTAAGGAAAATCGGCTTCAAACGTGTAACATTGAAAACCGGCTCTTACGGCATGGAAGAACTGGCCATGGCTATCAAATTTGCCACAGATGCAGAATTGGATCTCTTGACCATTGACGGTTCCGGTGGCGGCACCGGCATGAGCCCCTGGAACATGATGCAAAGTTGGGGAGTGCCCTCCATCAATCTTCATTCCAAAGCCTATGAATATGCAAGCCTCCTCGCTGCAAAGGGAGAGAAGGTTGTGGATATGTCTTTTGCCGGTGGGTTCGCACTGGAAGACCATATTTTTAAAGCCATCGCCCTGGGTGCTCCGTTTACAAAACTGGTCTGCATGGGACGAGCCATCATGATACCCGGCTTCCTGGGCGCCAATATTGAAGGTGCGATTCATCCGGAAAGAAAAGAACAGCTGAGCGGACACTGGGACAGCCTGCCGAAAACCGTCACCGGTCAGGGGAATTCCGCAGAAGAAATTTTTGCATCCTACTTTGATGTTGAAAAGAGGGTCGGCAAGAAAGAAATGAAACACATTCCCTATGGCGCCATTGCATTCTGCACCCTGGCAGACAAACTCTCCTGCGGCTTGCAGCAGCTTTTGGCAGGGGCCAGAAAGTTCTCCCTTGATCAGATAGAGCGGGGCGACCTATTCTCCGGAAACCGTGAAACCGCTGAGGAAACCGGTATCCCCCATGTTTCCGATGTAAATGATGAAACAGCAAAAAAAATACTAAACTCTTAAAGCGTTATAGCATGCCGACCTTGAGCCTTTTCACGGCAGAGACCGTGAAAAGGCTCTTTATTTTATGCCGTCCCCTCAATGGTGAACGTATACAGGCCCCCTTTCAGTCCCTCAATTTCTAGTCGAGCCGTTTGACCTGTGACCAACTCTTCTTCCACCTGCTCAAAAAAATCCAAAAGAACTTGCTTCTGCTTGTTATCGACGTCTAAGTCCGTTTTTGCCTGTGTTGCAAAATCATTATCAACGAAAGATATTTTTAATGATTCCATATTGTTCCTCCTTGTTGACTTTCTGTAATCGCTTTTGCCAAGGCGTCTATGTTCAAACAGCGACAGGCTGATGAATGAGGTGCGGTGTCGGCCAGCGTTATTAGTCATACTAACAACAGTGTAAAATAATTAGTTTTAATAATAATATCAAATAGTTAGCCTGTCCTTAGCTTACAGAACCGGAGGTAAATGTCAAGCATTTTCTTTTCCATACCTGCCGGACATTTTATAAAAGAACCCTTTAAAAAAAGTTACAATTTTGTTTTTTTAAAAAAAATTAATTACAAAATTGTAGTTAAATTTTACGGCCCGCCCTTCGTGCCGCCAGGTATTTTTTGTATATGTTTGAATTTATTGTATTTTAATACATGGCATATAATTTGCTCTGTGATTATAGATGAACAACAAATTTAAAAGCTTATGCTGTTTGCCTACTATCAAATGACAAATCATTCAGGAGGTACAATCTGATGAAGAAAAAAAGCTTTGCCTTAACCACTATTATGTCACTTGCCCCCCTTTCCACAGCGCTTGCCGGCGGAGATGGTTTGGATACGGGGGACACTGCGTGGATCATCGTTGCCACAGCACTTGTTATGATGATGACACCGGCCGGTCTGGCTCTTTTTTACGGCGGCATGTCGCGCTATAAAAATTTATTGAACACATTCGCCATGACCATTGTCGCATACTGCCTTGGCAGTGTTATCTGGATGGGCTGGGGCTACTCTCTTGCCTTCGGGCCGGATAAAGCCGGATTCATCGGCGGGCTCGATCATCTTTTCATGAGCGGCATCGATATAAACAGTCTCAGCGGCACCATACCCACTTATGTGTTTGCCTTGTTCCAGATGACATTCGCCGCTATCACGGTGGCCCTGGTCCTTGGATCCGTCGTGGACCGGATGAAATTCTCATCATGGATCATCTTTTGCTGCTTGTGGCTGACCGCTGTTTATTGCCCCATTGCGCACTGGGTATGGGGCGGCGGCTGGATGTCTGAAATGGGGGCGCTTGACTTTGCCGGCGGAAATGTTGTTCACATCAACGCCGGTGTGGCCGGCCTTGTTCTG